>Ga0137367_10004355_pt1 | contig 11477 bp, 8 predicted proteins | sample SagtaG_14_FD_104939 | JGI IMG/M metagenome (GOLD analysis project Ga0137367, IMG submission 104939) | Vadose zone soil microbial communities from Sagehorn Ranch, Mendocino, California, USA - Sage1_L_80_16 metaG | ecosystem: Environmental > Terrestrial > Soil > Vadose zone | place: USA... | reverse complement strand
CTGGCTATCCTGATCGACCGCCTGACTGAATATTTCACTGGGACTCACGCAGCACCTGTTAATGATATTAAGAAGTCGGCTGACACAGGACCCGCAACCCTTATCCTTAATGGCGTATCTGTTGGTTTTGAATCTTCCGTGTGGTCGGTGCTCGTGATCGCGATGACCATTGTTGCGTCCATCTTTATCTTCGGTACAATTCCAGGTATAGCTGGTGTGGACCGCGCAACCTTCATTTTGTATGGCGTTGCCATGACCGGTATTGGCATGCTTACTCTCACTGGTAACAATGTTGCCATGGACTCGTTCGGTCCCATCTCAGACAACGCCAATGGCATTGGCGAAATGGCTTGGTCTGGCAAGACTGACAAGGCGACGAGAGATGCGCAACAGATCATGGCTGATCTCGATGCAGTTGGGAATACCACCAAGGCGATTACCAAAGGTGTGGCGATTGGCTCTGCAGTAATTGCCGCAGTTTCTCTATTTGGTTCCTTCCTTGTAGATGTGTCTCGTGCACAGACGAGTCTCGGTATTCCAATCGCTCAACAGATTCAGGCGATTGGCATCCGGGTTGATACTCCCCAAGTATTTGTTGGTATGTTGATTGGTGGCGCTTTGCCCTGGTTGTTCTCTTCGTTTGCCATTCAGGCTGTGGCACGCGCGGCTGCGTTGATCGTGATGGAAGTCCGCCGCCAGTTCAAACTGGGCGTGTTGGAAGGCAAAGTTAAGCCCGATTACAGACAGGCAGTTAGCATTTCCACAACCGCCGCGCAGAAGGAGTTGGTTTCGCTGGCATTGCTTGGCATTGTAACTCCCATTGTGGTGGGACTCACGTTGCAAGTGGAAGCACTCGGTGGCTTTCTGGCAGGCATTATCGTCTCGGGTCAGTTGTTGGCTGTTTTCCTCAACAACTCAGGCGGCGCATGGGATAACGCCAAGAAGCTCATTGAAGATGAACCTAAGGATCCAGCGAGAAATACCGGTAAAGGCTCAGAGCGCCATAAAGCGGGCGTGGTGGGTGACACAGTTGGTGATCCGTTCAAGGATACAGCTGGACCCGCACTCAACCCAATGATCAAAGTGGTGAACCTCGTTTCAGTAATCATTGCTCCCATCGTGGTGCAATATTCGGGCGCGGCCGGCTCAACCGTGATTGTCGTTTGGGTTGTGGCACTCGCCCTGCTTGGCTTACTTGGATGGGCAGTTGTCCGCTCCAAGGCTCCTGCTCCTTCTATGACAGAGGCGCAGGCTGCCGCAGGTGGTGGTAGTGTGAAGAGGAAGTAAAATAGAATTGATGTGAAATGACCCGCCGAAAGGCGGGTCGTTTCTTTGCTTTATAATGTGCCAAGATCAGAAAATGGATTATTTCAATAAATACTCCGCAGCGATGCGCGAATTGATGCACTCCCCAAGCTTATCTGGCATATTATCGCGCAATGCTGTAGGTTCATTAATAGTGCGAATCGGAGCATCGTTATTAGCTTTTCTTATCAATGTTCTTCTGGCCCGTTTTCTAGGTGTATCAGAGTATGGTTTGTTTGTTTATGCTGCAAGTTGGTTGAATATTTTGCTTATTCCAGCAAGCCTAGGTTTTGATAAGTTGCTGGTTCGGGAAATTGCAATTTATCAGAGCCGCAATGAATTGGGAAAGTTAAAAGGGATTTATCAATTTGCGTTGTCTCGTACATTAGGTATGTCAATTATTATTGGTTCATTCTTATTTGGAATTGCATACTTTACTTTATCTTCACAATCGCTTGCAACAGTACTTTATTGGGCCGCGCTGTTGATACCTATTGGGGCAATCATTCGTTTACAGCAGGCTGCATTACAAGGGCTACATTTTGTTGCATTAGGTCAACTGCCTGAATTTATTATCCAACCGACCATTTTGCTTTTGTTGTCACTCGTCGTTCACTTCTGGGCAAAACAATTCTTGATGGCCTCGCAGGTAATGACTTTAAATGTATTTGCTGGTGTCATCGCTCTTCTGATAGGGGGGCATTTATTGAGACGGTCTTTGCCCTTAGAATCCCTTGGCACAAAGATAATTTTCGACAGACACAATTGGGTTCCCAGCCTTGTTCCGCTTATGCTGGTTGGAGCAGTATTCATATTGAATAGCCAACTCGCTACTGTTTTGCTAGGTTTTTTGAGTGACACCCGTCAGGTAGCGATATTCGCAGCCGCTGACAAATGGACGGGGTTCTCAATTTTTATGCTTGTGGCACTAAATCCTGCGCTCGCTCCAATTTTTGCTAGCTTATACGCGCATCAGGAAAGAGAACGTCTTCAAAGGATTGTTACATTATCATCCCAGATAATTGCTCTGTTTGCCCTGATTCCTTTGCTGGCATTCATGATTGTGCCTCAGTTGTTCTTATCGGCTTTTGGTAATGATTTTTCTGCTGGAAGAATCCCACTAATTATCCTTGCTGTTGGACAATTTGTTAACGCTTCCACAGGATCTGTGGGCGTGTTGCTCAGCATGACAGGCTATGAACGTTTTGTGGTTGAAGGAGCTGGCTTGGGAATTTTGATTAACTTATTTCTTGGTATCCTGTTAATTCCTTATCTTGGCGCAGTGGGTGCAGCCATTGCTGCAGCTACAAGTGTCATCATATCGAATGTAGTATTATCAATTTTCGTGCTTCAAAAATTGAAGATAATGCCAACGGCAGTGGGAGGCTTGTTTGTAAAACGTAAGGTTTCTTTGCCATAAAACTATTTAGAATATGCTGTAACTTAACACTGAAACGCGCGGAGGATAATCTCATAATGTCAGGTAATAAAAAAGTAAAAGTATTGTATATAGCAGGATGGGGACGAAGCGGTTCAACGCTTCTCGACAACATTCTTGGACAAGCCGAAGGTTTTTTTTCTGCGGGGGAGTTGCGACATATCTGGTATCACAGCGTACTGCAAAATACACTTTGTGGTTGTGGTTCTAAATTTCGAGATTGTGATATATGGAATAATATTTTTGATGAAGCATTTGAGGGATTTGACGGAATAGATGCTCAGAGGATGGTAGAACTAACCCATAAAGAGACTAGGTCTTGGCGCATTCCATGGTTGCTCTTTACAAAAGGTAAGGGTAGGATTTCAGCATCCAGGCGAGAATATTTAGATGTGTTGGAGAAACTATATTTGACAATTGGTGCGGTCACTCATAGCAATGTTATTGTTGACTCATCGAAAAATCCGGTCTATGCTTGTATGCTAATGCTAATCCCTAGCATAGATCTTTATGTGATTCATCTAGTTAGAGATCCTCGAGCCGTAGCCTTTTCGTGGACATCGCCAAAAAGTACAAAGGAAGTAACTGGTAAACAGTATTTAGAGTATCGAAACCCTTTACTCTCGTCTATTTATTGGAGCATATGGAATTTTGCAATTGCTTTCATAGGTAGAATTCGCCCAAGCAGGTATTTTCAGATGCGCTATGAGGATTTTATTTCAGAACCTCAGATTATGCTTACAAATATATTTGACAATTTAGACATACACCCGCATCATCTACCATTCGTTTCTAATCAAATGATCAATTTGCGACCAACCCATACAGTTTGGGGAAATCCAGGACGTTTCCACATTGGAACGATAGAATTAAAACTCGACGAGCGTTGGAAAAGGAAAATGGGGGTCATAAGTAAATTAATGGTATTGCTGGCTACATGGCCAATAATGATTAGATGGAAATATCGAATTTGGTAAAAGCAATGGCTTCTATACTTTTCTCGCCCCATTCTCATAGGTCTACTCCGGGCTAAGCCTAGATATGCGTATTCTTTATGTACATAATTATTATTCTAAATCGGGGGGAGAGGATGTAGCTTTTCACGCTGAGGTAGATCTCTTGCGTCGCAATGGACACTCGATTCAAACCTATGAAGAATACAATACTCGCGTCGCACACCTAAGCTCTCTCTCTGTTGCCTTGGACACGATTTGGTCTGAGACATCGCGACGTCGGCTGGCAATCGTTTTGAAGACTGAAAAACCGGATGTTGTACATTTTCAAAACACTTTCCCTTTGATTTCACCCTCGGCTTATTATGCCTGTCATCAGGCAGGCGTGGCCGTAGTTCAAACGCTCCAAAATTTTCGGTTGCTTTGTCCAGTAGCAACTTTTTATCGTGATGGCCAACCTTGCGAGGATTGTCTGGGAAAACCCATAGCCTGGCCGGGAATTTATCATGCTTGTTACCATGATTCGCATTCTCACAGTGCAGTGGTCGCTGCAATGCTGGCTGTACATCGTATATTTGGCACATGGCAAAACAAGATTGATGCTTATATCGCCCTGACGGAATTTGGACGTCTCAAGTTTATTGAGGGTGGTCTTCCCGCACATAAGATTTTTCTAAAACCCAATATTGTTCGTACTGATCCTGGCCCTAAACAGGGAAATGGGAGTTTTGCGTTGTTCGTGGGTAGGCTTAGCGAGGAGAAAGGGATTCGCGCTTTGCTCGCGGATTGGAAGTTGCTTGCCATACCTTTGAAAATAGCTGGAGATGGCCCAATGCGTTCAGAATTGCTCGAGAGTTTGCAAGATCCAAGCCTGGGTTCGGTCGATTACTTGGGCGCCCTGTCCCACCCTGAGGTCATTTCTTTGATGAAGCAGGCTCGTATCTTGATTTTTCCATCTGAATGGTACGAAGGCTTCCCACTCACAATTGCCGAAGCGTTCGGTTGTGGCTTACCTATCCTCGCAACTCGATTTGGGGCCATGGCTGAGATCATTCGTGATAGAGAGAATGGTTTTTTATTTCCTCCTGGCGATCATAAGGAGATTGCCAATTTGGTTACACAACTTTGGAATGATCCTTCAGAACTGTCCCGGATAGGACGTAACGCTCGTAACGAGTATGAGCAAAAATATACTCCTGAACATAATTATGAAATTTTGATGGATATTTATTCTCGGGCTATTGGGATTCGGAAAAAACAACGGAAGTTTTTGTAATAAGTTAGAAGCGAGAGCCCAAAATGACATCAGTCATCGATATTAACGTCAATGAAACCAGTTATGACAGCGCAACGCGACAGATTCAAACTTGGGCGCAGGGAAGTGAAAGTCGCGCGGTTTATGCGACCAGTGTTCATGGTACTATGGAAGCTCATGATTCAATGGAATTTAGGGAAATCCTTAATCGCGCAGATTTAGTTACGCCTGATGGTATGCCGCTCGTCTGGGTGCTCCGCTTGAAAGGGATAAGAAGCCAGCAGCGGGTGTACGGTCCTATATTGATGTTTCGTGTGTTAGAAATGGCGGCATATGAAAAAATTCCTGTTGGTTTTTATGGGACTGATCCACAAACTCTCGATATTCTTGTAGCGCGCATGAAAACGGCTTATCCTACCTTGCAGGTGAATTATGCTTTCAGCCCACCTTTCCGTTCACTCAGTCAGCAGGAAATAACCGAAATCAGGCAGGAAGTGATCCAGTCTGGTGTGCATATTCTATTTGTGGGGTTGGGTTGTCCTCGTCAGGAAAGATGGATTGATGCGCATTGTGGATCCATACCGGCAGTCATGATTGGAGTGGGTGCCGCGTTTGACTTTCATGCAGGTATTAAATTACAAGCCCCTGCATGGATGCAAAAAACTGGCTTGGAATGGTTATTTCGTCTTCTGACGGAGCCACGCCGATTATGGAAACGCTACCTCTATCACATTCCGCGCTTTATCATATTGGCTATTGCTGACCTGTCGGGATTACTAAAAAAAGCTGGTTGAAATATGCTCAGACGCTTCTCGGTGAATTTCGCGATATTTTCGATGTTTTTGGATGGTGTGAGCGTCGTGCTCTGTTTATTGCTGTCGACATTGATCCGCCCATCCATGAGCGCGCTGTCATTCGTCAAAGAGGTGGACTCGTCTGTTGGAGTCCCGATTCAATTGTATGTTTTATTTCCATTGATATGGATCGTCATATTTTCTTCTCTGTCGATTTACGATGGGCGCAAGTTTTTGCGGGCGGCGGATGAGCTTGCGGCTTTGTTTCTATCAACATTCGTTGCATCCATATCTGCGGCAGGGATATTATATTTTTCCTACCGCGAAGTCTCGCGTGCTTTATTCGTCATATTTGTAGCAAGTACGTTTCTCCTGTGTTTGTTCTGGCGCGTGATGGCAAGGGTGTATTTTCGTACCCGCCCTCAAGCCTCTGCAATCTCTCGACGTCTATTGGTGGTAGGGACCGGTCCGTTAGGACAAAGCGTGGGAAGGCAAATTCAAGATTCACCATCAGAAAATCTAACGCTTATTGGGTTTGTGGATGATGGATATGGCAATCCCGATAATATTTCGCCATTAGGAAAACTCGAAGATTTAAAGACGCTCGTCGGCACATACCGAATCACTGACGTTGTGATTGCTCTACCTTATTCTGTTTATCATAATATGGCTGATGTTGTTGCTTGTCTTGATGATCTGCCCGTTGGAGTTTGGATCGCACTCGGCTTTTTTGATCTGGCTTTATATCGAACAGATATTGAGGACTTTGCCGGCATTCCCATGCTTGATCTGCGTGCCTCTGCAATTGATGATTATCAGCGCTTGATCAAACGCGCCTTCGATATTTTCTTCGGACTTCTCGTCCTGATCCCAGCTCTGCCGCTCATGGCTTTATCTGCCCTGATGATTTTTCTTGAAGATGGCTCGCCTGTGTTGTTTCGCCAAAAGCGAGTGGGGGAGAATGGACGGCTTTTTGAAATGCTCAAGTTTAGAACGATGATCAAGAATGCTGAACAGTTACAAAGCCAGGTGGAGAAACGGGATGCGGAGGGGAATCTCATCCACAAAGCGAAGGATGATCCCCGCGTCACGCATGTGGGGCGCCTCCTGCGTCGCCTGAGCGTGGACGAACTCCCACAGCTCTTCAACATTCTTGCTGGGACAATGAGTCTGGTCGGACCGCGCCCCGAAATGCTGTATTTGGTCGAGAAGTATCAGCCGTGGCAAAGAAAACGGTTTGCCATTCCACCGGGCTTGACCGGGTGGTGGCAAGTCAACGGGCGAAGTGATAAACCCATGCACCTCCATACAGAAGATGACCTTTATTACATTCAGAATTATTCCATTTGGCTCGACCTGCAAATCATTGTCCGAACGATTTGGGTGGTTTTGATTGGGAAAGGATCCTATTAATGCTCAAAAGAATAGCCGATAATCGTGATGAGCAATCTCTTTCGATACAATTTAGAAGGAAAAGGTTTGCTTTTTTTCTGTCGCTGCTCTCTCGATTGGAGCGACCCGTTCATATTTTAGATATTGGAGGAACAGGGGCTTATTGGAAAACAATGGGGCTAGACGCCAATGATCAAGTATTTATCACCTTACTGAATTTAACACAAGATAATGTTACACTGCCGTATTTAACAAGTATTGTTGGAGATGCTCGTCATATCCAGGTTGAAGATTGTAGCTTTGATATTGTCTTCTCAAATTCGGTCATTGAGCATGTAGGAAATTATCCGGATCAGGCACAAATGGCGAATGAAGTACGGCGAGTCGGAAAAAATTATTTTGTACAGACTCCGAATAAATATTTTCCGCTTGAACCCCATTTTCTTTTTCCACTTTTTCAATTTTTGCCGTTAATGATTCGAGTATGGTTATTGCAGAATTTTGATTTAGGATGGTTCACAAAAACATCAGATGCACGAAAGGCAAAAGAAATTGTCGAGAGCATTCGCCTTCTCGATAAAAAAGAATTTGGTAAATTGTTCCCAGATGCTACTATTTATGAAGAAAAGATCCTCGGTATGACAAAATCTTTTGTGGCATACACCGCTGGGATGAACGAAAAAAGATAGGCAGTAACTTATGAAAATGAACTTCCGGCACTTTCGCCAGTTGTTTGAATTGTTGCTCATTGTTATTCTTTTATTTCTCGCCAACCGGCGGGCATGGTATTGTTTTTTTCTCCTTGATGATACAGAATACTACTGTGAATATGGCAATACTTCGACGGATTTTTTCTGGTGGGGCGCAATAGTAGCTGGGGTCATTTTATTACTAGTGCAAAGAAACTTTATGAAAGAATATATCGCCAGATGGAAAGCGAATTGGCCATTATTGATTTTTATCCTGTATTCAGTGTTGTCACTCATTTGGACTGTTAACATAAATCGATCCATTCATACCCTTTATATTATGATCGCGGCGTCAATCTCTGCTGCTGGTCTCGCAACAATGTACTCACGTGAACAGATATTCAGGCTTTTACTTTGGTTTGTCGGATTAATAGCATTCCTAAGTTTAACGGCTGTTATCCTTCTGCCTAAGACCGCGATCACACAAGTCTTTTACCTCGCAGGTACTTGGAGAGGGGTCTTTTGGCATAAAAATTATCTTGGTTCGGTCATGGCCTTTGGCAATGGGTTATTCTTGCTTTCTCTTTTGCAGGGAAGAACCCGTTATAGAATATTAATCTTAAGATCCATTTTTTATCTGCTTACTTTGTTTTTGGTCATCATGAGTCAATCAGGAACTGGCGTAATTGTTCTTATTCTTTTGAATGGCCTTATTTTGGTATATTTTGCCTGGCTCAAATGGGGAAAACTTTTAAAACGTATACACTATATCGTACTTGCGACTGTGTTTTCTTTGTTGAGTGGTGGAGTATTATTAAACCTGAAGTCATTATTTTCATTGATCGGCAAACGTCCCACGCTAACTGGCCGCTTGCCATTATGGCAATATTTACTTCGCGACGTTGTAAGTAAACGACCATGGCTTGGCTACGGCTTGGAAACCATTTGGTATGACAGGAGTTTCCAGGTCGCTTCAGGAAAGGCTGCAGGCTGGATAATTGTTGTCGTCAATTCACACAGTGGCTATATGGATATCCTAGTCTACCTGGGAGTATTTGGACTCATCATTTTCTTGCTTGTTGTGACCTGGGCTCTAATTCGCGCGTTGCGCTATGCTTTAAACCCTGGCTGGTCATATAACTTCGTGCCTTTACTAGTTCTCGCTTATGTATTAATTACTAACATTACGATCAGTTATTTCCTCGAGTTTGAGAGTTTCCACTGGGTGCTATTCGTCTTTGTGCTTTTTATGACAGTATCTTCATCAAATCTGATGGTAGCCAAAGAAATTTTATCGGAGCAGCAGGTTTCGACGTGAATTTAAAGTGAATCCCTGCGCAAGAATTAAGAAGAATCATATATTAAGTAAAGAGGACCTACCAGAGACAGGCTGGCCCTCTTTCTTGTTCCGTAAAAAGGTCTGAAGTTATGAAGCGATTTTCCTGGATCTCACCATTCCTGTTTACTCTTGCATTTTTACTATATACCTACTATTCCGTGATGCATTTGGTATCCCCGGATCAGCTAGTCCGCTTACTGGTCGCTTTGTGGTTATTGCTTGGCTTGCTTTATTATCCTGCTTACATTATAAGCCGTAATTGGGAGTGGGCATCTGTATTACTCACCATCTTTGTGTTTGGATTTTATTTTTCGCGGTATTTTTTCTATCTTGCTAGCTCAATAGTTTTCGTGATTATCATCTTATGTTTGATCTATTCTCTGTTAAGAGGCTTCAAAATTACGGCAACTCAAATCTCCTTTTTCCTCAATGGAATTGCAATAGCTATTATTGCCCTTGCTCTTTATCGAAACAGTAGACCTTTCACCCAAGTACCGTGGCTAGCATATCAGCGATCGGTAAATCAAGTGAAAAACTATTCAATCGAGATTCCTTCTCATCCTTCTAACAAACCAGATATTTATTACATTGTTTTAGATGGATACTTGCGTTCTGATTTGTTGCGTGAATTATATGGGTTTGATAATACTCAATTTACAGACTATCTACACGATAGAGGCTTTGTCGTACCTACGAATGCCCATTCGAACTATGCAAAGACGCCACTCTCTATTTCGTCGACGCTAAATATGGATTATGTAGATTCTTTCTCTCCAGGATTAGAGAACAGTTATTTTTGGTGGTTAATGGCGCCTTTTATAGATCATAGTCGGGTTAGAGCAGTGCTGGAGTCTCAAGGATATACGACAATTTCTCTGAGCACAGATTGGAACATGACCGATAACCATACAACTGATATTTATCTGAGCCCATTCCCTGTTATGTTGACTGATTTCGAAGGCTATATATTAGGAGGAACGCCTCTGAAGTACATTCAGCCAGCCATAAAAAATTTTGCTTCTGTACCAACTTTCGATACACATCGAAGCATCATTATTCATTCTTTCCAATCACTTATGAAGATTCCCGAAATCTCAGGACCAAAATTCATCTTTGCACATATCACTGCACCGCATCCACCCTTTGTCTTTAATCAGAATGGAGACCCTATTGATCCACCAGGTCATTTTAGCTTTAATGATGCCGAGGATTTTTATGGATCAACTAGTGAATATCAAAATGGATATAGAGGGCAGGTTAAGTTTGTCAATACCCAAATGCAAGTTGTCATCGATTCTATTCTCAAGAAATCAAAAACCCCGCCGATTATTATTATCCAAGCGGATCATGGTTCAGGTCTGCTGACTGATTTTTCATCTGCTGAGAATACCTGCGTAAAAGAGCGTTTTTCCCCATTTGCCGCTTATTACTTGCCAGGTTTAGATTATGATACTATCCCATCAGATATAACGCCTGTAAATCTTTTTAGAATAATCTTCAATGAGTATTTTGGCACGGACTTGCCTATGTTGGAAAACAAACAATATTACTACAAAGATACAATCTATCTTTATAGTCAGGTTGATGTGACGTCGCGCATTAATGAGGAATGTACAATCCGTTGATTGTGATCACTTCGTAAACTTCCTCTGCCATTCAAACAACTTGTTCAGCGCCTCAATGGGGGAGAGGGAATTGATATCCAGCTCTTTCAACTCCTCCAGCAGCGGGCTTGACTCAGGGAATAGCATCGCTTGTTGTGCAGCGTGCGGATCAATCTTCACCGCGCGGCCGGAGGTCTTTTCGAGTTCCGCCATGATCTCGTTTGCGCGTTGGATAACGGGCGTAGGCAAACCTGCGAGTTGTGCGACGTGGATGCCATACGAGCGGTCCGCGCCACCGGGTACGATCTTGTGCAGGAACACAACTTTGTTATCCGCTTCACTCACGGCCACGTTGTAGTTGCGAACGCCGGGCAACAATTCCGCCAATTGTGTTAACTCATGGTAATGCGTCGCAAATAATGTTTTTGCCCGCAGGTGTGGATGATTATGAATGTACTCGATCATTCCCCAGGCAATGGATAATCCGTCATAGGTGGATGTGCCACGACCAATCTCATCTAGGATCAGTAAACTGCGCGACGTGGCGTGGTGCAAAATATTCGCGGCTTCGATCATCTCCACCATAAATGTGGACTGGCCTGCATGAATTTCATCCTGTGCACCAATGCGGGTGAAAATACGATCTACGAGTCCCACCTTGGCTGAATCAGCGGGATCAAAGGAACCGATCTGCGCCATCAATACGAT
>Ga0137367_10004349_pt1 | contig 11488 bp, 4 predicted proteins | sample SagtaG_14_FD_104939 | JGI IMG/M metagenome (GOLD analysis project Ga0137367, IMG submission 104939) | Vadose zone soil microbial communities from Sagehorn Ranch, Mendocino, California, USA - Sage1_L_80_16 metaG | ecosystem: Environmental > Terrestrial > Soil > Vadose zone | place: USA... | reverse complement strand
TCCGCTCCAGCCGGTTGGCATCGTAGTGAAACTCCAGTTCCAGCTCCGCTTCCCGCCGCACTACCCCCAGCCGCAGCTTGCTCCGCTCGCTCACCACGCCAATCCGCTCCAGCTCCCACCGCACTCCACCGCGCTCCTGCGCACCCCCTAGATCGCATGAGGAGAAAGCAAATGGCAGGACCGGACTCTCAGCTTCCGAAACTTGCGACCACGAAAAACTTTCTTGCCAGTTTCGCGCCTCGGACGCAAGCGACTGCACACGCTTAAGCATGGTTTCGAAAGAGACGCCCGGCTCAACTCCCATCCGAAGCGGCAACGTACGCGCTAGTGGACCGATCGCGCCTTCGAGTTCCTGATAGCGTCGGCCGTCGAACTCACAACCTATGGTGATGTCCTGCCTTCCCAGCAGTCGAAGGAAAAGCGCATTCCAGGCGGCCAAAAGAACATCATCTGCTGACGCACTCAGCTTCAAGGCCAATGCGCCGATCCCCTCGGAAAACTCAGGGATCGAAATCGACAGCGAATGGGGCGACACTGCAGCGTTGTCGCCTTTGTTCTCAAGAGGTAACATGCTGGCTTCGAGGGCGGCAAAATCAATGCTCCGACAATGCTCGCGCCAGAAATCCCTGCCGGGTTTAGTTTCTTCGCTGGCCAGCAGTTCATTCTGCCACTCGACCAGATCGGCGTATTGCATCACGTCGTCTGCTGTATCCGGGCTCTGGTAGCGGGCTCCGATTTCCGCACACAGATTCTTGAGGCTTGCCGCATCCGTGCAGAAGGCAGAGACAGTCAGAATCAGCGTGTGGTGTTTGGGATCCTGGGTCACCAGCAGTGCTCGAACCGGAGGGTGCTTCTCGATGTCAGGAACAGATTGCTGCTCACGCAGGAGGAGACCGCGAAGGTCCGAGGCCGGCTGCGTGCAATGTTCGAAATGAAAACCCGGCGTTTCCTGGATGACTTCAAACGGCAGTCTAATTCCAGCCTGATGGCGGAATTGCGTCCGCAGAATCTCATGCGCGGCGATCACGCGTCGTAACCCGTCCTGCAAACCGGCGATGTCCAGCGTTCCCTCAATGCCAATCTGACACTGGGCAAATGGCCGCAGGCCGCGCTCGCGCGAAATCCATGTGCGCTGCTGCTGCGATGAAAGGCGAAATGCGGTCGCCGCTAACGATGGGTTCGATGACATGATTGTTTGCCGTTACCTAAACTGTGAACACATTCTTGCAGGCGGAGACCGGACGGTGCCAGCTTACTTTTGTGACCATCCTCAGCCTTCAGCGATGGATTTGCGGGCCAGCTTCTCCGGTTGTCCGGTTTGCGACTCGGATTTCATGTCCATTCCGCTCGGGTTCGCTGCCTGTTCGAGGTGCCAGCGCTGTTTCAACACCATAGTTCCGTTCCAGGGCACTCGACCGGTGCCGTAGAAATCTGACTCCAGAACCGTCATTTTGGCCGCGTCCTCGATCGCGTCTGCCTCACGGCCATTAAGGTCAAGCCAGACTTTGACGGCATACTCGCCCGGCACCAGGGTGAAGCTTGGAATCTCGCAGGAGAGCACCTGCTGACCGTCACATTCGGCTTCCCAGCGGTTCGGTTCGAAAATGCTGTGCGCCGTAAACACCCTCTGCCCATAACTGTTATTGAAGCCCAGGCCCACATTAAAGTTTGACATCGGCTTGGGGAGGTCAAAATGGACGTTCAGCTTGAGTCGCGCGCCAATGGCCAAGCCTTCAATCAATGGCTCTTCGTCGTCGGTAAGGAACTCGATTCGACGGAGCAGAGGCGCGACCCGCGAAATGCGCTCCCCGACTCCGTCCAAATCCACCAAGTGCCCGGTGCCGCTCTTGGTGGAAAGGCTCTTCAGGTAATACTGGATGGCATCCGCCGCCGAGCCGTCGTAATGCAGTTGGCCGTGGTGCAGCACGATTCCCCTCGAGCACAGGTTCTCGATTGCAGCCATATTGTGCGAGACGAATAAGACGGTGCGGCCCCCCCGACTGACCTCGCCCATTTTCCCCAGACACTTCTTCTGAAAAGAAAGGTCGCCCACAGCCAATACTTCGTCAATGACCAGAATCTCCGGGTTCAGGTGGGCGGCTACCGCGAATGCCAGCCGCACATACATTCCGCTGGAATAATGCTTGACCGGCGTATCGAGGAATCTTTCCACCTCCGCGAAGGCCACGATCTCATCGAAATGGCGGCGGATTTCGGCTTTGCGCATGCCCAGGATTGCGCCGTTCAGAAAGATATTCTCTCGCCCCGTGAGCTCGGGATGAAAGCCGGTTCCTACCTCCAGCAAGCTCGCCAGCCGTCCCCGCACGGTCAGATACCCCAGGGTTGGACTGGTGATTCGGGACAGGAGCTTTAATAGCGTGCTCTTGCCGGCCCCATTGCGGCCAATCACGCCCAGGACATCGCCCTGCTTCACGTCAAAGTTGACATCCTTGAGCGCCCAAAAGGGCTGCAGTTCGATTTTTCCATTAGCGGCGCCGTTCTTACCCCATAGCGCGGAAAATGGCGCGCTGATGCCGCGCTGCAGCACCTCTCGAAAGGTGTCCAGTTTGGTTTCGCGCGCGCCCAGGTAGTACCGCTTCGAAAGGCCCCGAATTTCAAGTATCGGCTTCATCAGATGATGTCCGCGAACCGGCTTTCCATTCGGCGGAAGATCACCAGTCCGGTCACAAAGATAAGAACGCAGACTGTCAGAGACACGCAAACCGTCTGCCAGGAAGCGGCGCTTCCCAGGAGCGCGTGCCGGAATCCGATGACCACGCCCGCCATCGGATTGAGGCCCATCAGGGCTTGCCAGCGCTGGGGCACATAGCGCTCGGGATAGATCACCGGGGTGACGAACAGTCCCATCTGCACCATGAAAGGGACGGCGTACTTCACATCGCGAAAGCTTACGTTCAGGGCAGAAAGGATGAGGCCGGCCCCGGAGGCAGCTAAGATCGCTCCCAGCAAGAACACCGGCAACCAGAACACTGCCAGGGTCAGGGGCCAGCGATAGTAAATCATCATCACGGCAAAGAGCGCGAGCGAGAGAACCAGATCCAGCAGCAGCGCCAGAACCGCGCCCAGGGGAATGAAAATGCGTGGAAAGTACACTTTGGAAATGAGTTGCTGGTTCGCAATCAAGCTGTTGCTCGATTGCGTGATGGCGGCGGAAAAGAATGTCCAGGGCACCAGTCCCGCATATGCGAAAAGCTTGTAGGGCGGCCCGTCGCTTTGCACATGCGTCAAACGGTTAAAGATAAAGGAAAAGATCAGCATGGCTACGAACGGTTGCAAGAGGGCCCAAGCTCCTCCCAGGAGAGTTTGCCGATAGCGGATCTTGATGTCGCGCCACACCAGGAAAGCCAGCAGCTCCCAATACAGATACATCTCCTGAAAATCAATGGGTTGCCAGCCGCTTCGCGGCCGAATCGTCTGCTCAAACGTGGTGGACATTTTTCTCCTGCAGCCAATAACAGCTATGTTCGAACTTGCGGGGGAGGTTGCGCTGACAAACCGGCTCCCCTCAACGAGAGAGCTCTATTCCGGGGAATCAAATGGCTACAGTCCTAGTTTCTCCAGAGGTTTGCACAAACCATACTATTTTGTCCAGACTGGCCCGGGAAGCATAAGTCTCGCAGCGTCGGTAATGCCCGCACGTGGCCGGAACTGTGCCTACCGGCCACCTCCTTTGTCCGCATCGGCTTCGCCCTCCAGAGAGCGCTCCGGCCGTAGCCGATTCCTTTCCCTGGGCGAAGAACTGCTTCTGCTGTGACGATAGCTCGTATCCGGCGTTGATCGATGGCATGCCGCGGTAGACTCCTGGGAATGAAGCCGATCTTGTACCCCCAGGGGAGGGAGTAAGGGGGGGAACGTAGATTATACTTCTCCCACGGAGCTTCCGCTCGAGAAAGTTACTTTCGTTTCTGGGTTTCCATTCGCACCGGGTCATCCCCGAAAGGGACCGATCAATCCGCTCTTCAGCGAGCTTTGCAGTCTATTGCCGGCAAAATCGCCGGCGCCGACGAGCAGCTACGCAACCCGTGGCGACGAACCCGACGCCCGGCGAACGATTCGGAGATTTTGCGCGCAGCGCCTGGAGCCGTTCAAAGTTCCGGCCAAGATTCGTTTGGTTGAGGGAGGGCTGACCAGCGATCGCTTGAAGCGACTCCGCGGCCGCGAGACCGCTGAAAACGAGCCAGCGCAGGCCCTTTCCGGCGATGAGCTTTCGTTTTCAATGATTTGTTCTGTCGTTCGCGGTGATTACCGTAGTGCTCATTTCTGCTTCGCGCCGCCTAATAGACGCGGGAAGGGCCGTGGTAGGATTCTGGCGTGACTTTGGTTTGCGGCCGAGGGACGGTGGAAGACCATGGGGCGCTCGGTACACTGGGACATCGAAACCAGCATGATGGCTCTGGATGCCTGAGAACCAGATGAGCAGCGGCATTACCCAATCTCCTGCACTTAGCATCCGTATCGCCGCGAATTTCACGGTCGAACCCATCGAAGAATTCCTCAGTTATTGGATGGCCGCGCTAGGCGTCGCCTCCGGGATCCGCATCGCTCCCTACAATCAGGTTTTTCAGCAACTCATGGAGGGCGGTTTATTACGCAGCAATCGGGGCGGAGTAAACCTGGTGGCCCTGGACCTCGACGCCTGGCTGCCGCCCGGGCCGATGGCCGAGTCAGGCCCCAAACTGCAACGAGCTGTCGCCGATTTCATGTCGGTGCTGCGGAGTTCGGGCAGTAGCGGGGCAGGTGGTGCGGTTCTGATATTCCCTGCTGCGAGGCACCCAGGACACGTTGACGACCGCTCTGCTGCGATTGCCGAGGCGAAGTCTTCGATACTCGATCAGTGCCCGGCCATTCAGGGCTGGAGCGCGCTGGATCTCAGCCACCCGGTCACGCTCTATTCCGTTTCCGAAACCCGCGATCCGTTCACCGATGAATTGGGGAACATCCCGTTCACCGAGGAAATGTACGCCGCGGCAGCCACGGCGGCCGCGCGCTGGATTCGCGCCGCTTGCGGCAAAGCGCGCAAGGTGATCGTGCTCGATTGTGACAACACTTTGTGGCACGGAATTTGCGGCGAAGGCACCATGGAGGTCACGCCGCCTTACCGCCGGCTGCAAGAATTCATGCTGCGCCAGCGCGAGCAGGGAATGCTGCTCGCCTTAGTGAGCAAGAACAATGAGCCGGACGTAATGGAAGCACTGGCTTCAGAAGCGTGTCTTTTGCGCGCCGAGCACCTGGCCGCGTGGCAAATCAACTGGCAACCGAAGTCCGAAAATTTGGAACTCCTGGCGGAAGAACTTGGTCTCGCGCTCAACAGCTTCATATTTGTTGACGACAACTCCTATGAATGCATGGAAGTGCGCAATCGTCATCCCGAGGTGCTGACGATCCGACTTCCATCAGATCCGGATGCCATACCGGCATTCCTGGATCATATGTGGATCTTCGATCGCATGGCGGCGACCGACGAGGACCGGAAGCGCGCGGTGATGTACGAAGCGGAGCGCCAGCGGAACGAACTCAGCCGGCAGGCCTTGACCCCGGAGGCGTTTCTCGCCAGCTTACGCATTGAGATTCAATTTGCTCGCTGCGCCGAAGCCGACTTGGCGCGCGTCGCCCAACTAACCCACCGCACCACTCAGTTCAATATGAGGGGCGTCTTGCACAGCGAGCTGAGCCTGGCGTCGCTGCTAGCGCAGGGGCGTCACGAGTGTTGGACGGTGCGCGTGAAGGACATTTTTGGCGACTATGGGTTAGTGGGAGCGGTGTTGTTCACGGTGGTGGACGCCAGCTTGCGCACGGAAATATTCCTCCTGAGCTGTCGCGCCCTGGGCCGGCGTGTCGAGCACCATATGGTCGAAGAGCTCAAGCGTCTGGCCATGGAGCGCGACGCGGAGCGCATCGTCATTCCTGTCGTCCCCACGGCGAGGAACCTTCCGGCCCGCGAATTCCTGGCGACTTTGTGCGGGGTCTCAGCCGACTCCATGGATCCGTTTGAGTGCATGGTGTCGGCGACCGATAAGTCATCGGAATGGCGTCCCGCGACGGCGGTCCCGCCGCAAGCACAGACCCAGCCCGGCACTGCGGCGAAGCTTCCCTGGCTGACGGATGAAGAAGGCGCGATGATGCAGATCGCGAGTGAGTTGCAGAGCGTTTCGTCCATTATCGCAGCCGTCCGCCAGCGCAAAAAACCTCGGCCGGCCAGCGCTGGTCCGCTGATCCCACCCACCAAACCCGTGGAAAAGATCTTGGTGCAGATCTGGTCGGACTGCCTGGGAGTGGAACCCATCGGCATCAGGGACAATTTCTTTGACTTCGGCGGACAGTCTTTGCGCGCCACCCGCGTGCTTACCCGCGTGAAAACCGAACTGGGAGCTGAGTTGAGCTTGACCGCTCTGTTCAAGACGCCCACCATCGAAGCCATGGCCGCGGAGATTCTCGAAATGCTGGCGGTGCGAAGCTAGAACGGGATCAGGACGTGGTTGTTAGCTTCAATGCCGTTCGCTGAGCGCCTTTTCCAGTCCGCCGACAATGATGCTCCATGCCCGAGGATTTATCGCCGCGGCGCTGATGCGCGCATCCGCCTGGTCAAGCGAAAGGACGTACTTGTTGTTGGACGCGTTCGCAATCGATTGCAAGAAACTGAGCATTGGTTGATTCCGCCCGCTCGAACGGTACTCAAAAACCAGTTCGGAACAATTGCGCTCGGCCGACATCCGCGTCAAAGCCGAAAGCAGCGCATGTTCTACTTGCTTTCCAAGCACGGTACAGCTCAGGGCCATCGCCTGCACTACCAACGCATTCCCGCTCCAACGGTAGACCACAACGCCGGAAGGCCCGTGATCGCCCAGCCTGTCGACGACCGAGACCAGCAGGCACCTCTGCGAGTCGAGAAGCGCGTCGATCTCCGCATGGGTTATGTCCGGTTTCTCTCCGGTCAGTGAAAAGGAAGCCGCAGTTCGTAGGACTCGGTCGACGTGGGGCCGCGCCGCGCGATCTGCCGGCGCGAGCTGAACCTGAACTTGGAGCCCGGCCAAATATGCAGCCAGTTCCGGCGATCCTCCCGCCGCCGCGTGGGGCGTGCTGGAATCGCTTGCCAGCGTGCGCGCGACCTCGCCGCCCAAAAATTCGCCAAGCCGGTCGAACCCATCCTGAGTGAAAGGAATTCTATCGAGTTCATCGGCCTTCTGGTCATCGATACCGTCTGCCAAGAGAGCCGCTGGCCAGGTCAGAGTGTTGACCTGAGAGACATTTCGTACGCGAGCCACCAAAAGATTTGTGTACGTGCGGCATAGCGAAGCGAAATTGGACTTTTCGGAAACCCAACCCGTCGACGGGCAAGCCAGAAACCACACGGGCTTGCCACGGCAGGAAAGAATCGCGAGTTCGCTGACGAACTCACGAACCCTTGTCTTAAGCTCTTCCCGGAACCACGGATCTGACGCCGTCCTCGTACCCATACCTTCCCGCAACCAGTCCTCTACACGCAGCAGCGCGACGGACCCCAGGATGTGTTCCGTATCTGACGCGGGCGCCAACATATACTCGCTCATGTGCGTCCTTGACGTGAAGCCTACGCCGGCGGCAATGCCCGCATCGGCCAAAGCGTGCTCCATCGAAGGTTGAATAGAATTCGCGGTAAAGCTCGACAGCACCTGCAGAACAATTCCGGTTACCATCGTCCTCCCTTGGCTTGGTCCCTTTCGCGCACTTCAGGAATTGATATCGGCGTCTGCATCAACCGACGCCATCGCAGTTTTTCGTCTCGCGGTCCTGAGTTTGCGCAATCCGGTTTCCTGAAACGATTTCTGTTCGGCCTCGCGCAAGCGCCGCTCGGCGTCTTCGAGCGTCTGATAAATTCGGGTGAGTGGCGCCTCCGGTTCCGCTGCGATGCTGCGCAAAAGCGTTTCATACAGGTCGGCCATCCGGACAATTGCTGAATCGTCGAACAGATTCGGGTTGTACATCCACGTGGTTACGGGGGTGCCGTCCGGATTGTTGATAAACAACACAAGGTCGAAGCGCGATGTGCTGCTCACACCCAGCGGGCCCGGCTTGAGGCCGCCGAACTCGCGTGGCCGGTGCGGCGTGTTCTGCATCACAAAGAGCACTTGAACCAACGGATGGTGGGTGAGGCTGCGCTCGGGACGGAGTTCCTCCACTAGTTTCTCAAACGGAACGTCCTGATGCGCGAACGCACCCAGCGAGACTTCTTTCACCCGTCCGAGCAGTTCCGTAAACGTGGGATCGCCCGTCATGCGCGTGCGAATGGGCAGCAAATTGACGAAGAAGCCGATGAGCTTCTCGGTGGCAAACTGGGTGCGATTCGCCAAGTCGGTGCCGACTACCACATCGTCCTGTCCGGATAAACGTGCCAGTAATGCCTGGAAGCCCGCCAGCAATGTCATAAACAGGGTGGCGCCATGCCGCAGGCTGAGTGTCCGCAACTCGTTCGCGAGATCGTCAGGCAAGGTGCGCTGACGAATACCGCCCCAGAAGTTCTCCATCGCACGCCGCGGGCGGGCAGTCGGAAGTTCCAGCACTGCAGGTGCGCCTTCGAGATGCTTCTTCCAGTAGGCAATCTGGCTTGCCATCCAGCTCTCGGTCATGTGCTTGCGCTGCCAAATGGCATAATCCGAATACTGCAGGGGCAACTCTTCCAGCGGTGACGGCGCGCCCTGCAGCGATGCCTCGTAAAGTACCGCCAGTTCCTGCAAAAGCACGCCCCAAGACCAGCTATCCGTAATGATGTGGTGCATGTTCAGGACAAGAGCATGATCATCGTCCGCTAGCTTAATCAATAACCCGCGCATCAGCGGCGCCGTGCGGAGGTCGAACGGGCGCTTCACCTCTTCCATCGCCAGCCGTCGGGCTTCGGCGAGACGAGCGTCAGGGGGCAGACTGCTTACATCCAGGATTGCAAGCGGCAGCTTTCGCGCCGCCTCGACGACCTGCACGGGTTCGCCATCCAGTTCTTCGAAGCACGTTCGCAGCGATTCGTGCCGGCGCACAATTTCATTGAGGCTTTCCTCCAGGACGCCGGACCGCATGGGGCCCTCAAGCCGAACAATGTACGGAACGTTATAGAGCGGGTTGAGCGGCTCCAATTGATCGAGGAACCACAAGCGTTGTTGCGCAAACGAAAGTGGCGCTCTGCCCTTGTGTTCCGCTCGAACCAGCGGAGGAAAAGCGACTCCCGCGTCCTGCCGCTTCAGCTCTTCAATTCGTTCCGCCTGACCTGCTACAGTGGGCGCTTCGAACAGCGCCCGCAACGGCAGATCCACTGCCAACGACTCGCGAATGCGAGCAACCACTTGGGTGGCCGACAAGGAGTGGCCTCCCTGCTCAAAAAAATTGTCATGTACGCCCACGCGGTCGAGTCGCAGCACTTCGGCCCACAGAGCGGCGACGATTTCCTCGGTGGGAGTGCGTGGCGCCAAGAACGCGGTATCGGATTCAATCCGCGTATACTCCGGAGCCGGCAGAGCTTGTCGATTGATCTTGCCATTCGGTGTAAGCGGGAAAGCTTCCAGCACCACCACCACTGCAGGGACCATATACTCCGGAAGCAACTGCTTCACGTGCTCGCGCAATTCGTCCGGCTGTGGCGCAACTCCGGTTTGCGGCACAACATACGCAACTACCCTCTTTAATCCCGGTTGATCTTCTCTTGCCACGACTACGCTTCGCCGAACCGTGGGATGTTTGTCTAAAGCAGCTTCAATCTCGCCCAGTTCAACGCGGAACCCGCGCAGCTTGATCTGATGATCAAGCCGCCTCAGATACTGTAGGTTGCCGTCAGCCAGCCAGCGGCACGCGTCTCCCGTTTTGTACATTCGGCTCTGCTGGTTGACAGCGAAGGGATTGGGGAGGAACCGCTCTTGAGTCAGGTCGTTTCTGCCATAGTAGCCGCGAGCTACTCCTTCGCCGGCGAAGTAAGCTTCGCCGGGAATTCCGACGGGTACAGGCCTGCGACGGTCATCCAGAATGTAAGCCTGTGCCTTCGCGACGGGCTTTCCGATGGTGACGGGTTCGCCTCGCCGAACCAGCGTGAAAGTGCAATAGCAGCAGACCTCGGTCGGACCGTACATGTTGTAGATCTTCTCGACCGATGTCGAACTGTAGATTTCCTCCACCAGAGTTTCGGGCAGAACTTCGCCGGCCAGCACGACGGTTTTGACGGAGTCTGGCAATCCCTTCATACGGACGAGTTCGGCAATCGCTGACGGCACCGTGTTGAGGAGGGTAACTTCGCCGTTGGCAGGAAGCGTGGGCAGATATAAAGGGTTCTCAGCCAGAATCATTTTTCCGCCCGCGCCCATGGTCACGAACATCTCGAACGTCGACAAGTCGAAGCAAATCGAAGTGCAGAACAGAACTCCGGAGAGTTCTTGCGGACCCAGCAGATCATTTGCCCAGCGAATGAAGGTCACGGCACTGTGGTGTTCCAGAGCGACGCCTTTTGGCCTTCCTGTGGAGCCGGACGTGAACAGTACGTAGGCCAGGTTTTCTGGCTTGACTTCTGTGATCGGGTCCTGCTGAGATTCGCGGGCGATCTGTTCCCGTTCCGTGTCCATGCAGATCACGCGTCCGTCGAAGCGGGGCAATCCGCTTAGGAGCGCCTGCTGCGTTAACACCAAGGGAGCTTTTGCATCTTCCAGGATGTGTGCCAAGCGATCCTTGGGATACGCCGGGTCCAGAGGCACATACGCGCTGCCGGCCTTCAGAATTCCCAGGATTCCGACCACCATCGCGGCCGTGCGTTTCGAGTAGATCCCCACCAGCACTTCCGGGCCTGCCCCTTGCTTTCTGAGGAAGTGCGCGACCTGGTTTGCTCGTTGGTTCAGTTCGCGATAGGTGATCCGGACTTCGTCGCAAATCAGCGCAACGGCGTCTGGGGTTTGGCCGGCTTTCTGGCTCAAAAAGTCGTGAATACAGAAACCATTCGGGTAGTCGGCGGCGGTGTCGTTGAACTCGACAAGAATCTGATGCTGCTCTTCCGGCGAGAGGAGCGGCAAATCCGAAATGCGGCTCTGCGGGCGAGCCACGATTCCCGCCAGGATTTGTTCGAAGTGGCCAAGGGCGCGGGCGATGGTCGTCTCTTCGAAGAGATCAGTATCGTATTCGACCCGCAACAACAAGCCCTCGGGCGTTTCGAATGCGAACCATGACACGTCGAAAAGCGACGTCGCCGAATGCACCGGTTCACGTTGTACCTTGAGGCCGGAAGCCTCAAACCCTGCCCGAGGCATGTTTTGCATCCCGAACAGAACTTGGAAGATAGGGTTGTAGCTCAGGCTGCGCTCAGGCTGCAGTTCCTCGACCAGTTTCTCGAAAGGGATCTCCTGATGGGCGTATGCGTCTAACGCCACTTGCCTAACCCGCGCCAGCAACTCGCGAAACGTTGGGTCCCCGGAAAGATCGGCACGCAACGCCAGTGTGTTCACAAAAAAGCCGATCAGCGGCTCGATTT
>Ga0137367_10004345_pt1 | contig 11492 bp, 14 predicted proteins | sample SagtaG_14_FD_104939 | JGI IMG/M metagenome (GOLD analysis project Ga0137367, IMG submission 104939) | Vadose zone soil microbial communities from Sagehorn Ranch, Mendocino, California, USA - Sage1_L_80_16 metaG | ecosystem: Environmental > Terrestrial > Soil > Vadose zone | place: USA... | reverse complement strand
CCGCACTCAATCAGAAATCGACTGGCACCAACAAGCACTCACTGCGCGCCAAGCACCACTCCTTGAAGATAACTTTGCCATTCGCCTGAAGAAAACATATCAGGATAAAGAATTCACTGTTATCACAAAGCGACAAGACGCCGGCCGCAGCTTGCGACACCTGAGCGCCCTCGCCTCCAACGCCATCAAAAAAGCAGCTAAAGGAAGCCAGGTCCACGAACATGTCGGACAATACCGCGGCTTCAACATTTACATCCACGGATCTTCGAGTGTTCACCAATTCAACTCACTTTTTGAAGGCAACGTCGATATCCAGCTGTACGCTGAAAACGGCGACCGGCCTTACTACGCCACCGTCACCGACACCGACAGCGGCATCATCCAGTCCATAGATCATCAACTCCGCTCGATCGAACACCACTTGGAAGACGCTACAACGAGAAAAGCACGTCTCGACAAAAAGCTTGCAGACCTGCAGAACGAAGTCACACAGCCATGGAAGTATCTGCCAGAATACAGACAGATGCGCCACCACTATGAGCACCTTGCCATTCAACTACAAAGTCAGGGAATTAACGTAGATTCCGCAGTGAGGTTTACCAATCTAACGGAAGAAGAATTATTGGCTGCACCCGAGGAAAACCTGCCCCAACAAACTCAGCCAGTTTATGCAATCCAAACGGCAGAAAGAAATCCGTTCACAGGACGCGAACCAGATTTGATACTTGCCCCACACGATCCACGCAGACCCAGCACACAACTACCAGATTCGCTGTCCTCACCCTTCGAGGTTATCTCAAGCAAAAAATCCGCTTCGGCAAACATAACCATCCCAATCCAAAATCCAGCTCGCATTCACTACGATCCCATTACGAATCAGATTGGCTTCGATTTCCTAAGCCTTGAACACGACTCACAAGCAAAGCTCCATCTGTAAAACTGGACCAGGGAGACCGGGCTTTGCCTCATAAATAGCATTATGAGCTGATTTTTGAGGCAGGAGGCAGTTTTGCCCCAAAACTCGTTTTGATGGGTTTTAAGAAGTTGGGTCGAATTGTGTTCAATAGCCGTTTCGGCAGCCAGCTGGCGATCACGATCGCGACTCGCGCAGATCAACAAACTGCCCTGCGTTGATCCAAACGGGCTGCGTACGCGACGGTTTTGTTAGGCGTACTTCATAGATCAGCGATTGATCATCTTTTGCGCGCCTCCAGAATATCGCGGTCCCTGCACGTCAATCGGCGCGGTGAGATTGTCAATTTCGCGGAGATCGTCAGCGGTCAACTCCACCTTAGCCCTGCCTATATTCTCTTCAAGACGGTAGTGGCAGGTTGTTCGGCGCCAGCGTATTATGATGTGAGGCCCAATCAGTAGTTCGACGTCTCTACCTCTACTTGGAGAAGATTATGAGTTCCATCACAAAAATCCAGTTCCCAATGAAAGAAATTGAATGTGTGGACATTCCAACAATGTCTAGAATGTCTGACGACAAATACCTGGAATTCCTACGCCAGGGTGAACTTGGCGGACTAATGTACGTCGACCATCACGACGTACTCCGTTCCTATGTCGCTGATTATCCTCTCGCCACTTCGCGTGAACAGGTCGACATTCTTATGGAGTACCTGCAAACATTGCGTAGCAAAATGGCTCCCTGTTCGCAGAAATGAATTGACTGCAGAGCAATAACTGCCTTGCGTTGATCCAAACTCTATCCAGTATAGAATCATGGCGCCCAGAACGCCTCGCTTTTTTAAGTTTCCTCACTATGGAGCTAACGAAAATGACAACCCGAGTAATCGCGAACGTGTTCGCCGCCATTTTACTTACCACCACGCTCAGCGGCACTGCAGCCGCACAAGACATGAGTGTTTTTGGCATACCTTTGGGCCAACCATTAGTTCTTCCGCAGTGCAAAGAAAGCGAGCCGCCCAGTTCGGCAAATGGGTACAGGTACGAACCGAGACCAAAACCTCGCCAGGCTTGTTTCATTAGCTTAGCGGAACTCAACATCCATGACCGGGTAGCAATAGATTTCCCCGAGAACGAAAAGCCAAGCGTCACAATAGGAGGCTCATGGTTTGGTATCGAAGCAACCGTTATCGAAGGCAACGTTGAAGGAATAAAATTCGGTACGTACGGAATAAAGAATGCTGCTTCAGTCCAAGAAGCATTAACGACGAAATATGGGAAGCCCACTGATCTAACAACTTCAAAAGTTCAGAACGGCTTTGGCGCGTCGTTCGACGTGTTTACGGCTTTTTGGATGTTGCCTGGTCCGACTGATCCTAAGTTAACGATTGTGTTCTGGAGCAGTTGTTCCGATAAGCTGGACGAAGGATGCGTAACCATCGACACCAAAAAGGGGAAAGCCTGGCGAAAGCAAAAGTTGGATGAGAAGTCAAAAGACAGACGGCCATTGTGAGTACTGACGCAAAATGAGAGTCAAAACCCTCCCAATCCTTCGAAGGTATGTTTCCAAGATTCGGTGCGCTGTATTGGTTACAACCATACGAACCAGCTGCGTTTTTATCGTTGCGTTGATGAGTATTGTATGTCTCGTTGAGCGCTCTCACAGTCAAACGCGCCGGAGGCCCAAGCCAATTCCTATTGTTACGCCTAGTCCATCTCCCACTCCCGATATTCAAGCGTCCGACGGCATTTCTTCTGCGTACGACGAGGCAAGCAACGTCACGCTCGTGGTTAGCAAAGAGCTTCTCCTATATGACGATGCCAGCAAAGGCGCAGTGAATCCTCTTCGAGTTACGATGAATCTTGTTACCACTTACCAAGGGCGTCCGCTTGCCCCGAATCAGTCCGCTACGGATCCATTGGTAAGACTACTATTCAACTACAGATACTTTGTTGCGAAATATGATATTGGAGAGCCCCGCGACTTCGCGATCTTTACAGGGCTAAGTAGGCTGGAAGCAAGTGGCAACTTAACTTTCGTCCGACGCCAGAATTCCGGTAACGATGTTATCACTACAATGCAGGCGGCAATACGTGCGTCGGAATTCGACAACATTCTTCAAGCGATCAAAACAGCGCGATCAGTCTCCGTCTTGCTAGGACGAGATACGTTCGTTCTGTCAGCAAACCACCTGGAGCTTATCGAGAAGTTCCTAGCAAGAACGCCGCATCCCAGCATAGATGCTGCGCAAATTCGTCCAGCACCTTCAAAGTGCGACCTCACAGTCGCCCAGGCGCCGGCACTCCGCGGACTTCGATTAGCTGAAAGCTTGGATGGCATAATTCGCCGTTTTCCAGCATTTGAAGTGCGTGAGACCGCAAACAAGATACCGACCCAATCTAAAGTAAACCATTCTTCCCTTGATGTTGTCTTTGGCACCTACTACGCCCTAACTCCTCAAAATCCGGCCTCGGGACGAACCATCACCGATACCTGGAGTGAGGTTCTTGCTGATTCAAGGTTCTTTCCGGACTTCGAAGGCGTGTCGAAACTGCATTTGGAATTTATCGACAGACAACTGATCGCGATCCGAGTCGAGTACAAGGACGAAATTAAATGGCAAAGTATAGATGAGTTTGTGACTGCCTCATCGACGGCACTTGGTCTGGCAACTCAATGGAAGAGCGGTCCCCTCTTGACCTGCAACGGGTTTACAATTCAGGCTAGTTCATCACTTCACCCTAAACTGGAAATGAGGGATACTGCCGCCCAAACGGCTGCTCGACAACGCGAAGACGAACTACGTAAAAAGGAAGAAGACAAACGCAAGAGTACCTTTAGACCCTGACGTGGGAGACCAATTGATCAACATCTGAGTTTTGGTCCAAGTAGTCGAGATTTATGCGAATGAAGCGATTCAACCGCTGGGCTGCGCCATTCCTCTTGGGATTGCTTTTGGCGTCTACTGTCTCGGCCCAAACGGACGAACGCCCGAGCAAAGTCAATAAAATCGGCAATGCTTTAGTGGCTTATTACACCAAGCCAAACCTCTCTCGAGTAATGGCGCCAGTACGAACAGTTTTTGATACCAGTAGCAGCGACTTTCCTCTTGCCAAGGGCGCACAAAAGATAGAGCTGATTCTGTCTTACGAGTTTTCCGGCGAGAAATTGACTCAGATCCCGGCCGCTATCGACTTTGCCTTTGGATCTATCGCTGGCGTTCCTGCCCGATTCGATACTGAAGCGAAACGGCAATTCAAAATAACGATAGATGGGAAAGTAGTATTAACCGGCACTGCCCGAAGTACCACCACGGTCCCGACCCCTTGGGTGACTTACGAAGATCTCGCCGTCTCCGTACCCTCAGACGTAAATAAGCAAATGCTTGCCGCTTCTGCTTCGATAACCATCGAACTCGGCGCTCGAACATTTTCCCTAACGCGCGCGGACTTGGCGGCCCTCGAAGATTTCAACGCCGCCTTAGTATCCCTCTCCCATTAGTTGTTTGCCGCCGCTGAGGCACGATCTGCAACGTATCGGCCCCGAAGACTTATGCCATCGATTCACGAAGACATGCTGAAAGAAAAGGTTGATCGGCTAATAACGGACGATCCTAATTGGCGTTTGATTCTCTCTGACGTGCTTCGCCGATTCAAGGATGGCTTCTATCCACAGGCCTATGTTGACGCGATTCTCCAGAATTGGTGGCGGCACCGCTACGATATCTATGACGCATATGCGTTCAGCCAAGTGCACGCGCAAATTCTCACGGGAGAAGTCGCGATTATTCTAGTGAATGTAGGTGCCACACCACGAGGAGACAAGGAGGTCGATTATCACAATGCCATTCTCGCCGACTCGCCAAGTTATATGTTCTTTGGCACCTTCTACGGCGGTCTCGCCGACCAGGACGGTAGTTTTACTTGGAAATCCAACGTTGAATTTAACGTTTATCGTTACGATGGGGCCGCTAAGAAGGTGCGCAAGCCTCGAACGGTTTCCGTCGCCCCGCGAACAGTCCCGCTAGAAGTTGGTTACACCAACGGTTCACGGACGATGCTTCATCTTGGCGAGGAGCACGGACTTGCACGTTGGCCTTACGGGAGTGGCTCAATCACTGTATTTGTGACAATCGATCCGTTTATTCTGAAGCTGCCTTATTCCTCTCGACGTCAAGAATGATTGGTGGAGGTGAAGCAAGGAGTGTCAAAGTTCAGAATGATGACCGTGAAGCTGGGGATCGCTTTTCTGGTGTTGGCGATAGCCGTGGTAGTCGTAGCCAGGATGTGGTGTCCCACGGCGAGCGAGCGGGCGAACGCTATTACGTTGGAAGATGTCCAAAGTCAGGCCAAGAGCTATGAGACCAGCAAGAGGTTAGCTAAAGTCGGAAAGGAATTAGCTGAAACGCAATTCGGTTCAGCCGAGCGGGAAGAAAAGCTGAACGAACTAATCAGTTTGCTTGACCCAGAAACCCAAGCTTACGTGAAGTCGCTCCCGCGAGAAGATCGGCTCGATGCTATAACAATGAAGCTTAGGGAAGCGAACGATGCGCAAGAGCGAAGACTCGCGAACCTGAAGGCGAGTGAAAAGTGGTGCTGGTGGAGATAACCACGTGACCGGAAAGAGAATAGCTGCAATCTTGCTATTTGCCATGGGTGCTTTGATCGGTGCTTCGACCAAGACCAATCTTTGGGATGGCTATCCGTTCTGGGTATGGCTACTGGTTCTTTTCTTTGCTATTGCAATTTGCGGCGCTGCATTGGAAATGTGGCGTTCAGGCAAGACGAGCAAATAGGTTTATGATTAGAAATTGAAAGGATCCAAATGATAATGATCCGCCAGCCTCGCCTCATTGTCCTTCTATTATTTGCTTTGTTCCTCTTTGAATCTGCCAGTGCCCAAGTTAACAAGAACATCTATGTTGATCGCCGACACGGGTTTTCAATAGCCTTCCCCTCTGGGTGGGAGATCAAGAAATCTCAAAATCCGGAAACAGTCATTAAGGCGGTGTATCGTGATCCTCAGGGTCGCCTTGCCTATATAGCGATAGCCGCCTATGAATTACCAAAGGCATTTGATTTCTCAACTGTGACCGCCGATGACATGTTCAAAGTCTTATTGGAAGAGCTTCCGGACATTGAGATCGCTCGGCTCGATCATGGAGAAACCAAGATAAGAAGCAATCGAGCTCTCTTCAATACCATTGACATCAAGAGTCCGCCGCAGGCCTCGATGCTTTCCAAACATTTTCATCTCGCAAAAAATGGCAAGTTGTACCGGATAACGGCTGCAACAGATCGTGACGCTCAGTTCTTTAGAGATCAGCTCGTCATAATGGAAGAATCCATTCACACTTTTGCTTTTGGATTGTAGTTCTCAAGCTAGTCGGTCTAACTCGCGGGTCTCAGGCTGCATCGAAGATGCTGCTAGACCGGAGGGATACATGCAGCGGGTCCTTCACAAGTTGACGCCGTTAGTGAGCCCGACTCTCTGCTCTGACATTAACGGCTCAGTACGTCCAGCGCCACTACGCTCTTGGTGCGTTCTTCTATGACTGCTCAATCCTTCCAATGTCCACGATGTCAGACCGCAAATGCGGCCGAAGCACGCTTTTGCTCTCAATGCGGGCTGGCTTTCACCCATCAGCCTTCCCTGCCCGCGCGTCCAGTGAACAACACCAAGGCAGTGTGGATTACCGTCGGGATCCTAGTAGCTGTTCTTGGTTCTTGCGGCATCTGTGGAGTCATCGGAAAGTTAAGCGACAACTCGACCAAACGAATGGTCGCAAACACAAATGCCGCGAGTAGTACCAGTCCAACGGTTGTGGCCTCCCCGACTGCTACTCCAAAACCTACTTTCGCCGAACTTCAAGAACGTGCCGAACCGCTGCTCAGATTAGAAAAGGAAGAGTATGTTCGCGACGACTTAGGCGCCTTCGATTCTGTCATTGGACCGCTTAGGGAAATTCCGCAGGACGCAAAAGAATATGCTGCAGCGCAAGGTCTCATTAAGAAGCTGATTGATAAATCGGCCAGAATCACCGCAGAGATTTTGGTTCTGGGACCGAAGCCAAAAAATAGCGAATGGGACGGACGAGTTGATCCCGTAGTCGAATACCTGAAGGACAACCTAAACGATTACGATAGCAGCGAATTCGTTGAATGGTCGCCAGTAACCAAACTTGAAGTCAAAGGCGAACCGTTCTGGGTTGTTAGGCTAAAGCTGCGCGCAAAAAATGCCTTTGGCGGTTACGTTCTTAAGAATACGTTTTACCTCATTCGTCAAAATAAAGTTGTTACTGCCGAGGGGTTGTGAGCTTGTTGCAAAAGCCAACCTGGCACAAAAGCTTCGACGACCGAGAACACGATATATGGAGAGATTCGATTGGAAACGACTAACAACGTTGCAAGTCGGAAGATATGCCGAATACTTCGTGAAGATGGAGTTTACCTTGTATGGCTTCGATGTTTATCAGGCTGAGGTTGACGACAAGGGCATAGATTTCGTTATCCGAAAGGACAACGATCGCTATCATGACATTCAGGTGAAATCTGTCCGAGGGCTGAATTACATCTTCTTCCGAAAAGAGTACTTTGAACTCCGAGAGAATCTTTACGCAGCGATCGTGATTTTCTACTCCGGCGAATCGCCCAAGTTGTTTCTGGTTCCAGCTACCGTCTGGCTAAACCCGAATGCACTGTTTGTCAGCCGTGACTATGGGCCACCAAAAAAGAGTAAGCCTGAATGGGGAATTTGTTTGTCGCCGAAGAATTATCATTTGCTTCAGGCATATGCGTTTGAAAACGTAATTCTTACTTTGTGAAAGTGATTGAAATGGGGAAACGAAAGAGTCTCACTTATGCCGAACACTTGGGCGTATCCGAACGGATCAAAGAGTCTCTAACGATTCTTCATGAGACGTCGGCTCGTATAGAGGGTGGTTTCGGCCGTAGATCGAAAGCGTTTAAGATTATTCAGCAGATCATCAGAACACTCGACAATAAATTGATACCGCAATTGTCAGTGGCGGTATTACGAGATTGTGGGGAGCGTGATCAGGACGAGCTAAGTAAGACTTATCAGGTCGAAGCAGTTTCTGAAACACACTCGGCGGGAAAACCGCAACCACTTACCTATGCAGAATATTTGGAAATCGGAATACGCATCAAAGCTGCACGAGCGCTGCTTCACGACAACTTGCTACTTCTAATTTGCAACGGCTTGGGGACAAGCTCCAAAGTCTGTAGGATCATATGGAGTATTACGCAACAGCTAGACATGGAACTTAAGAACGAACTAGACAATCTCGTTTTTAGAGACCACGAGGACAGGGACACTAACGAACTGATCGGAACCAATTACGGGCCAACTTGTAATGATCGCGTAGTTCGCCTTACGAAACCTCGTCCTACCCGCTGAGTGCCTACCTAAGAGCGCGGCTAGCTTTCATTGGCTCCAATAAACTTATTCCTCGACAAGAATACTTGCGCGATTTGAGGGGACCTTCAGCGGATTCACAATAAAGCCCTCGCGCCATGTTCCCAGTAGTTCGACGGGCCTTGAGCCAAACAATCTAAATGTAACTCCCTGCTGGCCGAGGAGTGCCAACCCCGCCAGACCAGCGACCAACGCCTGTAGTTCGTCATGCGACGGCGATCGCGTTAGCGCACACGGAACCAATTCTGTGAGAGTCGTAGTCCACGTACTCAATTGAGAGGCCGATGTACGAGACTTCCCCGGCAGCGGTTTAAGGCCAAGCGTTCGCCACGCCGACGTAGGAAAAGACTCTATGGCGAGTTTTCGACCCGAAACCAAATCGTCAGCACTCTGCACGCGTTGATAGCCACGAGTGCCCAAAGCGTCGAACAGCTCGATTGAGAATGACGCCATGCGAGTCCAGGAACTTGGTTTGACGCATCCCGGCAAGCCCGTCTTCCCAGGAGTTGCGAGCTCACGTTCACACCGCCGAGCATGCTCAAAACCGTTATCAGGGTGCTTCCAGCCTTGCGGACCATCTATGAAGATCGCATCTGCGTCATAGGCTGTCGCTAATTCCATCAGCCAATCAGTCACATCCTCAACGCACGGTCGACCGCGCAATCTTGAAGCACCGGGATCAATAAACTCGACCGCCACAAATCCCTCGCGCGATGACAGCACGGCAATCCCGATATCTCGATACCGATTTGACGCAAGATCGACTGAAAGAATACTCATGGTTATAAAACTTACTGAGGAATCCAAATCGTGGCAAAGGAACGTTGGAAGGTGAAATGAATCTCTGTCGGTTCCCCTGGGTTTAAGCCGATTTACATCTTTCCGTCCTTGCTGGGAATTACAACTTTCGAGCGATCTTTAATGTCGTCATCTTTGACGTATTTCATTTGCTTCACATCATATCTTCCCTCTTCGTTTGGTACCACGCTTATCCTGGGAGCATTAACTTGAACTCCGGTCCGCGTCTCCATACGCAGAAAATATTCTTGCCCGACCTTTAGCTCTATCTCCACGCCGCCATCCTTTTTGTTCTTCGAACGGAAAGAGTGAGTGCCGGGCTCAAGCTTGACGATGAAATATCTGCCGCCATCCAATTTAGCTAACAACTGCTCATCACAATAGACCGGCGGTGCTATCCTACCCAGCGTGCGCTGGTGAGGAGTCTTGTAAACATAGACCGTGACCTTGTTACTTTCGGTTTCTTGTTCGGTTGTCTGTTTGCCTGACGAATGATGAGAAGCTGTTGTTACAATCGCCAATAGCGACAACGCCAGTATGATCTTTCGCATGGCATTCCCTTCCCCAATTTGATTTGAGGCGCTTAACGCTTACCAGGAGTTTTCCCCGGAACACGCCGTTGGCGTTTTGCGGGCGTGGCCTTTGCCGGTAGATTGAGGTGAGAGATCAGTGTCCTTAGCGAACCGCGAAAACTTGAGTCAAATTCAAATTCAGCTGGACCAAGCCTTACTTCAACCCGACGTGCAGAGGCAATTTTTCTCAGCTCAAGGTATTCGAGCTTGAATTCCAACACTTCCTCGACCTGTGCTCCGCCGTAACTGCTTGAGACGTTCGAGTCTCGAGCGAACGGTCCGCCCAAAGAAAGCCGCTCACCGTCAACTATCGCGATGAGGTCGCTTCGCTTGAGGTACGTCCATTCACTGCTCGAGGATCGAAAAATCAATCCCATTCTATCCACAGGCGTGCCAACAATTTTTCCTCGGTAGGTGAAGAATGCAGTAACCCTCAGATTCTGGTACGCGATATTCTTGACATCGACTCGGTCGTAAGGCACCCACGCTGTAGTTTTGTCTTCAAATCGATCGTAGTTCGTGAGCAAATCGTCCATACGGGCGAGCTTTTTATCCGCTTCTTGTAGTTCGGCATCAGTCAACAATAGTTTTGAGAACGGATCGACGGCGGGAGACGATTGGCGGTGGAACCCAGACTGAGCCACCTCTTCGCGATAAATCTTCGCTATGAGTTCTTCGTAGAAGGCTTCAAGTTGCTTGTTACTCCGAACGTCAACTCCACCTTCAAGGATCACATTTATGGCATCGTCAAAGTCTGCCCGCGCGTCTTGACCCTTCCCGGCCTTAAGGTTCAATACTCCCTTACGAAAATGATCGTTCGCCCTCTGGATCATTGTGTTGACGCGAGCGTCCAAGTTTTCCGGCTCCGCCAGAATCTGCGCCGCTGCTACGATAGTAAGCGAGAGAGTAAATATCGTGGCAGTGATAAGGGCTTTCTTCTTCACAGGTGATCTCAATCTATTTTGGAAGAGGTTCGATTTCGTTACAGCTAATCGGGTGGTATTCATTGGGCGCGAAGTAAACATGAGACCAACCATCGCCAGTGTCTTTGCCGATGATGGCCCATCGACCGTCGTCATCGACTAGAGCATGGGTCCTCTTGCCCGAGGCATCAGTTCGCGAGGCAACCGGGTGAAGTTCTTGCCAATCACTCCATTTACCATTCTCAAAGATTCGAACTCCCGATGACAAGACAGTAGTCGTCCCCGTCCAGTCAACACCTTGACGCTTTTCTTCCTCAGCGAGCAACGCAATCACGATGGGACTACGAAATTCATAAATCTTGTTACCCTGCCGGCCAAAGTAATCTCCATATTCTCCGCCACACTTGCTAAAGACCTGGGACTCCCAAAACTTCGTCGCTTCGGCACGCGCTTCTTCTTCTAGTCTCTGTTTCTGGGTCTTGCAGCCCGTGATGCCCATGAGGATAACAACCAAACTGATGAAGGTTATGAGCTTCATTGCATTCCTGCAAAGAGAGTACTTAGCCTTGCGGCATAGCATCGACCGAATCGAACACTCCATCCAAGAGGGAGACCGGACACTTAAGGATTGTCATCAACGATGCCAAACGACTTCATACGCTCCCTCAAATGTTGACGAGTCATACCTAAGAACCGTCCTGCATGCGTTCTATTGCCCGCGAACAAAGTCAACGCATACTTAATATGCCACCGATCCTGACTATTTTGCCGGTCTTTAAGTGTTTCACCTACAGCCAACGGATAAAAACGACCGTCTTCCATTTCAAAAACAGCCGGGTTAGCTCCACT
>Ga0137367_10004336_pt1 | contig 11501 bp, 7 predicted proteins | sample SagtaG_14_FD_104939 | JGI IMG/M metagenome (GOLD analysis project Ga0137367, IMG submission 104939) | Vadose zone soil microbial communities from Sagehorn Ranch, Mendocino, California, USA - Sage1_L_80_16 metaG | ecosystem: Environmental > Terrestrial > Soil > Vadose zone | place: USA... | reverse complement strand
GTCATGAGGACCTCGACGTCGTCCGTGGTAGGCGCACGGAGCGAATCATGCCATCTTCCTGGGAGCGGATGAAGATCATTACGCGGCGTTGCTGACGGGATGATTCGAGGCGGCGGGCGGGGGAACAGGGGTGTCGTCGGCGGCTTGGGTGGCCCCGAGTACGGGGTCGCGTTCAACGAGCTTGCCGCTTTCGAGGCGGGCCCCGGCGCGGACGAGCGCGACGAGGCGGGGTGCGTTGACGGCGCGCCAGCGTTCCTGGGCGGCCTCGATCAGCTTGACTGCCATGGCGATCCCGGCGGCCTTGGAGCCGGGCCCCTTCGTGACCTTGGTCCGGTGCCTGACCGTGGCGAAGGTCGACTCGATGGGGTTGGTCGTGCGCAGGTGGATCCAGTGCTCGGCCGGGTAGTCGTAGAAGGCCAGCTGGGACGTCGGCGTGGAGGTCTCGTCGAGGTCGGCGGACCTGAGCCCGCTAGGAGCGCTCCGGTGGGGCTGGGTCAGCTCCCCCGGGGCCGTCACTACTGACCGTCCCGGGTGCCGGCGGCCCGCCCGAGCAGCGGCGGGGACGCCGGCGCCCGGTCAGCGCCGGCCGGTCAGGCCGCCGGACGCTGCGCTGCCGCCGCGTAGTCGCTGGCCACCCGCATCAGCTCGACCAGTCCGTCGGCGTACTCCATCGCCTCCGCGTGGGCCTCCGGGAACGGCGGCTGGAATCCGACGCCTTGCCATTGCTGGGCGGTCGGGTCCCAGATGTCGTTGCCGACCTCGAAGTCCCAGGCGAAGATGCCGCTGTCGTAGTACAGCTGGTCCGCCGAGTTGCCGGCGGCCGAGTACAGCACGTCGACCACCGGGCCGGTCTGCGACGACCAGGTCACCGTGCCGCGCTCGGCCGCGATCGCGCCGACGATCCGCTGCGCACTGGCCTGGAAGAAGGCCAGTTGGTCGGCTGACGGTCGGGGCAGGCTGATCCGGCCGGGCACCCGGTAGGCGCCGGGCGGCCACATGAAGTACCCGCCATAGCTGTGCACGTTCATCGCGAACTTGATGTTCGGGTGCGCGTGGGCGAGCGCGATCACGTTGCGACTTTCCGGTTCGGACAGCTCGCCGGGGCCGGCGAACACGTCGGACAGGCAGTTCGCGCTGGCCCCGAAGTAGCCGTCGAACAGCGACCCGACCGCGTAGTTCCGGTTGACGTCGACCCCCCACCGGTTGCGGTTGCGCGGATCCCGGTTGGCCCCGGTGCAGTAATCGTGCATGTTCCGGCGCTGGAAGTTGAAATCGTAGAAGGTGTAGTTGGCGCCGTCCGGGTTCACGGTCGGGAGGACGAACAGGTCCACATCCTCGAGCAAGTGCCCGGTGGCCGGGTCGGTGCGTGCGTTGGCCAGCATTCGCTCGGCGAACTCCAGTGTCACCAGCGGGACCGCCCACTCCCGGGCGTGTTCCTGGGAGTAGGCCAGCACGCCGATCCGCGAGCCGTCCCGGTGCAGCCCGATCCGCAGCGCCTGCACCGTCCACGGCGCCCGCGGCACGGTCGACGGCGCGTGCAGCCCGTCGTCCAACGTGGACGGCCCGGCGACCGGCATGACCAGCCCGGTCGAGCCGCTCTCAACGTAGGCCCGGAACGTCTGCCGGTAACGGGCGGTGACGAATGCGGCGACCTCGTCGGTCGTGCTGACCACCGCGCCGGTCGCGTCGGTGCGCAGCGAGATGGTGAGCACCTGGCCGCTGTAGCTGGCCGACAGCGGCCGGTTCGGCGCGCCGGGGTCGACGCTGCGCACCTGCACGCCGTTCATACCCTGATTGCCGTACTTGACCGTCTCGATGATGATCGCCGCAACGGCCGGGTCGCCGAGATACCCGCTCGCGGTACGCCGGTAGCCCTCGGTGGGGTTCGGCAGGTTGATCACCTCGACCAGGTCGGGGTACTGCCGCGCCAGCCGGCCGATCCGGGCCCGGATGTCGACCGGGGTCAGGTACGCGTCGATGAAGTCCCTCTGGTAGCCCCGCGGCAGTGGCGGCGGGGTGTAGTTCGGCCAGGGCGCCGGGGTGGCCGTGGCGGTGCCGCCGAGGCTGGACGTCGCGGTCACCTCGACCGGCTGCGCGGGCAGCAGTTGCGGCACCGCGAAGTGGTACATGTACACCCCGACGTCCACGAACCGTTGCAGCGGGAACGACCCCGTAGCGCCGTCCGCGGTCCGCCAGGTCACCGTGATCTCGACGTTCGGGTCCGCTGTGGCCGAGGTCGCCACCTCGGTCTGCAGGAACGTGCGGCCCTGGCTGACCCACCAGTACGCCTGAATGAACTGCAGCACGTCGATGGCTGCCGTCGCCTCGGCGGTGGACCCGGTTCTGGCCCTCGGCCCTAGGCCAGCCCTGGTCCGCTGCGCCGCCGCCCGAACGCTTGCCAGATAGCGGGCCCGACCGTCACCGGCCCGCTGCACCACCTGCCGGAGCACCGCACCACCGGCCACCAGCGCGGCCAGCTCTCGGCCGGTCAGCACCAGATCGACCCGCACCCGGCCCTGCTCCGCCCGCGCCGCGGTCGCCACATCCGCGCCGGCCGCGACCAGCTCCTCGAGCATCGCGGCATTCGGCAGCTCGACCCAGACCAGCGCGGTCTCATCGGCGCCCAGTGGGGCCGGCGCCGCCGCGGCGGCCGCCGCCGGCGGCGCGGCGCCGGCCGCAGCCGTCCCAAACACGGCCACGACCACCGCGAGTACGGCCAGGACCGCCGCCCACCGCCGCCCGCCTGCCTTCAGACCGGTTCTCATGGCCTCTCCCCGGGGACGTCGTCGTTGACGCACCCACCGCAGACCCCAGCCGCGCCGAAGTCAAGAACTTTCCGCGTCACCGTCCGGCACCCATCGAAAGTCGATCCGACCAGCGAGCGCCGTACCTCATGCCGACACCCAGGGTGTCGCCCGCTACTTGCATCGCCGTAGCAGCTTCGAACTCCGGCGGTGCCCTTCTCGACCTCGGCGGCCCGGTCCTCCGGGGTCGGCGTCCTGATGACTCGGTTATCAGCCAGAACTCGGTACGGGTGCGCATCCCCCGTGCCAGCAACGGCCGCATAGACGACCACCTCGCCGACGCTCGCCACCCGATCACCCACCGTGGCGGACAGCCGATACCGACACCACCCGGCCCGCCAACCGGCACCGGCACGCGCTCCGCGCGCAAGGCGGCATAGGCGCTCCGCGCGCAAGGAGCCAAAGGGGTCGGGTCGGAGCTGCGGGCCATCCAGATCGCCACCCTGATCTCCGGGTGCGGGCCAGGCTGAGGCCCCCCGCGCTGCGCGCGGCTACTGGTGCAACGGTAAGCCGCTATCCCGACCAGCGGCGGAAGCGTGCAGAGCCGCTGCGCGGCGGAAGCGTGCAGAGCCGCTGCGCGGCGGAGTCGGACAGGGCGGCAGAGTCGGACAGGGCCGCTTCACGGCAGTCGAGCATGGCCGTTTCGGGGTCTTGGGGCCCCTGCTCGCCGAAGCGGTGAGGTCGGCGTCGGGCGGCGCGGGGCCAGGAGATGGGGCGGCGGGCTGGTACTGGGTTCAGCCCAGCGCGAAGCGTGTCGCGTTCCGGCGCGGGCGGATGTGAGGTTGTGCTGGTGCGGGTTGTGGTGTTGGGCGGGACGGAGTTCATCGGCCGGCGGATTGTCGAGTTGCTGGTCTCGCGTGGGGACGATGTGCTTGTCGTGCACCGCGGCGTAACGGAGCCGGCCGGCTGGGTCGATTGCGCGCACCTGCATGCCGACCGTGCCGGGTTCGCCGGTGTGGCCGGCCACGTCGCCGCGTTCGGCCCGGACGCCGTGGTCGACTCTCACGCCCTGACCGCAGCCGATGTCGAGGCGGTGCTGCCGCATCTGCCGGACACCCGGTTGATCGTGCTGTCCAGCATGGATGTCTACCGGGCGTACGAGCATCTCCGCGGCCGGACCGAAGGCGAGGCGGTGCCGCTGACCGAGGATGCGGCCCTGCGGGTGGGCCGCTACCCCTACCGAGGCGCCGGGATCGGTGAGGACGACTACGACAAGCTGCACGTCGAGCCGCCCTACCTGGCCCGCGGGGGCACCGTGCTGCGGCTGGGTTTCTGCTATGGCGAGCACGATCCGCAGCGGCGGGAGGAGTTCGTGCTGCGCCGGGTACGGGCCGGGCGGCAGCGCATCCCGTTCGGCGCCGGGACGCTGCTGCTGAGCCGGCTGTATGTCGGCGACGCCGCCTCGGCGGTGCTGGCGACGCTGGGCAACCCCGCCGCCGCGGGCGAGGTGTTCAACATCGCCGAGCGGCGCAGCCGGACCGTGCGCGGCTGGGCCGAGCAGATCCTGGCCGCCGCGGGCAGCAGCGCGGAACTGGTCCAGGTACCCGATCGGCTGCTGCCGGTGGACCTGCGGCTGACCGGCGCGGTCGGCCAGCACATGCTCGGCTCGGCCGAGAAGGCCATCGCTGTCCTCGGCTGGCGCCCCAGCAGCGACCCGCAGGAGACCGTCGGCCGTTCGGTGGCCTGGCACCTGGCGCACCCACCGAACGTCGTCGATCCAGGATTCGACGACGACGACGACAACGTCTTCGCCGCAGCCGACACCGGCAGCTGACCGGCCCCCCCGGGGACACCAGTCGCGGGCGGCCGGACGGTGTGCGTCTTCCGGCTCGATGTATTCGGCGATGCTGTGTTGCGTGCCACGCGGTGCGGGACCTCGCGTGGGAGGCGGTGGCCACCGTGAGGGTGATCGATGCGATCGACCGTGCGGCCTGGGTTGCCGGTCCGCATGCCGATGCCGACGCCGTGGCAGTCGGCGCCGCCGCTTATCCGGCGGAGTCGATGACGTCGGCGACGACGCAGCTGATGTTGTCGGGGCCGCCGGAGCGGTTGGCCAGGGCGACCAGCTCGCGCACGGCGTGCTCGGGGTCGGGGACGGTGGCGATGACCTGGTGGATGCGGTCGGCCGGCACGACCGCGGACAGGCCGTCGGAGCAGAGTAGGTACCGGTCGTCGGCCTGGGCGTCGTGCAGCCGCGTGTCGGGTGAGGAGTCCGCGGTACCGGTCAGGGCACGCAGCAGCAGCGCGCGCTGCGGGTGCGTGGTGGCCTCCTCGGGGCGCAGCCGCCCGTCATCGACCATCGACTGGACCAGGGTGTGGTCGTGGGTGATCTGGAACAGTTCGCCGGCCCGCAGCAGGTACGCGCGGCTGTCACCGATGTGGATCAGCGCCAGCTGGGACCCGGTCCACAGCATCCCGGTCAGCGTCGTGCCGGACTGGTCGGGCTCGGGCTCGGCCGCCGCGACGCCGCGCACGGCCTGGCTGGCCTGCTCGGCGGCCTCCTGCAGGACGTTGAGGAGGTCGCCGGCGGGGATGCGGTCGGTGTCCAGGCGCTTGAGCACCTCGACGGCGGCGGCGCTGGCGAAGGCTCCCGCCGCGCCGAAACCGTCGGCGACGGCGAGCAGGCGGGACCCGGCGTAGGCGGTGTCCTGGTTGCTTTCGCGGACCAGACCGGCATCGGACAGCGCTGCGTACCGGATCTGCAGCGGCTTGGTGGCGGCGGACATGGCAGGCTCCTTCCCGGACAGCTGCTCGATGAGGAAGGTGACCAGGTCGCGCCGGGCAGCGGTGTCGGCCTCCACCTGCGCCCAGAACGAGGCCACCTCCCGCGCCGCCGCCGGCGGCGGCAGCACGCACACCGCCTTGATCCGGGCCAGCGGCATGCCCAGGCGGCGCAGCCAGGCCACCAGCCGCGCCCGCTCCAGCTGGTCCGGGGAGTACAGGCGGTAGCCGGTCACCGGGTCCACGCGGGCCGGGCTGAGCAGGCCGAGCTCGTCGTACAGGCGCAGCGCCTTCGGGGACAGCCGCGACGCCGCGGCGAACGCCCCGATCGTCAGCAACCCCATTCGGCTCCTTCCACAACCGGGCAGCGCGCCCGGCCGCCCCGATGCTGCAGCCTGCCCCAGGGGCAAGGTCAACCGGCAGAGCCCGACGGGAACCCGCCGGGCGCCCCGCCTCCAGCACGGCCGCCTTGACATAGAGGGGAGCCAGATGAGCGTGATGCAGGTGCCCAGAGGCGGCTGCCGGATGAGGCGATCGTCGAGGCACTGCAGCACGCGAAAGGCCACTGGCGTCCCCCGGGCAGGGAACGCTCAGCGGCTGGCTCTGGCCACCAGCGGGATGCCCTGGCGGTAGGTCGATACCGTCGGAGCCCAGCCCAGCTCGCGTCTGGCCTTGGCGTTGGAGACGCGCATCGAGGTGGTCATGATCGTGTGGAGGTACGGGATCGGCCGCAGCATCCAGGTGGGCACCCGCCACGGTCGGCGCGCGCCGAACTCGGCCGCGAGCGCGTCCAGGTAGTCGGCCCAGCGCACCGGCTCGTCATCGACGATGTTGTACGCCCGCCCGGCGCGGCCCTTCTCCAGGGCGGCCACGGTCGCGGCGGCGGCGTCCTGCAGATAGATGAAGGTGACGAACCCGCCGCCGGAGGAGGGCACCGGCAACCGGTGCTTGCGCACCAGGTTGGTGATCATCCGGGTGAAGCTGTCCTGGCCGTAGAAGGCGCCGTAGCGCAGCGCGACGCCCTCCATCTCCTCGGCCGAGAACACCTGCTCCTCGGTGGCGCGCATGGCCGCGATCGCGGGTGCGAACGGGCCGGGCTGCGGTTCGGCGAACGGGTCATCCTCGGTGATCACACGCGCACCGTGGTCCCGGTAGCCGTACCCGAGCACGATCGACTGGGTGAGGAAGCGGTGCGCGCCGACCGCCCGAGCGGCCGCGAGCAGGTGCGCGGTTCCGGTGGTACGCAGGGCGTTCGTGCCCCGCATCGCCTGCCGCATTTTCGTGGTGCCCAGCGCGGTCAACTGGTGCATGACCGCCTCGGCCCGCACCCCGCGCACCGCGGCGAGCAGGTTCTCGCGGTCCAGCACGTCGGCCACCACGGCCTGCGCGCCGACGGTGCGCAGCCCCTCGGCGTTGGCCTGGCTGCGGGTGATGCCGATGACCTGGTGGCCGGCGGCGATCAGCTGCCGGGTCAGCGGTGTACCGACGGCGCCCGAGGCGCCGGCCAGCAGCACTCTCATGGTTCGGTCCCCTTTCCGCAGATCTCACCCGTGCAGACGAGGTACCGGCCGGGCTTGTGACGACCCCGGCGGTGTGGCACCTCACACAGCGGGCGCGTCGCCCCTGGCAAATGCCCCCGTCAGCTGATCGGCCACCTACCCCGGGGACCAGGAAACCTGGCAGATTGACCGGCGTGAGCGGCGCCGGTGATCTGACGAGCAAGCCTTCCGAGGAGACCCCCCCGGCCACCGCCAGCCTGCCGGCCCCGGCCAGAACCTCCACCTCCCACTTCCCGCTCGGTGGGGAGACGACCCACCCGTCGGCGCGATGGCGGCGGTGCGCGGCTATGCCTCCCGAGCGTCCCCCGATGTCCGCGGTCAGGGACTGGAATGCGGTGGGTGACGTCAATGTCCGGGTGCCTGGAACACTGCCACGGTGCGGGCTGGGACGGTGAACGTTCCGGTGGTCGAGTCGTAGCGGGACTGTTTGACGATGGAGTCGTGGCCGAGTCGTTGGGCCGGGTCGAGGTCGTACCGCTGTCCGGTGACCGCGGCGATGCGTTCGCTCACGGTGTTGGGTGTGGCGTTGAACACGATGACCATGCCCTGCAGCCGGGGATCGATGTCGGGTCCGGCGGTGTCGTCCAGTCGCATGACGATGACACCGGGTGTCTGGCTTGGTCCGCTGTTCGGGAAGGACAGCTTCTGCTGGATCAGGGCCGCCGAACCGAGGTGGAGCAGCGGGCTGGTCTCCCGGATGGTGAGTAGCGTCTGGGATTGCGTCTGCGCGCTGGCGAGGTCGGCCGGGGTGGGGTTCAGGGCGGGGTTGGCCAGCAATGGTTTCGCGTAGGGCCACTTGTCGGTGGATGTCGGCGGCAGCCCGCGGCCGAAGCCGTTGATGGTAAGCGACGGGTCAACGATGTTGAACCAGTCGCCCGAGTTGTAGCTGTTGCCGTCGAAGGACTTGCTGCGCAGCGCGTCCGACCCGGTTTGCCAGAACGACACGCCCTGGGAGAACGCCGTAGTGGCCAGCGCCAGGGTCTGCATGCGTATCCGGTCGGCCATGGTCGTGCCTACCGGCAGCTTGTAGGTCAGCGCGTCGAACAGCGTTTCGTTGTCGTGGGCGTCGACGTAGTTGATCGCCTCCTGCGGGCTGGTGGTGTAGCCGGCGGGTTGGCCGTTGTAGTCCACTTGGGCGCCGGTGACGGTGGCACCTGTGCTGTCGATGAACCGGTAGTTCTTCAGGTTGCCGGCGAGCCCGACCTCGATCAGGTCCATGTTGTGCAGCAGTCCGGCTTTCTGAGCGCTGCTCGAGCCGTTGACCGGGTCACCGTTGGGGTCGGTGTACTGGCCGCTGCTGAACCCCTGGATGCGCGGGTTGGCGTCGAACGGGCCACCGCCGCGGACGGCGTCACGGATGCGGTCGTTGAAGGTCCCGATTCCGGTGCCGGCCATGTTCGCCTGGGTGGCCTGCACGAACAGCGCGTTGTCGGCGACCTCGCCGAAATTCCAGCCCTCGCCGTACAGGTAGATGCTCTTACCGTCGACACCGTCGTGGCGCAGGGTCAGCTCATCGAGGCGTTGCCGTAGCAGCATCATCAGTGCCTTGGGTTGGTGGCCCATGAGGTCGAACCGGAAGCCGTCGACCTTGTACTCCGTGGCCCAGGTGAGCACCGAGTCGTTCATCAGCTTGCCCATCATCAGGTGCTCGGTCGCGGTGTTGGGGCAGCAGGTCGATGTTTCCACCGCGCCGCTGGCGTTGAGCCGGTGGTAGTAGCCCGGCACGATCCGATCGAGATCGTTGCGGCCGTTCTGCCCGGCGTCCGTGGTGTGGTTGTAGACCACGTCCATGACCAGGCGTAGGTGGTTGTGGTTGATCGCTGAAACCATGTCCCGGAACTCCCGGGTCCGGGCCGCGCCTTCGGGGTTGGTGGAGTAGGAGCCTTCCGGACTCGTGTAATGCAGCGGGTCGTAGCCCCAGTTGTATCCGTCGGTGCCGGCGATCTGCTTGATGCACGCTTGCTGTTGGTCGCTGTCGGGCGGGAAGGACTCCAGGCTGCAGGGCGGGCTCTGCCACGTGGACCTGTCCTCGTTGACGGTGGCGTAGTCCGCCAGCGGCAGCAGGTGCACCGTGGTCATGCCGGCACGGGCCAGGCCGGTGAGGTACCTGACCCCGTTGCTTGAGGAGTCGGTGAACGCCTCGTACGTGCCGCGGTGTGCCGCGGGCACGGTCGGGTCGCTGACGGACAGGTCGCGCAGATGCAGTTCGGTGATGCTCTGGGCGACCGCCGTGGGCAGCTGCGGCTTGCGGAGGTCCGACCAGCCGGGCGGGGCGAGCGCCGGGTCGTCGAGGTTGACCAGCAGGCTGCGCGCGGAATTGGTCGACAGCCCCACACTGTAGGGATCGGTGACCAGGTTGTGCTCCACACGACCGGTTTCGGGGACGAAGACCTCCACGTCGAACAGGTAATAGCGCCCTGCCCAGTGTTGCGTTCCGGTCACCGACCACACGCCGTCGCCGACGTCACGCAACGGCACGGTCTCGACCGCCGCGGAACCGCTACCGGCGGTGTACAGGTTGACCGAGACCGACCGCGCCGTCGGCGCCCACAGCGCCAGCGCAGGCGTGCCGTGATGCCAGATCGGTCCGAGGGTGCGGTCCGCGGCGCCGGCGTTGAGATCGTCCAGGACTCCCGGTACCTGCAGCCCGGTCGCGTCGACCAGATTTCCGGCGGCGTCGAAGGCAGCAACCGCAACCTGCCCTTTCAGCAGTTCACGAGCGGCGTTGACGGCGTTGTCCGGCAGCCGCAAGGCGCCGAGCCCGGCTTGAGCCGGGAACTTCGCCTGCACGCCCGCCGGCAGCCCGGACGGGTCGTAGGTCAGCGGGTAGGCGGTGCCGCCGTCAATGCCGGTCGGGCCGGGCGACAGCCCACCGGCGGGCGCCGCGTACAGACGATAGGTCCGAGCGGTCGGGTCGGCGCCCAGAGACCACCCGATGTAACCGCGGCTGAGCCAGTACGCCTTCGGAGATCTCAGACTGGGCAGCCCGTTACCCGAGAACACCGTCAACACGTGCGTGACAGCGACATAACTGAACGTCACCGGACTCCCCGCGCCGGGCACACTGAAGTCGATGTTGGCACCACCCGGCACCCCACCCGCGCCGTAGTTGACATCCCAGGACAGATTGAGTGCGGCCTTCACCTGATAGTCACCCGCCGGAATCGCGGCGGTGGTGAAGGTGAAGGTACCGTCCCCGTCGGGATCCTCCAACCAAGAGCGCAGGCAGTCCGGCGACCAGTCAGCGGGGCACCCCAGCTCCGCCTGGAAACTGCCCGCCGCGGTCACCATCGTGGTGTTGACAGTGTCGGTAACCCAGTGGGTGGCGTTGTCGTAGAAGAACGTGACCGCAGCCCCGCCGGCCGGCACCGTCAGCGGGATGTTCGCGCCACCTAGAACGGCCCCGAGACCGTAGTTCACGTCCCAGGACTTGTTCAGTGCAGCCTTGTACTCATACGAGCCGGCGGCCAGGTTCAACGTCACCGACCACACGTCATCGTTGCTCCGGCGGACCATCTGGATCTGGGCGCAGTCGGGTTGCCAGTCGCCCGGACAACCGACCTGCGCACCGAAACTGCCAGGCACCGACACAGCGCTCGGCTGCGGATCAGCAGCGTAAGCGGCCCGGCCCGCCAAGAAACCAACCGGAAGGAAGACGGTCACCGCAACCGCCAACCCCGTTCTCAATCTGAGCTTCACGGCAGGTCCTCCAGCGGGCGACACGCGGACACAACGTACACAACGGACAGTTCGACCGTAGCAACGTGTCGCAGCACACGGAAGGGCTACATCCCTGAACCTGATCGCCAGGAACTCAACCACCGACCCCGCAAACGACTCGTCACCGCAAACCACCGACGAACTCGTTCCTCGCCCTGCCGGTGTGGGCCAAGGTCCTGCTCATCCTGCCGCTCATGGCGCTGCCGCCGTGGCTGCTGATCGCCTGCGGCATCGGGGCCGCAGGCGTGGGGATCGTCGTCCTGCTACGCGGATCGCTGCCCGGCCGCCTGGGCAGTCGCCTCACTTCGGGCTCTACCTGAGGCCCGCCCGCGGCGCGGTGGGAGGCATCGGGTCGTCGGCTGCGGGCCAGGTTCCGCCGCTGGCCCGCCCCGGTCAGAAGGTCCCGGGTTCTGAGGTGTGCGGGTCGTGCGCGCGGCCGGGACCCCGAGGGCGGGCGTTGATGGGATCGGCCCCCCTGATGGACGCGTCCACCAGCTCGACGGGATGGAACAGGGGTACGCCCGGCGGCAGGTAGCGGCGGATCTGGAGGAGGCAACCCGGGTTGGCGATGGCCACGGCGTCCGGGTCGACCGCGACGACGTTTGCGCTCTTCCGGCGGCCCAGATCTGCCCCTGCCTCGGGCATGACCATGTTGTAGATGCCCGCGGAGCCGCAGCAGATCTCCGGCTCCGGGATG
>Ga0137367_10004333_pt1 | contig 11504 bp, 10 predicted proteins | sample SagtaG_14_FD_104939 | JGI IMG/M metagenome (GOLD analysis project Ga0137367, IMG submission 104939) | Vadose zone soil microbial communities from Sagehorn Ranch, Mendocino, California, USA - Sage1_L_80_16 metaG | ecosystem: Environmental > Terrestrial > Soil > Vadose zone | place: USA... | reverse complement strand
GCGGGGTCGAGTTCCTGCGTGTGCCCGACACCTATTACGAAATGCTACCTGACCGTGTCGGCTCGATCAAGGAAGATATGAAAGCTATTCATGATCTCGGCATTCTCGTTGACCGCGATGACGAAGGCTATCTCTTGCAAATCTTCTCGCGTCCTATCCAGGACCGCCCAACAATGTTCGTGGAAGTGATCCAACGTCACGGCTCGCAAGGATTTGGCAAAGGTAACTTCAAAGCTTTGTTTGAGTCAATCGAGATGGAACAAGAACGGCGCGGGAATTTATAAAAGGATATGTCATTGCGAACCCGAGCGAACCGAGTGGTGAAGCGATCTCCAGTTAAACGGAGAAATCTCATCGGTAAGTCTATACTGTTTATGAGGAGATTGCTTCGTCGGGATTTCGATGCTTGGCATCTCAACCCTCCTCGCAATGACATGAAATAACACCATGAAATTTGCAACCGTCTCTACACTTCGCGCGTCGTCCCAGCCTGCTCTCGTTATCGATGATCGAGTCCACACCTTGCCGTATGCCGACATGCACACGGTCATTGCGGTGGGTGCAGAGACGGCCACGCGTAAAGCGTCGAAAGATTCATTTGCTCTCGATGAAGTCACGTTTCATTCGCCCATTCATCCGGCGACTTTACGCGATGCCTACGCCTTTGAAACCCATGTCAAAACGGCGAACCGCAATCGCGGACAAGAAGTGCCGGAAAACTGGTATAGGTTCCCTGTCTTTTACTTTTCAAATCCGAATAACAATTATGGTCATGAAGGCGTAGTCCCTTACCCTTCCTACACTCAGGCATTGGACTATGAACTTGAGATTGCTGTGGTGATAGGGCAACCTGGAATTAACATCAAGCCCGAAGATGCACCCGATTATATTTTTGGCTATACTATTTTTAACGATTGGTCGGCACGCGATTTGCAAGTGCAGGAAATGAAGGTAAATTTCGGTCCTGTCAAATCGAAGGATTTCGCTTGTTCATTTGGACCAGTGATCCTCACGCAGGAAGAAATTGCCGATAAAGCGGCGGGACGTCCGGGTGTGTATGATTTGTCTATGGCAGCGAGAGTTAATGGTCTTGAGATGTCACGCGGCAACTTTAACGATATTTATTGGTCATTTGGTGACATCATTGCACGGGCGTCTCAATCTGTGATGTTACATCCAGGTGATGTAATTGGTTCAGGCACGGTTGGTACAGGCTGTCTCTATGAATTGACCAAGAATCAGGGACCTTGGCTCAAGGAAGGTGATGTGGTTGAACTTGAGATCGAACGAATTGGTGTTTTGAGAAACACAGTTGGAAAGAAAGGTCTATAACCTCGGCTCTGGATGGTTTGAGCAAAGGCAAATTGCATAATGGAGCAATCCCATGGAAAACGCTTTCGTACACGAAATTGAGTTGTACCCTCCTGAATCCTTCAATATCTTGTTGGATCACGAAGTTAATCGGTCACGCCGATATAGGAATCCTTTGACTCTGCTTGACCTTGCTTTTGAAACGGATCCCACTGACGCGCAAAACCTGCATAGCGCGGAAGTATATACTATGAACGTCCTCAACCTGCGTCTGAGAGATACGGATATTCCATGTAAAAAAGGCAACGAATTCCTGGTATTAATGCCGGCTACAGATGAACAAGGCGGACGCATCGCCTGCGAACGCCTGGAGAAATTGTTTAATATAGAACCTCAATCTTACGACAGGGTATCTTTCAAATTATCTGCTTTTATTGGAATGGCAACCCTGCCAGGAGATCGCTCGATATCCAGCACAGAACTTCTGCAAAATGCATCGCAAGCCCTACAACATGCTCATGCGAATCGATTTAGAAACGCAGTCGTATTTTCGGAAATAAATCACTAAAAAGTCATCAGTCCCCATCTTAAAAAATCATCGAGGGCAAAAGGATTTACTAAAAGAGATGAAAATGAAAATGCGAACAATTTTTGGGCTGCTCGGGGTGGTTTTCGTTTTAATGGCTTGCACATTCATTACACCGTCAACGCCAACGCCTGGCGATCAAGTGGGAACAATCGTTGCTATGACTATGCAGGCGCTCACCGCAGCACCTAGCGCGATTGCTTCAACACAAATTTCAACCCAACCTGGTGGAACTCCTGTTTCATTCGAGAATGTCTCATTTGTCATTCCAAATGGATTGGCAAGCGGCGCGAACTCAGAATCTGTGGCTGCCGTTGGTGAAGGGGGTGGCGCGCCCTGGGAAGTGGCACCTTCACACCTAAAGTTCACCTTGACCGGTTATCAATTGGAAGGCAAGTTCTTTGAGCCAACAATCTTTGCTTATCCAGCAGATGAATACGCACATGCAAACTCTAGTGCGGATGAACAAATCCAGCGACTCAAAAAGGCTCTGGCAGGTTCACCACTTTTGAAAGAGACTCTACCCAATGTCCCTTTCTTCAATGCTGCCCCAGTCATCGCAGCAAATATACAACTTATCAAATTCCAAAGTGGTAACGGCGTTCGTGAGTTGACACAATATGACCAATACGCTGCGCCGGTTAATAATCATGAGTTGTTCTATCACTTTCAAGGGTTGACAAGTGACAACAAATATTATGTGATTGCGATCCTGCCTATTACTTCAGCGATCCTGGCAGAGAATGAAACACCGTCAGCCCCCGTTCCCTCAGAAGGCGTTCCGATCCCCACCGACATTGGACCAAATAATGTCTACTATAGTTCTGTCACTGAGAAGTTGAATTCCTTGGCTCCCGATTCATATGCTCCCTCGCTTAACGCGTTAGATGGGCTGATTCAATCGATTGTAGTGACAAACCCTTAAGGAGGTACCATGCCCTTTTACCATAAACTTGGACAAATCCCCCATAAACGCCATACACAATTCCGCAAACCAAATGGAGGCGGTCTCTACCGTGAAGAATTGATGGGATTGGAAGGATTCTCATCCCTTCAATCCATTCTGTATCACAACTTCCTTCCGCCGCGCGTCAAACAGGTGGAAGACCTCGGTTCACGTCTGCCCGAAACAGTAGACTTTGGCCCCATTCGTCACCGCGCCTTTCGAACTGCTGACGCCCCGCTTGGAACAGACCCCGTTTCCGCGCGGATTCCGCTCCTTGCCAATCGAGATGTGATCTTAGGCGTTTCACACGCGTCACAAAGTATGGATTATTTCTACCGCAACGCGCAATCTTATGAAACATGGTGGGTGCATGAAGGCAGTGGAACGTTGAAAACGCAATTTGGCAATTTAAAATTCCGCAAAGGTGATTACATCGTGATTCCCTTTGGGATAACCTGGCAAATGCACATTGATGGGAATGAAGCGCGCTTCTTTACGATTGAAAATCCATCACAGATCGAGCCGCCGAAACGCTATAGAAACGAATTCGGACAGATGCTTGAGCACGCGCCGTATTCCGAGCGTGATATTCGCCTCCCTGAAGAGCTTGAGACCCACATCGAGCGCGGCGAATTTGAAGTGCGAATCAAAGTACGCGATAGACTGAGCAAACATATCCTGGATTACCATCCTTTTGATGTCGTTGGTTGGGATGGCTACCTATATCCCTGGATATTCAATATTGAAGACTTTGAACCGATCACAGGACGAGTCCATCAGCCACCGCCCGCGCATCAGACATTCCAGGGGCACAACTTTGTTGTATGCTCATTTGTTCCACGGCTGTTTGACTATCATCCTGAGAGTATTCCTGCGCCATATAACCACTCTAACGTAAATTCAGATGAGATCATCTATTATGCTGAAGGTGATTTCATGTCGCGCAAAGGGATTGACCGTTGCGACATCAGTATGCATCCTTATGGCTTGGCGCACGGTCCACAACCCGGTATGACAGAAGCCTCCATTGGTAAGAAAGAAACAAAAGAACTCGCCGTGATGGTAGATACTTTCTATCCGCTGAATCTCACCAGCCAGTCACTCGAATACGAAAAGCCGGAGTATATGTCCTCCTGGTTGGAGGGCAGCGGAGAATAATCATGAAGGGCAGGCGCAAAGCGTCCTGCCCTTCATACCTATTTCCCATTGTTTTTGTAAGAAGAGGGGGTAGGTCGTATAAATTCATCTGAGCACGATCACAGATTGGAGAAAAATGGTTGACCTACTTCCATTCCTTACAAGCCTAATTGGACTGCGCGATCCGCATGGCAAAGGACATTCCAAACATGTGATGGAGCTATCCTCTTCCTTTGGAAAAAAGGTCGATCTGATGTCCGCGCAAATCGAGACTCTGGCATTCGCCGCCGAGATACATGATATAGGTAAGATCGCTATCAACGAATTTATCATCAACAAGCCTGGTCGTTTCACTGAGGCTGAATATTGGATGACCCAACATCATGCACAGTTGGGAGCCAATCTGATTGAAACGCTTGGCTTGGATCCTCTGATTCCTTTAATTATCCGCCATCATCATGAAAATTTTGATGGAAGTGGGTATCCAAACAAACTCAAAAGGGATCAGATCCCATTGGAATCAAGAATCATTCGAATTACAGATACTTATGATGCTCTGACAAGCAACAGAGGCTATCGTGCTGCATATACCCATAAGAAAGCACTTGCGATTATGGAACAGGACCAAGTTCTCTTTGACCCACAGTTGCTGGAGATTTTTTTCAAAATGCAGCATGACAAGAAACATTAGTCTGAAACTTTTGTTTCTTCATCGGTAAGACCAATAATAAGAAGAGAATAAAGAACGCAAATGAATCCTTCATCATCACGCATCATAGATCCAAATTTCAAGAAGTTCGCTCGAAAGATTGTTCGGGAAATGAAACGCCTGCAGGTGCCAGGCGTAGCCATTGGAATTTGGCAAGAAGGAAAGGAATTTGCGGAGGGTTTTGGCATCACTAGCCTAGAGCATCCATTGCCCATCACACCTGATACTGTCTTTCAAATAGGATCCATCAGCAAAACATTTACAGGCACAATGCTTATGCAGTTGGCTGAGCAGGGAAAAGTTGATCTCGACGCACCGGTTCGCAAATATATTAAAGACTTCAAATTGCGCGATAAAGAGGTTGCCAAGAAGGTAACAGTTCGTCATCTTCTCACTCACATGGGCGGATGGGTTGGTGATTATTTTAATGACTTTGGCAATGGTGACGATGCCTTGGATAAAATGGTGAAAGATATTGCAAAGCTCCCGCAAATCCAGCCATTGGGAACGATTTGGTCTTACAACAATACTGGGTTCAATATCGCTTCTCGAATTATTGAAATCGTCACAAAGAAACCGTATGAGCAAGCCGCGCAGGAAATGTTGTTCGACCCACTCGGATTGAAGATGTCCTTCTTCTATCCAAGCGACATCTTGTTCACTCATCGCTTTGTGGTTGGGCATCAGAAAGTGAAGAGTAAAGTACAGGTGGCGCGACCCTGGGCAATTGGCAGAGCAGGCAACGGCGTGGGAGGAGTCGTGAGCACCGTCCGCGATCTGCTAAAGTACGCGCGCTTCCATATGAGCAACGGAAAAAAGAACGTCATCACAGGCAAGAGCCTGCGCGCGATGCGCGTTCCACAAGTGGATGCGGGTCCGAGCGGCTTGATGGGAATCACCTGGTTTATCAGAAATGTTGGCGACCTTACGATTTACGGGCACGGCGGCGCCACCAATGGGCAGCAAGCTTATTTTTTCTTCATTCCCGAAAAGGATTTCGCGCTTGCCATCCTGACCAACAGCGATGAGGGTAGGGTCCTCAACGAGAAAATTTTCAATTACGTACTCGAACTTTATTTCAACGCGAAGTCAGATTTACCGAAACCAATCAAGACTCCAACCACTGAACTTAAAAAATATATCGGCAGATATCGTATTGGCACGGAATGCTTTGATCTAGAAGTGAAGGGTAAATATCTTATTTATCACCATATTCCGCTGGGTGGCTTCCCCACACCGGATTCACCGCCAGGTCCTGCCATGCCGCCCATGCGATTTTCATTTTATGAAGAAGATAAGGTCATTGGGTTGGATGAACCTTATAAGGACGCTTTCGGTGATTTTATTCGCGACGAAAAAGGTAAATTGCACTACTTCCGCATCGGTGGACGAGCACACAAGAAAATCAAATAGACCTATAATTAGGGTATATGTACTATATACGGCTCGGTCTACCGGCTTTGATTTTGCTTGTAGCGATGCTTGCCTGTAATCTGCAGTTCGAACAAGTCGCTCCACCTGATGAAGCACAGACCGCGGTTGCATTAACTGTACAGGCAGCAGTAACTACCCCTTCCGTTGCCACACCAACATCCACTATTCTCGCTTCTAAAACACTCTCTGCTTCTGCTACGAGCGCCGCGCCAAATGAAACCACTACCCCAACCTATTCAGTACCTATGCTGATTGTGCGCGAATCGACGAACTGTCGCACAGGTCCGGGAGAAGAGTATGAGGTCCTCTTCACTTATTTAGCTGGCAAGAAACTAGAAATTGTCGGTCGTTATGATCCTGGGAATTTCTGGCTGGTTAAATCGAACGAAAGCCCAACAGGGACTTGCTGGCTATGGGGACAATTTGTGGATGTGACGGGCAGCTACTGGGCCGTCCCAAGCGTCACACCACCGCCCACAGCAACTAGCGCGCCGCCGCGTGCCCCAGGCATACTGGAATGGAACTTTTCCTGCAGTGGCGGGACGATAACCTTCACTGTGAACTGGGCATATAACGCCAATAATGAAACAGGCTATCGAGTCTTTCGAAACGGGGAACAACTGATTGAGTTACCAGCTAACTCAATCACCTACACAGATACTTTTGCATTGACCGCGGATCAAAGTGTGGAATATTATGTGCAAGTCTATGCTCCCAGCGGCACGGCAAACAGTTCGATTATGAGAATGAGATGTTGATAGTGATGAATTAAGGAAAGGTCTCGGATCATTCCGAGACCTTTTGATTTAAAACTTCCAGATTTCGATTACGCTTCTTCTAACTGCTCTTTGATTTTCTTTGTCTGTTTGCCGCGCTCTTCAGTATCAAGGATGCGCTTGCGGATGCGATACGATTCAGGTGTGACTTCGAGCAGTTCGTCGTCAGCCAGATATTCGACCGCTTCATCAAGCGACATTTGTCGGGGCGGCGTGAGGCGGATCTCCATGTCGCCACGCGATGAACGTACGTTCGTTAAGTGTTTTTTCTTGCATACGTTAATTGGCATATCCTGCCCGCGCGAGCTTTCGCCCACGACCATACCCTCATAAACCGAAACACCCGGTCCATAGAACAAGGTACCGCGCTCCTCAGCATTTTTGAGGGCATAGGCTGTTGTCTCACCCACTTCCCACGCGACCAGCGAGCCGGTTGTACGCGTGGTCATGGGTCCCGCCATTTCATCATAACCGTGGAAGATGGTGTGCATGACTCCCGCGCCCCGGGTGGAAGTGAGGAACTGATAACGGAAACCTAATAAGCCGCGCGTTGGAGCGATATAAACCATGCGCGTCAATCCCTGACCCGCGTCCTGCATATCCATCATTTGGCCACGTCTCGGCCCAAGCATTTCCACTACCACGCCAACCGTTTCATTACTAGTCTCAATATGGACTTCTTCGTATGGTTCGAGCAATTCCCCATCATCTGCTTTATGGAAGATCACTTCAGGCCGCGAGACTTGGAATTCATATCCTTCGCGCCGCATCGTCTCGATTAGAATGCCAAGATGCAACTCCCCGCGACCAGAGACAAGGAAGTTTTCAGCGGATTCAGTCTCTTCCACGCGCAACGCGACATTCGTCCGTAATTCTTGAAAAAGGCGTTCGCGCAAATTGCGCGATGTTCCCCATCTCCCCTCTTTACCAGCGAACGGAGAAGTATTCACACCAAACGTCATGCGGACCGTTGGCTCTTCTACTTTGATGGTAGGTAAAGCAATGGGGTCGTTAGGGTCAGCGAGTGTCTCACCAATCCCGATCTCTTCCAACCCTGCAAGCGAAACAATGTCACCTGCGCTGGCTTCTTCGATCTCAACTTTGTTTAAGCCTTGAAAAGTGTAGAGATACTTGGCTGATTCTGGAAGAGTCCGTCCGTCAGCCGTGAGGCGTGCAAGGCGTTGACCCGCTTTGATCTTGCCTGCGAAGACACGTCCGATAGCGGTCACACCACGATAATCATCATAGCCAAGCATCGTGACGAGCAATTGCAAGGGTGCATCGGCATCCACTTTCGGTGCAGGGATGTGCCGAAGGATCACATCAAATAAAGGTTCCAGATCAGATCCTAGATCTGGGGAAAGACCGGCGCGTCCTGTAGTTGCCTGAGCATAAATGATAGGGAAATCCGCTTGCTCCTCTGAGGCGCCAAGTTCGATGAAAAGATCAAAGGTTTCATTGAGGACACGCGCGGGCTCGGCGTCCTTGCGGTCGACCTTATTGATCACGACAATCGCCTTATGTCCCATTTCAAGTGCTTTCTTCAACACAAAGCGCGTTTGCGGCATGGGACCTTCGGCGGCATCCACCAGGAGCAGGACGCCATCCACCATATTCATGACGCGTTCGACTTCACCACCGAAATCCGCGTGGCCCGGCGTGTCTACAATGTTGATTTTGACAGGCTGATTGGTTTTGGGGTCAACAAGTGTAATAGCCGTATTTTTAGCAAGGATCGTAATCCCGCGTTCGCGTTCGAGGTCATTGGAATCCATCACGCGTTCAGCGACTTGCTGGTTCTCACGGAAGGTATGTGACTGGCGCAGGAGTCCATCCACGAGAGTGGTCTTACCATGGTCAACATGCGCGATGATGGCGATATTTCGGAGATCAGTTCGTTCAACTAACATTCATTCACCTAATTTTGTCTGTCATTGCGAGGAGGGCAAAGCCCGACGAAGCAATCTGCAATTTCTGCGGAGATTGCCACGTCGCCACTTCGTGGCTCCTCGCAATGACATGTAATTTACACACAAAAACCCCCGACGGGGTGGCCGAGGGTTTTTTCTTAATGGAGATAAATCATTCGGCGTGCAAACCATATTTTATCAGATTATTTGTAATTTGAGCAAGGAATGTTATAATCTGACCGCTATGAGATACGAACAATCTTGCATCAGCATTTTGTGCATCGGTGTGCGCGGATTTGACTACGAGGGGCTTCATGGAATCGCGCCTGTTGCTCGAAGATAAGTAGACTTTCTTTGCTTTCTTATGCCGTGGCGCCTTGGCGCCACGGCGTTTTTGTTTAAGTCAAAACCAGTGGTTGAGCGCAAGCAGTCGAAACCACTAATGACAACCCGACTTTTAATTTCTTGTTTGTATGTTATTGCTGGTTTCGATACGACCTTCGCAGGAACGCTCAGGTCTACTCAACCAGCAGAATGAAGTAATTTTGGAGTACGTATGATCTCAATCACAGTTTCAAATGCAACCCTGATCCTTGGTTCCCATGCCATCTTTCGTGACCTGAATTGGGAAGTTCAACATGACCAAAAGATCGGTCTGATCGGCCCGAATGGTGCAGGGAAATCTTCGCTGTTTAAGTTGATCATTGGCGAACACTCACCTGAAAAAGGTGGAACGGTCATCAAAGCCAAAGGCGTGACCCTTGGTTACCTGCCACAACATCCAGAGTTCGAGCTTGAAAAGACGGCTCTCACGCTCGCGCTGGAGGGCAATCCACGTGTGGCTGAGATTGAAAATGAGTTACAACGAATTGAGAACAAACTGAGCGACCCAGAAGTTTATGACCATACGAAGTCACTTGAGCGCGTGCTTGATACACAACATAAATTATTGGAAGAATATGAGGCACTTGGTGGAATGAATTATGCCTCACGAGTACGCGAGCTGCTGCGTGGACTGGGGCTGCCAGAGTCAGATTTTGAGAAACGTATCCGAGCCTTAAGCGGTGGACAAAAGAAACTCATCGGCCTGGCGCGGCTGATGCTGGCGCGTCCATCCGTATTGTTGCTAGATGAGCCTGATAATCATCTCGATATGCCAGGCAAAGCATATCTTGAAAAATTGATCCTTGATTACCCGGGTGCGGTAGTGATCATTTCGCATGACCGTTATCTGCTGGATGCCTGCGTGGCCCATATCGCTGAGATCGAAGATGGCAAGATCACCACCTTTAGTGGAAACTATACTGAATATATTATTGACAAAGAAGAACGCTTGGCGCGGCAGGAAGAGTTGTACCAAATTCAGCAAAGAGAAATTGGACGTCTTGAGATGGCACTGAAGCGATACAAACTATGGACACAATTCAATGATAAATTTGCCAGTCGCATGCATGCTATGGAGGCGCGCATCGAGCGAATTGAAAAGATTGATCGGCCCATTCTCGAGCGCCGCAAAATGGATTTGGCATTGAACGGCTGGCGCGGGTCGAATCAGGTGCTGGAATTCGAAGGTGTGAGTAAGTCCTTTCTCCCTCACCCCGCCTCGATTGCGCTCAGCGCGAAAGATAGAGTTATCCTAAAGGACATTAACTTCCTCATTCGTCATGGGGAGCGTGTGGGATTAGTTGGTGCGAATGGCGCGGGCAAGTCTGTATTGTTGCGCTTGATATTAGGAAAAGAACATCCTACACATGGTGAAATCAAAGTTGGACCAAGTGTGAAGATAGGTTACTATGCACAAGAGCATGAGATCCTGAACTTTAATCAAACTTTGATTGACGCGGTATGCCTCGCAGGGAATATGAGCGAATCGAATGCCATTTCATTTCTCATCCGCTATCTATTCACGTATCAGCAAGCAACTCAGCGTATTGGGTCACTTTCGGGTGGTGAGCGAAGTCGGCTCCAGTTAGCGTTACTCGTTTTATCCGGAGCGAATTTTCTTCTGCTCGATGAACCAACGAATAATCTCGACATTGCCTCCGCCGAAGTATTGGAAAACGCGTTGAATGATTTCAATGGGACGGTACTTGTCATTTCGCATGACAGATATTTCCTTGATCGAACCGTCGATCGAATCTTTGCCCTAGAGAACGCGACCATCACAGAGTATATCGGCGGATATAGCGACTACGCAGCCAAGATAGAGGTTCACGCGAATGGACAGAAAGCGACCTCAAAATAGACTTCGGGAGTCTCTTATAGACTACACGCCATTAATACATTAAAGGCAGACTTCCGAAGTCTTTCATGCAGATGGTATAATTTCCGCCCGATGCTCCAAGAACCCTCAACTCAAAAATCGCAGATCTGTCCTACTTGCGGAACGCGATTAAGTGAAAGTGCTACACGTTGCTTAGTTTGTGGCACCGAACTGACTGCGAAAGCCGCCACAAAATCAAAAAAAACTGAAACTGGCATGCAAGCCAGCCGTATGCCCGAACTCACTTTGAGCCTGCCCGCGGCGCTTGGTGCTCTGGCATTGATCCTTTTGATTGGCGCTTCGTCTGTTTACTTTAGCCTGCGTGCTGGCATTGGTGGTACAACAATCACAGATCCAACGGCTGTCGGGACCGCGACCCAAACAGTCACGATCACGTTTACTGCAACTGAGACATTGCCTCCCACTGCCATT
>Ga0137367_10004328_pt1 | contig 11511 bp, 7 predicted proteins | sample SagtaG_14_FD_104939 | JGI IMG/M metagenome (GOLD analysis project Ga0137367, IMG submission 104939) | Vadose zone soil microbial communities from Sagehorn Ranch, Mendocino, California, USA - Sage1_L_80_16 metaG | ecosystem: Environmental > Terrestrial > Soil > Vadose zone | place: USA... | reverse complement strand
CTGGTATTCGCTGGCCGTCTGCTGTGCGTTCGCAGCGCACGCCAGGACAAAGGCGACGCTGGCGATCGTCACAAGCTTTCGGAGCCTGCTCATACTCACTTCGATTCGGGACTAGATTGCCACGTCAGCTTGCATGAGACCGAGCGTGGGATCTGTCCTTGCATGCCGCCAAAAAAATCGTTCGCAACTTCCGCGTGCTTATCGGATTGCCGATTGCGTCCCCAAATGCCAAGCATCCACTGCGAACGCGGGTGCCAGGAAAGCCCTAAATCCACACGGGTGAAGGTGGACACTCCAGAAACCGGCGGAGGACCGGCGGTGGCTGCAAGACAGGACCCGTACCTTGGCCAGATCGTCAACATTGAGCTCAGTAAGATCGGAGATCTGTTGCCCCAGCAGCTTGCGCCAAACAATAGCGCCCAGCCAATCCGAGACAGGGAAATGTGCATAGGCAGGACTCCTGCTACAGTGTTCTTCGACGGAAGTAGAGTCCTGCTTTAGGTATCGGAGGGTTGTGCCCTCTTCGCCGGAAGAGCCGCAAAAGAAAAGCCCCTGGGTGGAGATGGCCAACTACGCCCAACTGGCATTTCTGTTTCCAGCGGCAACGGTGATCGGATGGCTGATCGGTTCAGCACTCGATCGCTGGCTGCACACGACGTGGATTTACATCGTAGGTTTGGTCCTGGGTATCATCGCTGGATTTGTGGAGTTGATCCGCACGGCGATGAAGGACAGCCAGCGTAGTTAACCACAAAGCTCGAAGAGCCTTCCTGAAAACCGCAAATCAAGTGCCTGTGTCGGCGACCTTCGCGCGCGCTCTTGGCGACCTCTGCGGTTAGAATCTTTCGGTGACCTCTGAGATTCAGCCCGCTGACGACGATTTCTACTCGCGAGCGCTCGGTCGCATTCAGCGAATCATGATTGTCATTGGCGTCGCCGCTCTGGTTACGGCATGGGGATATTTCGGATGGCGCACAGGACTGGGATTCGCTTTGGGAGGCTTTGTTGCATACGTGAATTTCTATTGGTTGAAAAAAGTGGTCGGAGGAATCGCTGAGCTTACGGTTCAAACCGGAAATCCGGCGTCCAGTCGCGGAATCGTGCACCGCTTTCTGCTGCGCTACTTTTTGATGGCCGTGGTGGCGTTTGTTATACTTACTGTTTCCCGCGAGAGCATTTATGGACTGTTTGCGGGCTTGTTTTTGCCCGTTGCGGCAATTCTCTGCGAGGCTGCCTACGAGGGGTACAAAGTGGTCAGTGGCCAGTGATCAGTTGTCAGTTTTTTCGCGAAAATTTTGGTGACCATCGGCAACTGACCACTCAGAACTGACAACTGTCCACTGACAACTGAATTTTTCATGCCCGAACAACTCCTGTTTACCAGAATTCTGAACGACGCCTTCGCAGGACCCATGACGTCCCTTCTGCGGATGCTCCACATCGAGCCGCGGTATCCGCAGGCGCCCATTACGAATGCCGCCGCAATGGAACTGTTGGTTTTCGGTTGCCTCCTGCTGGTCTTTATCCTGATCCGCTCGCGTCTTTCTGTTGAAAGCCCAGGCGGGTTGCAGCACGTGTTCGAGGGGATTCGTGGATTTGTCGAGAACCAGGGAAGAGAAGTAATAGGGCACAACAACGAGGCGTTCACGCCTTTCCTGGTAACGTTAGGGCTTTTCATTTTGCTCTCGAACCTGCTCGGACTCGTACCGGGATTGGAATCGCCGACCGGTTCTCCGGTAGTTCCCCTGGGCTGCGCGGTTTGTGCTTTCTTGTACTACCACTGGCACGGATTCAGACGACATGGAATCGGATATCTGAAACAGTTTCTCGGACATCAGGATCCGAGCATGTCAATGTTCATCAGGCTGCCAATCTCGATTCTCATGCTGCTAATTGAGCCGATCAGCCATCTGGCCCGGGTCATGTCGCTGACCATACGTCTTTACGGGAACATGTTCGCCGGTGACATGGTCATCCTGGTTTTTCTTTCATTGATTCCGATCGCCGTCCCTGTAATTTTCGTCGGACTTCATATTGGCGTCGCATTCATTCAAACCTATGTTTTTGTCCTGCTCACGACGGTGTACTTGGCAGGAGCAGTAGCGGAGGAGCACTAAGTGAACAATTCGTCTTTTACTTTTGGTGCAGTCGAACGAGATTTGGCTAAGAGCTAATGGCTAACAGCTAATAGCTGGTTTTCGCCGTTCAGCGTGAGGGCGTTTGCACGGTAACGTCAACCACCCACTGGCGGCAATTCATAAGGAGAAAAAACAATGCGTACCACAATGCGTATTTTCAGCAGTTTGTTCGTGGTTCTGGCAGCGATGTGCTTTGCTGTTCCTGCTTTTGCCCAAGGCGGGACCGCAGCTTCAGGCTCGAACTGGGTGGCAGTTGCCGCAGGACTTGCCATGGCCATCGCTTCGGCAGGATGCGGGTTGGGTCAGGGCCGGGCGGCCGCGGCAGCTACTGAGGGTATTGCCCGCAACCCCTCTGCCCGCGCCGGGATTCAAGTCGCGCTAATCATTGGACTAGCCTTCATCGAATCGCTGGCGATTTACACCCTGCTCATTATCTTCGTGAAGATGTAGAGAAGATTCGCAGTAAGAACGATGCCTCTGCTTCGATTCGGGCAGAGGCGTTTGTTTTCCTGATGGGTGTTTATCGGCGATCGTAAGTCCACTTGCCGCCGCGGCCTTCGGGCGCGTGCTCCAGCGAGTCCATTAGGAGATGCCGCAGCCGGTGGCGGCTCTCAAGATCGGTGTTCACGAATTCAAATCCAACTTCGTTCACGCGCGTGCGGCGCAGCAGAACCTGTCCTCGGATATGCCGCATTCCTACCTGGATATCGATGTCGGCATCAGAACCGATGCGGAGAGCATCTTCCTTAGTCCCCACGCCGCCGCCCAGACTAACCTCGCGCACTGCCAGCGTTGATCGACCCCAGGAACTGCTGATCGTGGCGGGCACGGATTTTCGCAATACGATGCGTTCATAGCGCCGCTGCCGCACCCAGGGGCACGCGGGAGCGGAATCGAGCGGGCCAATCGCCAGCTCTCCGGGTTCGAGTCCGCTCTCTGCCATGATCTGCGTGGCGTAACGCGGATCAATCTTTGCTAATGCCTGTGCGGCTGCGATACGCAGCTCGCGATGATGCTGCCACTTAAACATCTTTTTCGCTTCAAACAGATTGCGTAGAACGGGCACTGCATCCGGCTCACGCAGACGGCCTAGCGCTTCAATGGCTTTGAGCTGCAGCAAAGGAGAACGCCCCTGAGCCTCGCCCGCGCCGGCCATAACAATCAGCGGAGGCGCAGCCGTGCGGTCGCCACTCATTCCAATCTCGTCGAGCGCCTGCGGCACAACTGCTGCGTCGAGCACTTCCAGAATTTCCAATAAAGTGCGGCCACGATCGGAAGCGGCACCATAAGCGATCTGGCGAACAATCACATCATGATAGAAACGGTTCCACTGCGGTAGCCGGAGCGGAAGAAACTCAAGGAGTCCGGGAACATCCAGCCGGCTTAACAATCCTATCGAGGACACCGATTGCCGCTGGTTGCCGGTTCGCAGCATTTCGCGTAAATACTCATTGGCTCCAGGGCCGAGTTCGTGGACCAGATCCACAATGCGATCGCACTCTTCGCGCCGCATGGAGCGAAAAAATCTTTCCGCCAGGTGTTCCGCAGCGGATTGGACATTCCGGCGCAATACTCCCACTAGATCGGGTTGCGGCGGCTGCTGCCGCAATGCATCCTCAATAAATTCTGGCAGCCTGCCCTCGACTCCGATGCGCGAGCGCAATTCTCTTTCCAGGGCCGGACGCCGACTAGCGACGTATTCCATGGCCTCGCACGCCCGCCCCACAGCCCGGTACTGTTTGCGCTGATTGGCTTCAGAGCTCAAGCGAACGAATGCCGCGCTCAGTAGTGACTCGAGTTCCGGATCGGATTCTTTTGCGATAGCCTCGCCCAGGTGTTGCACCGTGTCGCCGAGGGTCGTTCCTCCGACAACGGCAAAGAGATCCGCAAGCTGTGTGATACCCGTGGCGGCCCGGATACGATAGTCTGGATCGTTCGAAGCGACGGCGCTGGCATAATTCGTGAGGATTGCTGAGACCGCCTCCCGATCGCTGCGCTCCAAAAGCATTTCCGCATACTGCCGCACATTGCGCGGCGGAACGCAGGCAGCATCTTCTGAAAGCAGCGCTCTCTTCTTGCTGCCCTCCGGCAGTTCTGCCCAGAACATCCGGTCGAGCATGTCGGCATGCGACTCGACCAGCATGCCCGCCTTGCTCATTTTGTCTTCTTGCAGCTTCAGAATCTTTCGCAGGTTCCCCATCTGCTGGCCCATCTGCTCCAGCAGTTCGTGGACAGCGTTTACTTTGAGGTCACCAGTTTCAAAACGTTCGAGCGCGTAACGGATCGCCAGCTGCTCGGCGGCGCGCATCAGTATCGGCTCGATCTCTTTGCCGGTTGTCGAAAGCTCATCCAGCAGGGAGAGCACGCTCTTCTTGATTTTTTCTTCGGCGTGGTGCAGTTCAACTCCGATGAGCTCAGGCTTGGGCGATGCACTCGCTCCCAGTTCGCCCAAACGCGTCAACAGCTGCAGTGCCTGAACCGTCTCTTTATCGTCGAGAAGGAAAGGCGCGTTGGCCCAACTGAGTGACCCCTCGGTGGCAGGCAGGATCGTGGCCACTTGTCGCGCCGCATTCTGAGCAGGATTTCCTTCAGTGCTTCTGGCGCCTTCAGCAGCGGCGATCAGTTGTACGAGCTTGCTCGGATCGTTCAGCCAATCTCTGAACTCCGGGCCCAGCGATTGCGCTGCGATCTGCGCTGCAACCGAGACGTTTGCCGTGGCAGGATCGGCCGCCACAAATTTCACTTCGTTGATTCTTATGCTTCCTTTGTTGTCCGGGAATGCACTCCTGATCTGATTGGCGAGGTCTTCGGCCTTCGATGCATTGAATGCGAAAGCCTGAACGAGCTTCTCAAATTCTTGTGAGGTAACTTCGTGGAAGAACTGAATGCTGGACAGTCCAGAGGCAGTCAGGAGTTGGGCGAAACCACGCTCGGCATGGCCCGCTTCGATTGCTACTCCGTCGAGGAGCAGGCGGTCGCCAGAAACTCCTAGGACAAACCCGCTTTTGTTTCTCGGAACCGCTTCCTTCAGTTCCCGCCAAGCCACTTCAAACTGTGCCCGGGTCCTTTTGTGGTTGAACCCGTACAGGCGGACGTGCCTCACCAGGATGTTGAGACTGTGGATAAATGGCCGGGCAGACGACTGCCTGGCTCCCCGGCTTGTGCCTGTGCTTGGAATATGCGGCTCCCCAGAATCCGTGCCAAGCCTAGCGTAAGCGGAAAGGCATACCCGCGCACGTTACCGAGGTCATGGAACGAGCGAGAGGGAAGGTCTGCAAGACATTGAGTCAACAGGGAAAACCGCCGTTAGCTACTTGAAAGGGTACGGCTTCCAGCCGTGCCGTGTGTGCCGCACCATGAACTCGCCTTTAGGCGCTGAAGGACGCTGTGCAAACCGAGGCGGCCTCTCGTCTCAATCCGCGTGGCTGCCTGCGGGCGAAACTTGCCCGGGAATTAAACTTGGCTTGCGCTTTGTCCGCCAACGTATGCGGTCCATGTAGAGATAAACCACCGGAGTCGTAAATAGGGTCAACGCCTGGCTCAGGATTAGGCCCCCCACAATCGTGATACCTAGCGGTTGGCGCAACTCTGATCCGATCCCGGTGCCAATGGCCAGCGGCAATCCGCCCAGCAATGCTGCCATCGTGGTCATCAGGATCGGCCTGAAACGCAGCATGCAGGCTTCGAAGATCGCGTCCTCTGGCGACTTGCCCTCCCGCCGTTCCGCATCGAGGGCGAAATCAATCATCATGATCGCGTTCTTCTTCACGATGCCGATCAGCAGGATGATTCCGATCAGCCCCATTACGTTCAGCTCATTGTGAGTAATTAGCAACGCCAGCAGTGCTCCTACCCCGGCCGATGGCAAGGTCGAAAGAATCGTGATCGGGTGAATGAAGCTCTCGTAGAGAATTCCCAGGACGATATAGACGGTCAGCAGCGCGGTGAGGATCAGCACAGGTTCGTTCGATAGAGATTCCTGAAAGGCAGCGGCCGTTCCTTGAAAGCTGGGATGGATGGTCGAAGGGAATCCGATCTCCCGCTGAGCCGCGTTGATTGCCAGGGTAGCCTCGCCGAGCGAAACGCCCGGTGCGAGATTGAAGGAAATTGTAACGGCGGGGAATTGCCCCTGGTGATTCACTGCCAGCGAGCTGTTGTCAGGCCCGAAGTGTGCGATGGCAGCCAGGGGGACCATTTGGCCGGTTGACGAGTGTACGTACACGGCCTGCAGGGCGTCCACGCTCGATTGATATTGCGGGTCAACTTCCATGACTACGTGATATTGGTTCAGTTGCCGATAGATGGTAGAAACTTGGCGCTGTCCAAAGGCGTCGTAGAGAGCATTGTCAATATCTTGAGGCGTAATCCCCAGGCGCGAAGCCGTGTCCCGGTCAATGAGGACGTTTGTCTCCAGCCCTTTGTCTTGTTGATCAGTATTTACCTGGGTCAGTTCTCTCAGACCGCGCATCTTGTGCAATAATCGTGGCGCCCAGTCTGTCAGTTCATTCAACTCCTCGCCTTGAAGCGTGTACTGATACTGCGCCTGACTCTGCCGTCCGCCGATAGTCAAATCCTGCGCCGATTGCATGAACAGCGTTGCTCCGGGGACCGCCGCCAGCTTGCGGCGCATTTCTCCGATCACTTGGTCTGCTGTCAGCTTCCGCTCAGCGCCACGCGGCTTCAGCGTGATGAACATGCGTCCCTGATTCTTAGCCGTATTTCCACCGGCAAATCCCACAACCGTCTGAACGTTCGGATCCTTCATCACAATGCCGACGAATTGCTGCATCTTCTGCCGCATCGCTTCGAAAGAGATGTCCTGATCGGCTTGTACCGAACCCACCACGCGCCCGGTGTCTTGTTGCGGAAAGAATCCCTTGGGAACAAAAATGTAAAGCAGCACTGTCAGGCCCGCGGTTGCAACCGTGACGCCGAGAGTGAATGGCTGATGCCGAAACACCCACGTCAGACTGACACGATACGTCTTGAGCATCCAATCGAACCCGCGTTGTGAAGCGCGATAAAGCAGGCCGTGCTTCTGTTCATGCAGTGGCTTCAAAATCTGCGCGCACATCATGGGTGTCGTGGTCAGCGAAACCAGCAGCGAAACCGCGATAGCAACGCTGAGGGTCACCGCGAATTCGCGGAACAACCGTCCCACCAAGCCACCCATCATCAAAATTGGAATGAACACCGCGACCAGAGATGTGCTCATCGAGAGCACGGTAAAGCCAATTTCGCGTGCCCCACGGAAAGCTGCTGCAACTGGCGTCATGCCCTGCTCGATATAACGCGTGATGTTCTCGAGTACGACGATTGCGTCGTCCACCACAAACCCGGTTGAAATCGCCAGTGCCATCAGTGACAAGTTATCCAGGCTGTAGCCCAACAGATACATCACCGCGAAAGTGCCAATCAGTGACAATGGCACGGCGATGCTGGGGATGATGGTGGCGCGAACTGTCCTGAGAAATGCGAATACCACCAGAATGACCAGAATCACCGAAATCCAAATGGTGATTTCAATGTCGTGTACGGAGGCGCGAATTGTCGTCGTGCGGTCCATGACCACTTCAATATGGATCGCAGGAGAAATGGACGCCGACAATTGCGGCAGCAGCGCGCGTACGTTGTCCACGGTCTGAATGATATTGGCGCCGGGCTGGCGGAAAAGGATGATCAGGACCGCGGGTTTGCCACCGGAGAGTCCGATCACACGTGTGTCTTCGACGGAATCATCAACTTTGGCAACGTCACTCAGTCGCACCGGCGCACTATTCTGATAGGCAACAATCAGTGGCCGGTACTTGTCGGCAGTCTTGATCTGGTCGTTAGCTTGAATCGACCAGGCATTGGTCTGGTTCGCAACTTGTCCCTTGGGGCGGTTGGCATTGGCGGCTCCCAGGGCCGTGCGTACGGTGTCCAAACCAAGGCCGAGTTTGTTCAGTACGTTTGGATTCAGCTCGGCGCGGACTGCCGGTCGAGCCCCGCCCCCGACGAATGCCTGCCCCACGCCACTCACTTGCGCCAGCTTCTGCGACAGAACGGAGTCGGCAGCGTCGTACATCTGCGGCAGAGTGATCGTGTCTGAGGTCAGCGCCAGTATAAGGATCGGCGCATCAGCGGGATTGACCTTGCGGTAGGTTGGATTGCCAGGCAAGTAAGACGGCAACTGACTGCGGGCCGCGTTGATGGCAGCCTGCACGTCGCGCCCGGCGGCATCAATATTACGGTTCAGATCAAACTGCAAAACAATTCCGGTCGAGCCGATCTGGCTCGTGGATGTCATCTGGTTCACGCCCGCGATTCGCCCGAACTGCCGTTCGAGGGGGGTCGCCACCGCGGAGGCCATCGTCTCCGGGCTGGCCCCTGGCAGACCGGCTTGGACTTGAATTACAGGAAACTCAACTTGCGGCAGAGGCGCGACGGGTAAAAACCGGAACGCCAGGATCCCTGCGAGCAGCAGTCCCACCGTCAACAGTGAGGTGCCGACCGGACGCTTGATAAATGGAGAAGAGACACTCACAACTAGTCTCCCGCAGCTGGCGTTTCTGCAAAATGCCGAAACCCAAGGCGCTCGAAACGATGGGAGAGCCGGTCGAACCAGAGATACACGACCGGAGTGGTGTAAAGCGTGAGCAATTGGCTCACCAGCAAACCGCCGACAATGGTGATTCCAAGCGGATGCCGCAGCTCTGAACCGGTGCCTCGGCCCAGCGCCAGCGGAAGCCCGGCGAACAACGCCGCCATTGTGGTCATCATGATCGGGCGGAAGCGGAGAAGGGAAGCTTGGTAAATCGCTTCTTCGGGCGGCTTGTGCTCTTCACGCTCTGCTTCGAGAGCAAAATCAATCATCATGATGGCGTTCTTTTTCACGATGCCGATCAGAAGAATGATTCCGATCAAACTCACAACCCCGAGATCACTACCTGTGATCAGGAGAGCCAGCAACGCACCCACGCCTGCCGATGGAAGAGTGGAAAGAATCGTTATCGGATGGATGTAGCTCTCATACAACACACCCAGCACGATATACACGGTTACAATCGCCGCGAGAATCAGCAACGGCTCGCTAGACAATGAATTGCGGAATGCGGCGGCGGTCCCCTGAAAGCTGGTATGAATGCTGGCGGGCATCCCGATCGCTTGTTCAACGGCGTCGATGGCCTTAGTCGCGTGACCCAACGAAACGCCCGGTGCTAGGTTGAACGACAAAGTCACAACCGGAAACTGGCCTTGATGGTTGATGGCCAAGGACGCGTTCGACTGCTCGATGTGGGTGAACGCCGAGAGCGGAACCTGAGTTCCGGTATTCGACTTCACATACAAATTGCGCAGCGACTCCGGGTTCTGCTGGAACTGCGGATGGACTTCAAGCACCACGTGGTACTGGTTCAATTGTGTGAAGATGGTTGAAACTTGGCGCTGTCCAAAAGCGTCATAAAGCGTGTCATCAATCGTTGCAGGCGAAATTCCGAGGCGGGAGGCTGAATCGCGATCGATTACCAGGTCCACTTGCAGCCCGCCATTCTGCTGGTCGCTGGCCACGTCGCGCAGCTCTGGTGAATTTCGAAGCTGTTCGAGGAGACGTTGCGACCAAGTTGCCAGCTCCTGCGCGTCCGTGTCTTCCATTGAATACTGAAACTGAGTGCGGCTCACGCGGTCCTCGACCGTCAAATCCTGGATTGGTTGCATGTAAAGCGTGATCCCCCGGACCTGCTGCGCGAGTTCCGGCTGCAGCCGGCGGATGATCTGGGAAGCCGTGGAACTTCGCTGGTCTCGCGGTTTCAGGTTGATCTGGATCCGGCCGCTGTTGATGGTTTGATTTGTGCCATCCACGCCAATGAACGAAGACAGGCTGGCCACATCTGGATCTCGCAAGATGATCTGCGCGAGTTGCTGCTGCCGCTGCGCCATCGCATCGAACGAAATATTCTGCGGCGCGTCGGAGATGCCCAGAATGACCCCAGTGTCTTGCACAGGGAAAAAGCCCTTAGGCACGACAATGTACAAAAAGATAGTTAGAACGAGAGTTGCTGCGGTCACCAGCAGCGTTGCGGTTTGATGCTTCAGGACCCATTTCAGCGTGCGGCCGTAATACTGAATCACCCGCTCATAAATGCGCTCTGACCACTGATAGAATTTTCCGCCTCCAGAGTGGGATTTCGTCTTTAGCAGCCGTGCGCTCATCATCGGCGTGAGCGTCAAGGAGACAAACGCTGAAACAAGGATTGTCACTGCCAGCGTGACCGCGAATTCCCGGAAGAGACGCCCCACGATGTCGCCCATGAACAGCAGCGGAATCAAAACCGCGATCAGCGAAACCGTTAACGAAACAATCGTGAAGCCAATCTGACCAGCGCCCTTCAAGGCTGCATCCAGCGGCGAGTCCCCGGCTTCGAGGAAGCGGTCAATGTTTTCGATCATTACAATCGCGTCATCCACCACGAAGCCGGTAGAGATGGTCAATGCCATCAAGGTGAGGTTGTTGAGGCTATAACCCAGCAGGTACATCACGCCGAAAGTTCCCACCAGCGACAGTGGGACCGCGACACTGGGAATGATGGTTGCCCGCAAATTTCGCAAGAAGAGAAAGATGACCATCACTACGAGCGTGATGGTGAGCATCAACTCAAACTGCACATCCTTCACCGAGGCGCGAATGGTTTCCGTACGGTCGGTGAGAATGGAGACCTTTACCGCACCGGGAAGGGACGCTTGCAACCGCGGCATCAGCAGTTTGATCCGGTCCACTACGCTGATGATGTTGGCCCCCGGTTGGCGCTGAATGTTTACGATCACCGCCGGCGACAGATTCATCCACGCCGCCTGGTGTGCGTTCTCCACGCTGTCAGCGACATCAGCGATGTCGGCAAGACGCACTGGCGCGCCGTTGCGATATGCGATCACAATTGGTTTGTACTGCGCGCCCGTGAGAAGCTGATCGTTGGCTCCGATGGTGTAGGACTGTCGCGGCCCATCCAGCGTTCCTTTTGCCTGGTCCACATTTGCCAGGCCGAGCGCCGTGCGCACATCTTCCAAGCTCAGCCCGTACGAAGCCAGCGCTGTTGGATTCGCCTGAATCCGCACTGCTGGCTTCTGTCCGCCGCTGATCGAAACAAGCCCAACTCCGGTGACCTGCGAAATTCTCTGCGCCAGCTGCGTGTCAGCGAGATCCTCAACTTTCGAGAGAGGCAGCGTGTCTGAAGTGAGCGCCAAAGTCATGATCGGAGCATCTGCCGGATTTACCTTGCTGTAGATGGGTGGGTTCGGCAGATCCTGGGGAAGGTAAGTGCCGGCGGAGTTGATTGCGGCCTGCACCTGCTGTTCGGCGATATCAATGTTCTGGTCGAGATTGAATTGCAGGGTGATG
>Ga0137367_10004318_pt1 | contig 11523 bp, 10 predicted proteins | sample SagtaG_14_FD_104939 | JGI IMG/M metagenome (GOLD analysis project Ga0137367, IMG submission 104939) | Vadose zone soil microbial communities from Sagehorn Ranch, Mendocino, California, USA - Sage1_L_80_16 metaG | ecosystem: Environmental > Terrestrial > Soil > Vadose zone | place: USA... | reverse complement strand
TCTCGGCCCTCATGGCCTTCGTGAACCACCTCGCCCGCCTCTCCGCGATGCCGCGCGAGGCGGTGCGGGCGCTGGTCCTGCTCGTCTCGCCGTTCGCGCCGCACGTCGGCGAGGAGCTGTGGCAGCATCTCGGCCACGCGGCGTCGCTCGCGTACGAGCCCTGGCCGGTGTGGGACGAGGCCCTCGCGGTCGACGACGTGATCGAGCTCCCCGTCCAGGTGAACGGCAAGGTGCGCGGACGCGTCCAGCTCGCCCGCGACGCCACCGAGGCGGACGCGCGCGCGGCGGCGCTGGCCGCGGATGGGATCGCGGCGCGCCTGGCCGGGCAGGCGGTGCGGAAGTTCGTCTACGTGCCGGGGCAGGTCGTGAATCTCGTGGTCGGCTGAAGACACTCGGATGGCGGCTCGCCACGGAGATCGCGTGACTTGGGTGCGAGGGAAAAACAGTTCGGTTCGTGGCTGAGGGCGGGGACTCATAGGATGATTGCGGGGTGAACCTCACCCGTGTTGTTGTCGTCGGAACCAGCTGCTCCGGGAAAACCACGCGCCGGCTGGCACGCATTCTCGCCACCAATTCCTGGGTGAAGTCTGGGTAAACGAAAGGGGTTAGCGGCTCCTGCGTTCGCTAACCCCTCGTATTTTTTGGTTGCGGGGGCTGGATATGCTGAATGCTACACGGCCCCGGAAGCCTATTGGATCGACCTCAGGTAGCGGGCCGATCTCGCCATGGTCAAATCAAGCCTCGAACCCTGTACCACGGCAGCGCCAGTTGGCGCCGGACTCTTTGCGAGCTACCGCCCTGAGCTTCGTGCATGCTAGTCCCGGGTCGCCATCAATGGATTGACCTATTCAGCGGGCAAAAGACCCCGCTCAAGACCGTATCGGAGTAGAACGCCGGTTCATGCAGAAAATCCGTATAAGAGCCTCCTGATCTCAGCGGGTTGCCAACTCCTTCAGCAAGCTCTGCGCTTCGCTCAGATCGGCAGTGTCGAAGCCTTCGGTGAACCCGCTGTAGACATCGGCAAGCTTGCGGCGCGCGTCATCGCGCTCGCCGTTCGCCGCAAGCACGCGGGCAAGACTCATGGTGGCGCGAAGTTCCCAGGACCGCGCTTGCTCGCGGCGGGCGATCTCAATCGCTCGATCAAAGCATCCGAGCGCTCGGCCAATATCACGCGGCCCATCTGCCAGCCGGACCTCGCCTTCAAGGCGGAGCAGTTCTGGCTCCCACACGAGTTCGCCGGTCTCGCGCGCCATTCGCAGGGCCTCACCGACCGTCTCGAGTGCAACGTCGTACCGGCCGATGCTGCGCTCGGCACGAGCGCGTAACGACAGGAAGTAGGGCATGAACAGCGCGGCGCCAGTCGACCTGTAGACGTCGACCCCGCGTTTGATGTCAGCGATCGCAGCTTGCCCTTCCCCCAGCTCTGCGCGGACACAAGCGTCGAAAATCCTTCCGGCCGCGAGCCACTGTTGCGCGCCTTGCTCACTGGCGACGTGCATCAGGGCGCGTGCGTGTTCGTGCATCGCCCGAGCTTCTCGCCGAACATCTCGGAAGACGCAGGCCCAGACGAGCGCCACCACGAGGCTCGGGGGGTGAGCGAGATCGGCGGCAAGGCTCAACGACTCCGCGCTGTACTCCAGACCTCGCTCCGGATAGCCGAGAAGCCAGAACGCCCAGCTGGCGCACTTCAAAGCGCACACGCCCGGGTCGTGTCCGCCATACACGAAGGCATGCGCGCGATGTTTCGTCTTGTCGTACAGGGTAATGCCTTCCTCGAGATGTGGACGCGCGGCACTTACGCGGCCGATCCATATCAACACGGGCCAGAGCGCATGATGTCCCTCCAGGAGGAGCGCCGGGTCGCCGGCTCGTTCGGCTAACGCCAGTAGTTCTTCACCAAGCTCGAGCGCGGTCCTCGCATTCGCCCGATACGACGCCACCAGCCACAGCCCCCACAACGCCTGAAACTGCTGGCCCAGATTTCTCCCGAGCAGCGAAAGCGCCCGGGCCCGCTGATAGTTCTCTTCGACCTCGGGCGCCGCGTGGCCTCGCGTCACCTGGAGCGTCGGACCGAGGGCGAGTCGGACCCCGAGCTCCTCGCGGTCGCGATCCGTGCTGGCGGGCAATGCCGCGACGAGATCGAGCGCCGTCGTGAAGTTGGCGACGGCTTCGACGTGGGCGGAGTGCGAAAAGGCTTTCGAGCCAGCCTGGCGCAGGTACGCGATAGCCTGGTCCCGAAGCTTTCCGCGCACGGCATGATGCGCGAGACGCTCGATGTGGTCGGCCAGCCGACTCGCGTAAAGATCGCCGATCACCGCGGTGATCCGCGCGTGCAGCGCTTGCTGCCGCTCGGGGAGAATGCTTTGGTACGCAACCTCACGGATCCGATCATGGGTGAAGCCGAATTTCTCGCTGACGCTTTCGAGAACGCGACGGCGCACGAGTTCTTCGACCGCCTCGGCGGTCTCCTTCTCGTCGAGGCCGGCAGCGCGCTGGAGGAGTGAAAACTCGAACTCGTGGCCGATGACCGCGGCCACGGTGGCGATCTCGCGCGCGCGATCGCCCAACGATTCGAGGTGGCGGCCAATCGCCTCGCGAACACGGTGTGGCAGCGTGACCGAGGCCAGTGGCGTGAGCGAACTCTGCTCCGATAACGTGCGCAGTGTCTCGACCACGACCAGAGGGTTCCCTTCGCTAGCGGTCCAGATCTCATCGAAGAGTACGGCAACGACTTTCGTCGTCAGTGCATCCGGCATGAGCATTCGAGCCAGCTTCAGCGTGTCCGTTCTGGAAAGCGGCATGAGCGGCAGCCGAATGAGACGCTGCCGGAGGTCGTCGAGCGTCCGGCGAAGCGCGGCCGCGTCCGCGAGATCCTCCACACGCGCCGTGCATACAACGAGGATCGTGGCGCCATGCAGCCGGCGGCCGACATAGGACAACAACCGCAGACTCATCTCGTCCGCCCAGTGGACGTCTTCGAGGATGAGCATCAACGGCTGATGCACCGAGAAGCTCCGGATGACCTGGGCGACGCTCTCGAAGACTTGGCGATCGTCCACGGGACCGACCTCGAGTTCGTGCTCGGACCTGCTCAGTTCCGGAAGAAGCCGGCGAAGAGCGGCGCGGTGGAGCGGTGCGAGTCTGTTGACGGCATCGTCGCTCGGACTCAGGTTCGCCGCGCGGAGTGCGTCGACCCACGGACCCAACGGCAAGATCTGCTCGGCCTCGTGACAGCGACCGACGAGTACACGACCGTGACGCGCCGACGCTTCCGCGGCAGCCTCGGCAACGAGTCGTGTCTTGCCAACTCCTGCTTCACCGATCACTGCCACGATCCGCACGCCGTCGGTCCACTCGTGATCCAACGTCTCCCGCACGCGCAGCATCTCTGCCTCACGGCCGACGAACGGAACGTCGCGCGGAAGCACGTCGTCATGGACGCGTGGTGATGCAGAAACGATTTCCTCCGGGTCGGGACTCTCGACGTCCGTCGTCAGTGGTGCGTTCCGTTGACGGAGGATCTCCTGATAGAGCTGCTTCGTCGCCTGTTCCGGTTCGACGCGCAACTCGCGCGCGAGAGCGCTGACACAGAGCTGGTACTGGCGCAGCGCGGCTGCCCGTCGGCCTCGCTCGACGTAGAGTCGCATGAGCACACGGTGCACCGGCTCTTGCAACGGATCGAGCGCGAGAAGTCGAAGCGCGGTCGTCACCGCGTCAGCCAGCGCGCCGGCATTTCGCTGCTGGCGCAGCAGCTTCGCGAACGCGTCGAGCGCCAACTGGCGCAGGCGCTCACGCTCCGCAAGGAGCCATTCCTCGAACGGCGCTTCCCGCAGCGCCAGGTTTTCGAGCAGATCGCCGCGGTAGAGACTCACCGCGCGAGCGAGCCCATCCGGAGTGGCCTCCGCCACACGACGCTCGAACTCGACGACGTCGACGTCAACCGACACGGGGTCCAGCGCGACGCTGTCGCCATCGAGCACGAGCACGGTCGGCCCAATACTGAGCTTTCGAAGCGCTGAAAGCGCCTGGCGTAAGCCGCCCCGCGCCTGACGGTCGGCCATGTCGCCCCAAAGCAAAGAGGCGAGCTTGTCACGCCCATGGGCGCGACCGGGCGGAAGCGCGAGGTATGCGAGGAGTGCTTGCGACTTCCGCGTCGGCAACGCGATCCGAGTTTCGGGCTCGACTCGGGCTTGAAAATTGCCGAGGAGCTCCACGTGGAGGCGCGCCATGGATCCCTCCGGATGTTCTCAAAGGACCATAGCACGGCCGGTCCAGGGTTTCTTCGGCATTTTCACGCGATTTTTCACGCTGCTCTGCACGGATTGAGCACGGAGCCATCGTATGAGGGGGGCGTGTGAAGAAATTGTCCGAACGATATCGACGAGGAGGGCCTATGACAGCGTTTCGTTGGTTCGGTGTTGGCTTCGTCTTCGCATCCGTGCTCTCGATCGCGGGGTTGGGCTGGGCGGACGAGCCCAGCCCGAAAAAGCAAGTTCTTCCGATCATCGACGTCCATTTCCATCCTGCGCCGACGTGGGACGTCTACGCTCTCGCGAAACTCTTCGATGAGCTTGGAGTGGCGGCGGCGGGCAACGGCGCGCGAGATTCCGACGCGCTCGCCCTGAAGTTCTCGCAACAGAATCCGAGCCGCTTCATTCCGTTCGGCGGAAATGAGCCGATTCGTCAATTCACCAATCGCGAAGGCGAGCGTGCCTGGACGCTCCAGAGTGCCGCGGTCGTCGATTACCTCGCCCAGCTCGAGACAGCGGTGCGCGAAAAGCGCTACAAAGGCATTGGCGAACTCGTGGCGAACAGCACCTACAGCCGTTCGGACAAGGCAGCAAAGTATCCGGCCGATTCTCCATTGATGCGGCGGCTGTGGACACTCTCCGCAAAGTACGACGTCCCTCTCAGCGTGCATCTCGACGCGACGCCCGATTCCCTGGAGCAGATGGAACGATTGCTCGCCTCCGACCGCGCCGGAACCTGGATCTGGGCGCACACGGGCTGGCTCCCCGTAGCAAATCCGTCGCTGCTGCGGCGGCTGCTGCAAGCCCATCCGAATCTCTTCTGCGAGCTGTCCGGGCGTGAGAGCATCCGGCGTATCTATCGTGGTGACCCGATCGATGACGACCGGGTCCTGAAGTCCGCCTGGAAGACGTTGCTCGAAGACTTCCCCGACCGGTTCGTCATCGGGACGGACGTCGATCCGGCGACCATGGCGGCGTACGCCGAGGAGATCGGATACTGGCGCGGCATCCTCGCGCAACTGTCGCCGGCCACCGCTGCGAAGCTCGCCCACGGCAATGCCGAGCGACTCTTGAAGCTCCCGTCAGCGTCGAGCAAATAGCGGTGCAGGGTCGGGAAGGACAAAGACAGCCTGAGCACCCTGCTGGCCGGCCGTCGCGAAGGCGCGGTCAATGTCTGCTGGAGTGCGCACCTGGAGACCCTGGAGCCGGAGTCCCAGCGCTTGGCCCGCCGTCTTGGTGTCCCCCAGGAACGGGAGATACGAGAGATCGGGGTTGTCCAGAACGGCAATCCGGCTGAGGTTCGGGACCATCTCCTTCAGGAGCTCCAGCCGCTTGGCCGTCAGCTCCGTCGCATAGTAGGTGAGCCCGGTGACGTTGCCTCCCGGCCGTGCGAGGCTGGCCACGAATCCGGATCCCACCGGGTCTCCGCTGGCGACCATCACGATCGGGATGCGGCTCGTCGCCTCCTTGGCCGCCCGGGCGGCCGGGTGATTGAGCGCCACGATCACGTCTACCTTGAGGTGCACCAGCTCGGCCGCCGCGCTGCTGAGGCCGCTGTAGCTGCCGTCAGCCGAGCGGCACTCAACCGTTACGTTGGTGCCGATCACATAACCCAGGTCGGTCAAACCTTTCAGAAACGCTGGCGCGAACGCATCCGGGCCAGCGCAGCTCCCATAGTTGAGCAGACCGACACGGGGGACTGACTTCGGTTGTTGGGCCGTAGCGGCCACGGGCAGAGCGGTGAGGAGCACACTAGCAAGCGTGCCGACGAAGGCTCGCCGGCCGTTCTCATGGATGGATCAGCTCGTCTGCCCGCAGCAGCAACGACTGCGGAATTGTCAGGCCGAGGGCCCGAGGATATGGCGAACTCGCTTGCGGCGGTCGCCTACAAGGCGCTGTCAGGCTCAGTTCTCTATTCAGACAGGTGGCCGAGATGTGCCGCTAGGAAACGGGCCTGGGCAGACGACGCCCGATCGAATTCTTCGCTCGGATAGTAGAGAAGCCCAAAGTGCCCGCCTTCGAGATCGATCCACTCCTTCGGCCCGCGAAGTCTCTCGAATGCATGTCGAGCAACCATCGGCGCCGCGTTTCTCATCTCATCCGCCTGCGATACCAGGAAGACGGCTGGGCACGTGACAGATGCGGCGCATAACCCGGGATGCCATGGTTCTGGCGTTCGCGGCTGCGCGCGGGTGACATCGTTCACCCATTGCGTTCCCAGCCGACCACCATACTCAATGAACCAACGGTATGCCGTCAGTGGCTGAAGGGCCGAAGGCCGGCGAACTTGATCATCCGAAACCACCGGCATCGGACCTTGGACTTCGTTAGGCGACGGGTGCACGTCCCCGCGGGCAATGGTGTCCGCTATGGTTCTAAACCTCCGGCCGTCGGCGTCATCAGGTGGTACCTCAGGCCCACAAGCGGGCACCTGGGCAACCAGCGCGGCCACCCGCTTATCGACAGCGGCGACCGTCAGGGCAACGCCGCCGCTCAGACTGTCGCCCCAGATAGCAATCCCTTGGGGATGAATATCGTCTCTGCCAAGAAGGTGCGAGATGGCATCCCGGTACCCTCGTGCCTGAATCCATGGGTTGATCTGTTGACGTGGCTCCCCGTCACTTGCTCCAAAATTTCTGTGATCGTAGAGGAGAACGGTGAATCCCGCGTCGAACAACACAAGGGCATACTTGTCGGTCGTCATGTCGCGCGTGGCGGAGAACCCATGTGCCATGATCACGGCCGGGCGGCGCCGCTTCGACGCATCATCCAAGGAGTACAGCCAACCGCGAAGCGTCGCTCCCTCCGATTGGAATTCGATGTCTCTTCTCATAGTTCCTATCCCCAAAACAACCCTGGCGTGCGGTATCGGCCGCCGCCGGAGGCCATTGGCCGGATGACGAGGTTAGGTGCTCTTATCGGGGATGTCCCGATACGGACGAAGTTCGCTTCCCTCTCGGGCCGAGAAGCAAACGTTCGCGGCCCATTACTCGATGACCTGATCCGCTCGGAGCAGCAGCGACGGCGGGATCGTGAGGCCGAGGGCCTTGGCGGTCTTGAGGTTGATCACCAGCTCGAACCTCGTGGGCTGCTCGACGGGGAGGTCGCCGGGCTTGGCGCCCTTGAGGATCCTATCGACGTAGTAGGCCCCCCGCCGGAAGAGGCTCGCAAGGTCGGCCGCGTACGAGATTAGGAGGCCGTCCCGTGTCATGGCCGTGAACACGCTGATGGTCGGGATGCGATGCCGCCTTGCGAGCGGGCCGATTGCCGCGGCCTTGGTGATGTACGGCCCGTGGACGTAGAGGACATCAGGACGCTCGCGTGCGAGCGCCGCGATGACGCGCTCGAGCTCGTCAGGGCTCTGAGCCGGGGCCGAGGCGGGCAACACCGAGATCCCTTCCTTCGCGGCCAGCGCTTGCAGGCTTTTGAGACTGAGCTCCGAGGCTTGATTGGCGGGATCCCACAGAACGGCGAGTCGCGACAGCCGGGGGACGAGTTCCCGCGCGAGCTGAACGACCTTGGCGTCCAGGTCCGCCGCCTGGTTGCTGAGCCCGGTGACGGTGCCACCGGGCCGCGCGAGACTCTGCACCAGTCCCGTCTCGACGGGACCCCCCAAACCCAGCAGGACGACGGGCAGCGTCTTCGCCCCCTCCTTGAGCGCGAGCGCCGCCGGGGTCTGTGCCGTCACCACCAACTCCACATTCGCCTGGAGGAGCTCACGGACGAGCTCCGGGTAGCGCTCTTCGCGGCCGTGCGCGAATCGAAACTCGATTATCAGGTTCCTGCCCTCGACATAGCCGTACTCGCGCAGACCGTCAGTGAATGCCGTGAGAAGGAGCGTGGTGCTCGGCGTGGGCGGGAAGTTTCCGAGGTAACCGATCCGATGGACCTTTCCCGCCGGCTGCGCCTCGGCGGCGAGCGGCGCGGCGAGGAGCACCGCACCCGTGCCTGCCAGGAACGTGCGCCGCTTCATCACTGGATGAGCTCATCCGCCCGCAGCAGGAGCGACTGCGGGATCGTGAGACCGAGCGCCTTGGCGGTCTTGAGGTTAATCACCAGCTCGAAGTTGGTCGGCTGCTCAACGGGCAGATCGGCGGGCTTGGCGCCCTTGAGAATCTTGTCGACATGAGTGGCCACACGACGGAGGAGCTCAGGAACGTTTGCCCCGTAGCACATGAGGCCACCGGCCTCCACAGCCTCCCTGAAAACATACATGGCCGGTAACCGATGCTTTGCCGCGAGATCAACGAGGCGTCGATGATTGGCATAGAACATCGGGCTCGGGAAGATTATGATTGCCCCCGCGCGCGCTTTGGCCATCGCGGCAAACGCATTGTCGAAGTCATCGGGGCCTCTGGCGCCGAGGACTTGAAGCTCTACGCCGCTCGCCTTGGCCCTCGCCTCCATTTCGTTCCGCATGTCTCGCATCGTGCGTTCGCCGTATACCCCAGGATGCTGCAGCGCAGTCACTCGGGTAACCCCAGGAACGACCTCCCTCAACAACTGCAAGCGTTTGGGGCCTAGCTCCGGAGCAAGGAAGGTGTTCCCTGTGACGTTGCCTCCCGGCCGGGCGAGGCTAGCGACGAGCCCGTCGGCAACAGGATCAGCCATAGCCCCTCCGACGATTGGTATCGTATTGGTCGCCCGCTTGGCAGCAAGGGCGGCTGGCGTCCCCCCAGCCACGATCACGTCAACGTTAAGACGGACGAGGTCGTTCGCCGCGCTACGCAACCCGTCCAAGTCCCCATACCTGTACTCAATCGCGATGTCCTGGTCCTCCACGTAACCGCCGTGCTCTCGGAGTCCTCGGCGGAAAGCTTCCGTGAGACTTAAGACCATCGGAGCGGAGGGGTCCCCCTGCCAGAGGACACCTATCCGTGGCACTCTCCTTACCGCCTGCTGTGCTTCGGCGGTGAGCGGCGCAGCGAGGAGGCCGCCGGCCAGAGTGCCGATGATGAATGCCCGCCGGTTCATCATTCGATGACCTCATCCGCCCGCAGCAGCAGCGATCGTGGGATCGTCAGGCCGAGCGCCTTCCTCAGCATCATTACCCTTTATGCGTTGAGAACCCCAACGCCGACCAAGCGGGTCACCATCCCCACAGGGCGGTGGCCATGGGGATGAGGCCCACAAGCCCCCACCAAGTCTTGGGCCCAATGACCACCAGCGCGAGGAGAATGACGCCGATTACAATCCGCAGGACTCGCTCCCAGGTTCCAACGTTTCGTGTCATCTTGTTCCTCCTCATTAGGTGCAGTGGCTGATCCGCCTTACAGGATCAAGCAGGGGGAGTCATGCTGTCATTCTCCTGCCCTCGCGAGCCGGACGGCTATGGGGTACGAAGCATCGCCAGCACCCTAGGCCGGGCGGGGAATGGTGTCAATCCAAGTCTTGCCCGTAACCCGTGCAGGGGCGCCTGCGAGACCGCCACGCCCTGGCGGTGACTGCCTGGAGAGACTTGACCCGGAATTCTAAAGTGGACTACCCGGGCCAGGAAACTGTGGTCCATACAGGCAGGGCCAGGCCCGGGCAGGCTGATCGCCAGGGCCGGTTTCGGGGGGACCCAAGAGCAGGCGGGACTCGAAGGAAGGATCTATCGAAAACTAGGCTCCCCGAACGTTCCCACCCCGAGCAGCTTTTCGGGAAGTGGGTCACGCCGGGACATTTCCAGCGCCACATCCAAGCCTTCTGAGAATATGTAAAGCGACGCGACCAATCTCAGCTGGCCGGAGGTGGCATGAACAAGCTTCTGGTAATTCCACTGATCGTCGTTATCGCGCTGAGTGTTGGGGCCTACGCCTGGGCCGGGCCGCCGACAGACCAGCTTCACGCGTACACCGACCAAGTGCTCAAGGTCTTGGAGAATCCTGCACTCACGCTTCCGGAGCGCCGGGCAGCCGTCCGGACTCTCGCGGCCGAGGCCTTCGACGTGTCAGAAACGGCCAAGCGTGCACTCGGCCCACACTGGCAGCAGCGAACCCCCGCGGAGCGCGACGAGTTCGTGAAGCTCTTCGCGAATCTGCTCGAGCAGACCTACATTTCACGGATTGATGAGTATGGCGGCGAGCGGATCAGGTATGTGGGTGAGCAGGTTGACGGCGACAGGGCAATCGTCCGGGCGCGGATTGTGACCAAAAAGGGCGGCGAGGTGTCGGTTGAGTCACGGCTCCTGCGGAAGGAGGACCGCTGGCTTATTTACGACGTCCTGATCGAGAACATCAGCCTTATCAGCAACTACCGCTCGCAGTTCGACCGGATCATTCGGACGGCCTCGTACGAAGACCTGGTAAAACGCCTGAAGACCCGGAGCGAGCTTCTCAACGAAAAGGAGCCCCATGCCCCGCGGTCGACGACGCCGACTGGTCGCTAGTTACTCTTAGGAGTGAGCAGCGAGGGCCTGAATGTTCTGCTCATCACTAAATCACACGCTGGAGTGTGCTGGAATGCGCCCGAGAAGGCTAGAGTTAGGCACAATTTGGGCACAAAACGGTTCGGTCGGCAGGCCGTCGCGCAGTTGGTGATCAAGATCACGACTCAATGACTTCTACTCGACATTTTCTGAATCTCAGAGCGTCGACGAAGTTCCTTTCCGCTGGCGTTGGACAGGGCGTCTTTCTATCGTGCTAGACCTCCCGCTCAGCGGTCACACGCATCCACTTCTGACCGAGATGATCCATGAGCTTCCATACGTTCCCGAGACTGTCGAGCGCGTACACGGCAGTGACCACCGTCCCCCTCACCGTCCCCTGTGCCATAGGGCGGGCGACCGCAGCGATCTGAACAAACGTGCCATCAACCATGGATGCCTCCAATAATCTATCCAGTAGATCCGTTTACTGCACGCCGACGGCCGTCGCCAAGCGCTGGAGGGTCCCACAGAACGAGCCGATTGTGCATGAATTCTTGCCGTAGTTCGTACACGTGTATGCTCCCGCGGTTCATCAGCTTCTCTGCGGCCCGTGGGTTCCGCGAGGAGAGCAGTTGCCGCTGTGCAGGTCATGTCATCCGGTCGCGTTCGGCCTCCCCATCCGTCGCAACCACCGGAAATGCGACGCGATACCTGCGCGGAAGGACTTGAACTCCGTGTACCTGACCCCAAAGTCTCGGCAGGTCTGTTCCACGAGCTTTGAAATCGCCGGGTAATTGACGTGGCTGATCCGTGGGAACAGGTGGTGTTCGATCTGAAAGTTCAAGCCGCCGACACACCACGCGACCACTCGACTACGCCGGGCGAAGTCCACGGTCGTCTCTACCTGATGGATGGCCCACGCGT
>Ga0137367_10004313_pt1 | contig 11534 bp, 8 predicted proteins | sample SagtaG_14_FD_104939 | JGI IMG/M metagenome (GOLD analysis project Ga0137367, IMG submission 104939) | Vadose zone soil microbial communities from Sagehorn Ranch, Mendocino, California, USA - Sage1_L_80_16 metaG | ecosystem: Environmental > Terrestrial > Soil > Vadose zone | place: USA... | reverse complement strand
GGCCGCGGTGGGCCAGGCGCCGACCGTGCGGGCGACCGTCGAACCTGCCTCCGGGCAGCCGGCCACCGACAAGCCCGACCAGGACCGGACCCGTGCAGGCCAGCCCGACCCCGCGCCGTCCCACGCAGCCCCGCCCGATCCCATCGGAACCCACGAAGGCAGGACCCACCCCGCCCGGCCCCGGACACCTCAGCCCGAATCGGCCCGGACCGACGTGGGTCAGCCCGACACCGGTCGGTCTGACCGGACTCCGCCGGCGCCGGGGCAGCCGGACGTAGCGGGAGGCGGCTCGGCCGATGAGCTGACGCCGGCTCGGCGGCCTGCGCACGACGTGACCGCCGACGGTGCCCACGCGGACGGCACGGCGACGGTGCGCAGCGACCGGGTCGCGGCACCCGGGGACCTGGCGGCCGGAGACGGGCCAGCCGGGGAGGGGTCGGCCGGGGACGTACTGGCCAGGGACGGGGCGGCCAGGGACGTAATGGCCACAGACAGGGCGGCCGGAGACAGGGCGGCCGCGGATGCGGCTGCCCACACCGACGGCGACCGCGCCCGGCCGGACGGAGCGACCGGCGGGACCGCGGCTGCTGGGACCGTTGCTGCTGGGACCGCGGCGGTGCGCGGTCTGGGTGCCCTGAGCGTTCCCGAGCGGGAGGAACTGTGGGCGCAGGCGCGGCGCGAGGTCGAGCGCGAGCTGTCCGAGATGCGGATGCAGGCGATCCAGTCGGCGGCGTCGGTCCGCTCGGAGGCGGAGACCCTGGCCGCGTTCACCCGGAGCATGGCCGAGGCGGAGGCGGCCACCCTGCGCCGCACCGTCGAGAACGAGATCGAGAACACCCGCCGCGCGGTCCAGGCCGAGGTGGAGAACGCACGGCGGCAGGCGGCGCTCGAGGCTTCCACCGTCGTGCTGGAGGCCCGGCGGCAGGCCGAGCAGGAGGCGGCGGCGATCACCGAGCGGGCCCGGGCGACCCAGGCCGAGGTGGAGCGGCGGGAGGAGCGGCTGGTCGACCGCGAGCGCCGGCTGGACGAGCAGCACCGCCGGCTGGAGCAGCGCGACGTCGAACTTGCCTCGGCGCAGCGCGCCCTGGAGACCCGCGAGGCAGAGGCCGTGGCCGCCGAGGCCGGCATCCAGGCCGAGCTCGAACGGGTCGCCGGCCTCACCGCGGGCGACGCCAAGGCCGAACTGCTGAAGGCGGTCGAGGCCCAGTGCCGCCGGGACGCCGCGATCATCGTGCGGGACGTCGAGGCGGAGGCCAAGCAGAACGCGGAGCACCGCGCCCGGCACATCGTGGTGGACGCCATCCAGCGGGTGGCCAGCGAGCAGACCGCGGAGAGCGTGGTCAGCGTGCTGCACCTGCCGGGCGATGAGATGAAGGGTCGGATCATCGGCCGTGAGGGCCGCAACATCCGGGCCTTCGAGTCGGTCACCGGGGTCAACCTGATCATCGACGACACGCCCGAAGCCGTGCTGCTGTCCTGCTTCGACCCGGTGCGCCGGGAGATCGGCCGGCTCACCCTGGAGAAGCTGGTGCTCGACGGCCGGATTCACCCGCAGCGTATCGAGGAGATCTACGAGCGTAGCCGCGAGGAGGTCGAGCAGCTCTGCCTCAAGGCTGGCGAGGATTCGCTGGTGGAGGTCGGCATCACCGAGATCCACCCGGAGATGATCAAGCTGCTGGGCCGGCTGCGGTACCGCACCTCCTACGGACAGAACGTGCTCAAGCACCTGATCGAGACCGCGCACATCGCCGGCATCATGGCCGCGGAGCTGAAGATGGACCCGACGGTGCTCAAGCGGTCGGCGTTCCTGCACGACATCGGCAAGGCACTTACCCATGAGGTGGAGGGCAGCCACGCGCTGATCGGCGCCGACCTGGCCCGCAAGTACGGCGAGAGCGACGACGTGGTGCACGCCATCGAGGCGCACCACAACGAGGTGCCACCGCAGACCATCGAGGCCGTGCTCACCCAGGCCGCCGACTCCTGCTCCGGCGGCCGGCCGGGGGCGCGGCGGGAGAGCCTGGAGGCGTACGTCAAGCGGCTGGAGCGGATCGAGGAGATCGCCTCCGGGAAGCCCGGCGTGGACCGGGTGTTCGCCATGCAGGCCGGTCGGGAGATCCGGGTGATCGTGCAGCCGGAGCAGGTCGACGACGTGACCGCGCACCTGCTGGCCCGCGAGGTCGCCAAGCAGATCGAGGACGAGCTGACCTACCCGGGCCAGATCCGGGTCACAGTGGTCCGCGAGTCCCGCGCCACCGAGATCGCCCGCTGACCGCTGCCGATCCCATCGCTTCGCCGGCCGCGCGATCCCGCCCGCCGGCCTGGTCGGCTAACGGCTGACCGGTCGCCGCGCGGACGACCGTTCTCGCTGGCAGGTGTACCCAGAGCGGCCCCCAGCGGAGCCTGACCGGTCGCCGCGCGGACGACTGCGTCTCGCCGGCAGGTGTACCCAGAGCGGCCCCCAGCGGAGCCTGAGGGTCGCCGCGCCGAACCGGGTCTCGCCAGCAGGTTGTACCCCGGCAGCGACCCGGCCCGGCGGCGGAGCGTGACTCGTCGCTGCCGTACTCGAGCCGGCTCGGCAACAGACCTAACCGGGCGCACGACGGCCGGCTCGGAACAAAGAGCGCGCCCGGCCGCGCCGCGGTTTCGTAGGGTGGGCGACGTGAGAAGGCACATCGTGTTCGACTGGAACGGAACGCTGCTCGACGACAACGCCGCGGTGGTCGCCGCGGTGAACTCCGTTTGCGCGGAGTACCAGCGGCCGGCCATCACCCTGGCGGACTGGCGTGCGGTGTACTGCCGCCCGCTGGACCGCTGCTACGAGCGGTTGCTCGGCCTGTCCCTGTCGGCCGCGGACTGGGCCCGGATCGACCGGGCGTACCACGACGCGTACCAGGCGCTCTTGCCTGACCTGCGGCTGGCCAGCGACGCACGGCACGCCCTGAACGCCTGGCGGGCCGGCGGTGGCAGCCAGTCGCTGCTGTCGATGTGGTTCCACGAAGACCTGGTTCGGCTGGTCGGCGACCTCGGGCTGACCGCGGAGTTCACCCGAATCGACGGCCTGCGCACCGAGATCGGCGGCGGCTCAAAGGCGGCGCACCTTGCCGAGCACCTGACCGCGCTCCGGCTCGACCCGGACGACGTGGTGCTGATCGGCGACGTGGTGGACGACGCCACAGCCGCGGCCAGCGTGGGCGCCCGGTGCATCCTGCTCACCACTGGTATCAGCACCGAGGCCAGCCTGGCGCGGACCGGAGTGCCCGTTGCCGACTCGCTCACGGCCGCGCTGGACCTGCTCCGCGCCCACCGCGCCGCCTGATCCGCACCATCCCACCAGCCAGACCCGACCTGCCCGCCTACTCGACCCGCCCGTCCCAACCGACCCGCCCGTCCCACCCGACCCCGCGCCACCCGACCGGCCCGACCCGCGCCACTCCGACGTTGGCCGGTCCAGGTTGGTCGAGGGGCGCGGAGCGGCGGCGGATCAGCCCTCAGGCGCCACAGCGGTGCCCTGGACGCCGAGGGGGGTTGCGGCGCCCATCTCTGCCTGCAGCCGGCTGGACCTGCCGGGGGCGAACCGGCGTTCCAGGAGGGACGCAAGCTGGCCCAGCAGCAGGTTGATCGCGATGAAGATGGCGCCCACCACGATGGCCGACTGCAGCAGGTTGCTGTAGTTCGCGTTGATCACGTTGGTCTGCGCGAGCAACTCGGGGTAGGCGATGATGTAGCCCAGCGCGGTGTCCTTGAGCAGCACGACGAGCTGGCTGACGATCACCGGCAGCATCGAGCGGGCCGCCTGCGGCACCAGGACCAGCCGCATGAGCTGGCCCTTGCGCAGCCCGATCGCGTACCCCGCCTCGGTCTGACCCTTCGGCAGCGCGAGCACGCCGGCCCGGAACGCCTCGGCCAGCACCGAGCCGTTGTACAGCGTCAGCGCGAACACCAGCGCCCAGAGCGCCGGCACGTCGAACGGCACGACGTAGGGGGCGCCGTAGAACAGGAAGAAGATCAGCAGCAGCAGCGGGATGCCGCGGAAGAACTCGACCACGAAGCCGGCCGGGACCCGCACCCACCGGTGGTCCGACAGCCGGCCGAGGGCGAAGGTCACCCCGAACAGCAGCGCCAGCACCATGGCGATGCCGGCCGCCTTGAGGGTGTTCTTCAGGCCCTCGAGGAGGTACGTCGTCCAGGTGCTCGACTTCAGGAACGGCTTCCACTTCTCGGCGTTCCACTGGCCGCTGGCGTTGAACTTGGCGTAGATCAGCCAGCCCAGCCCGGCCAGCAGCGCGAGACCCAGGACGCTGAGCAGGTTGTTGCGGGCCCGGGCGCGCGGTCCCGGCGCGTCGTAGAGAACCGACGGGGAGCTCATCGAAGCACTGCCACCCTCCGGGCCAGCCAGCCGAAGAAGTAGCCCATCGGCAGGGTGAGGACGAGGAAGCCGATCGCGAAGCCGAAGAAGATCGCGATGGTCTGGTCGCCGTTGTCGTTGATCAGGTCCTTCATCAGCGAGGCCGTCTCGGCGACGCCGATGGTGCCGGCGATGGTTGCGTTCTTGGTGAGCGCGATCAGCAGGCTGCCCAGTGGCGCGATCACCGCGCGGGTCGCCTGCGGCAGCACGACCAGCCGCAGGTTCTGGACGAACGTCAGCCCGATCGCTCTGGCCGCCTCGGCCTGCCCGAGCGGGATGGTCTGGATGCCGGAGCGCAGTGCCTCGCACACGAACGCCGCGGTGTACACCGACAGCCCGATCACGCCGAGCCAGAAGTTGTTCCGGTCGAGGTCGTTTGAGAGCGTGACGCCGAGGTTGGCGTACAGCCCGAAGTAGCAGAAGAAGATGATCAGGGTCAGTGGCGTGTTCCGGAAGACGTTGACGTAGCCGGTGCCGAACGCGCGCAGCACCGGCACCGGGCAGACCCGCATCCCGGCCAGCAGCGTGCCGAGCACGAGCGCGATCGCGCCCGAGACGGCGGTCAGCTCGATGATCAGCCAGAGCGCCTTGAGAACGAGGTCGCGGTTGTCCAGCAGCGCCTGCATCGTTCCCCCCTGTCTGGGTGGGCCGGCCGCCGTCACCCGGCGGTACGGTCGGCAACCCGCCGTACCGCCGGACGAGCGGCGTGCTCCCGAGTGTCAGTACCGGTCGAGCGTCGGCGGGTTGGGTGCCGGGGTGCCGCCGACCCCCAGCGTCTTGTCCCACGCCGTCTTGTACCGGCCGTCGGTGAAGATCTTCTGCAGCGCGTCGTTGATCGCGTCCCGGCCCTTCTTGTCGTCCTTCGCCAGGCCGATGCCGTACGGCTCCTTGCTGAACGGCTTGCCGACCACCTTCAGCTTCCCGGCGTACTGCGCCGCGTACCCGGCCAGGATGATGTCATCCGTGGTGACCGCGTCGACGCTCTTGCCGATCAGCGCCGCGACGCACTTGGAGTAGGCGTCGAACTCCTGCAGCTTCGCCTGCGGGTAGTCCGTCTTGATCCGCTTGGCCGGCGTCGAGCCGCTCACCGAGCAGACCTTCTTGCCCGCGATCGTGTCGGCGCCGGTGATCGCCGTCTCGTCGGCGCGGACCAGCAGGTCCTGGCCGGCCACGTAGTACGGACCGGCGAAGGAGACCTTCTTCTTCCGGTCGTCGTTGATGGTGTACGACGCGACCACGAAGTCGACCTTGCCCTGCTGGATGAACGGCTCACGGTTCGCCGACACCGTCGTGACGAACTCGATGCTGCCCTCGTCGACGCCGAGCTCCTTGGCCACCGCCTTGGCGATCTCGATGTCGAAGCCGGCGTACTTGCCGTCCGGCCCCTTGAAGCCGATGCCGGGCTGGTCCTCCTTCACGCCGATCTTGAGGCTCTTCTTGCCGACGATCGTGCTCTCGCCGCTCTTCTTCCCGCAGGCGGCAGCCATGGTCAGGGCGACGAGCAGCGCCGCGGCGACGGCGACTCCACGACGGAGTTTCATAGCGATCCTTTCACGTACGGCACGCAGGACGACGGCCGTCCTCTAGTGCGTGAGAATCTTCGACAGGAAGTCCTTGGCCCGCTCGCTCCTGGGCGCCGAGAAGAAGTCGGCCGGCGGGGCCTCCTCGACGATCTGGCCGTCCGCCATGAACACCACCCGGTTGGCCGCCCGGCGGGCGAAGCCCATCTCGTGGGTTACCACCACCATGGTCATCCCCTCCCGGGCAAGCTGGATCATCACCTCGAGCACCTCGTTGATCATTTCCGGGTCGAGCGCCGAGGTGGGCTCGTCGAAGAGGATGACCTTCGGGGCCATGGCCAGCGCGCGGGCGATCGCGGCCCGCTGCTGCTGACCCCCGGACAGCTGCGCCGGCAGCTTGCCCGCCTGGTCGGCGATCCCGACCCGGTCGAGCAGCTCCATCGCCCGCTTCTGTGCGGCGGCCTTCTTCTGCCCCCTGACCTTCAGGGGACCGAGCGTGACGTTGTCCAGGATCGTCTTGTGCGCGAACAGGTTGAACGACTGGAACACCATGCCCACCTCGGCCCGCAGCCGGGCCAACGCCTTGCCCTCGGCCGCCAGCGGCTGTCCGTCCAGCGTGATCCTGCCGCTGTCGATGGTCTCCAGCCGGTTGACCGTCCGGCACAGCGTGGACTTGCCCGAACCGGACGGGCCGATCACCACGATGACCTCGCCCTGGTCAACCGTCAGGTTGATGTCCTTCAGCACGTGCAGCTGCCCGAAGTGCTTGTTGACGTTCTCCAGTACGACGAGCGGGCCGGACCCGCCGCCGCGCGGGACGTCACCTGTCAGGGTCATGCCGCCAGAGCGTAGGGCACGCCACCGACGACCGGAATCAGGCTGATCGTTCATCCCGCATGGTTCGGTAGGAACTGGGCCACCGACTCCTCGTACCGGCTGCGCGCGACGTTCCACGCCGCCACGTGGTCGGCTCCGTCCACCCGCAGGTAGGTGACCTGGCCGGGTCCGGCCGCGGCGAACGCGTCGGCCGGCCCGACCGGCACGCTGCCGTCCGCGGTGCCGTGGAACAGCAGCACCGGCACCTTCAGCTCGCCGGGGGTCTGCTCCAGCGCGGCGAAGTCCAGGTCGGCGCGCCAGTCCGCGATCGCCTTGGCGACCGGCAGCAGCACCCCGGACACCGGCCCGGGCAGCCCGCGGTCGGCCGCCTGCAGCCGCAGCGTGTCCTGCATGGACAGCACCGGGGCGTCCAGGATCGCGGCGGCCACCATCCCGGCGTCGTGCGAGCGGCGCAGGAAGGTGGCCACGATGGCGCCGCCCATGCTCGCCCCGGCCAGGACCAGCCGCCGCACCCCGTGGCCCTTCAGGTAGTCCACCGCCGCCTGCAGGTCTGCCCACTCGGTCAGCCCCCAGTGGTTGCGCCTGTCCGGCGAGGCCGGCGCGCCGGTGTCGTTGCGGTAGGTGATGTCCAGCGCCGGGTATCCCAGCCGGCTGGTCACCGACAGCAGCCGCAGTCCCTGCGCCCGGCCGCCGCCCCGGCCGTGCACGAACACCACCCAGGTGTCCTTCGCGCCGTCCACCTGCCAGGCCGGGTAGCCGCCGAGCGGCCCGCTGACCGTGACCTGGGTGAGCTTGCCGGCCAGCGCCGCCGCCGGGTCGGCCGACGGGAACGCGTCGATGTCCAGGTCGCCGCGCTCGCCGGCCGCCGGCCACGACCCGGTGATCAGGGCGGCCGTCCGGGTCGCCACCGTCTGGCCACCGGCCTGCGTCACCGGGCCGGTCGGCGGGTCGAGCTGGAGGTACCCGTTCGCGGTGCGCAGCCCGACGACCTCCCGCGTGCCGGCCAGCGCCGCGCCGCGGAGCTGGACCGTCGCGGTGGTGCCCCGGGGGCTGACCGCGGTCAGGGTGGCCTGCTGCGGAGCGCTCGGGCCCGGGCGGGCCATGATCTGGTTGGCGTAGTACCACCCGCCGGTCCCGATGGCGGCCAGCAGCAGCACCATCAGCGCGGCCAGCGCCAACCCGAGCCGGCGCATCCGCCGCTCGCGCCGCGGGGACGGGTGGATGGTCGCGTCGGCCGGCGGCGTCTGGCTCACCCGCCGGATGCTACGGCCCGCCGGCAAGTACCCTCGTGAGCCAGATGACTGCGCGTACCTACCAGGTGCGCACCTACGGGTGCCAGATGAACGTCCACGACTCCGAGCGGCTGTCCGGGCTGCTGGAGGACGCGGGGTACGTCCGTGCGGGCGAGGGTGCCACCCCGGACGTGGTGGTGTTCAATACCTGCGCGGTACGGGAGAACGCGGACAACCGGCTGTACGGGAACCTCGGCCACCTGCGCCCGGTGAAGCAGTCCCATCCGGGGATGCAGATCGCGGTGGGCGGCTGCCTGGCGCAGAAGGACCGCGGCGAGATCGTGGCGCGGGCACCGTGGGTGGACGTGGTGTTCGGCACCCACAACATCGGCTCGCTGCCGGTGCTGCTGGATCGTGCCCGGCACAACCGCGAGGCGCAGGTGGAGATCCTCGAGTCGCTCGAGGTGTTCCCGTCCACCCTGCCGGCCCGCCGCGAGTCCAGCTACGCCGGCTGGGTGTCCATCTCGGTCGGCTGCAACAACACCTGCACCTTCTGCATCGTGCCGGCGCTGCGCGGCAAGGAGCGGGACCGCCGGCCGGGCGAGGTGCTGGCCGAGGTGCGGGCGCTGGTGGCCGACGGGGTCGCCGAGATCACCCTGCTCGGCCAGAACGTGAACTCCTACGGGGTCGAGTTCGGCGACCGGTACGCGTTCGGCAAGCTGCTGCGTGCCTGCGGTGCGGTGGAGGGGCTGGACCGGCTGCGGTTCACCAGCCCGCATCCGGCGCACTTCACCGCCGACGTGATCGCCGCGATGGCCGGGACACCGGCGGTGTGCCCGTCGCTGCACATGCCGCTGCAGTCCGGGTCGGACCGGGTGCTGCGCGCGATGCGCCGCTCGTACCGGGCCGGGCGGTACCTGTCCATCGTGGACAGTGTCCGGGCCGCGATCCCGCACGCGGCGATCACCACCGACGTCATCGTCGGCTTCCCAGGGGAGACCGAGGAGGACTTCGCCGCGACGCTGGACGTGGTGCGGGCGGCCCGGTTCGCCGGCGCGTTCACCTTCCAGTACTCCACCCGGCCGGGCACCCCGGCGGCGACCATGGCCGGCCAGGTGCCGAAGGCGGTGGTACGGGAGCGGTACGAACGGCTGGTGGCGCTGGTCGAGGAGGTCTCCTGGGCGGAGAACCAGGCGCAGGTCGGCCGCACCGTGGAGGTGCTGGTGGCGGTGGGCGAGGGCCGCAAGGACGCCGGCACCGGGCGGATGTCGGGGCGTGCCCGCGACGGCCGACTGGTCCACTTCGCCGTCCCGGCGGACGGTCAACGCGGCGCCGTCCCGGCGGACGGTCAACGCGGCGCCGTCCCGGCGGACGGTCAACGCGGCGCCGTCCCGGCGGACGGTCAACACGGCGCCGTCCCGGCGAACGGTCAACACGGCGCCGTCCCGGCGAACGGTCAACACGGCAAGGGGTCCCTGCAGGTACGCCCCGGCGACGTGGTGCGCACCGTGGTCACCTACGCGGCACCGCACCACCTGGTCGCCGACGGCCCGCTGCTGTCCCACCGGCGTACCCGCGCCGGCGACAACTGGGCCGCCGGCGTCACCCCGAAGACCCCCGGCGTGCTGCTCGGCATGCCCACGCTCGGCCCGCCCACGTAGCTTTGGCCCACTTGTGGACGCGGCACGCGGTTCAACAGCGTGTCGCGTCCATAAGTCGGGGAGTGGCCAGCGCCCTGCGTACTGTCCGAAGCACGAGGTCCGGTCGCTCGGTGAGGTCCGTCCAGGTGAACCGCAGCACCGTCCAGCCGGCCGTGACCATCTCGTTCTGCCTGCTGCGATCGAGCTGGAACCGTTCGGGGTCGATGTGCCAGGCCCAGCCGTCCACCTCGATGGCGACCAGAATCGCCGGGAACGCCACGTCAGCGGTTGCGATCCGGCCGGACGGCAGCCGGATGGCGTACTGCGGTCGCCAGCCGTCGATGCCGTGCTGGCGCAGGAGTCGGTGCAGCAGGCGTTCCGCGGCGCTGTCGGCACCAGGTCGGAAGGTGGCCAGGAGCCGTCGCAGCGACTGGTTGCCGTGCCGGCGGGGTGACTCGGCGAGCCGCCGTTCCACGTGCACCGGTCGCAGCCAGCCCTGCTGAACCGCTCGGTCGAGCAGCTTTGCCCCGTCGGACCGGTCCAGCAACGGCAGGCAGTCGAGCACGGTCGCCGCCCGGGAGGTGACCGGCAGGCCGTCGATCCCGGCCCGGTCCGAGTCGCCCACCACGACCCGGTGTACGCGGACGGGAGCGCCCGTCCGCGGTCGCCGGCCCGGCGGCACGGACAGATGAACGAGACCGTCCGGCGGCACCGGTAACTCCCACAGGCGCGCCGCGGTGGTGTGGCTGATCACCGACACCGGGCCGGCCGACAGGTGTGCGGCCCAGAACTGGGCGAGCGGGTCGAGCGGCGTACTGGTCGCGGCAGCACCTCGCGCCATTGGCCGCGCCGGATGCGGTTGCGGATCTGGCCGGCTGTGTATCCGGCGCTCACCGCCTGGGCGCGGCCGAACACGCCACCCTGGTGCAGCGCGAGGATCTGCAGCGACCGGATCATGCCGCAGAGTGTGCCGGATTCGGGGCCTGCGCCTCGGCGGTTGTCCACAGGCCTCAACGCGCGGACTCGACACGCCAGCGACCGGCGTGTCGTGTCCACACGTTGTGGTGGCCGGAAAGGCGGGCCGGCTGGCGGGACTCAGCCGCCGGCGGACCGCTCCGCCTCGGACAGCCACTCCTGCCGGGCCGCCAGGTTGGCCTCGGCGTCGGCGATCCGCTTGGCGTCGCCGCTGGCCCGCGCCTTGGCCAGCTGCGCCTCCGCCTTGGCGACGGCGTCGCGTAGCTGCATCAGCACGGGGTTGTGCGCCGCGCTGGAGCGCCGCCACTGGGCGTCCAGCGCGTCCCGGACCCGCTGCTCGGCGGCGCGCATCCGGGAGTCCAGGGTGCGCATCGCCTCCCGCGGCACGTGCCCTATCGCGTCATAGGAGTCCTGCAGGTCGCGCAGCCGGTTCTGCGCCGCCTTGACGTCGGACAGGTCGATCGCCTCCGCGTCGGCGATGATCGCCTCCTTGGCCCGCTGGTTGCCGGTCTGCTCCGCGGTGCGCTCCCCGTACACCTCCTGCCGGCGGGCGAAAAACTGGTCCTGGGCCGCCCGGAACGCCTGCCAGAGCTGCTCCTCGGCGTCCTTGCTGGCCCGCCCGGCGGCCTTCCACTCGCCCATGAGCTGCTTCAGCCGGGCCGCGGTGGGGCCCCACTCGGTGGAGTCGGCCAGCTCCTGGGCCTCGGCCACCAGCTCCTCCTTGCGGGCCCGGGCCGCGGCGCGGTGCTTGTCCAGCTCGGCGAAGTGCGAGCCGCGGTGCCGGGTGAAGGTGTCCCGCGCGGTGGCGAACCGTTTCCACAGCGTCGCGTCGGTGCGCCTGTCCACGCCGCGGATCGTCTTCCACTCCTCCACAATCGCCTTGAACCGGTCGCCGGCCACCTTCCACTGGGTGCTGTCGGCG
>Ga0137367_10004311_pt1 | contig 11535 bp, 10 predicted proteins | sample SagtaG_14_FD_104939 | JGI IMG/M metagenome (GOLD analysis project Ga0137367, IMG submission 104939) | Vadose zone soil microbial communities from Sagehorn Ranch, Mendocino, California, USA - Sage1_L_80_16 metaG | ecosystem: Environmental > Terrestrial > Soil > Vadose zone | place: USA... | reverse complement strand
CAGCCGGTCACGGGGCAGGGCGAGCCCGGTGGCAGCAATAATACTCATCGGCTGATCCGTCGTGGCATGCCATACGGGCCGACTTACGATCCAACGCAACCGTACGACGGCATCGAGCGTGGGCTTCTTGGCTATTTCATCAACTCCAGCATCGAGAATCAATATGAGTTCGTGCTGGGGCATTGGGTAAACGATAGCGAATTCGCAGGCGCGGTCAGACTGAACCCTAAATCGAAGGATCCGATGATTGGTACCCAGGATCCAGCGGAAAGCGTTTTCGTGATTCCGCAGGCGAATGGCGCGCCCCCGATCAAAATCACAGGGTTCTCAACTTTCATAACGACGAAAGCAGCCGCCTACTGCTTTCTGCCAAGCATCACCGCGGTCAACTTTATCTCCAAACTGTGATCGGTGGGAGGAGCCATACGCCTATGCTGTTCGTGACCAGATGGTTCGGAGTGACCGGTGGGGACGCGGAGCGTAGCCTCGCCCGGGAAAAGTCTGAAATCGACGAGATCGTTGAGCGAAGTCTCTTATTGCAGGCGAATTCTGCCGCCGACCAACACCGTCCGCTCGGACGTGGAACTCATGTGAAAGGTGTCTGCGCCCGAGCCCGATTCGAAGTGTTTGACGTCACCGCGGGACGCAACCATGAGCTGGCGATAAGGCTTGCGAAGGGGATGTTCGCCAAGGCTGGTGTGTATCCCGCCATTGTGCGGTTTGGGAACGCGGATCCGCGGGCACACTCTGATTTCAAGGCTGACGTCCGATCGTTGTCTTTTTCGGCCGACCTGAGTAGGAATGGCGCGGTTGTTGCTGACGCGAACCACGGCCGACAGGATTTCTCAATGCAGAACACGAAGACTCTGCCCATAAACGACTCAACCGCATTTCTGGCGCTTGTGAAGCTGCTGACGGCATCGAACCCTGCGGCCGTCCTGTGGTCGCTGCCGTTCAAAGACAAGTTGAGAGTGCTGAGGACACTTACGTTGGTGCAATTTCAGTTGCACCAGACCATCCAGCCTTATCAGCAACTGCGCTATGAGAGCAACGTACCGTTTCGTCACGGACGTGTCGACGTTGTGAAGTATTCTCTTATACCGTTCCCAGACAATCCATCGCGTCCTCTGCAAAGGAGTAACCCGAACGGCCTGCAGGACGAACTGATCCGACACCTTCAGGAAGACAGCAAGATGAGCAGCTTCGACTTTGGAGTCCAGTTCCTCGACCCCGACAGGATGACCTATTGGGGCAAGCGCCGGAATGCCAACTTCTGGATCGAAAACGCGAGTATCAAATGGCACGAAGCGCAAGCACCGTTTCACATGATCGCACGGCTCACCCTGCTGCCGAAGTCGCACCTTCAGCCGGCTGCCGCCGAGGCGGTATATTTCGATGTCACCGGGAACTCGACATCGGACAGCACACCCCTTGGGAGCATCAATCGCGCCCGCTGGCCAGCGGAGGTTGCAAGCAGAAAAGCGCGCACGGGCGCGGGCAGCAGTCGTGAGGCTGACCAGCGTAGTGCACGGTCGGCTTGAGACTTGGCGAGAACACCAAGGTCGCCGAAGGCAGGCTAGTAGTTGTCACGAGCAAGCGCTGTGAATCGTGGATGCGCCCGTTCGTTAAGCTCGTGTTTGTCGACCGCGATCGCAGTAGGCTCTCTGCAGTCGCTTTGTGCCCAGGACCTGTCACCGCGGGCCTATGTCATCACTCCCCTCCATTCGAATGCAGTTATCCTGAGCTGGTCTTTTTTTGACGGTAGTATTCAGTTCAACGGTACAGCTCCGGTAACTGGCGCTACCGGGACCTACCAGGTTCCAATCATCAGCTACTACCACTCGTTCGGTTTCTTCGGCCGTTCCGCCAACATCACTGGCTCGTTGCCTTATGCGGTGGGGAATTTCCAGGGAACAGTTCTGGGCGCGGAAACGAAGCTTCACCGCTCAGGCCTGGTGGATTCAGGCTATCGGCTCTCGGTGAACCTGAGGGGTGGTCCGGCGATGCCGGTGCAGCAATTCGTAAAGTGGCAGCAGAAAATTCTGCTGGGCGTGAGTCTCAAGGTGGTGGCTCCCACGGGACAGTACGACCCAACGAAACTCATCAATTGGGGAGCAAACCGCTGGGGATTCAAACCGGAGTTTGGCTATTCCGAACGCTGGGGCCACTGGGTGCTTGATGGCTACGCGGGACTGTTGTTCTTCACGCAAAATCCGGAGTTCTTCTCCCACAACGCTTTCTTTCCCGGTGCCCAATCCCAATCGCAGAACCCTATCGGTTCTCTCGAGGGACATCTCAGTTACGACGTCACGCAGCGGCTTTGGTGCTCGCTCGACGGCAACTATTGGTTTGGTGGCAAGACCAGTCTGAGCGGCGTGGAAAATCCACTGACCCTTCAGAAGAGTTCGCGCATCGGGGGGACGGTCTCAATCCCGGTGAGCAAGCACCAGTCAGTGAAGTTCAGCTACAACGATGGCACCTATATCCGGTTTGGCGGGAACTACAAAAGCGTCTCGGTAGCCTGGCAGTATTCCTGGCTGGGCAGACCGAAATAGCCCTCGCATCACTCCCGACTGGTAATTTACCCAGTTCCTCGTCTGGGCCCAAGCCCGCTAACCTCAAGCGGCGTTCAGGAGGGCCGCGCTCTTCTGGCTGAGGTCAGGTTCAGCAGGCCAGCGCGCTGAGGAGAGATGAATCAAAACATGCGACGTAATCGATGCTTCTTGATACTGGGGGTCCTTCTGCTGTTCCCCGTGGCGCAGGTAGCACAGGATACGCCCGTTGGCACGACGGGAACTCAGGTTGCCACGGAGCAAACACCAGCCGCGGCGACAAATTCTGATGCGTTGAGAAAAGCGGCGCAGAACCCCATCGCAAGCCTCATCAGCGTACCGGTGCAGAATAACAACAATTTCGGCATTGGCCCGGACGGCCGCATTCAGGACGTATTGAACGTCCAGCCCGTCATCCCGGTTCGTGTGAGCCAGAACTGGAACCTCATATCCCGAATCATCACTCCGATTATTTATCAGCCAACGATAAGCCAGCCTCTTATCCCGGGCGGCCAGCCGGTTAACCAAGGCGCATACGGATTCGGAGATCTCAACCCGTCGTTCTTCCTGTCTCCGGCGAAGCCACACAAAATCATCTGGGGCGCGGGGACGGCGATCGTATTACCAACGGCTACCAACCAGTTGTTAGGGCAGGGAAAGTGGAGCATGGGGCCTTCGGTTGTGGTGCTGGCACAGCCCGGCAAATGGACGCTGGGCGGACTGGTGAATAATGTTTTCTCATTCACCGGTCAATCAGGACGCCAGGACGTGAACCAGATGCTGTTTCAGTACTTCATCAATTACAACCTGAAAAAAGGCTGGTACCTCACCTGGCAACCCACGCTGACCGCGAACTGGGAAGATTCCAACGGCGGTCGATGGGTAGTGCCGGTCGGTGGCGGAGTGGGAAGGATCATGAAGCTGGGATTCCAGCCGGTCAACGTTGGCCTTCAGTTCTATGGCAACGCCGTTCATCCTCCCGGAGCTTCACCGTGGAACATGCGGCTACAAATAGCGTTTTTGTTTCCCAAGTTAACCAAACAGCAGCAGAAGATGATGCTGGAGCAAAAACTGCAGCAGATGGAACTAGAGCCGCCGCAGAAGAATTGAATGCGAGTGATGTTGACCGAATCAACGTGCAAAAGCGTTCCGCTGAACATTGCTTAAGCGATTCTCGGCGGTCGCATTGTCCTGACGAGCCGACTTCGCAGAAAGGCAGCGAATCGGTGAGTCTTGGAGATTGTGCAATGAACACTTACTTTCCCAGCCCGACGGTGGACGCGATGATTCTTCTGGATGCGACCGGAAACGATCTCTACAAAGCAATCGGACTGGCCCTGCTGAATGCGGGCAACGAGAACGCTAAGGGCGTTCGGTACTGGGTCGCAGTAGCGGACGCTCTGACCGTGAATGAGCCGGAAAATTGACTCAGAGCCTGGAGACTCAAGAACCAGTCGGAACCGTATTTGCAGAAGTGAACTGGCCAAGCGGACCAGCGCAAAGAGGTCGCGATGACAATTGCCCAGGCCGGTGTCGGTTTCTTTGATGGCACCTCGGTGGCATGGCGCGCCAGTTGGGCCTGGGGATTGCCATTGGTCGTACTAACCGTGCTCATACATGTCTTAGGTCTAGGGCACATGAGTCAGAGATTAGCCCGTGTAATTGGTCATTTGCCGGGGCGCAGCCATCCGATGGCTGTGTTCGCGCTGGTCATGGGTACCACGACCTTGTTGGCTACTAGCCTACACGCGGTAGAAGCCGGTATCTGGGCCGTGTCCTACTGTTTTCTTGGCGCTCTACCCGACTTCAAGTCCGCGATGCTCTACTCGCTAAATGCCATAACAAGTTACGGGCACGAGAGTCTGTTTCTGCAATCCCGCTGGCAGCTTATGGGGGCGATAGAGGCGCTGAACGGATCGCTGCTGTTCGGATTGACCACCGCTTTTCTGTTCGGCGTGATTCAGAAAATCTGGGTGTTGAACAGAAGCCTGACGGAGCACTGAAGTTTAAAAAGTGATGGCAACCTTCAAGTGCGGGGAACAGATTTCTTTGTTAAAGCCGGCCGAGATTGTTGGTATGACAATTCCCGCGGGATACGGATCGCTATTTTCTGCGAGGCCCAAACTGAGGCGCATCGGCTGAGTCATAGAGCCTAAGGCAGCGAACAGTGCCGCCCAAACAGTTTCTTCAGCGCTGTTAATTCTGCCAGTCGCATCATCCGGCTTCGGGGATCACACTGAAATATGTGTTGTTGCGGTGAAGGGAAGAAACCGTGCGAAGGATCATTCTTACTTCTGCCTTTTTGTGCTGTCTACGGTATGTATTCGGCCAGAACCAGAGTTTGCAGTCGGTCGTCAACATCAATATCCGCAATTTTGACCAGACCTAGGGAACTCTGAATGGGAGAATTTAGGAACACTGAAATGGCAGAAGGGTTCGGGTTCACCGTTTGCCTGATCAATGCAGTTCATTTCGGGGATCCTGTGGAGGGGCTTCTATGAACATGTTTCGCATATTGTTGGCTGACGATCATCCAGTTTTTCGTCTCGGTCTGTGTTCGCTGCTTGGATCTCATAAAGGATGGGAGATCTGCGGTGAGGCCGCTGACGGACGGGAAGCAGTAGAGAAGTGCCGGCAGTTGAGACCAGATCTTCTCATTTTGGACATCTGCATGCCGAGGCTAAATGGCGTGGACGCGGCCCGGCAGATTCTGAGACACAATCCGGTGCAGAGAATATTGGTCGTGACCGACGTGGGCTCCGAGCAGGTGATTCGGGACTGTTTGGAGGCAGGTGTTCGCGGGTGGGTTTTTAAGTCTGACTGCGCCCACGACTTAACGACAGCAGTGGAAGCCCTGCAATGGCAGAGATGCACGTTCAGTTCGCGAGTTTCCGATCTGATTTTGGATGGTTACCTGCAACGGCATCCGGTTCGTCCAGCCGTTGCCATCCCGCCCCGATTGACGCTCCGGGAGCGAGAGGTCGTGCAGCTGGTTGGTGAGGGCAAGACTTCCAAGCAAGTCGCCACCATGTTAGGCATGACATTGAAAACGGCAGAAACGCATCGCAGCAATATCATGATCAAGCTCAAACTTCACTCAACCGCCGAGCTGGTTCTGTATGCGGTGCAGAACGAAATCGTCCACGTGCAGCTTCCAGCTATGGTGCTTCGAGGTCCCCACAACGGAAATGGCCGAGCGGAGGTTGCTGTTCAGGGCCCCAACTGAGAATTGTGGGCTGTCTCGACTCCGGCGAAAGAAAGAGCACATTTGTCGATCCTGAACCTGCAGGACCTTTCGCTGCGGCTTTTCAGGATGCAGAACGAGGAAAGACGGGGGCTGGCTGGTTGACTTGCACCATAGCACCGGCCAAATGCCTTTGCGAAGGATTATTGAAAGGACCGACGGAAGGTGACATGGATACGTCGTTCGCGATCATGATTAACCTGCCGGAATCTCTTGGCGCAAAAGAGGCGAGAAAGCTGGTGCGCGAGCTGAAAACCAAAATTAAGATGGAACCGTCTTACGTGATTCTGGATCTTTCTCGCGTAAAGGAGATGGACTCTGTGGGACTGGATGGATTGTTGGTCTGTATACAAGAGATTGCCAGGCACGATTGTGCCATTCAACTGCGAGCGATTTCACCCGAAGCGGCCACGTTTCTGGAACTTGCTCGAATGGACCGTCTATTGCAAAAGTTCGCGTCGTTGCCGGGGCAAGCTGCGATTGCCGGAGTCGCCATCGCCGAAGCAGTGATACCCGAGGAGGCCTTGCAGCTCCAGCCGGTGGCGGCTTAGGCTGTCTCCATGAGTCGAATACGCCCGCACAGTCTCTGCTGCTGGTCCTGCTGCTTAGTGGTGTGGCCGAGCCTTGAAGTCAATTCGAGTGGAAGAATTTGTCAGGTATTCACAGACACCGACCGTGAAATATTCCAGAACGTGGATTATTCCGAGAAGTGAGGCCCGAAGCGCGACCGATTGAGCCGGCTCTGGCACACGGGTGGCGCCGACAGACCAACTCTAGCGTGCCCGGGGCCAATAGTCTTGGGGCCTTTGTTAGAGGTTCTTAGACAAACACAAACCGCCGCTGACAAACAGGTTGCCCTCGAGAACCGCGTCCACAGCCGCTACCAGATCGGTTCCCGCTCTTGTTTTCACAACGTAGCCGTGCGCCCCAGAACTGAAAGCTTCTCGCACCACATCAGGCGAAAATTCCTGGGTCACGAAGATTAATTTTGCTTCCGGAGCAAGTGTGAGAATCTGTCGAGCGGCGGCAATTCCATTAAGGGTTGGGAGACCGATATCAAGAAGAATCAAATCCGGTTTCAGTTCCTCCGCTGCCCGAACCGCCTCCTGTCCGTCGGACACCTCGCAGATGATCTGCAAGTTGGGCCTGTGGCTCAGTGTCGAGCAGATAAAACGACGAAAAGGCGCGAAATCATCCACTACAAGCACGCGGATCAGTGGCATTAGACCCCAATATCCCGCTCCGGCAACTCGCAGCTTTCGGCCAGAAGGGGTCCCGGAGCTTGCTCTTTTATCCATCTTCTTCTTCGCGGGAGAATTGTCAATACCCAGAGGGTCTAGCTCTCTGTCGCTATTTGGCGTCAAGGTGAAAATTCGAGACCACACACACGGCTGCCCGCACCTCATTTGCGCGACCGAGGGCAATCTCATCTCGCGGCCCTGGACTTTATCACTTCTTGTAGGGGCCTAAGCAGGCTGTCAGTTTTGTCAGTATGCAAGTCAGGCAAGGGTTCCTAGTATTTCTTTTCACCCTCTGTTTGCCTGCCGAGTGAAATCGGCTCTTGCAAAGCCTAATGATTTACGAAAAGGAGAATCGTATGAAGCAAAGTCCTAAATGGATCGTATTTTGCACCGCACTGCTGTGCATTCTTTGTGTCGGGCTGGCGTATGGCGCCTCGAACGGGAATAAAGTCAAGGTTAAGGGACTGATTACCGGGCGGGACGGAGAAAATCTCACTCTGAGAGCTACCGACGGTTCCAGCAACATCGTTGTTGTGCTGACCGACGATACCAAGGTTCAGCAACCGAAAGGGGTATTCCGGCACTCGGAGAAGTCAGTGACTGCGCTGATCCCGGGACTGAGAATTGAAGTCGAAGGAACCGGCGATCAAAGCCGGGTGGTTGCCAAGACCATCACGTTCGAAAAGGACGATTTACGCCTGGCCGAAGTGATTCAGGCGGGCGTGAATCCGACGCAGCAACAGGCCGCGGCCAACCAGCAGAACATTGCCACCAACAAGGAGAGCATTGGCGCCAACAAGCAAGACATCGCCGCCAACCAGGTACAGATGGCTTCCAATAAAGAACAGATCGCCGCCAACCAGGGGCAGATCGCGACAAATCAGCAGGAGATTCAGGAAACAACTAAGCGCTTCTCCGAACTGTCGGAGTATGACACCAAGGCGGTAGCAGCCGTTTACTTCCCCAGCGGAAGCTCTACCATTTCGGCGAGTGATCAAGCCGCTTTGACAGAGCTGGCGACAGCCGCGACTAACTTGACCGGCTACATCATTCAAGTCAAAGGTTACGCCGATTCATCCGGCAATGCCGCAATGAACCAAGAGTTGAGTATGGATCGAGCCGATGCAGTCGTTGCGTATCTGCTACAGAACTGCCATATTCCTCTCCGGCACATCGTGGCACCAGGGGCAATGGGCGAATCTGATCCAGCAGCACCCAACGAGGTCGCGGATGGGCGAGCCGAAAACCGCCGTGTAGACGTGAAAGTATTGGTGAACCGCGGAATAGCTGGAGGAGCCTAGACCAATTGTTTGGGGTAAGCGCTGAACGGTGTATAACCGCCGTGGCCATCTCGTGTCTCAGAAGTAGGGTCACCTGGGAACGGCGGTCTCACCATCCGCAATTTTGTTTCAAATTGTGCTATCGACGCAGGTGCATATGCATAGATGGTTAGGTGTGATCCCGGTATGTATGGCGATTCTATCCGCTCTAGGCCAAAGCGCGCCTTCGTCTCAGTATCAGCCGGGCACGATCATGTCGGCTACGGTCCACCATAATTCTGGAGAACATGACACTGACGTTACGCAATACGACGTTTCAGTGAAAGTCGGGGATACGACTTACTTGGTTTTGTATACGCCACCACGCGTTAAACGCACCGGGCCAGTACTTCAGCGTGAAACTGCAAAATCTTTCGAAGAGACTTACGCTCGCAGATGACCAGCAGGCCGAGATCAAGCCGGTCATGGAACAAGAAGCCGGCGAAATAGACGAACTTCGCTTCAACCCTGCGCTTTCTCGAAAGACAAGCTCAGCCGGTACGATACAATCGTTCGGGCCTCAGACAAGAAGATAAGGGTCTTGCTCTCCGCGACCCAGTTACAAACACTTCAGGATCTGCGCAAAGAGCAAAAGCAAGACTTGAAAAGACTGATCGCGGAACAGAAAAGCGACAAACAAAACTAGAGCCGATCTGCTTAGCGGGGACCTCTCGTACCGACGAATTTCCGAGCTGCATGTCATCCGTAGAGGATTGTGGTACGCACCCAATGGGCTTTCCTGCGACTATTAATCGGTGAACGTCGGGGACCTGAAACATCTGCTAACTGCCGCTGGCAGCTACTACGGCTTCGCACACTGCGCCTTGGCTTCCCTTAGGTGGAGTTTGGGTCGTAAACGCGGGAAGGCCAACACGCCGCAACAAGTCCTGGAAGTGCGTATTGTCCCGCAACCCGTCCATGCTCGGATCTATATGAAGATAGATAAGCCAGTGGGAGTGTTCTTCGTAGGATTTTTCCAAGTATTCAATCGCGCGGTCGTTTTCTCCCAAGCCGATGTGGATTCCGGCGAAGAAGTAGGGCGCGACATACTTTTGCTTTGCTAGCTTTGTCAGATCATCGAGCGTCTGGAATGCTTCCTGTGTCCTACCAGCCTTTCCATAAGTATGCGCCAGTGCGGCGCGCATTAGCGGACTGCCGCCTGACAGGTTCACTGCCTTCTCACCTTCGGTGATGGCCAGCTCGTAACAACCCATTTTCCGGTGCAACAGGCCGAGGATCCAGTACGTGACCGGGTAGTTTGGGTCCAATTCGACAGTTCGCAGGAGTTGTTCCATGGCTTTGTCGTATTGCCGAGCAAGGTAGAATGCCCATCCGACTGCTACGTTGATAATGAGGGACAGCGGATCGAGTTCTTGGCCGTTTTTCATCTTGGCGATAGCTTCTACATCTCGTCCCATGGTCATCACATATTCGGCGTACCAATGGTTGGCGGTTGGGTATGTGGGACTGAGTTCGAGGCTACGTTTGAATTCTTTCTGAGCCTCTTCCCACTGCCAATCGTGAAGCCATAGCATTGCCGCCAGCGGTGTGTGGGCTTCGGCGAGATGCGGGTCGAGCTGCAGAGCTGCCATCGCCGCCGCTTTGCCTTTAGGAAACGCTTCCTTGGGCGGCAGATAGCTGTTCCATCCCAGGAGCACGTAGGAATCGGCCAAACCAGTGTAGGCGAGGCCGTAGTTGGGATCCTTCTGGACCGCCTGCTGAAAGTACTCGATCGCCTTGTTGAACCCTTCTTCGGTCCACCTGTTCCAATGATGACGACCTTTAAGATAAAGCCGGTAAGCCTCGGCATCCTCCGTGTGATGCCTTGTTAGCCGCTTCTTTTCTGTCCGAGTGAGATGTACTCGCAATTTCCCTGATATCTCGTTGGAAATTTCGTCTTGAACCACAAAGATGTCGCCAGGCTTGCGATTGTATTGGGCGCCCCATAGTTGAGAGCCTGTGGCGACGTCCACTAATTCGACCCCGATGCGCAAAGAGCCACCGCTTTGCATCATTCTTCCCATGAGTACGGCGCGCACATTAAGTTCGCGACCGATGGCTTGAGGGTCAATTTGCTGGCCCTTATACCGAAATACTGTGCTCCTCGCCATCACTCGCAGTTTCGGTAGCATCGCGAGGATGTTGATGAGGCTCCCAGTGATCCCGTCGCTGAGGTATTCGTGGTCAGGATCGCCACTGGCATTTTCAAAGGGCAAAACTGCAAGCGAGTCGATGATCTTGGAGACTCGCTGTGGGCGAAGAGCAAATGCTTGCACAGAGGAAGTTCGTGCACTCCGCTTGCCGGTGGCGGATGAACGACTTGTCGTTGCTATCTCGACCGATTCTTTTTCTTCTTCCGCAGCCATCCAGCCCGACTCAGTGTCTCGCTTTAGCCGTTGCAGCTCAGCCCGCATGTCGGCCGCGTGTTGATAGCGCAGGTTTCTATCCTTCTCCAAGGCTCTGCGGATCACCTGTTGGAGCGCCGCGGAGATGTCGGGATTGACTAGTATGGGAGCCACCGGATCTCGGTTGAGGATGGCTTCCGTGATGACACCAGAACTGCCTCCGTGGAAGGGCAACCTCCCCGTCGCCATCTCGTAGAGAACGATCCCGAAGGAGAACAGATCCGTGCGACCGTCCAACTCCTTGGCGCGTACTTGCTCTGGCGACATGTAGACCACGGTTCCCAGAGCAGTCCCCCGGCTGGTGAGATATTCCTCGGCGATGCAGGTCAGAGCTTGTGTCTGCTGGGCTGCGATCTGGCTTGCGCGGACCTGCGGAAGCATACTCTTCGCTAGACCAAAGTCCAGAATCTTGGCGTGCCCCCGCTTCGTTACGAAAATGTTGGCGGGTTTGATGTCACGATGAATGATCCCTTCGCTGTGAGCGGCATCGAGCGCATCGGCAACTTCGATGGCTATGCCAACCATGTGATCTGTATCCAGGGTGCCTGCGGCTATCAAGTATTTCAGCGTTACGCCATCCAAGTACTCCATGGCGATGAACGCGTGGCCTTCGTGTCTTCCAATTTCGTAGATGGTACAGATATTGGGGTGATTGAGCGCAGATGCACCTCGTGCTTCACGGCGAAAACGTTCCAGGGCATGCGGGTCTCGTGCGGCATCCTCTGGAAGGAACTTTAAAGCGACAAACCGGCCGAGTTCGTTGTCCTGGGCTTT
>Ga0137367_10004310_pt1 | contig 11535 bp, 12 predicted proteins | sample SagtaG_14_FD_104939 | JGI IMG/M metagenome (GOLD analysis project Ga0137367, IMG submission 104939) | Vadose zone soil microbial communities from Sagehorn Ranch, Mendocino, California, USA - Sage1_L_80_16 metaG | ecosystem: Environmental > Terrestrial > Soil > Vadose zone | place: USA... | reverse complement strand
TTGTCCGCTGGCGATCCGTAGCCGGCGGGTTTAGTGGCTGGTCGCTGAACGGAGTAAGGCTTAATACAAGCGGTGCACTTGAACTTGATCCGGCTGCCGCTGCACCTGACACTGACCCATACGCAGCGGGAGCTTATAACGGGGGAAATTATTACAACGCTGGTTCATTCTTTGTCGGGGAAGCCACCAGTCCTGAAATTGCAACTCCATTTAACTACACAGAAGCCATCTCATCATGGAATGCCTCCACGCCGCCAGGAACTTGGATAGAAGCTCAATTCCGCGCCCAATATGGAACACGCTGGAGCAAGTGGTATATCTTGGGCATCTGGGCATCGGACTATTCCACAATTCATCGTCATTCGGTTCAGTCGCAGGGTGACTCGGATGGATACGTTGCTGTGGATACGTTCGTTTCCACAAACAAAAAAGAAGTGGCAAGCAAATTCCAGCTCAAATTTCGCTTGTTCAGCGCGGATGGAGCAGCAACGCCTTCTATACAAAACGCATCGCTTGCTTATTCCATGCCCGCTCCAAAATCTGCAACTGTTTCCGTTGGCAATCCGTCCCTCTGGAATCGGACGCTCAGTGTGCCGAAGTGTTCGCAGATGGTTTATACGGATGGTGGCGAAGTCTGGTGCAGTCCAACTTCAACTTCGATGGTGTTGGCATATTTGGGTAATTACACTGGTCCCTGTGAACCACGCATCCGCGCCGCGGTGGATGGAGTCTATGACTGGATCTATAACGGTCATGGCAACTGGCCCTTTAACACAGCCTATGCTGCGACATTTGGCTATGAAGGCTATGTGGCTCGCTTTACCAGCCTGGAAACAGCTGAGAAATTTATAGCGACCGGCGTGCCTGTGATTATGTCGATTGCCTGGAAAAACGGTGAATTGACCGGTGCGGATATCGACTCCACAAACGGGCATTTGCTCGTGTTGGTAGGCTTCGATGAGAACGGGAATCCAATCGTCAATGACCCTGCTTCGCCTTCTGACTCAGCAGTACAGCACACCTATCTCCGCTCTGAGTTCGAGCCACTCTGGTTGCAAGCCTCGGGTGGAACTGTGTATTTGATTTATCCGCAGGGAACTTCGGTACCGGTTTTTCCATAAAGCAAAGAACAAGCCCGTCTCTAGCGAGACGGGCTTTTGATTCAAACCAAAACTCTAATTGCATTCATCCCGGACAAAGTGCTATAGTATTTTTGGAGAAAAGGATGAAACGGTTTTTGAATCGACGAGAGGCAGGCAGCGAACTTGCCCGTCAACTATTACAGTATGCAGATCGCTCCGATGTCATCATTTTAGCTTTGCCGCGCGGCGGTGTGCCTGTTGCCTACGAAGTGGCTCTAGCATTGAAAGCGCCCTTGGATGTATTGATCGTCCGCAAGCTTGGACTCCCAGGACGCGAAGAACTGGCGATCGGCGCGATCGCATCAGGTGGTATTCAGATCTTGAACCAAGACATTGTTCATGCGTTGGACATTGATCAAGCGACTATCAATTCCGTTTTAGAACAAGAATTACGGGAGTTGCAAAGACGCGAACACATCTATCGTGGAAGTCGTCCGGCTCCAGAAATCAAAGATCATACAGTAATCATTGTTGATGATGGACTTGCAACAGGTGCGAGCATGCGCGCCGGAGTCCGTGCAGCGCGTACTCAATCCCCCGCGCGGATCATTGTCGCCGTGCCCGCCGCTGCACCACAAGCCATCGATTTGCTCCAGCCAGAAGTGGATGAAATTGTTTATGTGATCGCTCCTGATCCATTTGATGGAGTTGGAATGTGGTATGAGGATTTTTCTCAAACGACGGATGAAGAAGTGCGGTTACTTTTGGACAATGCGAATCGCCAGTTACCGGGCAAAGCGGCATAAATCAATATATAATATTTTTACACTAGTACCCGGCTCAAAAATTCCATATCACTCTGAAGGAGCGGTTTTTACGACTGACACCTGCCCCGGCGGGCGGTGTGCGTGCGGTGCAAGTGTCGCCACGCTCACACCGTCCCGAAGCGGTGTCCCTTCGGGAGGATGACATGTAATTGTCCTATTTGGATAGGCATTAGAAGTGAGGTGTGATGAACAAATTGATTCTTGCAACCGAAAAAGGAGTTGTGATCTGTGGACGGGATGATAAAGAGTGGAAAGAATCATCACGCGGGTTAACAGATCAACACGTCACAAATGTGATAGCGCGTGATGGAGTGATCCTTGCGGGGACAGAAAATGGTGTCTTTCGCTCCGAGGAGGAAGAGCAAACGTGGGAAGAAGCCAGCAACGGCTTGACCGCACGGCACGTCCGCTGGATGGCATTTCACCCCGATATTTCCGATTTTGAGTTTGCGGGCACAGAACCCGCCAATATCTTTGTCGCCCATGATGGAGGCGACTCCTGGCGCGCATGTGACGAGGTCGCACAATTGCGCGACAAATTCAAATGGTCCTTGCCCTATTCGCCGGAGGCAGGCTGCGTGCGTGGCTTCGCCTTTCATGGTTCACGCGTCTATGCTGCAGTGGAAGTGGGTGGAGTCCTGGTTTCAGATGACAACGGTGAAACGTGGCGGTTGGCTGATGGCAGTGATGGAAGGCCGAATCTAGAAGGTCCGCCTGAGCCGTTCATTTATCCTGACGTTCATTCGCTTGAGGTGCATCCATCTTCGCCCGATCTCGTGTACGCGCCAACAGGTGGAGATTTCTATCGTTCTTATAATGGTGGCAAAACTTGGGTAGATCTTTATGATTGCTACTGCCGCGCAGTATGGGTGGATCCACTGGATTCCGAGCATATGATTCTCGGTCCTGCGGATCACGTAGACTCGAATGGGCGCATCGAAGAGTCTCGTGATGGAGGCAAGAGCTGGACCTTAGCATCGAACGGACTCCAGGTCCCGTGGCGACGCGGCATGGTTGAGCGATTCTTTCAAGCTGACAATGAGTTATTTGCCGTGTTATCGAACGGTCAACTACTACATGCCTCGCTTTCAAACCTTGAATGGCATCCTATTTTGCCAGATATTACCGATGTGAATGCCATTACAAGGATGATTGAATAGGGAGTAAATTCATGATGCGAGTTGCTATAATATCCGACATGCATGGGAACGACCTCGCCTTCGAGGCAGTCGAAGCTGATATCCAAAAACAAAAGGTTGATCAAATCGTATGCCTTGGTGATGCGGTCCAAGGCGGACCGCAACCTGCGGCTGTCGTGCAACGGTTACGCAGGCTGAATTGTCCTGTTGTGATGGGAAATGCAGATGCATGGTTGATCAGCGGTGAAGAAACAGCAGATGAAGGCATTCCAACGGAGCGGCTGCGCAAGATGGGAGAGATTCGACTCTGGTCTTTATCACAACTCACAGAAGAGGATCGCACCTTTATCTCAAGTTTTCAACCAACAGTCACGATACATCTTGAAAATGGTTTGAATTTACTATGCTTTCACGGCTCGCCAACATCGTTCGATGAAGTGATCTTGCCTGCTGCCCCACAGGAGGAATTTCAAAAATTTCTTGGCGCGTATGCTGACCACATCTTGACGGGTGGTCATACGCATGCCCAACAGATTCGACGAAATGGCAAGTATTTCTTTTTCAACCCTGGAAGTGTAGGCTTTTCATACAGCCACAATCAGCCCGATGATCAATTCCATGCAGACCCTTGGGCAGAATACGCAATCTTGACTGCCGAAAACGAGCAGGGCAGTCTTGAGTTTCGACGTATTCCCTTTGACGCGAGAGAAATGATCCGCATCTATCGTGAAAGTGGGCGTCCATTTGCAGAGGAGTCAATCGCACAATACCAGAGTCAAGATTGAGAATCAAAAGAGCCCCGCAAAACGCGGGGCTCTTCTTTGTCTAAGAAAGACTAGTTACTCATTGTAACGTTGCTTGCCTGGGGTCCCTTGGGACCTTGCTCAACGTTGAATTCGACTTTCTGACCTTCCGTCAGGTTGCGGAAACCATCGCCTTGAATAGCGGAGAAATGGACGAAAACGTCCTTTCCGCCTTCGCGCTCGATGAAGCCGAAGCCCTTGTCACCATTAAACCACTTGACGGTACCAGTTATACGTTCAGACATTGTATTTGCCTCCTATGGCAATTGTAAAAATTTAGGTGTTCTGTTTAGTTCCATCGGAGGGCAAAACAAAACGACCCACGTATCAAACCGTGAGCCGTTGGTATTTGTACTTCCAACACGAACTTACTGTTATCCTACAAAAAGAAGGATAACATATTACTACGGATAAGTCAATCAATATTCATTAGCAATATCTAAGAGCAAAGCGGCAATCAGGAACGGATTCTCTTAATGCTATAATCTTCCGTCATGAACTTTCTCATCACCGGAGCCGCGGGATTCCTCGGCTCTTCTCTTGCCAATTATCTCGCCCGCGAGGGACATCAGGTCCGCGGGCTCGATGACCTCTCCACAGGCGACCCGCAGGCGCTCGCACCCGATGTCCATTTCACGCGCGGCGATGTCAGCGATCGACCCAAGCTGTGGACTCTCCTTCAGGAAGTGGATGTTGTCTATCACCTCGCGGCGCGCGTCTCGGTGCCCGAGTCTATTTTATATCCGCGGGACTACAACACAGTCAACGTCGGCGGGACGGTGGCGCTCATGGAAGCGATGCGTGATGTGGGTGTGGGACGCGTCGTTCTTGCCTCGTCCGGAGCAGTGTACGGCGATTTAGCCGATCAACCGCTGAGAGAGACTCTCACGCCGAATCCACGTTCGCCGTATGCGGTCTCGAAGCTCGCGGCAGAATACTATGTCCGCACGATTGGCGGATTGTGGGGCATCGAAACGGTCAGCTTGCGGATCTTCAACGCCTACGGACCGGGCCAACATTTGCCCGCATCCCATCCGCCCGTCGTACCGCACTATTTGAAGCAGGCGCTCCGCAGTGGGACATTGGTCGCGCATGGCGATGGAAGTCAGACTCGCGATTATGTTTACGTAGACGATGTGGTCAGCGGATTGGTCGCGGCAGCCACTGCGCCCAATATCAATGGCTTGGTCATTAACATTGGTTCTGGGAAAGAAACAAGCATACGTGATCTCATCAAGTGCGTGCAGGATGTGACGGGCAACGACGCGGAAGTTATCTACAATTCCAACACGCCAGGCGGCGTTTCGCGCCTCTGTGCGGACCTGTCGCTTGCCAGTCAGAAACTGAATTATCGTCCATCGATTGGACTGGCAGAAGGATTGAGATTAACTCTTAAACGTGATTCAAGATTCAAATAGTGTTCGCACGTTGGCAAGTCGGAAAGTTTGAACGTTTAAACTTGTCCACCTTCAAACTTTTAAACGATGAGCATTTTTACCCGAGATTTTTATAACCGTTCAACCTTACAGGTAGCGCGAGATTTAATTGGCACTCGTCTCGTTCGTATCCTTGAGCGAAAAAAGCTTGTAGGATTAATCACCGAAACTGAAGCCTATATCAGCCAAAAAGACTTAGCCTGTCATGCAAAAGCTGGGATCACGCCACGAACACAAGTGATGTTTGGAGAGCCGGGACATGCGTATGTTTATTTCACTTATGGCAATCATTGGATGTTGAACGTGGTCACCGAGAGTGAGGGATTCCCTGCCGCGGTGTTGATCCGAGCAATACAACCAATTGAAGGTATAGATATTATGTTGGAGCGGCGAAATGGGCGCGATACATTTGGTCCCGGCAAACTGTGTCAGGCGCTGGGAATCACCAAAAGTGAAAACGGCGTCGATTTAACGGAAACAACGGCCGGCTTATGGATCGAGCCGGGTGTCAAAGTCCCGAATTCCCGCGTGACGAAAGGTCCCCGTGTGGGTTTAAATAATACGCCGGAGCCGTGGCTATCCAAGCCGTGGCGGTTCTTGGTCAAAGGATGGAACATTCCAAGTAAAGGTTGAGATTGCTTCGCCTCATGGGCTCGCAATGACATAAGGAGACAAGATGGGTTTACTTGAAGGCAAGAACGCACTAATTTTTGGTTTGGCAAATGACAAGTCTATTGCCTGGGGAATCACGCAGGCATTTCATCGTGAAGGTGCAAACATTGGCATCAGCTACGCGGGAGAAATGCTGGAACGACGTGTGAAACCGCTAGCGGAAAAAATTGGATGTCAGTGGGTTGAAGAATGTGATGTGACAAAAGATGATCAGATCACGGCGACAGCAGAAAAAGCTGCTCAGCATTTTGGAAAGATCGATGTGCTTGTCCATTCGATTGCGTTCGCGGGACGTGACGAATTGAGTAAGCCGTATTATCAGACCAGCCGCGACGGATTCAAAAATGCATTGGACATTTCTGTCTTTTCATTTGTCGCACTGACAAATGCGTTTCACTCGATTTTGAACCCTGGCGGGTCGGTGATGTGCCTCACGTATTATGGTTCTGTGAAAGTCGCGCCGCATTACAACGTGATGGGCGTGGCAAAGGCGGCACTGGAGTCGTCAACAAGATATTTAGCTTATGATTTGGGTGCTGAGAAAATCCGCGTCAACGCCATCTCCGCGGGACCGATCCGTACACTGGCAGCGGCAGGCGTGGGTGGCTTCCGCGACATGTACAAGCATTTTGCGGATATGTCGCCTCTGCAAGAAAATGTGACCATTGACGATGTGGGCAACGCGGCGGTCTTCCTAGCTTCGGATTTATCCAGGCGCATTACTGGCGAAGTGTTGTATGTCGATTCGGGTTTCAATACAGTCGGTGTGCAGATGGGCGCAAAAGAAGAAAAGAGTGAATCATGAGATTCGGTGGTTGAGTAGGTCGAGAGCTTTTCGAGACCGTATCGAAACCATAACTCTTCAAGTTACTCCAAGCTGAATCAAAACCGCTGGTTTCGATATGCCTTTCGCAACGAACGCTCAAGGCTACTCAACCAGCGGTTTTGATTTAACGGTAAAATAATTGCCATATGTTCAAACGGAATACTACTCCTACTGAAACTCAACAGCCCGTGCAAGCGGTGGAACGCATCACCTCCGTGCTTGGGTCGGGCGTTATTTGGCACGGCTCGATTAACGGCTCTGGCGGCGTTCGCATTGAGGGCGCGTTCGAAGGCGAGATCGCTCTGCGCGGCATGCTCGTGATCGGTGAGACAGGACGTGTGACCTGTCAGAATGTGCGTGCAAACGCAGTTATCGTTGCAGGCGCGGTCCGTGGTAATATCACAACGCAAAAATTGGAAATTCGCGGCTCAGGTCGCGTTTGGGGAGATGTGGTCACGACCGCGTTTGTTACCGAAGAAGGTGCATTCCTGCGCGGTCAGATTCGGATGGAAGAAACGGTCGAACTGGACCTCGAGCCTGCTCCCGAGACCACGCCTTCCGAGGCAGCTCAAGCCGAATCAATTGCCTCGACCCCGATGGTGATACCCGAATCCATGACAGAGGGAACCACACGAAAAATCACCCGAAAGAAAAAAGAAGAATAATTGTCCCAGTGTAGGGATGGGCAGCTGCCCATCCCTACATTTGTTATATGAAATACCGCGACCTCAACATCCAGACCCAGCGTGAAGCACCAAATAACGCGCGGACAGAGGGATTCTCCTTCCTTGTCCGCGCTGGGTATTTAACACGTGAAAATATATCAACGCAATTGGGCGAATATACACTCAACCATTTACGGAATTTATCTAGCGATCCGTCTTTTCTAGAAACACTTGCTTTGCCAACAATGAGCAATGACGATGAAACCTTCTTCCCCATTTCATCTGGTCCGATTGAAGTCGCGCACTGCCCAAACTGTAAATACACAGAACGGCTGGAACTCGCCCAATTTGCAAAGAATCCGTCGCCAAAAGAAGATGTGTTTCCGCTTGAGAAAATCTTAACTCCTGATTGTCACACCATTGAAGCACTCGCAAATTTTCTCAATATTCCAAAAGAGAAAACTGCCAAAGCATTGATGTACACGCGCACTGCTGACGGCAAATTCGTCTTCGTTGTCATCCGCGGCGATATGCAACTTAGTGAAGCAAAACTCAAAACTCACGTTGGTGATGTTCGTCCAGCAACAGCGGAAGAAATTCAAAGCGTAGGTGCCGCCGCAGGCTACGCGTCACCGATTGGCTTGAAGGATGCTTTGATCGTTGTAGATGATCTGATTCCGCAATCACAGAATCTTGTCGCAGGCGCGAATGAATCCGGCTATCACCTTAAGAATACAAACTATGGACGCGATTATTCCGCTGAAATTGTGGAGGATATAGTCCAAGCCAAAGCAGGCGAGGACTGTAAAAACTGCGGTAATCCACTTTCTACTATGACTACCAATATTTTGGCTACCCGCAGAGTTCATAATTTTGAAAATATCTTGCTCGCAATTGCTGAGACTCATCATGATGCAAAAGGATTGACTCTCCCTCATCCCGCCGCGCCCTTTGATGTCTATCTTATGGACATCCCTGGCAAGGAACTTGACACACATGCCAAAGCCGAAGAGGTTTGTAACTCCATGCAGAGCGCAGGGATCGCCGTTTTATTTGATGACCGCGATGAGCGCGCTGGAGTCAAATTCAACGATGCAGATCTAATTGGCTGTCCCATTCGGGTGACAGTGGGAGAAAAAGCTCTAAAAGAGGGAATGGTAGAATTAAAGCCACGCAAGCAAAAAGAAAATCAGCTAGTATCCCTGGAAGGGATTGTCAAAGAAATAAAATCCCTCTTGAAATAATGGGCGCCGCTGTGTTTTGCCCTTACCAGAATGAATAGCCTCAAAACCGGACACTTCCCCCCCGCCAGACGACTCGGTCTGCTTCTGCATGGAGTCATCATTATTGTTTTGGCATTGATTTCGTCATGGGGGTTTTTCAATCTGACGCGCGCACAAATCGGACCGATGTTTGTCGCGTATTTGTTGATCGGTTTTCTTGCCTTTGCTCCGATCCCGTTCTTCGCATATCGTGCGTACGCCCTCCTGCGGGCAGACTACTATATCGATCGTGATAGTCTGGCTATGTTGTGGGGACTGCGCGTGGAAGATATTCCACTCACCGACATCGAATGGGTTCGCCCCGCCTCGGATCTGACGAGTCCACTTTTGCTGCCGCGCTTCCGTCTACCGGGCGCAGTGCTTGGCACCCGTCGTCACTCCGATCTCGGTCTCGTTGAATTCATTGCATCGAGTTCACGCAATCTAATATTGATCGCCACATCCAAGCGTATTTTCGCCATCTCGCCGCAGAATGCTGCAGGGCTGGTTCAAACGTTTGCACGCGCAACCGAAATGGGAAGTCTGATGCCCACCGAAGCGAAGTCTGTATATCCGTCCTTCCTCATCACGCAGGCATGGGAAAGCCCGATTGCCCGTTTCCTTTGGATGAGTGGCATCCTGCTCAATCTCGGTCTCATTGTTTGGGTTGGCATACTCATTCCTTCGGTTTCACGAATCCCGTTTGGGTTCAATCCTTATGGGGTGCCGAACCAAACCGCATCGTCCACGCAATTAATTCTCCTTCCTCTCGTGAGCGCGTTCATGTTCGTTATAGGACTCACAGCGGGCCTCTATTTTTACCGCTGGGAGCGACAACGTCCGCTTGCATTTATTGTCTGGGTATCAAGCACGCTCTGCGCGTTCCTTTTTCTCATGGCAGTCTTCTTCCTTGTCACTACACCGATCTAAATGCAAATCGTCTACGGTTTCCTCCTCGCAATCATCATTGCTTATCTGGCATATCGCGCCCACAGCCTCAACAAAAGCGGAGCCGTTGCCGCAACTTTTGTTGGTACAGTTGTCTTTGGTTTGGGAGGATTACAGTGGGCAATTCTCCTGCTGACATTCTTTATCACCTCATCAGGCTTGAGTCGTGCCTTCCAAAAACGGAAACAAGGTCTCGACGAAAAATTTTCCAAGGGACATGAACGCGACGCGGGGCAGGTTTTGGGCAACGGTGGGCTGGCAACGCTCTTCGTGTTGTTCCACGCGCTTTATCCAGAATCAGCAATCGGCTGGGTGGGATTCGCCGCGTCGCTTGCTGCGGTCAACGCGGACACATGGGCGACAGAATTGGGAGTTCTGAATCCGACTCCTCCACGCATGGTCACGAACTTAAAAAGGCGCGTCGAAAAAGGGACCTCGGGCGGAGTCTCATTATTTGGGACGTTCGCGTCGCTGTTGGGTGCATCTGTCATTGCGCTGCCCGCAGCACTGTTCATTGACAACTGGTTGCTATTCCCACTGATTACTTTCGCAGGCTTGGCTGGCTCGCTCTTTGACTCGCTTCTCGGTGCAACCGTGCAAGCCATGTACTTCTGTCCCACCGATCAAAAAGAGACCGAGAAACACCCGCTTCATACCTGCGGCACACAGACGGTTCACATCCGCGGTTGGAAGTGGCTGGATAACGACTGGGTCAATTTTGCATGTGGTGCATTTGGGGCTTTGTTGGCAACAATAATTGTATTTATTTAGCCAGTATGCTATTCTATTTATATGAAGTTCCTAAAAAGATTATTTACCTTTTCCAGCCCGCTTAACAAAAAGAAAACAACAACTCAAAAGCCAAATCCGCCTCGCTATGAAGATATTCCTAAAGATAGACTTGTTACCATTGGTGGACATATCGACGAAGTTAAGGTTCACCTCCGAATATTTGGGGAAGAGCTAGACCCTGATGAAATAACGAGGTTGCTCGGTTGCCAGTCTACAGAGTCACGAAGAAAAGGGGATGTAATTCCTGATAAACGTTATCATCGTATTGCTTCAAGAGGAAGTTGGCTTCTCGATGGAAAGTTAGATAGCAGCATTGAACTGGAGCAGCAAGTAAAGAGTCTGTTGGAAATGGTCACTGATGACATTAGGATTTGGCACGATCTTGCAAGTAGATTTCAATTGGATATTTCTTGTGGCTTGTTTCTCGACAATATGAATCGCGGATTCGAGTTATCTCCGGAATTAATGAAATATCTTGCAGATCGAAACATCAAAATCGGGTTTGATATTTACGCACCATAATAAAACAGGGACAGCGTCTTATACACGGTCCCTGTTTTATTTAGAATTACGAATTAGCAATCCCTAATCACCTTCACTCTTTGCACTTACTACTTTCACGGTCTTTCGATTCAACCATTTCCAAATTCCCCATAAGATCAAGGCTGGCGGTAGCGCGATGGGCAGGATGACAACACCCAGCCAGATCAGGAAGTTGGCAATTCCCTGATACAGTGCGGTGACAGTGTTCTTTGCATCGCCAAAGGTTTGCCCGGGATTCCATGGGATAGGTGTAGCAGTCGGACGCGGCGTCGAGGTCGGCGTGGGAGTCAAAATGGGGAATTCAGGCTCGAGATTGACAGTGATCGTCGAATAGGCAGAACGATCATTGAGATAGTTCATCTGTCCTTTGATCTGTTCAATCTGCCCTTCGATGTTGGACAATTCCTGATTAATGCGCAGTGCTTCATCCACCGTCTTGGCATCTTTGAGAAAATCCTGGATGCGAGCGCGCGTCGATTCAAGGTTTGTCAATTGTGATTGCAAATCCACATATTGCTGGGTGACATCGTCGCCCGCGGC
>Ga0137367_10004307_pt1 | contig 11537 bp, 19 predicted proteins | sample SagtaG_14_FD_104939 | JGI IMG/M metagenome (GOLD analysis project Ga0137367, IMG submission 104939) | Vadose zone soil microbial communities from Sagehorn Ranch, Mendocino, California, USA - Sage1_L_80_16 metaG | ecosystem: Environmental > Terrestrial > Soil > Vadose zone | place: USA... | reverse complement strand
GTGGTAATGGAGGCATGGCCCAGCCGCTCGGCGATGGCCTTAGGGTGAGCCCCGGCCCTGATCGCGAGCGCCGCGGCGGTGTGGCGGAGATCGTGGAAGCGGAGAGGTTTGAGGCCGGCTTCCCGGACGGCGCCCAGGAAGAACCGATCGCGGAAGTTGCTTCTCCGGACTGGGCCACCTCCGGGATCGGTGAACACGAGCCCGTCGGGTCCGGGGGAATAGGCGGAGAGGTGCGCGGCCAGGGCCTCGATCACCGAGCGGGGCAGCGTCACCACCCGGTTCGGGCCCGACTTGGTCGGGCCGTGATGGAGCTGGCCGGCCACCTCGACGATGGCCTCGCTCACGGTGACCCGTGAGCGCAAGAAGTCGATGCGATCGACCCGCAGCCCCGCCAGCTCGCCGAATCGGAGCCCGCCGTAGGCGCCAAGAATGATGAGCGCCCGGTACCGCTCCGGGATCTCATGCGCCAGCAGGACGATCTCGTCCGGCGATAGGAACCGCATCTCCCCTTTCCTGATGGGAGGAAGGCTGACACCCACGCAGGGGGAGCGACCGATCATTCCCGACTCCTCCGCGGCCCGGAGGACGACCCTGAGCACGTTGTAGATCTTCCGGACGCTCCCGGGCCCGAGCCCCCCTGCCGCCACCTCCGCGATGAACGCCCGGACATCGGTAGGACGGATAGCCGCGAGCGGGCGGTCTCCGAACCGCGGCACCAGCCAGTTGCGAACGACCCCCTCCGCCCGGGCCCGCGAAGATGGGCGAAGGTGCATGGTTGTCGCCCACCACTTGTCAACCCACTCCCGGAAGGGGACACGGCCTAGCTTGGGATCCAGGTACGTTCCTTCAAGCATGGACGCCTCGATGCGGGCCAGGAAGGCCTCCGCGTCGCGCCTCCGCGCGAACGTGTGCCCGTTCTCCTTCAGCGATCCAGGTTCACGCCACCGAGCCCGCCACCGGCCAGATGGCAGGCGTCTTACAGATCCCATCGTTACGTCCCCCCGAGTTTCGGACGGTCAGGGTCTGAACGCTTATCCGCGGAATCTTGCCACGGTCTTATGACCCGCTTGCTACCGGGCTGCCTCCACCCTGGAGCTTTCTCGGGTGGGCCGACGCGGTGATCCTGCACGTGTGCTTCGAGATCCGACAAGCGGAACCTGCGGAGCGCTCCAATCTTGTAGGAGGGGATCCGACCCGTTTCCGCCCACAGATAGACCGTCCCTGCTTGCACGCCGAGGAAGGCGGCAGCCTCCTCCACGGCCACCAGCGGTTCAGGGTGACCGCCGTGATCCTCCGCCAGCCGCTTAGCCACGGCGCCCTCCGGACCTACCTGGAGAGAGATCGAACAGGCCCACGCGAAAGAGATGGTGGAGGGGCTGCCACATCGGTCCCAAGGGATCGACCATCGACCGCTCAAGCGTCCTGTGGTGAATGACCGGATGGATCGAGGACCCCCGGGCGCGGGAGCGAAGCGAAACCCGTCTGGGGCGACGAGTCGGGGAGTTCGTTGGACCACTCCACGGCCCTGCCAGGAGGAGAGACAACCGCCCGAGGGCGGTCCAGCAATGGCTGGTCCACCGACTGGACCGAGGATCGGACCACCGCTTGGACCACCCAAACAGCTCACGGTGGGCCAAGCTCAAGGCGCCGGTTCGATCCGGGTCACTCGCTCCCGCGCGTCGCGGAAGTCGTCGTCCAGCCTCTCCACGCGACGCCTGAGCTCGAGTGGGAAGACCTGCTCGCTGTCCCCGGAAACCCACCGTCGCCAAGGGCCGGCAGATTGCGAATGAGCCGCCGAGGCAGGTGTCGAGACCCGGAAGAGTGGACTCACGTGATTCATGCCCAGATCGTGGGTGCGGGCACTCTCCGGAGTCTCCCCAACAGCTGCCCCTCCACATTTCGTCTAAGGACGAGAAAGGACGGGGGCGGGGGAGCGGCTGGGGAGGTTTTGATGAGTCCCGTTTGGTCGGCAGGGCTGCCTCGAGTTAGGGCCGGGCGAGGAATCGGGGAGGCGCGGCGCCACGCTCCTGAGCAACCCAATCCTCGCGCCGCAGCACGTCCGTGGGGATTGGGCGGACCGAATATGCGACGGCAGGTGAGCCACGAGGTTCCTTACCGTCCAGGACCTCGTCACAATCGAAGCCCGACGCCCCCTCCCGCCTGCGTGCAACCGCTTGGACGGTGGGCGAGCGGCAAGCGTTGATGGGGGAGTTGAGAAGTGAGGAAGCCCAGTGTGCCTCCCAGGCCGGGAGGGTGGTCATTTCTGTGGTCAATCTGGGATGGCAGCGCCAGGCGAAGACGAAGCTGCTCCGCAAGCCCGGGAAGGCTTCGGACCCCCCGGGGCGCATCGGGGGCCGTATCGGTGGCCGTATCCGCGGCGACAACGGGGTGGTCATCCTTGCTGACAAGATGCTCCCGCCCCGCAAGCACGGCGTGATGATTCCGGGCCCCGATCTCGCGGCCGTGACCTGAAGGACAAGCTTTTGCGAGGGCACACAGCGATGCCAGAATCAACTACGGGATCAAAGGTCCCGGCCGATGAGGGTCGGATGGCTGGTGTGGGCTCGGGGAGATAACCGGATCCTTGAACGAGAGAAGGAGGGTCCCAATGTCCGAGACGACGACACTTCCGTCCGCCCGACCGGGCCGGCCCGCGCTGCGACGATGGCTGATCGGTGGCCTCGTGGTCGCGATCCTCGCTGGCTTGGGCGTGACAATTGCGTTCGCGACGACCGGCGGATCGTCAACGCGCCAGGCCACCGTTCCTGCGGTGTCCACCTGGATGAGCGAGCATCCGGACGTCGCGGCCTGGATGCGGGACCATCCCGAGGAATGGACATGGATGCGAGCGCATTGGTCCGACATGCAGTGGATGCGGCAGCATTGGAGCGGAATGGCCTGGCTCCACGATCATCCGGGTGCGACCAACGGCGGCATGATGGGCTCCATGCCGATGGCAGGGGGATTCCCGGAGATGCAGCGTTGGATGCTGGCGAACGGCCGGGCGTGGGCGTGGATGCAAGGCCACTGGAGCGACGTGTCCTGGTGGATGGATTCCCACTGGTCCGCCATGCAGTGGGTGCACGACCACGGGAACGCCTCCGGGTAGGGGTGGGCAGTGCCGACCAGACGCAGGAGCGAGAGGACGGCGCATGCGATGCGACGTCCGGGAGTGCACGCGTTCATAGGTGCCTCGCTGACCGTGGCCTCGCTGGTCACCCTGACGCTCTTCATCGCGACCCCCGTCCTCGCCCACGAAGGAGAAGAGGCCGTACCCGCCATCACCGACGTCCAGGAAGCTATCGCGATCCTGGCGGAACACCCCGGTGAGTTTCCTGCATCGGAGGTCGTGGACCATGCCATGGACAAGGTCAAGGACGCGCAGGCGTCAGAGGTGACGCGCGGGGTCAACCTGGACCTCGTCGCGGAGGCGCAGACGGCGCTGGAGGGCGAGGACGTCGATCGCACCCTCACCCTGCTCGAGCGTTCCATCGGGGCCTGTCCCGGTGCACCCGTGATCGAGCCAGAGAACGCTCCGCGGACCCCACCGGCGCTTATCTCCCCGTGCCCGTCGGTCCCACATTTGCAGGCACTCAACAGGAGTCCGGTGGGGGGCACGAAGGCGCCGATCCTGATCACGCTGGGCGCGGTCCTGATCCTGGCCGGGCTCGGCCTTGTGAGGAGGGTCCGATGAGGGAGCCACCCACGACGGCGGATACGACGCTCGCCGAGCCGAAAGGCCCGGGCACGCGGCGTCGGCGCCTCTGGGACGCCCTCGACGAACGGCTCGGCCTGAAGGGCCTGCAGTATCCGATCCCCGAGCACGCCAACAAGCTCGCCTACTCGCTGGGCGGCCTCACGCTGATCGCCTTCGTCCTGATGGTGGCGACAGGGATCTACCTGACGCAGTTCTACAACCCGGAGCCGACCGCGGCCCACGACAGCGTTCGGCGGATCATCACGTCGGTCTCGTTTGGGAAGTTCATTCGGGGCTTCCATTACTGGGGCGCCATGGCCATGATCGTGCTGATCGGCCTGCACCTCCTCCGGGTGTTCGTCTCCGGCTCGTTCAAGCGTCCGCGGGAGGCCAACTGGATCTTCGGAGTGATCCTGGCAGGGATCACGGCCACGCTGTTCTTCACCGGAACCGTGCTCAGGTGGGATCAGGAGTCGCTGGAGGCCTTGGAGCACAACATCGAGATAGGGAAACTCTTGGGCCGCTTTGGCTTCTGGTTCTCACCGACCTTTGGAGGCGTTCCCCTCCTGACCCGGCTGTACGTCGTCCACATCGCGGTCCTGCCGTTCCTGTTCACGCTGGCGGTGGCGGTCCACCTGCTGCTCGTCAAGCGCCTGGGGATGGCGCCGTCGCCCTTCCGGAGGGGACCGGAGCCCGAGCCCACCCGGCCGTTCACCAAGCACCTCGCCGAGCTCGGAGCCCTGGCGCTGATCCTGATCGGGGTGCTCGCGATCCTGGCCGTGCTCGCGCCGCCGCCCCACGGCGCGGCGCCCATCGAGGGTATCGAGGTGACCAAGCCGCCCTGGCCCATGCTCTGGGTCTACCCGATCGAGGATTGGGTCGGGGTGTCGGGAATCCTGTGGGCAACTCTGGCCATCTTCCTGGCGCTGTTCCTGGTCCCCTTCGTCGACCGCAGTCCCGAACGGAGCCCCCGCAGGCGTTTGCCCATGATGATCGCGGCTGGCCTGGTAGTGGCCACGGTGATCGGCCTGATCGTCTACGCGGCCGTCCAGCCGGTGGCTTCGCACATCGGGATGGGCTGATGGGACGCCGGCCGATCGTCCTGTTCTGGGGGGCCGCCGCCGCGGCGGTGTTCTTCCTGGGCTCGGCGTGGACCACCGGAGGGCGACTGGGAGCCGGCTCCCGCGCGCTCGCGAACGCGGTGGTCATGGTCATCGCCGTCATAGGGTTCGCGGCGACCGCTCTGGTGGCTGGCCGCATCGCCTTCGTCATCGGCCGAGCCCAGCGCCGAGCCCGCGCCCTTCGAGGACCTTTCCCGGCGGTCTCGCCCCGGCGTCGAGGGCGGGTGAAAGAGGTGAGTGAGGTGAGAACCGCAACGATCAAGGTCATGGACGACGAACGCAATGCTGTTCATCCAAGGAGGTGAGCTCACGATGATGTGGGGTTACGGTTGGGGCGGCTGGTTTCTCGGGGCCCTGATGATGCTCCTGTTCTGGGGCGGATTGGTGGCCCTGGTGGTGTTCGCGATGAGGGGCTGGGGCGGAGGCCAGCGCCCGGGTTCCCAGGGGCACAATGCGAGGTCCATCCTGGAGGAGCGTTTCGCCAGGGGCGAGATCTCCAAGGAGGAGTTTGAGGAACGCAGACGCGTGCTGGAGCGTGACGCTGCTTAAGCCGCTCGACATCCACCGGTTATTCGAGATGGTGGACGAAGGCGCTGGGGGAGCCGGAAGCTAGCTCGACCAAGCAGGTTGACGGGCTGCAGAAGCCCCGGCAGCCGCGGCCGAGCGAGCTACCCTTCGAATACGCACTCTCTTTTCTCTCCGGCGCCTCCACCGACTCTCCGTTTCCTCCCCTTTGGGAACGCCGGTCGTCGGGAAACGTACCGGGCGCAGCACTGGGGGGCTGGGCCTCAATCGAGAAGGGAAATCAGGGTCCGCCATTGGGGCCATGAGGAGGTTCCCGCCGAACGAAGGGATCCAACCTTAGCGCGATCGCGTGCCACATACGTGCCACATGAGACGTACAAAGGGGTCAGAACACATGGCAACCCTGCTAATCGGTCTTGCCCTCTGGCCTGGGCCTTTCCGGATCCTCGCTGGTCGGAGGGCCCTCTTCTTCGCCTGTCATTGGCACGAATGGCCGCGAGGGGACGATCTCCGAACCGCGGCACGAGCCAGTTGCGGACGATCCCCTCGGCCCGGGCGCGCGAGGACGGGCGCAGATGCATGGTCGTCGCCCACCACCGGTCGACCCACTCGCGGAACGGGACGCGGCCCAGCTTGGGGTCCAGGTATGTTCCCTCGAGCATCGACGCCTCCACCCGGGCCAGGAAGGCCTCGGCGTCGCGCCTGCGTGCGAACGTGCGCCCGTTTTCCGTGAGCGATCCGGGTTCACGCCACCGAGCCCGCCACCGGCCCGACGGCAGACGTCTTACGGATCCCATTCGTTAGGTCCCCTCGTGCTTCGGACCGTGTAGGTCTGAACGTTTATCAGCGGGATCTTGCCACGGTCCCATGACGCGCTTGCTTCCCTGCGGCCTCCAGCTTGGAGTCTTCTGGGACGGGCCCACCCGGTGATCCTGTACGAGGGTTTCGAGATCCGAGAGGCGAAACCTGCGGAGGGTTTCAATCTTGTAGGAGGGGATTCGACCGGTCTCCGCCCATAGATAGACCGTCCCTGGTTGCACGCCAAGGAATGCCGCAGCCTCCTTCACAGCCACGAGCGGCTCAGGTCGACGCTCGTGATCCTCCAGCGGCTTAGCCACGTGATTCATGTCCAGATCGTGGGTCCGCGCCCTCTCCCGGGTCTCCCCATCAGTGAGCCCTCCATGTTTGGTTTCAAGGAAGAGAAGTGACCGGGAGCGGGGAGCGGCTGGGGAGGTTTTGATGAGCACCTTTGGTGGGGAGGGCCGACTCGAACGGGGTGGGCGAGGAATCGGGGAGGCCCCACGACGCTCCTGAGAACCCTATCTTGCGCGGCAGCACGTCCTGTGGGATGGGCGGCGTCTTGCGACGACAGGTCAGGCAAGGGTGTTCTTTACCGTCCAGAACCCCCGACACAATCGAGGCCCGACCGCCCCTCCCGCCAGTGTGGAACCGCTGGCTCCGACGGGGGCGAGTGGCGAGGGCCGAGGAGGAATTGGGAGAGGAGGAAGCCGAACGTGGCTGCCCAGGCCTGGTGGGTGGTCATTTCGGTGGTCAACTCCACTTGGTCATTTCTGTGGTCAAATCAAGATCTGACCAGCATCCGACGCCTCTTCTGCGAAGTCGGATGGTACGGAGGGTGGTCAGATGCCTTCCTGGAATCCTCGCCCCGTTGCGTTTCGCGACGGGGGCTCCTCCGATGGCCGAGGAGCAGATATGGGATCGGGCAGAACCAAGCGAAGACGACCCGGGGGCTCGCCGAATCTTCCGAAACCCCCCGGGCGTATCGGTGGGCGTATCGGTAGGCGTATCGGTAGGCGTATCGGGGGGCGCACCATGACGCGCCCACCCCGCGATCGGCGAATGTCCAGCTCAGAGGGGGTGCAGGGTAGGCGCATCGACTCCCAGACTCGCGTCCTCACTCGGACGTTGCACGTCCTCGTTCCTCCGCTTCGATCCTTCATTCCAAGTGTGACACCACACCAGGGAGACCTGATCTTCCGCCGGGCGTCTAGAAAGACGGGAATCTCTCACGCCACTCAACCGATCTTCGATCCCGGGAGGTTCGGAGATGCAGCCGGGAATCCTGGGGGGAGAGTCCGAGTCGAAAGGGAGACCGATGCCCGCAGCTCTCCTACGTGAAGTGCCTCCTGCCCCGGACCAGTCCGCCGCGCAGTCTGCCGATCAATCCGCGGTCCAGTCCGTAGGCCGTTCGCGAATGGACGGGTCTGCACGCAGGATCCCCGCAGGTCAGGGAGGGCGATGACCCGATCAGTCCGGGGTCCGACTCGCGACGGGGCGCGGGCTCGCCCGAGCCCCGATCGCTCCAGGCTGCAGGCTATGGCCGCTTTACTGACGGAGAGGGACCACCGGGTCTGTGCGGATCTGTACGAGCACCGGGCACCCCTTGAGCTGTTCGAGGTTCAATTTCCCAGGCTACGTTCGAGCAGAGACGCCTGCTCAAACCTTTAGAGATGGGCCCAGATGAAATGCCCGCCGCCCAAGCGACGCTTGGTTCCGACGCTCGGGTCGGGCTGCCTCATGACTGCGTGCACCCGAGCCGCGAGTTTCCTTCTTGCTGAGAGCTCTAAGTCGGCGATATGTCGGGGTAGAGACCGAAGGGTTGGTCGCTAACCGGGAGCATCGCCGCTCGGTCCGACGTACCCATCCACCCCGCCGACCGGCGCTTCGGCATGCTCACCTCGGACCGTTGCACCCACAGCAGGGGCATGGGCGAGCTCCACAGGGGCATCCGCAGCATGGACAAGGGCTTGCCATCAAGATTCACCTCCTCCCGCTTGGATGAACTCCCGTTCGCATGCCCAGGGGCCGCCTTGTGGGTCCGGGCAAGCCGCGGCCGGGAATCGCTCTGCCAAGTGTTGGAGGGCGGTCCTGCTGCGGGCTAGACGCGTGATCTCGGCATCGATCTCGGCGAGTCGCCGCTGAACCAGGTCTTCTGCGTGGCCACACGGGCACAACCCGCGGTCGATCGCGGATCTCGCGAAGTCGCAGTCCCATGCGCTGAGCTCCCCTGATGAACAGGAGCCGCTCCTCGATTCGGGGCTCGTATAGGCGATAACCGTTCCCCGAGCGGGCGGTGGAGGCAGGAGTCCCTCCCGCTCGTAGTAGCGAATCGTGTCGGCGCTCACTCCACCCAGTGCCGCCAGTTCTCCGATCGTGAGGATGTCGGCATGGTAAGGGTTGGAGCACGCTCCAATGTCAACCACAGCGCTGGCGAGTCGCTCGGGGTCCAACCCTGTAGGGGTCAGAAACTGCGATCATCCGCTTGACCTGCGGATTCGCAGCGAGCGACGGAGACGGGCCAGCGCCTCTTTGGATGCCCCGGGAAGCGAGCCTCCGTCATTCGATTCACTTGCCTTGGAGGCGAAATGCCTTGACCGCCTGCGGAGCCGTTCCGCACAGGACTTGAGCACGTCAGACTCAGATCTCATCCCCTTCGGTTGGCGGCGGAGGGCCTCGTTCGGGCCTTCAAGCATGGCGATTCACACCGATCTGACTGGCGGCCAGCTCGGCCGAAGCCGCAGGTCACAAGGGTGATCGCAGTTTTTGACCCCCACAGGGACAGCGTGACGTCCCCCTCGGCGGTGATGGCCCCCTTCACCTCTCCCTCCACCCGGAGGGAGCCGGCCGCGATCACGGTCCCTTGATCCGCGCCCCCCGGCCAACCACCGAGACCTCCGACCGGTCGTTTCTTCGTCGAAGTCGAACGGACGCTACGTGCCCCTCTTCGTCAGGTGTGGGATTTCGGCAAGAGCTGGCTCCGGGTGGACGCTACCCCGGGCTGACGCTGCTCTTGACCCGTTTTGCGTCTCAGGTTAGCCTCGATCGTTTCTATCATCGGCTAGTGGTGGGGAAGGAGGCTCGTATTGGGCCGGCCTACTTTGTTGCGCTTGCTTCTCCCGGGTCTGATCATCTCACTCGCCCTCCTTCCCGGGACCGCGCTAGGGGCCAAACCGATCGAGCAGTTCCACGATCACTTCACAGACAGTTTCTCGGACGAGATCTGCGGAATCCCCGTCGACGTCGAAATCGTGGTCACGGACAACTTCTTCCTCTACGCGGATGAGAGCTTCAAAGACACCAGCTCGGTCCGGGCCACGTTCACCAACCCGGTCAACGGGAAGGCCGTCGTCCTTTTAGTCGCGGGACAGATCAGCGGAACCGCGATCGTGGACGAGGAGGCAGGCACGATCACCTTCCGCACCTCCCTCAAGGGGCTCCCGGAGAAGATCCGTACAGCGCACGGGCCCGTTCTTACGCGTGACGCCGGGATCATCACGTTCGTAGACACTTTCGACCTGGAGACAGGCGAGTTCATCTCTTCCGAGGTCATTATCAAAGGGCCTCACCCCGAAGCGGACAGTGACTTCACCCTCTTCTGCGAGGTGATCTCGGGGGCCCTCGAGTAGCCCAGGGTCGAGCCGTCCCCTTTCTGAGGTGTGGCTTCCGACGGCGAGACCTGGTCTGACTCTGGCTGACCGCCTTTACAAGGTTCATCGCGGGACCTGCGCGAAATGTCCCTACGCAAAAAACCCCCCCAGCTCGCAGAAGATTGGTTGCGCGAAGGCGGACGCGGGGGGGGGCAATTCGCAGAAGCGGCAAGTAAGCTCGCCTCCCCCCCAACGACAGTCCGAGGCAGTGAAGAAGGCCCAGAACCGACCGTGGGGCCAGTGGGCCGAAGGAGCGGAGGCTCGTGGGTGGATCCGGGTCTGCTCCCGGGCGGCGAACTGAAGGCCTAAGAACCGCGTGACCTGGATTCGCAGCTGATCGGCGGTGCTCCGTGTCCTTCTGGTGGAAAGGGACAGTGCCGCTATCCCAGGCTTGGGCCCGCCGAGGCTCAATCAGTTCCGCCGAAGCCAGCGTCTCGAACGCGCCCTTCCCACTCCCGGCGACGGCCTTCCGGACCCAGGTCGTACAGCCGTTTGCACTCCGGACAGATGGGAAAGCGCTCGGGATCGCGGGACGGGACCCATACCTTGCCGCACAGGGCGATGACCGGAGTTCCGTTGATGAGAGCTTCGGTGAGCTTGCTCTTCTCGACGTAATGCGCGAAGCGGTCGTGATCGCCCTCGTCCAGCCGAATGTCGGTCCGATCCTCTTGGATCGTCTCGGTCCCCGTTCCCCGCTCCATGGCTGCCATAATGCCGTCGTGGACGCTCTCTGTCTCGCGAGCCATATGGGACTTCAGGGGGCGAGATGGGCCACCCAGCGGCACGTGCTGCTTCCGGCGGAAGCGGCATGGCGCCACCCGGGTCCCCCTTCGGACTGATTGGGAGCTTACCTCTCGGAGACGGAGGGCAGGCAGCCCACGGACCGTTGGTTCAACCGAGCTAACAGACTTCCCTGATCAGGCCGTCGCAGAGAAGAACACTCACTTCGGCCGTCCGAGAATCACGGACTATGCCGCCGACGGCTTGAACATCCGCCCAATGACTGTTGGGTTCCAGGCCTTGGCACGAGCAGGCCTCATCCCGCGCTCCATGAGGGCAGCCCCAATCTGCCTGTAGGACATGCCTTGGTCACGCAGTTTCCTGGCTTCGGCGATGACGTCCCCGGTAGTCGCCTTCCGTGTCCGGGCCCGTCGGGCCGATCTGGTCGGCCCCGGTTTCGCCCTCGCATTCGGTGCCCTTGCGCCTCGGGACCGCGTTGGAGCCGGACGACGCGTCCCGTTCATGAGCTCGCTGAAGTGGGTGGAACAGTAGTCCTTCAATAGTCGGCGCCGATCGATGCGCAAGGTAACCGTTTGATCGGCTGGCTCACCGCACACATCGCAGACCAGTATCGTCTTCTCGGCCATCGGCCCTCCCCGATCAACAAACCCCAGCGCCAGAATATCTGACTCGTCGGATGCATGGGCTGTTCGCCATCGAGCTCGGATCTGGGCGGTGCACATCTTTGGGTCACCAGGAACCCCGACTCGGCGTGGGTGACCCAACAGGCCCCGCAACCTAGGGGGTGAGGGAGCGGCTCGATGGGAGCCGGTTCGTGATCGTCGCGCCTCTAACAATCGCCTGACTCGCCGCTGAGTCGGGCAATCGGGAGTCACGCCCTCGCTTCATATCGTGGGCTCGGTCCGTATGTGTCCTGCCTCGCCCGAGGTCCCATCTGAGCTGCTCGAACTCGTCTCCGCCTTGGTCGCGATCGATTCTGTCAATCCTGATCTCGTGGAAGGTGGG
>Ga0137367_10004299_pt1 | contig 11548 bp, 7 predicted proteins | sample SagtaG_14_FD_104939 | JGI IMG/M metagenome (GOLD analysis project Ga0137367, IMG submission 104939) | Vadose zone soil microbial communities from Sagehorn Ranch, Mendocino, California, USA - Sage1_L_80_16 metaG | ecosystem: Environmental > Terrestrial > Soil > Vadose zone | place: USA... | reverse complement strand
GCTTATCTGTCTTGCGCGGGGTGGGAAACCCACCTCACCTTGCACCTCCTGTTGAGGAGGAGAGGTGATCGTTGTGTTGGTCATGTGTTGGTCTCGAATACTCATTTCTTTGCTCCTTACATGAGAGACTTACTGTCCCTCTCTTTCGAGAAAGCTGTGTTCGATCTAAGCAGGGCGGCTGCGCGATGCTTCCCTGGGCCTGCCACCGGCGATGAACGTTCACAACAACATTCCTTCTTCAGGTGTCACCCGACAGGCAGCCCAAGGCTGTACGCGATGTGCTCGTCTGCGCGAAGGCATCTGCTAGGATGCTACGAAACGCGCTAACAGGGGTTGGGCACGATGGGACAAGACGGTTCAACTTGCATCCCTCACCTCGTCGTACTCATCACTACAGGGAGCAGATAGGTATTCAGGAGAGAGTGTAATACAGGGACCTCACGCAGGAGTCACAAAAGGGAGCTTTCCCATCACACCTCCGTCACAAGTTCATGCTGTCTCAAGACGCATGCCATGGAAGGGAGGAGCACACATGAGGGAAAAGTCGCTGTCTCTCGGTCAGCGTCACTGCCGGGATGTGTCAACCATGCAGGGCGGGGTTTCTTCTGGAGCGAGAAGGCAGAGAAAATAAGAACCGTCTTTGATGACATCAAACACCTCTCAATCTCTCTAGAGCATTTGCTCTGATCAGAGCCACTCTTTCTCGTTCCCCCAGGCTGATCCGGTTCTATTGGCCTGTCGTTAGTTTTCGTCTGAAGATATCATGTGCTAGATACCTCTCAGATGTGTGCTTGGAAAGTCTTCTCAGCTCTTCGATGGGACGATCGGAGCGTCCTCGCTCCACCAGCAGCGGTCATTCGTCCGCAACACCGGTTATGTGCTGGCCTGCTCTGCTATGACCTCCTGGTCGAGTAAACCAAAACCGCTCTCAATCAGTTCTTTCAGTCGTGTGACGAAGCGTGCGGCTGGCGCGCCGTCGATACTATCGTGATCCAGACTGACGGTCAGACTCAGGTACTCGCGGATGGCGATGTGCCCATCCACCACCCCTGGCTTCTGGCTAATGCCGCCCAGAGTGAGGAAGAGGGTATAGATGGTTGCGTAGGCTATGCCCCAGCCACCCCCTTTGCCGAACATCCCCACTGCCGTGATCCCGCACGTTCCGCCACTTCTTTTCCGGTAGAATGGCGATCTGAGCAGCACTCGCCCACCGAGCAGCATCAGGCCTGGCCATCGTTGCACCAGCCGCGGTATGGGTAGCACTTCTGTGGTATGTCGCTTCTGAAAGGCCCTGATCTCCCGGGCGGTTTTGCGATTGGCGGCCCGCACCACGTAGGTCGGGGGGAACTTTTGCCCCTCGACCTCATGCTCAACGGGGATGTCGATATCCACATCCTGAAAGAGCACCAGCTGGTTCCTTCCCTTCCGATAAGCCTGTACGGATTTGTTCTCATCGACGGCCTTCCCCAGACAGGCCGCGATGAACGCCGTAAACGACAAGGGCTCTGCGCCTCTGGCTTTCTGTTCATGGATCACCTGGCGCGGGGTCGTGACATCCACTTCCGTTAACACATGGCTGATATGCTTGTGCTCTGTGAACCGTAGCGCAACGGCGATTGTATGCTGGGTTGTTGGAAAAGGCAAGATCTCGTAATCAGCGGGCTTGGTTCGCATCACGCGACCGTTTTCACCGCTGGCCGTATCTGATCCGTGGACCTGGCTTGCGGTGGGAGTGTCCACTGCCTTGTTTCTGCTCATGAGCTTCCTCCCTTCTGGGACTGTTGCACGTTCAGTGTGTTGAGCTTTGTTAAAGCTTTTGTCAAGCCAAGGAGAGAGAGTAGGCTGTACTTCTCAAGGGTAGGTATTTTGTGAAACGATCAGGGAAGCGGGTTCGTCCCGTAGGGGCGGGGGTGGCAGGGAGGAAGGGTGGGGACCCTTGGGTCGCCCGGCGTCCTGTTCCCCTGCCGCTTCCCACCTGCCCCCCAAGGGCGACGCAAGCGTCCCCACTCCACTCCGCACCTCTCCCGCCCCTACGAATGTGACGATCCGCCCCAAAATACCTCCTGTTGAAAGGTAGGCTGTACTCCCGGCGAATGTACAGTGCCTCTGATATGAGAACAGTATCCGGTCTGGGAGTGCCTACGCACTTAATGCTTCCAGCGCATAGGTGCGGAATGAGCAGGACCTTCTCTGACTTGGAACCAGTTGAAAGGCGCCCTCTTCAATGGGTCTACCGCCAACACCTGCTCACATGCTTCCATGGTAGAATGCTTAGCAGATTGCTCTCACGATGCAGTCACTTTTTGCCCACCTCATCTCACAAGACCGTCACAAACTCAGTGAGAGAGAGCATCGATATGGGCTTTCCCATTCGTTTCGTATGAAACTGAGGTATCTCCCAGATAATCGAATACGAGGATTTAACGAGATGGTATCATCCGAGCGTACTTGTGATATAACTGATACTGATGGTTCATTCATTGGGTGTTATTATTGATACTGGCTACATATCGAATGTATTCTTTAAAGACGAGTTGGAAAGATGATTTGGAGCGCGCTATGCAAGGATCACTCACTCCACAGGGAACACAGGCTCCCCCTGGTGAGAGTAAAGCTGGGACACACACTATCCCGCTGAAAACTCTGTTTGAGCAGCTACAGAGCAGCGAACAGGGACTTACAGGCGAGGAGGTACACAAGCGACAGGAGACATACGGTCCAAACGATACGACCGGCATTAAGCGCAGTTCAGGACTTGTACAATTTCTCCGCCTGTTCTTGAATCCGCTGGTAGCAATCCTGCTACTCGCTGCCATTGTCTCGGCAATTCTAGGCGACCACATCAATGCCAGCATTATCATCACCATTGTACTGCTGAGCAACATTCTCAATTTTGTGCAGACATACCAATCACAGAACGCTGTCGAGAAATTGCGCGCCGGTGTGGCACCCACGGCGACTGCGCTGCGTGATGGCAAATGGATTGAAGTTCCACGCCGTGACCTGGTACCAGGCGACATGATTCGTCTCATGGCTGGAGACCTGGTACCCGCTGATGCACGCCTGGTACAAGCAACCGATCTACATGTACAACAAGCCGCGCTGACCGGCGAATCGCTACCGGTCGAGAAAAGCGCGGACGACCTGGCTGCTCCCACGGAGAGTTTCGCCGAAGCACACAATAGTGTATTTCTTGGCACCTCAGTGGTAAGTGGCACAGGTACCGCCCTTATTACCTCGACGGGACGCAATACGGCCTTTGGCGATATCGCCGCACACCTGGCCAGCCGTCCACCGGAGACCGAGTTTGAGCGCGGTATCAAGGGTTTCGGCATGCTGATCATGCAGACCGTTTTCTTCCTGGTCCTCTTTATCTTCCTGGTCGGCATCCTGGGCCATCATCCACCATTCGAGACGGTGCTCTTCGCTATCGCGCTTGCCGTAGGTCTTACACCGGAGTTCCTGCCCATGATTACGACGGTGACGCTGGGACAGGGTGCACTGCGTATGGCAAAGCAAAAGGTGATCGTCAAACACCTCGAATCGATCCAGAACTTTGGCAGCATCGATACCCTGTGCAGCGATAAAACGGGCACCTTGACCAGCGGCGAAACGCAACTCGAAGGCTATCTCGATCTACAAGATAACACATCCGACCGTGTTCTGCTATTCGGTTACTTGAATAGTTCTTACGAGACTGGTATCAAAAGTCCACTCGATGAGGCTATTTTACAGCATAGCAGTAGAGATATTACTGGATATAGCAAGGCTGGTGAGATTCCATTCGACTTTGAACGGCGCTGCCTCTCGGTGATCGTGCGACACGAGGACGAACTCTTGCTGATTACAAAGGGCGCGCCAGAAAGTATGCTTCCCCACTGTTCCGCGTACGAAGTCAACGGCGAGCGCAAAGCGCTGGATGGCGTCGATGGCGAGGTACGCACAAAGTTCGTGCAGAGATACCAGGATCTCAGTTCGCAGGGCTACCGTGTTATCGCTGTAGCCTATCGCCCGATACCCCAACAAACAACTTACCGCAAGACGGAGGAACAGACACTGGTCTTGCTTGGCTTCCTGACCTTTGCCGATCCTCCTAAGCCGGACGCGGCCAAGGTATTGCAGGCACTCAAGAGCGATGGCGTGCAGGTCAAGATCCTGACGGGCGACAACGAGCTGGTCACACGCCATGTATGCGAAAAGGTCGGGTTGGATGGCGGCAGAATCGTTCTGGGCAACGACCTGGATCATATGTCCGATGCAGCGCTCTCCCACGTAGTCGAGCAGGTCAACGTATTTGCACGCGTCTCTCCGGCACAGAAGAACCGTATCATCCTGGCACTCAAGAGCCGCAAACATGTGGTCGGCTACATAGGCGATGGTATCAACGACGCACCCTCGTTACACGCGGCAGACGTGGGCATCTCGGTCTCCACAGGCGTCGATGTTGCTAAGGATGCAGCCGCCATTATCCTGCTTGAACAGAGCTTGCAGGTCCTGCACAACGGTATCCTGGAGGGACGTAAAGCCTTTGGCAATGTGATCAAATATCTGCTGATGGGCACCAGTTCAAATTTCGGCAATATGTTTAGTATGGCGGGTGCCTATGTTTTCCTGCCTTTCCTGCCCATGTTGCCCTCGCAGATCCTGCTCAACAACTTCCTCTACGACCTGTCACAGGTAACGATCCCCACCGATAATGTAGACCAGAGCTTCCTTAAAAAGCCGCAGCACTGGGACATCAGCCTGATCCGTAAGTTTATGATCTCCATCGGACCAGTGAGCTCGATCTTCGATTTCCTGACCTTCTTTATTATGTTGCGGGTCTTCAATGCTGGACCTGTGCTCTTCCACACAGGCTGGTTTGTGGAATCGCTGGCCACACAGACGCTGGTCTTGTTCATCATTCGTACCGCGGGCAATCCACTGCGCAGCCGCCCCAGTCGTCCTCTGACGATCACCACGCTACTGATCGTCGCTATTGGCATCTTGCTCCCATACACCCCGCTTGCCGGACCACTCGGCTTTACACCGTTACCAGCTCTCTACTTCCTCTTCCTGGCCGTAATGACGACTATCTACTTACTGCTGGTCCAGCTGGTCAAGAGTCGTTTGATGAGACGCTATACATAATAACTGTAGGAGCACATTCTACCACTCCTATCAAGAGTCACTACCGAAAATCCACCGAGGGCCGATAATGACAGACCCTTCGCTGCGCTCAGGGTGACATGGGTACCCTGTCATGCTGAGGGCAACGAAGCATCTCGACCCACAACGAGACAGACCCTTCGCTGCGCTCAGGGTGACATGGGAACACGGTCCTGACAGACCCTTCGCTGCACTCAGGGGGACAAGGGTACCCTGTCGTGCTGAGCGCAGCGAAGCATCTCAAAGCCCACCATGACAGACCCTTCGCTGCACTCAGGGTGACATGGGAACACGATCATGACAGACCCTTCGCTGCGCTCAGAGCTTGCCCTGAACGAAGTGAATGGGGGGACAAGAAGGGGCCGCCTGAGGGCCACTGGTGTAAACGAATAGGTCTCTCCTTCGTTGTGTCGACCGTACAAAAGGCTCACTCCCTGCGGGATATAGAGTGCAGCACTATATGATATACTATTTACAGTTACCTGCACTATGATATTTGTGTGTGAAAGGAGTAGCAGTATGAGCACCCTTATAGTCATCGCCTATCCAGAGGAGGACCGGGCAGTTGAAGTCTTAACAACCCTCAAGCAATTGCGCTCTAAAGACCTGATCGACCTGGACGATGCCTTTTACGTCACCAAAGATAAAGAAGGTGATACCAAGGTCCATCACTCAGTGCACATTACCAGGAAAGGGGCCGGGTGGGGCGCGTTGGGAGGATTACTGGTTGGCGCGCTCTTCTTTACGCCGATCGCATTAGCGGTTGTCGGGGCGGCCGCTGGAGTCTTGTTCGTTAAACTCGCCGACATGGGGATCGATCAAAAATTCGTCAAGGATCTTAGCGCCGAACTCAAGCCCAATAGCTCGGCAATTTTTCTCCTCGTGCGTAATGTCTCGCCGGATGAGGTTATTGCCGCGTTAAGGCCATACGGGGACACTATTCTCCAGACCACCCTCTCAGAGGAAGCTGAGGAGGACCTCAAGGCAAATCTCCAGGCCTCTCAGGAAAGCTAGTACCTCGAGCGTTTTGTCGTGTGGTTGAGGCATCCTACCTCAATCACCCCATCGAGGGCCAACAACGATCTCAGGCAAAGCTGCCTTACGAAGCTTTGCCTGAATCTACATGCGTTGATGGTCAAAAGGCTCACTCTCTATTGATAGGATGAAGCAGGTGAAAATCAGAAAGCGGGCACATTTTTATTTGCACTATCTGGTTGCCACTAGCGCAAAGATACTTCTCCAGGTTTATTCTCCTTAAGAAAAGCCATTACATTATTAATGGATTGAGCAACTTGTTTGCTGGTAGAGGTATCAGATGTTTGCAAGCTATCAAGAAGCTGGCTGAGGACAGTTAGCGTACTTTCATAGTCCTGTGCTCGTGCTCCTAGCTCCGTAAAATGCCCATAAGCATTAAAAGCGGCTTCATCATTACCCATTAAGACATTAAATAACCCTAAATCCGCCCAAGCCCACCATTGATCTCTGCGCTTTCCCTGAACCTGTTCTTCAATTTTTTTAATACCTTCTTGTAATTTTGGTCGTTTCTCTTCGAGATTTGTCGGGTCAATCAAAATAGAGATAACTACTGAATTTGAGAGATTATATGAATCGTCAATCTCATATTTTAATCCTTGTTTATACATTTGCGCGGAATCCTCAAGATATTTTCTGTCATCCCCCAGCAGAGCTTTACGGCGATAAATCCCCCCCTTCATTCCATAACAATCCGCAAGCTCCTGATACAGGTCTTTTTTGTATTGAGCATATTCAACATTATTATTTTTGATTCGATTATATTCTTCCTTCAGAAGATCAATTGCTTCATCGAGCTCTCCGAGCGCCTGATCTAACTTGCGAGTATCTTTCATTCTAATAGCTTTAACCTTACTGGTTTTCGCATCTTCTTTTAATTCCTGAGCTTGTTTTATTACTTTATTCATAAGCGTTTCTCCTTCTGCTTTCGCAACGACCGCACAAAGTTGTCAATCTCGTCTGATTGATCAGGTCTAACTGCCTCAAGAAGGCGGCTTAGTTTTTGCCCAATTTCCTTGAAAGCTTCGAACAACTTCTCATCTGCAAGTATTTCTTTTTCCCCGTATTCATTACGAAGAAAATACCAGGCAGCCAGAAGGCGCTGCACAATACCGGTTTCAACACTACCCATTAGTTTTTTATTTCCGGGATAAAGTACGGCGGCCTGCGCTTCACGTTCATCAACGCTAAACAATTTGGCTGTACGTAATAATTCGAGGTACACAGGGACTGAGGCAAACTCTCCTTCTGGATCAATTCTTTCCTGAATTTCTTCATATGTAAGGTAAGGAGCCAGTCCATCTCTATCTTTGGAAGCTACTTCGTGGGTACTTATATTTGGATAATTTAACATCATATTCGTATATTGCGCTCTATCATACTTGAATTGATCATCATAAGGTTCGTTATTCAAATCATCATCAGAAATAGGCGGGTTATATTCAAGAGGATTAAATAATTCCAGTAAATAAAAGCATTGCTGAGCTATCAAGCTATACCGATTTTTGAGAGGATCAAAATCGGGTACATTTAAATCACCAGTATCAACACGCATAATTTTCTGAAAAAGCATTTTGAATTTGTTAGGATCTCTCTGAAACCTCTCAATACTCTGATCATCATGAATACTTTGATTTACCTCATCCATTAATATCCTATAACTTTTATCAATTATACAAACAGTAAATCTATTTTTATTAGCTACAGCTAGCCGAACGCCTAACTCAAAGAAAACATTTGGTCTCCATTCTGTCCAATCGACAATACATAAAACGACACGTCGTATCTTCTCATAAATGGTAGGCGAGACCAGGCGCGGAGACATAAGGTCCAATATCCGGTAAATGCGGCCTCCTTTTGATTTCACCACTAAATCGAGATGATAATGGAGGTCGTCCCAGTTGGTCTCCTGGTATTTCTCACTATAAGGACAAAGAACAAGTACATTGTTACTATCTGGCTCACGATAATCTGGAGGAAGATTGCGAACAGCGTCAAAAGAAGGCAGGTCAAGATATTGAGGGAGATTATCAAGTTGATCTAATCCTTCGCTTATTTTATCATGAATGATATAAGCAGGTTTGTTGGCATCTTTATGTTGCTCGGCTGAATGAGAAATAATAGTCAATTCTTTAATGTTAAAAGGTATCTCAAGAGCACCACCTATTATGTAACTCCCACCATAACTTGTGATGGTTATGCCTCTTTTGACAACAGAGCGAATGCCCAGCAATAACATTGCTGCGGGTTCAAAGTGAGTAATGTCAAAAACCGCGACCCTTGCCTTACAGAGTTTTTTAATAGTTTTCCTGTAAGCTTCCTGCGAGGATACTAAATCAGTAGCAAAACCGAATTGAACTACTTTGTTTCTGCCGACTCGTGGATCATCTTGAAGCAGCACCATTGCATCTAATACGGCATCTTTCATCGTATGTCGTCTTCGCCTTTGTTCAAGTATTCTGTCTGACTCAGAACGTATCACGAAACACCACGGATCATCATCTAGCTCAATAAAAGATACCTCAAAAGAATTCAATAAGCCTTCGAATGCTTCGTCGAAAAAACCTGCTGTTGGTACAATCCTTCCCGACTGCGGATTGTTTAGATCATGCCAATAAAAAATCCCAATAACATCATATGCATTTTCGAGGAAAACGGGCGCTCCGCTGATACCTTTTAATTGATCCGGGAGATTTGCCGCAATAAAGACTTCGTAGTTCCTATCATCTGCTGATACCGGCCCTTGAACTTCCCCATTGAACCAACCTCGTTTAAAAGCTTGAGGAAATCCGTAAGTACGGAACTTGGGACTTGATTCTAGGGAGTAAGACAACAAATTTAAGGGTATGATATCTGTAATAGGTTCGTCCAGTAAAAGGAGTGCAGCGTCCCATTTCTCAAGAATTTTCTGGACGCGAGCGGTAAACACTAGCTCTGTTTTATCGTCATGTACCTCGATTTTCTCCTGTATGCTCCTCTCAACCACATGCCGGGCTGTCAGAATGTGCCGGTTATCGTGCACAAGAAATCCAGTGCCCCAGAGCTGTCCAGCTTTAATTCTGAAAATAGCTCTCAGCACTTCTGTCGTATCTGTTGTATTAGATTCAGTTGCATCAGGAGGTATTTCTGGCATAGGCCACCATCAATATTCTAACACCTACACAAATTGAACCTGAAGAGTTGCTCCGCCATACGTGGTACTCCTCCAAGCTAGATGATACTTCTTATTTAGATCTACCAGTGTTTAGTATACTACAATAGAGATATATCTCCTAATTCGGAGGGACGAAAGCGAGCACATTTTTATGTTATCAGACCAGATTATAGCAAACTTGAAACAGCAGGCAAACGCTCAGAATGTTGAAGGCATGGCCAGGTTTGGCATCAGGTCGGCTCAGGTTTTGGGGATCTCGATGCCTACGCTGCGCAAGATGGCGAAAGAGATAGGGAGGGACCATGCCCTGGCGTTAGAACTGTGGGATTCGGGGATCCATGAGGCTAGAATACTGGCTTCGATGATTGGTGAGCCGAGCCTGGTGACTCCCCAGCTAATGGATGCGTGGGTCAACGATTTTGATTCGTGGGATGTGTGCGACCAGGTGTGTGGGAATCTTTTTGATAAAACGCCTTACGCGTATCAAAAGGCCGTCGAGTGGTGCCAGCAGGAGAAGGAGTTTGTACGACGTGCGGGGTTTGCCATGATGGCCGAATTGGCGGTACATGACAAAAAAGCCCAGGATGAGGCTTTCTTACAATTTTTCCCTTTGATCAAGCACTATGCGGATGATGAGAGGAATTTTGTGAAAAAAGCTGTCAACTGGGCTTTGCGACAGATCGGCAAACGCAATAGTCACCTTCGCACTCTGGCCCTGGAATGTGCTTACGATATTCAAAATATGGATTCCAAAACCGCACAATGGGTGGCAAAAGATGCGATCAAAGAATTACAGGCTAAAGAGATCAAGGACAGTTGATGCTACGGAACCGAACACTATTAGCCATCTCCCTCTCTGTTTGTGCAGCTTATACCGGCATTGGTATGGTCGGCCCGGTACGCGTCCTCTTCACGCGCGCACATGGCGCGTCGCTGGCAATTATCGGCGCAATGGCATCAGCCTACCTCGTATCCAACTTTGTGTTCCAGTATCCCTCTGGCTGGTTGGCCGACCGCTGGGGTCGCAAACAGGTCATGGTTCTGGGACTCTTCATTCAGGCGGTACTTTCGCTGCTCTACCTGGTGATTTCTGATCCCATCCTCTTTGTAGTCCTGCGCTTCGTCGAAGGCATGGCCGCGGCCGCTGTTTTGCCCTCCGCGCGTGCCCTGATCATAGACATCGTACCAGCGGAGAAACAGGGCGAAGCCTTCGGCATCTTCAGCGCGTTCTTTAGCGCTGGTTTCTTGCTCGGGCCGGGCCTTGGCGGTTTGTTGGCTACTACCGGCTACGCCAGCGCCTTTATTGGGGCTGCTCTCTTCCGGGTCGTGGCAATCATTCTTGTGATCTTCATGATACCCGCGGTGCGCAAGGAGACGAGAAGCACCAGCAGAAGCGAAGAAGCAGGCCCGGTAATATCCTACCGCGCTTTATTTGCTCTCCCGCTGGTGGGCGCATATATTCTGGCTTTTGGCGACTATCTTTACCTTGGCTTTGATCTCACGCTCATGCCGCTCTGGATGCACGATCACCTGGGAGCCTCGGTCGCCGTTATTGGCATCGCCTATATGGGCTGGGCCATTCCCAATATCATCCTCTCACCAGTTGGGGGGCGCCTGGCTGATCGCCAGCGCCGCTCATTGATCATCGCTATTTTTGGCCTGGCACAGGTCCCGATCTATCTCCTCTTAGGTTTGGCCACTATGGCAAGTGTCGTTGTTGTCCTCTTCATTATTCATGGTTGCCTCTATGCCTTTATCCAGCCCGCGGTGGATGCCCATATCGCCACATCGTCGCACAGCACTATGCGTGCCAGGGTGCAGGGTATGTACTCAACTTTTGGCCTGGTGGGCGCCTTTTTCGGAGCCAACCTGTTCAGCCCACTCTATACAATCAACTACCACCTACCGCTCTTTACAATGGGTGTGCTCTTTGGGTTCTGCGTTATTGTGGGTGGGATTATGGTAAGAATTTCTGAGTCTCGTAGGAAAGTGGTGGAAGTTGTAGAGGAGCCTATACAGGTGTAGGTGCAATGTGTTTCACCTGATGGGATGGAATATTGGAATCATTTTGGTAAATTAAGCTACTGACATATAGTTGTCACAAGGTGGGTGTACAATACTGGTAGCTGGTAGGAATCGTGACATACATGTGATAAGGAGCAAGCAACAATGACTGTGGCATTGAAGAAGCTGACACCCAACTTGATGGTTGAG
>Ga0137367_10004298_pt1 | contig 11550 bp, 14 predicted proteins | sample SagtaG_14_FD_104939 | JGI IMG/M metagenome (GOLD analysis project Ga0137367, IMG submission 104939) | Vadose zone soil microbial communities from Sagehorn Ranch, Mendocino, California, USA - Sage1_L_80_16 metaG | ecosystem: Environmental > Terrestrial > Soil > Vadose zone | place: USA... | reverse complement strand
TTGAAGCCAAAAACATCCATGGTCATCTGGCAGCCAATCAAACGGACATCCATTTCAACGCACATATCACGGAGTTCCTCGATTGTAGCAACACCCTTGTTATGGAAAGTCTGCTTCATCAAAGTAGTTGCCAGACTCTCAAACCCGGGTACGTTTGCCATCAGTAAGTTTGGGATTGGCCAATTGATGTTTTGGAATCCTTCGGGACCAAATGGCATCTTCATTGGCATAGCAGGATTGCCAAGGGGCGAAACTTGAGTCGTTAGTTTAGGCTTGAGCAGAGTTAGTCCAAAAAAGGTAAAGAAAATGCCTACCTCCCAACCCATCGCGCCAGCTGCACTAGCGAGAATAAATGGGGGATAGGCCCAATCAAGAGTTCCTTTGCTCGCGATGAGTGCTAATCGCTTGGGAGCGTTCGGATCAGACTTTGACATGATCTCCTCCTAAGAATTATTCTTTTCGTCTATTTCATCCGACGAATATAGAAAACGAACTTACCATCTTCCTGCATGGACCGGAGCAACTCATTCCCCGTCTGTCGACTCCACGCTTCCATATCAGGCGGTGCGCCAGGATCAGTGGCAACCATCTTCAAGATTTGGCCCACTTCCATTGCCTTGATCGCCTTGAACGTCTTGACCACTGGCATAGGGCACAACATACCCGAACAATCGAGCACCTGATCCTCTTTGATCACATCCATTCCAACCTCCTGGGTACGGAACCTATAGGCTTTCAGCCTGACGATCGAAGACAGGCTGTCTTAAATCCCATTACTTAGGTTATAAGTCAGTATCTCTAAAGGTTATGATAATCACTGAGTTCCCCAAGCACTATCCCGCACGCAGGGGGATTTGCCTCCCCCGCGCGGGTGATTCGGATATAATCATTTTATAACTTTGATGTTTGCAAAACTAGTGACTTTCTTCCATGCAAGCCGGATATTTACATTTCTCTTGGCGTTTCGCTGGGCAGCACTGATCCCCGGATTGTTAACTCTAGGCATTGCGAACCAATCCGGACAACTTTTGTCTCCAATTTTGGTTTTTAGCGTCGCGCTGATTGCAAATCTTTTTATCTCCCTGGCGAACCGGCAACTCAATCAATTGGTGATTGACCACCCTGCATTTATAGGCATGGATCTGCTATTCAGCGCAGCCATCCTGGCAGTTAGCGGCGGCTTCCATAGTCCTTATTATTTATATGCTCTCAGTCCACTGTTAGCGGGAGCATTTTTCTTTCAGATGCGCGGGGCATTGAGCGTTTCTGCAGTTTTTACGCCACTTTATCTGATGGGCAACTATTTGAACTCGCAAACGATGGTCGCTCAGACTGACATCGTCACGATTACAAGTCAACTGGCCGGAGTCTGGTTAATTCCAATCCTTTTTGCTTATCCATCCATCTTATTGAAGGATATCAACCGGGCACAGGAAGAACTTGCAACTACGCGTGATGAACTCACCCAAAAGCATGAAAACTTGGCAATAGCGCATCGGCAGTTGGAAATAATCCATGACCTTACCATGCTGTTGCAGTCTGCACCTGATCTCCTTTCTGTTCAAGAGCGCGTACTGGGTGCAGTCACCACTGAACTTGGTTTTTCCAAAGCTGTTGTTTCTCTGGTTGATCCTGCATACGAGGAATTAGGCGGCTGGCTTGTTTATCCCGCGGAAGTTACGTTTCCCGCGGCAAAAGCGATTCCGCTTAAATCCGAAAATGGCGCTTTGATCAAAGCTTTACTTAATCGCACAATCTTTACGTCTAAAGGTGAAGTCCTCATTTGCGATGAAGAGCTTAACGGCTGGCTCAACGAACAGAGATGGCTTGTCATGCCACTTTATTTACGTGAACACCTCGTTGGGTTACTGCTGGTGAACTAAACGGATGTATTCACAAACGAGCAAGAAAATACCCTAATGCCCGTTGCGAATCAGGCCGCGCTCGCGCTGGGTACAACGATCCTATGTATTGACCGCGCCCGACGACTCGCGGTTGAGACCGAGCGGAACCGTATTGCTCGCGACATTCACGATACCGTCGCCCAGTCGCTCTTTGGCATTGTTTATAGTTTAGACGCCTGTATTACCATGCTCCCTCAAAAAGTGGACGATGTTAGAAATGAATTGATCGAATTGCGTACATTAGCCAACAATGCACATGAAGAAGTCCGTCGCTCAATCTTTGACCTGTGGCCTTCCGCGCTAACAGTAGAGTTGTTCATGGCAGACCTGACGAATTACATTAGCAATTGCTGTCGTCCACGTACGTTTAGTGTCATATTCAACAACAATGGTGATTTCAACGGTCTATCCGCTGGATTACGACGTACTATTTATCGCATGTCGCAGGAAGCACTGGCGAATTCGGCACGCCATTCTGGTGCGCAATCTGCCCGGTTCTGTTTGAACATTGCTGAGGACCAGGTGCATATCAGCATAACAGATGAGGGCCGTGGTTTTGATCCTTCTATTGCACTTTCGCGCAGTTTGAACCGCGAACATTTCGGACTGCATGGCATTCGCGAACGCGCGCTTGCCATGGGTGGACGTTGCGAAATCATCAGCAAGCCCAATGAAGGGTCTCGCATTTTGATCGAACTTCCTGTCAAAGGATATCATCTGAATGCCTGATCCAATCCGTATTCTCATTGTGGATGATCACGCCGTTGTCCGCAAAGGACTGGCAATGGTTCTTCGTTTGGAGCCAGACATTGAAATCGTAGGCGAAGCTGAAAATGGACGCGTGGGTTTGGATGCGGCACGGCGTATCATTCCAGATATTGTGCTGGCTGATCTGGTCATGCCTGAAATGGGTGGACAGGAGATGGCGCTTTTGCTGCGTAAGACGCATCCAGCGATCAAAATCATTATGTTGACTGGCACGGAAGTGGATGACCGGGTGTACGATCTGGTTGCCGCGGGTATTGAGGGATATGTGTTGAAGAACATCGAACCGGGCGAACTGGTTCGGGCAATTCACGCGGTGGTGCGGGGTGAGGCATACCTTCATCCTGACGTAATGAAAAAAATCCTTATCCATATGAAGCCGGTGCAATCATCTTCCGTTTCACTGACGCCCCGTGAACTTGAGATCATCGAATGGATGGCTTCCCCTAACACATATAAGCAGATCGCGGTCCAATTGTGCATAAGTGAAGAAACAGTCCGAAGTCACGCAAAAAATATTCTTGAGAAAATGCAACAGCCCAATCGAGCCCAGGCGGTGCTAGCCGCTATGAAAATGAAGCTCATCAAATTAGACAATTAAAACAAACTTTACAGTTTACACACTTTCTGCACCAAAGCATCAGGTTCTACCCTCTGTCCAGAACCTGATGCGCTGATATAAGCAAAAAAGCCTATCGTGAAATGCGACAAACGGCGCTAGGGGGTTCGGGGCGGAAACCATACAATTACCCACGTTTGAACCACAACAGAATTTCATGTTCCAACTCTTTCGAAGATTTGATGGACATTCTTGACTTGCCAGATTGGGCCAATGAAATAGCGACTAAGAATCCATCTATTGATGAGGTTTGATACACATGTTCACTATTACTCTTGATCCTATCATTGCACATATTGGGCCACTAATCCTGCGTTGGTACAGTTTGATTCTTATAACAGCCATCGGCATTGGCGTCTGGTTGACCGCCCGCGAGGCAGAACACAAAGGTTTCAAGAAAGATCATGTTTATGAAGCCGCGATCTATATCATATTTGGGGGGATTCTTGGAGCACGCTTATTTCATGTCCTTGATCAATGGTCAATTGAGTTTGCAGCGAACCCTATTCGTGCATTCTACATTTGGGAAGGTGGTCTCGCCATCTGGGGCGCAGTCGCCGGTGGCTTGGTAGCAGCAGCGTTGATTTCCTGGAAGCGAAGATGGAACTTCCCTGCCCTCCTGGACGCCGCCGCGCCGGGGTTGGTTCTCGCCCAGGCAGTCGGACGAATTGCCTGCATCATTACTGGCGACGCGATGGGCAAGCCGACAAGCGGTCCGTTTGGCTTCGCTTATTCCAGTCCGAATGCGCTTGTGCCGCAATTAGGTGTGTTCTATACGCCGATGCCCGTGTATGAAATCATTGCCAATTTGGGGATTTTTGCCGTCCTTTGGCAGTTACGAAAGCGCAATTGGGCAGATGGCAGACTTTTTCTAGTCTATATGGTTCTTTACAGTCTGGAGCGATTCTTCCTGGCTTTCACGAGTTCCTATCGAATTATTGCTTTTGGATTGACACAATCACAAATCATTGCGTTATTTGGATTGACCGCAGGGATCGTCTTGCTGTCATGGATGACTCGTAAACTAACCCAACAAACAACCTAACGGAGAAAAAGAGATGAACGAAAATTGTTACGTGGAACCAATCTACAAAAACATGGCTGCTGCAGATCAGCTTCAAAAGGCAGATAAGGCCACCTTGATCATTTGGGGAATGGGCTGTCCAAATTGTGTAACACGTGTTCGCAACAGCCTTCTTTTGCTAGAAGGGGTATATGGTGTGGATGTGTACCTCAATATGTCGTTGGCCGAGGTAAGCTATGACCGTGAGAAGACTCTCCCTACTGAATTAGTCGCTGCCGTAGCCCGCGCCGGTAACGATGGACGTCATGAGTATCGAGCGGAACTGGTTGCAATGGAATGAATTCTGGAAAAGGATAAACAAAATGAAAAAAACAGCGCGCCAACTTCGTATACAGGCTCTTGCACGCCAAAAGCGCATTCGTTCCTGGATTTTTGCCGTGATTGTGATTGGCGTATTAGGTCTGGCAGGCAATCTTCTCAGACAGGCATTCTTCCGCCCGGCACCTGCACCTATGGCAGGCAATGTGATCGATGTGCAAGCCTCGATGAGTGGTTTTGATCAAAAAGAGATTCACGTGAAAGCTGGTCAGCCTGTAACGATACGGCTAACCAGCCTGGATAATGAGCACCATACCGATGGAGGTGGCAAACACCAGTGGGCCGTTGAGGAACTGGGCGTGGATATCACCGCTCCACCCGAAGGTTCCAATTATGCTACCTTTACGCCAACAAAAGCGGGCACCTATACCTTTTACTGTGATATTTGTTGTGGTGGCAAGGCGAATCCCACAATGAATGGCCAGCTAATTGTTGAAGGATAACATGGTAACCAGTTCTCCCCTTCGTCGCATCGTCATTCTCTCGAAACTGGCTGTGGTGGCTCTGGGTTCCGTGGCGCTGACTGGACTATGGCATCCGAACGCGCCTAGCGAAGCCATGCAGATGTATTTGCCCAAAATCACATTACCAACTGTAATGGTCGCTGCCGCAGTCGATGGCATTAATCCGTGCGCGTTTACTGTTCTGCTTCTATTTATTACTGCCATGCTTGCAACCATGCAGGCAGGAGAACAGAGTCTGTACGCCGTTCGCACGCGAATGCTCAGCTTGGGCGGCATCTATATTGCTGCGGTTTTTCTCACCTATCTCGGCTTAGGGGTGGGTTTACTTAAGGCGCTCGACTTCTTCACGCGCCAACATCTCCCAGCGAGAATTGGTGCGCTGGCAGCCATTCTTTTTGGCTTGTGGATGCTTAAGGATTTCTTCTTGCCAGACATGGGCTTCCGTCTCCAGGCTCCCGCGCAAGTTGGCACAATGGCACAACAGATGGCGAAGAAAGCTACTGTTCCCGCTCTCATTTTGGGCGGCTTTCTGATTGGGCTATGCACCGTGCCATGCAGCGGCGCGGTCTATCTTGGTGTGTTGAGTTTGCTTGCCCTCCAGTCGTCAGCGTTATTGGGCTATGGGTATCTCACGCTGTATAACCTGATCTTTGTTTTGCCATTAGTAATTATCCTTATTGCTGCGTCTGCCCGCCCAACTTTGAATCGCCTGGCGCATTGGAATCTGCATCACAAAGAATGGGTGCGGCTGGCGCTCGGCGGAGGCGTGGTAGTGATGGGACTGCTTATTTTGGCGACTGTTTGACATTCGCATTGATCTTTATGAGACCTTTGATCCATCTTTATGATACCTTTACAGGCCGAATGTATACTGAAGTCAAGATAAAACACGAAAGGAGACATATACCATGATGGGCTTCGGACTTCTCTTCATGCTTGCTTTGATCGCTCTGCCAGTGATCCTTGTAGTAGTGCTGGTAAGCAAACTCAGCGGCAACAAATAACGCAATCGCACCTTCTCCTCCTACGGGGCTGTCTTTTTGGGACAGCCCCCTTTTTGTTCTCACCTGCACTTACGTGCGGTGCAAGTGTCATGCTCTTCATGTTTAGTGTTTTTTCCCACTCAATGCCATAAGCGAAAATGCCTATCTCCGAACGGTGGATTTGGCGCTATGGCTTTAACACCTGTCCGTCTATACTGGGAACAACAGGACGTATAGTTATGAGCGCGTTAATACCTTTTTTGGTTCTCGATCAGGCCTGCGATCAGGTTCTGGCCTGGGTCAACGGACAGTTGACCAGTGCCGGCTTTCGCGTCGTGCAGACGTTCGATTTGCAGGTAGCTCGTCTGGCTCATCCCGACTGTCCGTGTCCACATCACGGAACTGATGATTGCAATTGTCAGATGGTTGTCCTACTCATTTATCGGAAGCAGGATGATCCCGCTACGCTGGTCATCCATGGTCAGGATGGCAGGTCCTGGGTTTCTCTGGCAGGCCCAGTGGGGAAGCGTGCCAACCAGCACTTGGAGGCATCGATCCGACGCGCCCTAATACCTCAACTCTCTAACGTGGACACTTCCATTGAGGTAACTTATGAAGCCCCATCAACAGTCTGAAATCATCCGTCGACTACATTGTGCGGCGGGACACCTGAACGCTGTGATCGAAATGACGGAAACAGCCCAGCCTTGTGAGCAAGTGCTCTATCAACTCAATGCTGTTCAAGCCGCATTGCGAGCGGCTGGGATCAGGCTCCTGATCTGCCAGGCACAAAACAGCCAGACTATCATTTTAGACAGTCCATCCCCCGAACAGAGGGTTTCCGAACTGAAGCGGCTCCAATCTTTGTACACGATTTTCGTCAAATACTCCAATTACAACAACGAGGTTATCCATGACTGAAGCTCTATCAAAATTGACTCTGCCCATCTCGGGCATGACCTGTGCATCATGCGTTTCGCACGTGGAAGGCGCACTCAAGGAATTACCAGGCGTCTCGAACGTGACCGTCAACCTGGCGACCAATAAAGCGAGTCTCTCGTATGACCCTCAACGCGTCAAGCTGGATGACATGCGGCGCGCCGTGGACGATGTGGGCTACGATGTGGCGACGGCCGAGTTGACCTTCGATGTGCGCGGCATGACCTGCGCCTCTTGCGCGGATCATGTGGAGGGTGCACTCAAGGAACTGCGCGGCGTGCAGGAGGCCATCGTCAATTTGGGATTGGGCACAGCTCGCGTGGTCTATATACCGGGCATGGTTTCCACTTCAAGCATGAAACGCGCTGTGCGCGAAGTTGGCTATGAGGCCCAGGAACGCAGTGAAGGCGCAGACGCTCTTGACCGCGAACGCCAGGCCCGCGAGGAAGAGATCAAGCGCCAGGGCCGCAATCTCATCATCGCGGGGACCATTGGCTTGATCGTCATGATCGGTACGTTCTACGAAATGCTCGGTCCGCTTAAGGCTTTTATCCCTGAGTGGCTATCGTATAAGTGGGTGATCGGCCTGCTGACTACACCAATCGTCTTCGGCCCCGGGCGGGCGCCAGTTCTTCTCTAACTCGTGGCGCGGGCTCAAACATGGCGTTACCGATATGAATCTGCTGTATGCCACGGGTATCGGCGCGGCTTATGGTATCGCCGTCATCAATACATTGTTCCCGAATGCTGGTTTCGGCGGTGAAGGCGCGACCTTTTTCGAGAGCGCAGCCTTACTGACGGGTTTCATCATCCTGGGCCGCTGGCTCGAAGCATTGACGCGCGGCCGCACATCGGAGGCGATCCGCAAATTAATGAAGCTTCAGCCTAAAGTCGCGCGCGTGATTCGAAACGGCCAGGAGCAGGAAATTCCCGCAGACGAAGTCGAAATCGAAGACTTGATTCTTGTACGCCCCGGAGAGTCTATCGCTGTGGATGGCGAAGTGATCGAAGGTTACTCCGCAGTGGATGAATCCATGTTAACCGGTGAAAGCTTGCCCGTTGAAAAGAAGGCGGGTGACAACGTTATCAGCGGGACGATCAACAAGACTGGCGCGTTCAAGTTCAAGGCAACGCGCGTTGGCAAAGAGACCGCGCTGGCACAGATCATCAAGCTGGTGGAAGATGCCCAGGCCAGCAAAGCGCCGATCCAAAAACTCGCAGACTGGGTGGCGGGGCACTTCATCCTCGGCGTGCACTTGCTCGCTGTTGTTGTGTTCCTCTTCTGGTTCTTCCTTGGGTACCAGATGTTCTTTGACCCAAACTCTAGTTTTATTATGTCGCCTTACAAGCTGGGTGAGATCGGTGTATTTGGATTTTCATTGTTGCTTAGTGTAACGGTTCTGGTTATTTCGTGCCCGTGTGCAGTCGGACTGGCGACGCCATCAGCCATGATGGCTGGGACCGGCAAGGCTGCCGAGTTCGGAGTGCTCTTCAAAGGAGCAGAGGCGATTGAGAATGCCAGCAAGTTGCAAACCATTGTCTTCGACAAGACCGGCACGCTGACGAAGGGTGAGCCATCTGTCACTGATGTTGTTGTGGCTCCTATATGGCGGCTGCAAGACTCGCGCCAATCCGCCTCAGATTTGGACCTGGAAACTGTCCTTCGTCTGGCTGCCATCGCAGAGAAAAATTCCGAGCATCCGCTGGGCGAGGCGATTGTGCGCGGCGCAGAATCACGCGGCCTGAGATTGATCGAAGCTGAATCATTTAACTCCATCCCTGGGCATGGCATCGAAGCCAATGCCGAAGGATACAGGATTTTATTGGGTAATCGCAAATTAATGAAGGAACACCAGGTGGATTTTGCCGGGCTTATGCCGAAGGCTGAAGCTTTTGAAGCGGATGGCAAAACCGTCATGTTTGTTGCTGTAAATGAAGAGCCTGCGGGGCTGATCGCTGTAGCCGATACTCTCAAGGAAAATACAGTCGAAGCTATTCAGCGTTTGCACAAACTTGGAATTGAGACGGTCATGATCACTGGTGATAATCGCCGCACGGCTGAGGCGATAGCCCGCCAGGTTAGCATTGACCGCGTGTTGGCTGAGGTTCTTCCGCAAGATAAAGCGGAGGAGGTCAAGAAACTCCAGGCACAAGGCAAAAAGGTTGCTATGGTTGGCGATGGAGTGAATGACGCGCCCGCACTCGCGCAGGCAGATGTCGGTCTAGCGATCGGCTCAGGTACAGATGTAGCCAAAGAGACCGGCGACGTAATCTTGATTAAAGATGATATTCGCGATGTAGTTGTCGCCTTGGAAGTCGCTAAAGCAACCATGCGCAAGGTCAAGCAAAATCTATTCTGGGCGTTCTTCTATAATACGCTGGGGATTCCATTAGGCGCAGGACTATTCTACCCATTGGCATCACTTGTGATCAGTCCGGAATTGGCTGGTCTGATGATGGCTGTAAGTTCCATTTCCGTCACCCTCAACACGCTGCTTTTGAAAGGCTTCACACCATCGATTGGACGTGAACATAAGCCAAAGCAGGGCAGTGGCAGTCCACAATTACGTCCTACAACAGCTTCGGTGGGCGATGATTGATTTCAAGAAGCAATACTGAGAGAAGAAAATGACAATGCAAGCTAATCCTACAATTCATGATGTAAGAACAGGGAATGTAGATGATCAGGCTACTACCACCTTGACACGTGCGCGCTATCAACGCATTTCTCCAATTTATGACAGGCTAGAATGGCTGATGGAGCGTCGCGCCCGACCGTGGCGAGAAAAACTGTGGCAATTTGCATATGGCCCACAGGTGCTCGAAGTTGGCGTCGGCACTGGAAAGAATATGGAATTCTGGCCGCTGAATTGTAAGATTACAGCCATTGACCTGACGCCGGGCATGCTGGATATCGCTCGCCAACGCGAAAAGAGTCTGAATCGGCAGGATGTCAATTTACGTCTGGGTGATGTGCAGCACCTTGAGTTTGCTTCTGCATCCTTCGATACGGTTGTAGCAACTTTTGTCTTTTGCTCAGTACCAGATCCCATCCAAGGCTTACGTGAGATTGGCCGGGTTGTTCGCCCCGATGGACAGATCCTACTTTTGGAACATCTCCGCATTGACCGGCCCGTGGTTGGCACACTGATGGATATTCTCGCTCCACTGATTGTTCGGCTGAATGGCGCCAATATCAACCGTCGAACGGTAGAGAATCTCCGCATTGCCGGGTTGAAGATCAAACGGGTCGAGGATCTGGATGATATAGGGATGTTCAAGCTCATCTTCGCGCGCCCGGGAGCTTGAGTTCATAAATAAACACTTCGCTTGCCAGTTACATCATTCCGTCATTGCGAGGCCGCGTCCTGAGCGAAGCGAGTGTTCGTCGAGCGAAGTCGAAGGATCACCCGAAGCAATCCCTCGCACAGTAAGAGATTTTCGTCGGGATTTCGACGCTACGCGTCTCAACCCTCCTCGCAATGACGAAACTCAAAGGAGTATTTTATGGAACACGAACAAGTTGAAAAACAAGTGGCGCAGAAAAGTGCACTGATCTACATTCCTATTTCGCTAGGATTGGCACTCCTGTTTTTCCTGGTGAGTACATTTACCGGCAACTATCCGTTCGTGGCTCGGATTGGTGGCACCGTCTGGGTGGCATTGCTGAGTCTCATTGTGTCAATGCCCATCGTGATATCAAGAGTAAAGAAAAGTTCACAAAATCGGTAGCTGGAGCCAAGTTGGATTCCTACGCCTTGTCCAAGGCGATAAGCTGATCCCGCTATAGATTGAATCGATGCTCCCAAACTTTTCCCGCCGCGATTTTCTGAAAGCCTCGAGTGCTGGCCTGCTGGGATTGTTCCTGACAGACCTTCGCCTTGAGCACGTTTTTGCTGCAGAGACGCCCAAACAAGGCCGTAGTACGATGAGTGGCATTGATCTGTTTAGTGAACCATTCTTCAATGCGAAAAAGATATCTATGTTGCGCCGAGACGAAATAGTGGATATCAGTAGTGAGGTCCAAGGCGATTATGGCTATGGCAATCCATTCAATTCAACTTGGTACCAAGTTAATGGCGAAGGTTATGTCTACTCTGGAGCGGTCCAGCCGGTCGAAACACTTCACCAAAAGCCAATTTTTGACATTCCCGAAATCGGTGTGCTGGGTGAGATCAGTGTCCCATTCAGTGATACGCGGCGCGCCAGCAGTGTTTTTGCAGATCGCGGTTACCGTGTTTACTATGCCACTATCCATTGGATCATGAAGACGGTTGTGAACCGTGACGAGAAGAGCATGTGGTATCAGATCTATGACCGTCAGTCTAAGGAATTGCTTTATATCCCAGCTCACGAAATGCGTGTTATTTCCCCTGATGAGCTTACAAGCCTTTCTCCTGAGGTTCCAGAACAAGACAAGCGTATCCATGTTGACTTGGCCAGCCAATCAGTCACGGCTTTTGAAGGTGAGAAG
>Ga0137367_10004285_pt1 | contig 11569 bp, 7 predicted proteins | sample SagtaG_14_FD_104939 | JGI IMG/M metagenome (GOLD analysis project Ga0137367, IMG submission 104939) | Vadose zone soil microbial communities from Sagehorn Ranch, Mendocino, California, USA - Sage1_L_80_16 metaG | ecosystem: Environmental > Terrestrial > Soil > Vadose zone | place: USA... | reverse complement strand
TTGCAGATTGCAGATTTAGACGAGGTTTCTCACCCTTGCTATGGAGCTTTATAATCTGGTAGTCAGTTGCAAGTTGTCCGTCGTCACTACTGACAACTGACAACTGACTACTACATGTGAGCCTTGTCTAACTCATCTTGTCATCTTGTCATCTTGTCACTTGATACATACCGGAGGCTCATGTTATGGTCACTCACTTCCTCTCCGCCGCCGACCTCACACACACGCAGGCCGACGCTTTGCTCCAGCAAGCGCAGGCGCTCAAGGCGGAATGGCGCAATGGCGGCCACGCCGATCAACCGCTACGCGGAAAAACGCTTGCGCTGGTGTTCGAGAAGCCATCGCTTCGCACGCGCGTGGCCTTTGAGGCCGGCATGGCTCAGCTAGGCGGGCACGGCAGCTACCTGTCGGCCAACGACATCGACATGGGCGGGCGCGAGAGTGTGCCGGATGTCGCGCGCAACCTGAGCCGTTGGGTCCAGGTGATTGCGGCGCGCGTCTTTCGCCATGCTACGGTCGAGGAGTTGGCGCGCCACTCCAGCGTGCCAGTGATCAACGCGCTGTGCGACCGCGAGCATCCCTGCCAGGCGCTGGCCGACATGCTTACTCTCAAGGAGCGCTTTGGGCGGCTGCAAGGCCTGCGGCTGGCCTATGTCGGCGATGGCAACAACGTTTGCCATTCGCTAATGTTGTTCGGCGCGACGTTGGGCGTGAATGTCGGCGTGGCCTGCCCGCCCGATTACCGCCCCGACCCAGAAATTGTGCAGCAGGCCGAGCAGCGCGCCGCCGAGAGCGACGCGACAATCACGATCAGCTCATCGCCAAACGAGATCGTATCCGGCGCCGATGCGGTCTACACCGATGTGTGGGCCTCGATGGGCCAGGAGCACGAGGCCGCGCGCCGCCGCCCTGCGTTCCAGCCGTACCAGCTCAACGCCGCGCTGATGGAGCAGGCTCGCACCGGTGCGCTGGCGATGCACTGCTTGCCGGCGCACCGCGGCGAAGAGATCACCGCCGAAGTGATCGATGGGCCGAACTCGGTGGTGTTCGACCAGGCCGAGAATCGCCTGCATGTGCAGAAGGCGCTGATTCTGACGCTGCTCAACCTCTGAGATTACGTGAACAAAGAACAGAGAACAAAGAACAAAAAGATCAATCTTTGTTCTCTGTTCTCTGTTCTTTGTTCTGGCCGCTAAATCCTTAGCACCCCCGCCTGCATCAGCGCGCCCGCCGCGATCGCCAGGCCAGCGATGGTGACAAACGCGGCGCTGGCGACCGGTAGCGCACGCAGCAGCCGCCCGTTGGTTGGGAAATATTCGAATAGCCGCCGCGCGTAGACCAGTAGCAGGCCGATGCCCGTCAGCACCGCCGCCAGCCCGACGCTAAACGCCACGATCAGCAGCATTCCGAACGCCACGCGGTGCAGTGCAATCGCGCTCAATAACACCACCAGCGCCGAGGGACATGGCAGCAGCCCGCCCGAGATGCCCAACGCCAGCAAACTGCGCCAAGTCACTGGCCGATCATCGGCGCCGGGCGGCATATGGCTGTGACCATGCGGCCCATGGTCGTGGCCATGGCCGTGTTCATGGTGGTCATGGCTGTGGCCGTGCTCATGATCATGATCATGTTGCCCATAATCGTGGGTATGCTCGTGTTCATGCATATGATCGGGCTCATGGAAATGCTCGTTCGTCTTTCGGCGAAACAGCCCAATCAACCGGCTGCGGAACAGCATCAAGCCGATGATCACCACCAGCACACCGCTGATAAACTCTAACCATGGGTAAAGCTGCTCGGGCAGAATGTAGTTCGAGATCCACAGCGTCACAAAGCCAAGCGCAAATACGCCCGCGGTGTGGGTAATCGTGGTCGTCAGGCCCAGAAACACGGCATGCCTGGTGGTTCCGCGCGCGCCCACAAGGTAGGCGGCGACGATCGTCTTGCCATGGCCGGGCGTCAGCGCATGGCCCGCGCCGAGCAACAGCGCCAGCAGCAGCGCCAGCGCGATCACCGGCAAGGTCAGCTCGCGCGTGGCGATCAAGTTGGCGAACTGATCGGGCACGCGGGCGTTGGCCGGCTGTGCGGTGTGAGTGATGCTCGTCGCCGCGCCGCCACTCGCCGCGCCAAGCGTCGCGCTCGCATGGGCTTCTCGAACATTCAGCGGGCTGCTGAGCATATCTTGTGGGTATGTATGCAGCTCATCGCTTTGGTCCTGGGCCGGCACACTCGCGTCCTTAAGTGTCACACCCTCGCCTGGGCAGATCACGATCTCACGCCAGCCGATCCGCTCGGCGAAGTTGTCGTCGCGGTACTCGATCGCGATTGGCTGCGCGGTGTTGGCGATCGACGCCGTGAGGTCGAGCTGGATGCGCAGTGTCAGCAATCCACCCTGGCCCTCTGGGAAGCTCAGCGCCTGCGCCACCGGCCGCAGCTCGGCCGGGCCGCCATTCACAGCTAGGTGCAGACCGCTCAGCAGCGTGGAAACCTGCTTCGCTAGGTAGCTTGCCTGCTCGACATTGGCGATCTGGCCATCGCCATCGGCATCGATCGCCTGACGCTCCTGAAAGGTCGGTATCTCGGCCATGTCGACCAGATAGCGCACGCTCAGCGTATCGCGGCCCACGTCGATCCGGCTGTATTGGTTGACCGTGAAGTTGCCTAGCGGATGTGCCTCGGCGCGCTCGGGAGCGCGTGCAACCACGAGTCCGATCGCCATCAGGAGCGGCAGTAGCCATCGTTTCATCATAAACCTCTGACAATCATCTATTCGCGTAGCTTCGCGTGCATTCGCGGATCGAACGTTCTTACTTGCTCGCGGCGGAGTTCAGCTCGGCCAGGGCCTGCTTGGCCTGTGGGGCGAACAGCGGCGAGAAGTGCGGGTTGAGCGTCAGCGCGCGGTTTAGGTAGTCGCGCGCTGCCGCGCTATCGCCCGCGGCCTGCGCGATTATTCCGGCGTGATACAGCATCAGCGCGTCTTGGGTGTTCAGTCGTAGCGCCTCGGCGGCATAGCGGCGCGCCTCAGTGGTTTGGCCGGCCTTGAACAGCGCCCAGGCCAGTGTATCGGCGGCTTTGACGCTTGGGCGCCGCTGATACGCGGCGCGCGCCAGCGCCGCCGTCGCAGCCGGATCTTGGCCATGGTCGGCGTCGAACAGCGCCAGTTCCAGGTCGGTGTCGACGCCACTAGCCTTGAACAGTTGCTGCATGGCGCGCACCAGCTCGTACTGCTTGGCCGCGTCGGCGATCTTACCATTGGCTTCTTGCAGCTCGCCCAGGCCGATCACAAATTCGGGCAGCGGCATCCGCGCGATCGCTTTGTTGTAGCGGTCGATTGCCTCGCCACTGCGCCCTTGCGCCGCCCGCACGCGTGCCAGACCGGCCTGCGCGTAGACATAGTCGGGCACGAAGGCCAGCGTGGCCTGGTATGCCCGCTCGGCGCCGTCCAAGTCGCCCTTTGCGAAGAACAGGTTGCCTAGCTGCACCCGCACCCACGCGCTGTTCTCGCTCGTCTCCCCGCCGGCGCTGACGGCCAGCTGCATCGCCTCGATTGCGCCCTCTAGGTCGCCATGCAGCTCGCGTGCGTACGAGATGCGGCTATATGAGCTGAGGTCGGGCCGCTTATCAACCATGGTCTGTAAGGTCGCGATGCTGTCGTCATACATCCCCAGCTCGGTTTGTGCGTCGGCAATCACGCCGTAGATCCGCGGAATGGTCCGGTTCAGCGCCCGCGCTCGCTCGCCGATCTCCAGCGCTTCGCGGAACTGGTGGCGCGTGTTCGCCAGCGTACCAGCGGCGATCAGCGCCTCGACGTTCTGCGGATCGCGGCGCAGGGCCTGGTCTACCGCGCCCTGAGCCTTGACGTAGTAGCTCGGGTCGCCGGTCTCGCGCGCCTTCTGGACGTATAGGCTCGCTAACACCGCGTAAGAATCGACACTGTTGGGGTTCTCGCGGAGCACCTCCTGCGTGTCCCAGATCAGCCGGTCGGTCCGGTTGACTGGCCGCTGCGCCGCCGCGTTACTCAGTTGCTGGGCGATCGGCGACTGCCAGGGCAGCGCGCCTTGCCGACTCAGCACCAGCACCAGCACGATGGCCACACCCGCGAGGGCAATCGCTCCCGCCGGCAGTGCCCAGCGCAGTTTGATGTTCGGCATGATTCTTTGCATTGATTCAGCTCCTGTTTCAGAGGGCGGATTTGCAGAAAATGTTGCAATAACTGCGGCGCGCGGCCGCCAATAGGCTTTTCGGCTTTTCGAAGAAGATCGCTCTGCTCGATGGATGGAGCGGCGAGATCGTCCTGTAACCCGCCGCCCCGTCCTACCCTCGATGTTATTGGGCGTTGCGTGTGCCGCCGTGCAATGTGCTGTCGTAGCCCGCAAACGGGGTCGCCAAATACGGGAACTCGGTGAAGAACTCTTGGTCGTTCTTATCCACGCCGTCGCCGACGACGTTGTTCGGGCTCTTGTTCGGCAGGCTGAAGGCGCCCGCGAGGAACCCGCCGTAGCCCTGCGCCACCGCCCGCAGCTCGATGTCGACGATGTCGTCCTCGAGCCGTCGGCCGTTCGGGAAGCCCAGCTCGACCTTAGTCGGGTCGTCGTTAATCACGGTGAGTGGGTTGCCCTTGCCCACCGGGATGGTGGCCGGGATAGACACGTTCAGGCGCAGCAGGTCGGCCTTCGCGCCCTTGCCAGGGTTGTTGACCCCCGGCACGCCCTGGAGCAGGATCAGGCTCAGGTCGGTGCGGCCGGTCGTATCAACATGCTGCAGCGCACTGCCATAGAGCAGGTTGACGATCCCGGCCAGCTCCGAGTTCAGGTAGAACTTCTCGAACTGCTTGTCGTCGGCCGGGTCGGTGCTGTTCCACAGGTCTTTCATTCCACGCGGGATAATTACCTCGTTGATCAGCGGGTAGCCCAGCCGCGAGACCTGCTGCCATGGTCCGCTGTTGCTTACTGTCCCGTTCGAGCGGAGCACGCGGGTTGTCTGGCGGCTGGCGCTGGCGTACACTCCGAGCACCGGCTGCTTGGTGTCGCTCGGTCCCTTGTGATCCCTGGTGAGCATATTGATCGGGATCTGCATGATGATCGAGTGGGTGTTGTAGCCGCTCACGCCGTCGATCCCGGCGCCCGGCGTGCGGGGAATCAGATGCAGGTTGTTGAATGGCCGCAGGCCGCCCAGGTCGAAGATCGCGCCTAGATCAACAAAGAATGGATCGTCGCGCTGGCCGGCGAAGATCTTGGTGCCGTTGCTCAGCGTCACGATCGACTTGCGCGCCACGTCCTCATAGGCCGCGGCCGAGTCGGCGCCGCTGGTCTTGATCGTGCGCGGGCCGACATTGACCGGCGGTACGTTGCCGCGGGCGATGGTGTCGCTGTCGTCGCCCTTGATCCGCTCGACGGTGTAGGTCTGCTGGACGAACAGGTTCGGGTCGTCCCCAGACGCGACCTGCGGGCCGGCGTATAGGAACGAGTTCGGCGCCAGGTTCTTGGTCTTGAACCGGAACCGATAGGTAATGTCCTCTTCCCCGTCGCCGCTGTTGTCGATGTGGATCTCATAGCGCACGTCGTCGCCGAAGGTGTTAAAGTTTGGACCTCCGTTGGGCTCCTCAAGCGGAATGTAGTTGGCGACGATCGTCACTGTGTCCTCGTTTGGCGTGCGGAAGAAGTACAGGTCGGTGTTGTCGGCCAGTGGGTCCTGGCTGATCAGCGGCGCCTCGCGGTGGCTGGAAGCCTGCGTGCCGCCCGGTCCCATGACGAGCAGAAGCGCAAAGACTGCCATGAGCGAGAAAAGCGAGAGAATGAGCTTGCGTTTCACGAGTGTCTACTCCTTTGCGAAGATCGCAACATAATCGATCGGTCCGTATGACCAAGCTGCTGATGCCGTGCTTCAATGCTTTTACGCGCTGTAAGCGGGCGCATTGCGCTGCTATTGAAGTCGTGCGGAATTATCTGCTTTGCTCCTTCGCACCTCCTTTCCGCAAGTAAACGATGATGACCACGCCTAAATGAGGCAGTGCAGTAGCGAACTTGCGCTATGGCGGCCTCGAGTGCGGCAAATAAGCAATTTTTCAGCAAACGAAGATCAGGCCCACTTGTACGCCTGAATGCAAGTAACGTGGGCAAAACCTACGACTACGATGTTTCTCGCCTACATGCCCTGGTAATCGATGTTTACAGTCCTTCTGTCATGCAATGCGTAACAAGTGTTGATCTTGGATGTCGAAAATCGTGGTGAATTCTGATTCTTCTTCATAGTCTTTGGATTTTTGCGCTCTGCGAGCGCAAAAATCCAAAGACTGAAAAATGAGGTACCATATCAGAGAGGAGCGCGGCGACTGCCGCGCTCCTCTCTGATGCGAACCTTATTACTACGGAGCACGATGTAGCGGGCTATTATAGCCAGCGTGGGGCGTCGCGACATACGGGAAGTGAATCATGAACGGCACATCATTCGTGTCCACGCCGTCGCCGATCGTGTTATTCGGGCTGAGGTTACACAGCTTGAACAGACCGGCCAGAACATCGCCGTAACCACAGGCGACCGCGCGCAGATCGACATCGACAATGTCGTCCTCGAGCCGCCGGCCGTTCGGGTATCCCGCCAGGTCGCCGGCTGGCACGCCCAGGCGGTTGCCGTATCCAACATCGACTTTGCCGGGCTTGATCGCCGTGCTGAGCCGCAGCAGGTCGGCCGGAATGGTCTTCGCCATGGCGGTGACACCCGGCACGCCCTTCAGCAGAATCAGTGACAGATCGGCTCGGCCAGTTGTTGGGACGTTGTTCTTCAACGGTGGGTACAGCAGGTTGATCAGCCCGGCCAGCTCGGGATTCTCGTAGTACTTCAGGAACTGCTGGTCGTCAGCCGGGTCGGTTGCGTTCCAAAAGTCCTTCTGCCCAACCGGGATGATCACCTCGTTGATCAGCGGCTCGCCCAGGCGCGACACCTGGACCCAGTTTGCCTTGGTCTTGCCGCCGCGCAGCACCTGCGTGGTCGCTCGACTGGCGCTGTTGAAATACGTTCGATCGCATCCTCCTTTCTATTGCGCGCATCATCGACCCGCATTGTGAAGTTGCGCAGACAATGCGGTAGCTGGCCTACGCGCCGGTAGGCTTTCGTACAGTCAATCTGCCATTCAACAAGATTGCCCGTTCTATCTGCGCCGGTCGAGCTTCACCAGACTATTCGGAGGTTCCGAGGGAAAAGGATGAGTATAGGATTCCGATCGCTTGACACACTAAAACAAACGTACTATTCTAGGCATAATACCTTTCAAAAAAGGATTGCGCTATGGCTCTCGATCTGAGCGCCCTCAGCCGTCAAGTACGCGCCATGAGCGGCTCACTGGCGACCGAGGCGAGCGATAAGCAGGCCCGTCAGACGCTCGCGCTGGGCCGCTATCTAGAGGAGTCCGACGACTACGCGAGCTGGGCCCAGGCGGCCGACCTGAGCCGCGAGACGGCCGCCTGGCTATTGGCCCGCCCGATCGAGCCGCTCAACACGACGCGCGATCTGCCCGCGCGCCCCCCCGAGTACGCGCTGATCGCCACCGACGGCTCGCAGATCGATGTCGAGCGGCACGGCATGGCCGCGTGCTATGTGATCAACGTTGGGCGCGTGTTCCTGCGCTACGGCGCGAGCCCGGCCGCCAAGCTCAGCTCGCGCCCGCTGCTGTACTACCGCGATGAAGATCTGTATCTTTCCGACGGCGTACGGCGCATCCCGATCGAAGGCAACTACCTGAGCGCCAAGCGCGATGTCGAGGAGGGTGTCGCGCTCGGCGAGCTGGCCGACGAGTTTCTATCCGCGAATAATGCTAATCTCCGCGAATACAAACAAATGACATTTGATAGTGTTGAAACTATTCGCGTGAATTCGCGTGAATTCGTGGATCAGCTACCGGCGATAGCTCTTCAGGATGGCACGCTGGTGCGCTGGACGCTGGCGGGCGCCGAGAAGTTCGTGCAGGATCATTTTTTGAAACCGTACCTGGCCTATCTCGACGGCATGCGCGAGCGCGGAATTCCGGTCGCGTCGTATATTAGCCGCCCGCGCGCGCCCGAGGTCGCCGGCACCATCCGGCTGATGCTCTGCCCCGACGTGGATGTGGCCAAGGGGCGCGGCGCCAAGTGCAGCGAATGCAGCGACGCCGCGGCCAATCGCACGCCGTCGTGCATGGTCTGCCAGGGCCTCACCGACGCCGACATCCTGGCCGACATCCTGGCCGAGGGCCAGCGCGGCCCGCTGTTTGTTTCGATGTCGCGGATCAATGTCGAGGCCTACGGTCCGCACCTGATCCACTTTTTCTACCTGCGAGTTGGCCGCGAGGTCGCGCGGGTCGAGCTGCCCAAGTGGGTCGCCGAGGATTCCGCCAAGGTCGATCTGATCCACACGCTGATCTACGACCAGTGCATGAAGGGGCAGGGCTACCCGGTGGCGCTGGCGCGCGCCCACGAGCAGGCGATCGTGCGCGCCGCCGACCGGCGCGCATTTCTGGGGATCGTCGAGGGCAGTCTGCTGCGCGCCGAGATGCCCGCCAGCGACTCGAAGAAGCGCGAGAGCAAGGAGCGGCAGGCGCTCTGAAAAGAATAAAGTGACCCCTCGACTTGTTCTCTGTTCTTTGTTCTTCGCTTACAGTTCTCCCGAACGCGGTCTCTCGGATTGATCCGCATTTGATGTTGCCCTGATCTCAGCTTAACTCCATCAACGCCGCACATACCAGCCGCATGACCAACTCCTGCTTGTATGCGGTCTGTGGGAGCGGTTGCGCCCCGCGCGCTGCTAGCGCGGCTGCCGCGGCGATCGACTCATCGATCAGCGGCTTGCCGATCAGGCTGGCCGCCGCGTCTTCGGCAAGCAGCGGGGTATTGGCCACGCCGCCCAGCGCGATGCGGGCCTCGGCCACACTGCCATGTTCGAGCCTGACTGCTGCGGCGACGCTCGCCAGCGCGAAGGCGTAGACAGCGCGCTCCATCGCTTTCTGGTAGATGCTGCGCCAGCCCACATGCGCTGGCAGTGTGATGCCGGTGATCAGCTCCGATTGGCCCAGCGTGTTGAGCTTGCGGCGCTCGCCAGTCGGCGGCGCCAACAGCTCCAGCAGATCGACGGAGCGCTCGCCATCTGGCCCACTGAGCCCGACCGTCGCGCCAAGCGCCAGCAGCGCCGTGGCCGGGTCGCTCGGGTGCGGCGCGATGCACTGAGACTGCTGGAATAGCGCATGGAGATGATGCTCGCCAGCGCGGGCGTAGCACTCCTCCCCACCCTTGAGCCAGCAGTCGAACGGCCCGCGGTAGTACCAGCAGCGCACGTCCTGCAGCAGGTTGCCGCCGATCGTCGCGACGTTGCGCAACTGCGGCGAGGCGGCCGAGTGCGCGGCCAGCGCCAGCGCCCGGCAGGGCCCATCGCGGAGCCGTGGGTCGCGCTCGAGGTCGGTCAGCGTCGTCAGCGCGCCGATGTGCAGCTCGTCCCCACGGACCGCGACGCCGCGCAGCCCCAGCCCACGCAGGCTGACCAGCCGATCTGGGCTGGCCAGCTGATCCTTCAGCGCCGGCACCAGATCGGTTCCACCCGCCAGCGGCAGCGTCCCCCGGTCGAGCAGCGGGATGACCTCGTCGATCGTGGCGGCGGTGACATACGCAAACTTCTTCATGGTTTTCTCTTCTTGTCAGTAGTCAGTAGTCAGTTGCGGTGCAACTGACTACTGACTACTGACAATGCCTCAAGCACCTTCTCCGGCGTGATCGGTAGCTCGCGGATGCGCACGCCGATCGCGTTGGCGACGGCATTGGCGATCGCCGCGGCGGTTGGGATGATCGGCGGCTCGCCCGCACCCTTCGCGCCTGTCGGATTGGCGACAAGGTCGGGGATGTCGATCCGCAGGACGTCGATCTCCGGCACGTCGGCGATCGTCGGCAGCTTGTAATCGCCGAGGTTCGCGTTGAGCGGCTGGCCCGAGGCGCGGTCGATCATGCGGCGCTCCATGAGCGCGTAGCCGATCCCCTGGATGACGCCACCCTCGATCTGACTGCGGAAGGTCAGCGCGTTGATGATCCGCCCGCAGTCGTGCGCGGCGACCACGCGCAGCACGCGCACGCGCCCGGTGAGCGTATCGACCTCGACCTCCACAAACTGTGCGCCGCTCGTAACGATCCACGTATCGTTGGGGTTGGGGCCACGGCTGCCGGCGCCGCTGATCGTCGCGCCATCCAGCTTCTGCGTCAGCTCGCGCACAGCGCACAGCAGCGTGCCGCTCTGGTAGATCGCCCCGCCGCGGAGCTCTAATGACGCGGCGTCGGCCTCGAAAACTTGCGCCGCGACGTCGAGCAGCTGTTGACGGGCGTTGCGGGCGGCCGCGCGCACCGCTGGGGCCATCGAGGGCACGGTCATGCTGCCGCCGCTGATCGGCGCGTACTGCGCCGCGTCGCTGTCGCCCAGCAGCGTGCGAACTGCGGCGAGCGGCAGGCCTAGCTCCTCCGCGCATACCTGAGTCAGGACAGTCTTGGTGCCCGTGCCGATGTCCTGAGTGCCCGTGCGCAGCGTCGCCGTGCCGTCAGGGTTCAACTCAACGTTGGCGTAGGCCGGCGGCCCGCCCCCGCCGCCCCAGATCTGATTCGCCATCCCAACCCCGCGCCGATACCGGTCCGACGACCGACGCCTGCCCTGAGCGGAGTCGAAGGGACCGACGACTGCCAGATTATCTGAGGGTAGAGGATAGAGGATAGAAGATAGCGTTTCGTCTACACTTACATTGCTATCCTCTATCTTCAATCCTCTATCTTCGGTGGTCGGTGGTTGGTGGTCGGTTGTCGCCCATCCGATCCGCTCGGCGCCCTGCACGTAGCACGTTTCGATCGGGTAGTTCGAGAAGGCACGGCCGCTGGTCTGGTCATGCTCGGGGATGTTCTTGCGCCGCAGCACCAGCGGATCCATACCCAGCGCCGCCGCCAGCTCGTCGATCGCCGACTCGATCGCGAAGGTGCCCTCGACGAAGCCGGGCGCGCGGAACGCCGCGAAGGTGCCGGTGTTGGTGAAGACGCCGGTGGTCGCGGCGCGAGCGTTGGCGCAGCGATACATGTCCAGCCCCGGCTCGGCGACAGGGGGGAGCCATGCGCCATAGGCGCCCAGACCAGTCAGGCAATCGACATCCATTGCCGTCAGGGTGCCGTCGCGCCTGGCGCCCAGCTTGACGGTCATCACGGCCGCACTGCGATTGCCGCCGGCGATCTGCTCGATCGGGCGCGTGTACATAACCCGCACCGGGCGGCGAAGCTGCCTGGCCAGTAGCGCGGCGTACAGGGTGGTCGCGCCCGTCTCGGCCTTGCTGCCAAACCCGCCGCCGATATACTGGCAGATCACCTGCACCTGGCTCTGTGGCAGATCGAGCCAATCCGCGATCATGTTGCGCGTACCAAACACATGCTGGGTGCTCTCGTACAGCGTTAGATTGTCACCCTCCCAGTAGGCGACCGATCCATGTGGCTCCAGGCAGCTGTGGACCTGGCTAGCGGTGCGGTAGGTCTGCTCGACGACAACATCCGCCGTGGCAAAGCCCGCCCCCAGGTCGCCGCGCTCCACG
>Ga0137367_10004278_pt1 | contig 11573 bp, 7 predicted proteins | sample SagtaG_14_FD_104939 | JGI IMG/M metagenome (GOLD analysis project Ga0137367, IMG submission 104939) | Vadose zone soil microbial communities from Sagehorn Ranch, Mendocino, California, USA - Sage1_L_80_16 metaG | ecosystem: Environmental > Terrestrial > Soil > Vadose zone | place: USA... | reverse complement strand
TGGGAAGTTACCGCGCCGGCCAACCTGCCGGGCGGCTTCTTTCGCCTGAAAAATCACGTCCAACATTTCGGATTCTGGGCAGGATCACTGGCCCCGCAGGGATCCATCGTTGAGCAGCGCGGCTCGGTAAACTTCACCTATCTTCAAGGCGGGTTGAGTGGGGCTTTATCAGACCTGGCCGTGGCCTCGGGAATGAGATTGCTGGTCCCTTCTCCTGACTTTAGTGATACCAACGCCGTCAACGCGATAAAACCTTATACCAACAGCATCCTTGCTTTCTTCATGATGGATGAACCCGATTGCGTCGCTGGAGGAAACACGGGTACGCTAAATACACTGTTAACGTCCATTGAGACTGAAATCGTCAAGGTGCACGCCAATTTCCCGGGCGCGAAGACCATGTTTACCGTCGGCTGCGATTTTTGGAACTACAGTAATTTCCGCATTCCCAACGGTATTGATTATATCGCGATTGAAAGTTACGGGAGCACGGGCGACCCCGCCACGACTCAAAGCGAATGGTTGGCCAAAATCAATCATTTGAAATCTTATATGAATCGCTCCCAAAGAATCTTCCTGATGCCGGGAGCGACCGAAGGCTATGGGACTGAATCCCAGCTTATCGAAAAAGCAAACGATATTTACAATTACGCCCAGACCGATCCGTTGGTCATTGGTGTGTTTCCGTTTGACTGGTACAGCGCTAATTATGATTGCGCGAGTGTAGGCCAATTCTGCGGCAACGGAGTACCGGCCACGAACTACGCCATACCTGTCATTGGCAGCCGGAGCGTGCGCGATCTGGCGAACTTGCGTGCGCGCTATATTCAGATCGGTCAATCCATCATGAGCGGCCCTTTTCTGGATGTGGGCACGGGCGGCCCTTCGATCCAATTTCTTGGCGGTCCCAGCCTGCCCGCGTCGCCTTGGATTGCCTCTCAGACGGGAGGAACAGATGGAACAACGCTCGTCGTTGATTTTTTTGATCCGGAACTTGGGGCCACGAATCAGGCCTTGCGAATCGACTCCGGCGCGAACGCGAACGAGTGGTACGTTGGACCATTGGCTCTGGATGAACTGGCGGTCGGCGCGCGATTTCGCCTTGTGACCTTCAGTCCCACTGGCAAAGAAAATCTGTTGTGTTTGACCACCGGTTCCACGCCGTTGTCCCCGGCGCCCGCCATCACACTTGTCAATGGCCGTTACAAACTCTGGAGTTACGTGAACTCGGATACCCAGATAATGGACCTCGGCCCGGTTGTACCAAACGCCTGGCACATCGCCTACCTCTACGCTCGGAAGGACGGTAGGGTTAAGTTGTGGTGGGACGGGAATCTGGTCTTCGATGGCGCGGCGCCGCTGGTCAATCCGTTCGATGGATATGTCGAGTGGGGCAGCGGCTCGTGGCAGTACGACGCGACCACCAGCGTGGACTTTGATTGGGTTGCTTACGGCAATAACTTTTGACGACGCGGCGCCGCTGGTCGATTCGCGCGATGGATCTGCCGGAAGAGGAACGACGCGCGGCGGGGCGCGCGCGACCATGCGAGGTGGCGGGTTATTTCGATGCGTCAGCGATGTTTGCCGTCCGCAAGGAATAACTCCAACGGAGTTGTGTCACTCAGCCCAAGGCTGGCGTGCAACGACTACCTTGGGTGAACGTCGGCTTATGAAAACAACCTCAACCAGGTTGTGGCCGACGTTGTGCGTGCCGTGATGAACGGATTGGCCACAACCGCGTTGCGGTTGGGGTTGTTTGATGGACGGTGACCCAAGGTAGCCGCGATGCGGCAACCTTGGGCTTTGGGCTGGAATCCCGTTGGGATTCTCGGATTGAGCGCCCTACTTGAGAGATCTGATTTGCACCTCGGCCATTCCTGCTTGTTTGAGCACCTCTGCATATTCGCTCGCGTGACGGATGTCCACGAGCACCGCCAGGCCGCACGGCTTCAATACCCGCACGATCTCACGCAATGCCTGTTCCCGATCGGCGCGCTCAGAGAGATTATGCAACGCCCACTCGACACTACTGCGTCAAAACTGTTCGCGTCGAACGGGAGCTGCCGTGCGTCGCCGGTCTTAATTTCGATCCGCCCGTTGACGCCTTCGGCGAGCGCGTTCGCACGGGTCGTCTCGGGGCTGTTGCCGGATTGATCTTCGGTGCGCCAGAGGTCCACGCCCACGGCCAAACCACTCGTGAGCCGCTTCGCCACGCCGATCAACATCAATCCGCGACCGCATCCGACATCCAGCACCCGCTCGTCGCCGCGCAAGCGTATTTCGTCCAGCAAACGCTCGCGCAGGTGCAACTTGAGCACTCGGCTGCCGAACAACATCAGCGTCGCAGTCGCGATCCAACAGATTCCTCCCCCAATTCCCGTTCCGACAAGAATACTGAGCCACATTGATCGATGACTCGCAAACTTCGCCAACACCAGCCCGCCGATCACACCCGCCGCGCCGGCCAGAAACAATCGTCGCACCACCTGTGGGGCGTCCAATCCGTAGTCAGGCTTGGGTTTCTGTATTTCTGCGGCCATGGAGAAAGGTTGACGAACCGATAGCGGGCGTCGAGGAAACGTGCGTGTCGCGCGGGCAAAGTTGACCGCTGGTTGCGGGCAGTTTTTGGGCGCAGCGCTGTGGAAATGGTGACCAGGAAAAGGTTGAGCACGGGAAGGAGCGCGGCGTTCACGCCGCTTCACCGTCCGCACAAACAGAACACTCGAAATTATTCCGAGTTCCCCTACAATCGGATATTGAAGCGGCATAAATGCCGCGCTCCAGTTGGGATGGAATCGCCGAAACCATGTCGCCGCACGCTGCCGAAGAATGTCGGCTTGCTCGAACTCATCCGCGGCAAACGCGAACGGGATTGGAAACCTTCCGTTGAAGAATTGAAGAAGGGCTTTCGCGGCTGGCATCAGCGCGGTTACTTGCCACACTTCGACGCGCCGGGAGTGAGGCAGTTCGTTACGTTTCAACTCCATGACGCGTTTCCTGTCACTCGATGCCCGGAGTTTCAGGCAGTTCTGAAAGAGCCCGACGATTCGACAAGACGCCGGAAGCTCGAAGTGTGGCTCGATCGTGGCCACGGCGATTGTTGGCTGCGTCGGCGGGATGTCGCGGAACTCGTCGAAAAGATTTTGCTCGAAGCCGATGGCCACGATTATAGGTTGCAGGCGTGGGTCGTCATGCCGAATCACATTCATCTGGTCGTGGACGTTTGGGACGTGCCGCTTGCAAAGTTGATCAATGGCTGGAAAGGCAGGTCCTCACGCGAAGCCAACAAATTGCTCGGTCGGCGCGGTCAGTTCTGGCAGGAGGATTACTATGATACGCTCATCCGTGACGAAGCGCACTTGAAGCGGGCGATCCGTTACACTGAACAGAATCCGGCGAAAGCGTTTCTGGCGAAAGATGCGCGGGGCTGGCCGTGCAGCAGCGCGCGCTATCGCGACGAATACGAACGCATGCCGTGGCAACGCGCCGAATAGGAGCGCGGCATTTATGCCGCTTCAACGTGAGAAGTTTGGAAGTCTCTAAAATTATCGGATGCCCTTGGTATGCGAACGGTGAAGCGCCGTGAACGGCGCGCTCCGTCTGCGGGGTGCGACCTTCAAGTCGCTTCAGCGCGCGCACGGGCAAGACGCAGGAAAATTCCTGCGCGCGCTGTCATGCGTGAGGTGAAGCGGCGTAAACGCCGCGCTCCCAACGCGGAATGGGTGGGAACGGTTTCTCAGGGTAGGCGCGTTGCGCCAGCCCTGGGCTGATGGATTTGGCTTAAGCAGTGGGGCAACGGCGAAAGGAATTCGGCGAAGCCGACGGCTCGCAAAGGCCGAGCGAGCGGGCGGGAGCGAGTCCATCCCGTTGGGATTTGAAAATGGAAATGAAGTTACGGCGCGGGAGAGCTATGACACCGATACGAAAACCGTAACAGAGGCAGTCATTCCAAGCCTGTTCGAAAAGTGAAACGTGCGTGGCAATGGAGGATCCACGAAGGCCCTCATCGGCCACAGACGAAGTTCTTCTTTAAGCAAGGCCTTAATCGATTCGGCATATCCGCAAAGTCGCCGAAAGAGTTGCTTGGTTGATTTCTTCTTGCAGTCCAACCCGTGAGTTTCAATGAACTCTTCAAAGGAATCTGACTGAAAAAACACGAACAGCGGCTCTCCGGCGCTTTCTCGTAGAAAAATGATTGGGTCTTCTATACATGAGAACGCGCCATCCCGATTGCGTCTCGCCACCGCAAATTCAGCTGGATGCTTGACTCTGAACTCTGAATCAATTCCAAAGTGGCCAAACGTCGCGCGAGGTGTCATTTGGTTATCGAGTTTGATTTCCTCCGAATAATCTGGCTTGAGAGCTCTTTGCCGCCTGCGCTCAATGTCCCATCTCTTGCGGAAATGATCTGACATATTCCGTTAGGTTTTTTCTTTAATTCCCCGCCGTCGCCAGTTCCTCCTCAAAATCGACAATCTCCTTTATTTGAACCAGAAACCACCGGTCGATCTTCGTGAGGTTGAAAATCTCCTCGATGCTGAACCCGGCCCGCAGCGCGTGGCGGATGAAGAAAACCCTCTCGGCGTTCGGGATGCTCAGTTTGCTGCTGATGACGTCGCGGGGGAGAATATCGCGGTCGCCATAAACCTCGGTGCCAATGCGCCAGGGTTTGCCGTCGCCGCCCAGGCCGCTGCGGCCGATCTCCAGCGAGCGCAGGCATTTTTGCAGGCTTTCCTTGAACGTGCGGCCGATGGCCATCACTTCGCCCACGCTTTTCATCTGCGTGGTGAGCGTGGGGTCGGCCTGGGGAAATTTCTCGAAAGCGAACCGCGGGATCTTGGTGACGACATAGTCAATGGTCGGCTCGAAGCTGGCCGGCGTTTCGCGGGTGATGTCGTTTTTGATCTCGTCGAGCAGGTAACCCACCGCCAGTTTCGCGGCAATTTTCGCGATGGGAAATCCGGTGGCCTTGGACGCGAGCGCGGAACTGCGGCTGACGCGCGGGTTCATCTCGATGATGACCATGCGGCCATTGTCCGGGTTGACCGCGAATTGGATGTTCGAGCCGCCCGTCTCGACGCCCACGGCGCGAATGACGGCGAAGCTCTGGTCGCGCATGATCTGGAATTCCTTGTCGGTGAGGGTCTGGATGGGCGCGACGGTGATGGAGTCGCCGGTGTGGACGCCCATCGGGTCGAAGTTTTCGATCGAGCAGATAATGACGCAGTTGTCGGCCTGGTCGCGCATGACCTCCATCTCGTATTCCTTCCAGCCGAGCAGGGCTTCTTCGATGAGGATTTCCGAGACGGGCGAGAGGTCCATGCCGCGCTTGGCGAGTTCGTCGAATTCGTCGCGGTTGTAAGCGATGCCGCCGCCCGTGCCACCGAGGGTGAACGCGGGCCGGATGATGAGCGGGAAACGGCCGATTTTTTCGGCCACAGCGCGAGCTTCTTCCAGGTTGTGTGACGTTCCGCTGATGGGCACGTCGAGGCCAATGCTCAGCATGAGTTGCTTGAAGGCTTCGCGATCTTCGCCTTTGTGGATGGCCTCGGCTTTCGCGCCGATCATTTCGACGCCGTGCCGTTCGAGCGCGCCGTTCCGGTGAAGGGCCATCGCCGTATTAAGCGCAGTCTGGCCCCCGAGCGTGGGAAGCAGGACGAGCTTATTAGCGATTTGCGATTTGCGATTTGCGATTTCAGAAGGCGGAACGTCAACGGGCACGCCGATGCGGCGCATCTCGTCCAATTCGCGCACGATGATCTTCTCGACCGCTTCAGGCGTGATCGGCTCGATATAGGTGCGGTCCGCAAACTCCGGGTCGGTCATGATGGTGGCCGGGTTGGAGTTGACGAGGACGACGCGGTAGCCTTCTTCCCTGAGCGCCTTGCACGCCTGCGTGCCGGAGTAATCGAACTCGCACGCCTGGCCGATGATGATCGGACCGGCGCCAATGATGAGGACGGAATGTATGTCCGTGCGTTTGGGCATAAAAAACCGCACGAGTCAAAAGTATTCCCCGGCGCTTGTCAGCAATTTTTGACGATTAGAGGCCGGCGTGGGGCGTTCCGGTTGCCGCGCCACCGTGCCTCGTTGGAGTGTCGTAAAGGAGATTGCCTCGGCGGCGCGGTTGCATTAAAAAATGAGCGCTGGAGTTGATGGCTCGGGAATTCGGACCTTTCTTCGCCTTCCAGGCCTCTGAATGAAGAGAGAATCTCATAAGCAAACCGGTGATGCGCACCATCGAATCTCCCCAAAACCCGATCCCGTCACAGCGGCGTTCTTGCGTCCTTGAAGTATTCCACGTGGCCGTCGAGAAACAGGCGGTTGCGGCCGCCAGAATGAATGGTGCGGCCCCGCAATTCCGGAGGCACCGTGGGAATGGTTTTGGGGAAATAAGGATCAACCACCAGTTCCACGTCGCTCGGGCCGTTGGGAACGCCGACGACGGGATCGTTGGCCGCCTGAAGATCGGCCAAGGCCTGGGATTCCGATTTGCCCCAAAAATCTTCGAGCATCAGCGGATCATTCAGGTCGTTGGTGCGGTCGAAGCGCCAAAGCCAATACCGTGTCACCGGCGCATTGGAAGCCCCGGACAACGATTGGACCGATTGCACCGCGTTTCCCGCCGGCGAAATGACCGCCGCCGGGCAGGACCAGATGGAATCGCTCGCGCCGTCTTTTTGAAGGACCAGGGCCGCCCAGCCGCCGCGCGGGTCGGAGGGGGGCCAGCTCGTCCAGGGCCGATATCCGGCGGGCAGACTTGACTTCAGATCGCGCCGGTCCGGGAAACGGTTTTCATGTTCGTCAAGGTAGAGCGCGAACGCAACGCCGATCTGTTTGAGATTGGACAAACACGCGGTTTGTTTTGCCAGCCGCTTGGCGCGACTGAGCGCGGGGAGCAGTAAGGCAGCGAGCAATCCGACGATGGCAATGACCACCAGCAGCTCGATCAGCGTGAAAGCGCGCCGGCGCTTGTTCGCTTTCCACGCCCTGCGAAACAGCAGGTTGTCTGGATGAAATCTCAATGCCTGAAATCACGCGGAGTCGGAGCCAGCAGACGCGCCTTTCGACATCCGTCATAGCAGTCTCGGCTGGTTGCCCGCCGCTTTCAACCCGAGCTTCTTAAAGCTCAGTTCCGTCGCCACGCGACCCTGCGACGTGCGGTTGAGATAGCCCTCCATAATCAGGTAAGGTTCATAGACTTCCTCCAGGGTGTCCGGCTCTTCGCCCACCGCCACCGCCAGCGAATTGATGCCTACCGGGCCGCCGCCAAATTTCACAATGATGGCCTCGAGGATGCGCTTATCCATTTCGTCGAGACCGTTCTGGTCGATCTCAAGCATCGCCAGCGCCTGGTCGGCGACCGCCGCGGTGATGCGGCCGTCATGCCTCACTTGCGCGTAATCGCGCACGCGACGAAGCAGGTTGTTCGCAATCCGCGGCGTGCCGCGACTGCGCCGGGCGATTTCACGCGCGCCGTTCACTTCGATCCCGACGTTCAACAGGCGCGCCGAGCGGACGACGATTTGCTGCAACTGCTCGGCCTGGTAATAGTCGAGTCGCTCGCGCACCGCGAAGCGCGTCAACAACGGCGCCGTGAGCAGGCCGCTGCGCGTAGTGGCGCCGATGAGCGTGAAGCGCGGCAGGTTCAGGCGCACGCTGCGCGCGTTCGGGCCCTGGTCGATGATGATGTCCAGTTTGAAATCCTCCATGGCCGGGTAGAGATATTCCTCGATGGTTTTCTGCAGGCGATGGATTTCGTCGATGAACAGCACGTCGCCTTCCTCGAGGTTGGTGAGCAGCCCGGCGAGGTCGCCGGCCTTTTCGATGGTCGGGCCGCTGGTGGATTTGAGGTTCGTGCCCATCGCCTTGGCGAGGATGATGGCGAGCGTGGTTTTGCCCAGCCCGGGCGGGCCGTTGAGGAGGATGTGGTCGAGCGCTTCCCCGCGTTGTTTGGCGGCGGCGACGGCGATCTCGAGTCGTTCCTTGACCTTGGCCTGGCCGGTGAACTCGGAAAAGAGCGACGGCCGCAGCGTCATTTCCAGCGCCGCGTCGGGCTTGGCCAGCACACTTGAGGTCAATCGCTCAGCCATCGCCCGACAGAATGCGGAAAGGGTGAACCAGCGGCAAGGGGAAAGAGGATTGATCCTTGAATTGCAGAGTTTACCCTATTGTTGCAATAATTGGTCCCGAGGTTGCAATTTGAGTCTTACCTGACAAGGCCATGGCGGATGATTTGTGCCGCTTGCGAACGACCACTGGAAATGACCGTCTGTCGATCACTCGAAATGCCAGTACAACCTTTTGTTGCACATGCAACAAAAGGTTGTACTGGGAATTTTATGCAACGTTAGGGTTTATCTGCGAAAAAGTTCTCCTTGATCGAAAGTTGAATGTCGGTCGAGCAGAGCTAACATCGGGCGGCATGAGAAAACTGAGCATCTCGTTCGCAATATTTCTTCTGGCGATGGGGATGATGTTTTATTGGCACTTCAAATCGAAGTCCCCGGATGAGATGTCGCAAACCGGTGGGACGAGCGCTGGTACGACATCGGCTGCGCCCATCGCACCGCGAAATCCCCGCGAGCAGCTCTACGCCTCCTATCGTTTGGGGCCGGACCGGCGCTGTTTACGGGCGGTGGCTGAAATCAATCGGATGCTGACCAGCGCGGAACTCGCGGTGGCGGAGGCCGAATTCGACCGCGGACAGTGGAGGGTTCGTTATCGCGCCCAAGAAGTGGGCACGTTGCCGGAATTTCCTGATTTTCCCGACTTGCTCCGGTTGCTGACCAACTATGCGGGAGGATTGAAACCGACCAGCGCGCTCAAGCTTCAATCGGTCGGCCAGGCGCGCCCGGAAATCGCACACGAACTGGACGCCCTGCGAGCCATCCCGGCGGCTCAGATGACGGACCGCCTCTGGCGGAACGGTCCGCGTAACGCGGAATTGCTGCGCCAGGGGATGCAGTCACTGACCCTGCTGGCGTTTTTGAATTTGGATCAGGTGCACGCTTCGGACCTCGTCGCCGCCCGTGCGCTGGCGACCCTGGCCGTGGTCGAGTCTGCGACCGGACAACCCGCGGCGCGAGAGGAGTGCCTGCAGGCGCAGGCGATGGGCTACTTTTCCCACGCGTGCAATCTGGCCGCACGACTCCCCGCGACGGACCCGTTGCGGCAATACCTCCAGCGCGAAGACCGCGCGCTGGAAACAAGCGCCCGCGCCCAAACCAGCTCGATGGAAGCGCGCTATCTCCAGGCGCGGCGGTTGGCCGAGAAACGGGATTTGTTTGGTTGGTTAAACTACGTGGACCGGCACTTGAGCAAAGACGCCGGGTTTGTCCTGCCCCTGTTGCAATCGGGCCTTACCTTGGATTGGTTTGAAACGCGCGAGGAACTGTCGGCGATTTTGGCCAGGCAGGTTTTGCTCGAACTCGGCAAATTCAGTCCGGCCACTGCTGCGCCCGAGGCCGGGGGTGCCCCCGGTGAAACCAACGGACTTCTGGCCAGGATCGAATCGGCGCTGGACAAAGTGGAGGTCCAGCCTGGCGGGCTATGTCTCGATCGCGGTTTGATCCAGGCGTACTACCGCGGCTGTTACTACTCCGCGCTGAAGGAAGCCGGCCTGCACTATCTGGATTACCGCTCCTCCATCCAGGCTGCCAGCCGTTTTGCCGAATCTCTGGGACCGGCGCCTGCCGGTCCAGCCGCCGAGTTTAAGGACTGGTATGCTCACCTGGTTGTGTCCAAGGAAGGCCATGGCAGCCTGGCGGATTTGCGTGGCGACCTTGGCAGCCTGGGCGCTTTCGGCCAGCCATTACTCTCCCGGACCTTCGAGGAAATAGAAGACCTGGTGCCCTACGGTGAAACGACACTGTTGGACGCGGGCCGCGAATTGTCGCGCAAGCTCGACAGCCGTCCCAAGAATGTGCTCGAGCTGGGGGTCATCGCCCACCAGAACCTGCTGGCGTTCGGGTTGGCCGAAAAACTGTTGGTCAGCGGCATCGCGGCCCAGCAATTCCACGAGCTTCGGCTACAGGCCTGGGATGCCGCTTACCGGGGAGATCGGCATCGCCTGGAGGAACTGCTCGCTTTGCCGGAACTGGAGCCTAAAGAAAAATTTGAGGTGCTGCTCTTCTTGCAGAACCAGGAAGGTGTCACGACCAATCTTTTGCGTCAGGAATACGAGCGATTGATCGCCGCCCAACCTGATGCCTGGTCGGTCACCAGCGCCTATGCCGACTACCTGGAAAAACAGGAGGATTACCCCACCGCGCGACGTTTCACCCAGGCCTGGCTGGATCGCAAGGTGAAAAACGTGTCGGGCTTTGATGAAATTCTCGCACGCACCGCGCTGGCGCGGATGTATTATCATCAGGGTCGGTATGCCGAAGGGTTGAAGGCCATCGAACCCGTGGGGGAGACTCACAAGCTCAGCGCCATGCAGCGTAAGGCGCTGCTGCTCGACCGGCTCGGTCGTGAGCAAGAGGCTGCCGCACTGGCCCAGACAGCGCATGACCTTTATCCGGACAACCTGGACGCCCTCGCCCTGATGGTGGAGTTGGATTGGCGGCATGGACGCTACCCTCAAGCAGCGGCGCACCTCGCGCACTGGCCTTACCCGATTAACAGTACCGACTGGCGCTGGAACTTGGGCCCGCTGTTTCTGGATTGTTTCAAGGGGCGTGACGCGGAGGCCGTCAGCGCGGCCGAAGCAATGATTGCGGTCAACCTCGGTCGCGGCCATCAACTGGGGCAATTCGCCGCCGAGGCAGCCAATCACGGCAACCCCGCGCTTGCGTTTGACATCCAATCGCGGCTTCGCACGGGCGGGTTGGAGCAGTTCGAACTTTCCACGGGTGCCTACGGCTATCTGAAAGCCTGGAAAGGCCAGGCCGCCGCGCTCGAATGGGTGCGCCAGCGGATACCCGCGCAAGACCGAATGACGTTGGCGATGTTCGCTCACGAGCCCGACCACCCCGAACTGCTTTGGGAGGTTGCCCCGGCACAATTGAGCGGTTTCGGGGCGGACTATTACTGGCTGATGCGCGCCGCCGCGAGCTTGAAACCGGGAACCGACAACGCGTCGCGCCGGCAGGCGCTCAAAGAATATTACGAGAAGAACAACGGCAGCTACTATGACCTGGCCGGGCGCTACCTGCTGGGAATGGCGGACGAAAAGGATGTGGTGGCGGCAGCCGTAACGCCCAAGCAGCAATGCGAGCTCTATTATTTCATCGGCTTCAAGGCGCAGCAGGAGGGAAGAATCCGCGACGCCGCGGATTGGTATTGGTTGAGCATTGCCACCGGATTGATAAACAACGGGGAGGCTCACTGGGCCTACAATCAGCTCCACTCATGGAAAAACGCCAGCAAAAGCCTCTCGCGGCTGGAAGCCGAAGCAGCAAGAGCGCCTGCGGAAAAAAACTGAGTTTGCGCAACCCAACCCGAAGCTCGAAGTTCGGTCTAAACGCCGATGTCAGCATCAACACCCGCGAATTCCGGATTCATCCCGCCGAAAGTATTGAAAACCGGTCTAGCTCGTTTATCCTGTCGGCATGCCCCCGAATCGGCCA
>Ga0137367_10004275_pt1 | contig 11579 bp, 10 predicted proteins | sample SagtaG_14_FD_104939 | JGI IMG/M metagenome (GOLD analysis project Ga0137367, IMG submission 104939) | Vadose zone soil microbial communities from Sagehorn Ranch, Mendocino, California, USA - Sage1_L_80_16 metaG | ecosystem: Environmental > Terrestrial > Soil > Vadose zone | place: USA... | reverse complement strand
TATCTCACCAAGTCCGCCGCCCGCAGGCACGCTCACTACGCGGGGCGGAAGGCCTAGCGTAGCCCCACCTCGCCGAGCGCACCGGTGGCGTTGCCGCTGACGATGAGCCCCGGCAGAGGAACCGCAACCGGTGCGCTCCGGTTGGTGATGCTACGCTGGATCTCGCGCTCCACGTAGTGAGCAAGCTTGCGGGCGCCGAACTTGGTGAAATACACGCCATCGGCCGAGCGCAGTCGCCGTGTCTGCCCTTCGTAGTCGGGCCCCTGGGCCGAGTAACGGCCGGCCTCGTCGACGAAGCCGTCCCAAATGTCGACATAAACGATGCCCGCCTTCTCGGCTCGGCTGCGGTAAAGCTCGTTGAGGTAAGACGAATCCGCGCTGGCCTTGGTGTTGCGTTGTGACGGCAAACCAACCCACACCACCGGAACGCCGGCGCTCTTGAGGGCAGCGATGGTGGCGTCGATGCGCCTGATATAGGCGAGCTCCCATTTTTCCGTGTGGAATTCCCACGGCCCGTAGGACGCTTGGCGCGCCTGCTCGGGCGTCATGTTCGCGTGCTCGGCGGCTTGCGGCGGCTCGGCCGGCTGTTGTTCCGGGTCCGGAGGTGGCGGCGGTGTTGGCGGCGTTGCGGAGGGAGCAGCAGCTGGCGCCGCCTGGGCATTCGGCTTGGGCGCGCCCGGCCGTGGAGCAGGCGGGGCCTTTTCGCGGATCGTCTGACGATCGTTGTTTCCGATCATCATGACGATGAATTTGGGCTTCTCGGACGCAATGATCTCGCGCGCCACCTGCGGCCATTCGAGGTCGCGGCGCTGGTCGTAGCGAATCAGACCGGAATCGGTGCGGTGCTTGCGCACGACGGCCATGTCCGGGTTTTCGGAGAAAGCATCCTCAAGCCCGTAGGCCAGCCAGTCCGCGTTGCCATCGCCCATCACCACGATCGAGGTCGTGGCCTCGGGCTTCTTCTGCGAGGCTGGCGGTGCGCGCGAATAATCGACGGGCGCCTCGCGTTCCTGCCGGTAGGGATCATTGTAACGCCGCTCATTCCAGCCGCCGCCCCACCCGCCCCAGTTGTTGTTGTTCCAGTTGTTGTTGTATTGCTGCTGGCGCTGAGGGCGACCGCCCCAGTCCCAGAATTGCGCCTGCGCAGGCCATAACAGCGCGAGACTAATGCCCGCGGCCGCGGCGGCCACATATGCACGGGACATGCTGGGTAAGCCCATAATCACCTGCCGATGGCCAAAACCGCGCCGTCGCCGGCGCCGTTAGCAGGCCTAATATAGTCAAAAAACGTCAACTTGAAGATAGCCCTGGCCGCCATTTATCGGCTGCGCAGCCGCTCCAGGAGCGCCGCCGAAGCGAACCCGTCGGGCACGGCCCCGACCGCCGATTGGAACTGGCGCAGGGCGCTGCGGGTTTTGCCGCCGAGCCGGCCATCGGGCTCGCCCACATCGTAGCCGCGCGCAGAAAGGTGCTGCTGCAGCTCGTAGCGCTCCGCCCGCGTGAGCACGCGTTCGTGCCGTGGCCAGGGCTGCACGAACGGCTCCCCGCCGCGCAGCCGGTCGGCGAGATGGCCGATGGCCAGCGCATAAGCCTCGGCCGGATTGTATTTCATGATGACACGAAAATTCTGCAGCATCAGGAAGCCCGGCCCATGTGCCCCAGCCGGCACCAGCAGATAGGCGCGGTCATCGGGGCGCGGGAAGGCTTTGCCGCCGGCGCGCCGGAGGCCCAAACGCTCCCACTCCTGCACCGGCATCACGCGGGAGCGATCGGCGAGCAGGAAGTTGAAGCCTTTCGGCACGACGACCTCGTAGCCCCAGGTCTGGCCGCTGACCCAGCCGTCTTTCTTGAGATTGTTGGCGGTAGAGGCGACTACGTCGGGCACGGAGTCGACGACATCACGGCGACCGTCACCATCGAAGTCGACGGCGTAGCGCTTGAACGAGGTCGGCATGAACTGGGTCGGACCGAATGCGCCCGCCCACGAGCCCTTGAGATGGTCAGCCTTCACATCGCCGCGCGTCAGAATTTCCAGCGCCGAGAGAAATTCGTCGCGGAAATAGTCTTGACGGCGACCGATACAGGCCAGCGTGGCGGTCGAACGGATCACCGAGCGCTCGCCGATCTGCGTGCCATAATTGGATTCAACGCCCCAGATGGCGGCGATGAAGTAGCGATCGACGCCATATGCCTTCTCGACCGCGTCGAAGGCGGCGCGGTGCTGAGCGAGAATCGCCCGGCCATTCTGGATGCGGTCTTCGTTCACCAAAATGTCGAGGTAATCCCAGATCGATTTGGTGAACTCCGGTTGGGAATCGAGCAGATCCATGATCCGCAGATCGGGCGTGAGGCCGGCGACGTTGGCCTCGAACACCGCGCGCGTGACGCCGCGGCGCTCGGCCTGCGGCCAGAGTCCAGCCAAGCAATTGCGAAAATTGGCCGCAGCCGTTCGAATCGCCTGCGCCGTCATCAGCGGATGATTGGAGGCGCCGGATTCCCCGCTCCATTCCTGGGGGCCGGCAGGCGGCGCGGCTGGAACCGGGCCGCCGCTGGGCGAGTTGAACAGCGTGCGAATATCCAATCCCTGGCCGAAGGCTGCACCTGCCCAAACGGCGGCCAAAACGAGCGCACTGAGCGGGCCTATCGGTGCGCCAAATCTTGCCATGGCAGTTGCTCTCGGCTCGTCGTTGCGTAACAGACTTAGCAAAAATCAGATGACTGGTTTCTTAGCGGCCGGCGCGCTGCCGGTTTCGACGGCTTTTAACCTCTTGCCGGCGCGTAGCCATTAGGACTTACTGCCACAGCACTCAAGTTCGGCGATACGGAGACAGATGGAACCGAACGGGTTCCGGCTACAATCCCGGCGATATCATGAAAGCGATCCGCAAAGCCGTCTTCCCCGTTGCAGGACTGGGTACAAGATTTCTGCCGGCCACCAAGGCCATGCCGAAGGAGATGTTGCCGGTGGTCGACCGGCCGCTGATCCAGCACGTGGTCGACGAAGCGCGCGAAGCGGGCATCGAGCATTTCATCTTCGTCACCGGCCGCAACAAGGCTGTCATCGAGGACCACTTCGACCGGCAGTTCGAGCTCGAGCACACGCTCACCGAGCGCCAAAGGCGGTCCGATCTCGAGCTGCTCATGCGCGACCTGCCCGGTCCGGGAACGGCGAGCTTCACGCGCCAGCAAGTGCCGTTGGGACTCGGCCACGCGGTGTGGTGCGCGCGCGAGCTGGTGGGGCACGAGCCTTTTGCGCTGCTGTTGCCCGACGTGCTGGTGCAGCACAACCGCAGCTGCCTCGCGCAGATGATCGATGCGGCGCGCGATCTCGCCGAGAACGCGAATATCATTGCCGTCGAACAAATGGCGGCCGAGCGGCTGCACATGTATGGGGTGATCGGCATCGGCGAGCGCAGCGGCAATCTGTTCTCGGTCAACCAAATGGTGGAGAAACCTGCGCGAGAAAGGGCGCCGTCAAACCTCATCATCACCGGCCGCTATATCCTGCAGCCCGAGATCTTCCACATCCTTGCCGCCGAAAAGCGCGGCGCAGGCAATGAAATTCAGCTCACCGACGCGATGATCGAACTCGCGAGAACACAGCCGTTCTACGCCCTGGAATTCGAGGGCAGGAGCTTTGATTGTGGGTCGAAGGTGGGTTTTCTTGCGGCCAATATCGCCTATGCGCTCGAACGCAGCGATATCGCGCCGGCGATGCGCGCCGAACTCAAGCGCCTGCTCGGCGACGGCTAGCCCGGATGCGGCCGGTTATGCTTTGGTTAACCAAGAGAAAGCGGATATAATAAAAGCCCTCGGCCGGGCGGCGCAGGTCGCCTGGCGGCCTGCTTCCATGTTGTCGGAGCGTGATGCCCAAGGCGCTTAGCACCGAACGACGTACGAGCGCGCGCACCGGCGATGTGATCGCCTCGGCGGTGCGAACGCTCGAGGTCGAGGCGACGGGCATCACCACACTCTCAGCCGCCATTCACGACGGGCTCGGCCGTGCCTTCATAGCCGCCGTGGAGTTGATCTCCGGCGCGCAGGGCCGGTTGATCGTGACCGGCATGGGCAAATCGGGACACGTCGCGCGAAAAATCGCGGCGACGTTCGCGTCCACGGGCACGCCGGCCTTTTTCGTACATCCCAGCGAAGCAAGTCACGGCGATCTCGGCATGATCGCGCCCGACGACGTCATCATGGCGCTGTCGTGGTCGGGAGAGACGGTCGAACTCAAGGATCTGATCGACTACTCGCGCCGCTTCCGCATCGGGCTCATTGCCGTTACCGCGGTAAGCGACAGCACGCTCGGCCGAGCGGCAGATGTCGTGCTCGCGGTGCCGCAGGCCCGGGAAGCCTGCCCACACAACCTCGCTCCCACCACTTCGACGCTCATGCAGGCCGCGCTCGGCGACGCGCTGGCCATCGCGCTGTTGGAGAGCCGAGGCTTCACCGCCGTCGACTTCAGCAGATTGCACCCGGGCGGCCGCCTGGGCGCGATGCTCAAGTTCGTGCGCGACATCATGCACACCGGCAGCGAGATCCCGCTCGCCACGGTCGGCACCCACATGTCGGAGGCGATCGCCGAGATGACAGCCAAGACGTTCGGCTGTGTCGGCATCACCGACAGCCGCGGGCTGCTCGTGGGCATCATCACGGACGGGGACCTGCGCCGGCACATGAGCGCCAATTTGCTCGATCTCAAGGTCGAGGAAGTGATGACGTCGGAGCCGAAGACCGTGCGGCCCGATCAGCTTGTCACCGAAGCGCTCGAGCTGCTCAACTCGATGAAGAAGACGCAACTGATTGTGGTCGATGCCGGCAGGCCGGTGGGGGTCGTGCACTTCCACGATCTGCTGCGCGCCGGAGTTGCGTGATTAGCGGTAATCCCTGGAACGAAGCCCCTCATGCTGAGGAGCATCGCAGCGGCAGCGGGGGCAGATGCTTCCATAGGCACAGGCGCGCTGCGATGCGTCTCGAAGCATGAGGGCGATCCTCATCCTTCGTGACGCGCGTACGCCCATTCGAATCTGCGGGACCGCCGCAGCACGCGCGCTCCTCAGGATGAGGGCGCTCCCGCGCCCCACCAGATCGCCTCAGTGTCTAGGCGCGCGCGCGGCGCTTGCGCGCTTTCGAGGGGCGCTTACCCCCGCGATATCTCCGCCCGGCGGCGCTGGCGGCCTCCGCAGTGATTCCAAAATGCGCGCCGATTTCCCGCCAGGTCGCCCCGGCGTCGTAAGCTTTGGATATGGCCTGATTGCGAGACATGCCCTTCGCCATCGCTTTCCGCATGCCTGCGATCGCCTTTCGCGCCCGCGCCAGGCGCGCATGCGCCCGTTTCCTCATCGCCTTGGCGAAATTCTCCCGGTTGCGCTCCCAACTGGCGATGAGCTTGAGTCGGGCGACCACCTGCTCGCGCCGCAAGCCGAGCGCCGTCGCGATCTCGTCGGCGCCGCGGCCCGCGGCCTGCAACGCCGACAGGCGTTTCTTCCGTTGTTCCGACCAGGGTCGAGGCATCGGCACTCCAATTACGGCGACGCTACGCCGAACGTGCGACAAATACCACGCATGCGGCGAGAAGGTTACTCGGCGCCAGCGCGCACCCAGCCAGTATCACGGTATTCGGCCTTCACGCCCAGCCCTTGAGCTCCCGTAGCGTCATCTGCCAGATCACCAGCATGCCGGGCGCACTGTCGTTGAGGCAGGGTATGGCCGCAAAATTCTCGCCTCCGTATTTCTTGAAGAGACGCGCGTTCTCGATGGCGATCTCCTCGAGTGTTTCCAGACAATCGGCCGAGAAGCCCGGCGTGATCACCGCAAGATTCTTGACCCCCTCTTTGGCAAGCTTCCTGATGGTGCGATTGGTTGCGGGCTCGAGCCATTTGCCGCGGCCGAACCGCGACTGAAACGTCATCACCAATTTCGTCTCGTCGAGATTGAGCCGCTCGCGCAGGAGCCGCGTGGTCTCGACACAATGGGCATAGTAGGGGTCGCCATTGTCCACGTAGGCCTTCGGCACGCCGTGGAAGGAGGCGAGGACGACCTCTGGCTTGAAGCCGAGCTGGGAGAGTTCCGCCCCGGTCGAGGATCCCAGCGCTTCGATATAAACCGTGTCATTGTAATAGGGCGGCGCGATGCGCACCGACGGCTGAAAGCGCATCCTCATGAGTGCACGAAAAACCTCGTCGCACGCGGTCGCAGTCGTTGCCGCGCAGTATTGCGGATAGAGCGGAATGACGAGAATGCGCTCGCAGCCTTGCGCGACCAGCTCCCCGAGTCTTGAGGCAATCGAAGGGCTGCCGTAGCGCATCGCCCAGTCGACCACGAGGTGCTTGCCCAGCGGCCCGAGCGCGCGGGCAAGCTTCTCGGCCTGCGAGCGCGTGATGGTCTTGAGCGGGGATTCGTTCCTTTCGTGATTCCAGATCTTGGCGTAGTCGCGCGCCTTTTTCCGCGGCCGGATCGGCAGGACGATTCCATTGAGAACGAGCTGCCACAGCGGCCCCTGATCCTCGATGACCCGAAGATCGGTGAGAAATTCCTTGAGATAGCGGCGTACCGCGCCGGCACCGGCCGCCTCCGGCGTGCCGAGATTGACCAACAGCACGGCGATCTTGCCGCTCGCAACCGGCGCATGCTCGCCGGTGCTCGCTGCTGCCGGCGCGCTTGACAAGACTTCGTTCATCGCAGCACGGCATCCGCGGTGGCAGCATCCCGCGCCCACGTGCTAAGCACGCAAGCCCGCCGCATCGGATTGAAAGCCTGCTTCCCCGCCATGTCCGCCCTTCGCCGTTTCGCCGTCGGCGTGCTCATCGCGCTCCTCTGCGCCGGGTAGGCCTGTGCCGAAACCGCGCGCGTCATCTTCCTCCTTGGTCAATGACATCTATTTGATTGCAGATCAAATGCTGCCTGACGGGAAACGCCGCGGCGGCTTCGCCCGACTCGCCGCCGCGCGCATATCGAGCCCGGTATCTCAAGCAGCTCGGTACCGTGAACACCGACGTCAATGGGCGCATTGTGTTGAAGTGTGGCGTGTTATCCGACTCCGCTCATTTGCGCGAAAGCGGGAATCGAGGCCCTGGATTCTCGCTGGCGCGGGGGCGAACGGAGATAAAATCGGCGGATCATCCCACCGGCCGCTCGTCCGCGATCACCTTGCCATCATTGGGCAGGCTGCCCGGCGCAACTAACTTCACCTCGCCGCCGAGCTTCGTCACCGCGCGCAATGTCGCGACGAGTGCCTCCTGCAAGGGCGCGGCCGGCGCCGTGCATTCGGCCATCAGCATCATGGCATCCTGCTCGCCCGCGCGCGTAACCACCAGCCGCAATCGCCCGAGCTCAGAATGACGCTTCCCGATTTCCGCCACCTGCGCGGGGTGCACGAACATGCCCTTGACCTTGGTGGTCTGGTCGGCGCGGCCCATCCAACCCGCAAGCCGCGTGTTGGTGCGCCCGCAAGGCGAGCGACCCGGCAGCACCGCGGAGAGGTCGCCAGTCGCGAGCCGGATCATGGGATAGTCGGAGTTGAACGAGGTGACGACGACCTCACCGACCTCGCCGGCCGCGACCGGATCGCCGGTGCCCGGCCGCACGATCTCGACCAACAAGGTTTCGTTGACGATCATGCCTTCGCCGCCCTGGCTCTCGTAGGCGATGACTCCCAGATCGGCCGTCGCGTAGCACTGGCGCACCTCGACGCCGCGCGCCGCCAATTCCTGGCGCAGCGAGTGTGGCAGCGCGGCACCCGAGACGAGTGCGCGCCTGAGCGAGGACGCGTCCTTCCCCGCCTTCGCCGCGGCATCGAGCAGAACCTTCAAGTAATCCGGCGTGCCGAGATAGCCGCTCGGCTTGAAATGCGCGATCGCCTCGAGCTGCTGCTCGGTATTGCCGGTGCCCGCGGGGATGACCGCACAACCCAGCGCATGCGCGCCCGACTCCATGATGAAGCCGCCGGGGGTGAGATGATAGGAAAAGGAATTGTGCACGACGTCGCCAGAGCGGAAGCCCGCGGCGAAAAGCATGCGCGCCGCACCCCAAAAATCTTTGCCTTTGCCCTCCGGCTCGAAGATCGGCCCCGGCGACATCAACAACCGCCGCAGCCGAGCGGGCGCCGTGACGTTGAAGCCACCGAACGGTGGGATTTCCTTTTGCCGCGTCACGAGCTCGGATTTGCGCAGCACTGGGAGCTTGGCGAGATGCGCTCGCGAGGTCACGGCATGGGGATCGATGCCGGCGAGTTGGGTTGCCCATCCCGGTGCACGCAAAGCAATCGTGATGAGGTCGGGTAACTTGCTCGAAAATTCACGCTCGCGATCGTCGGGATCGCGGGTCTCGAGCGAATCGTAGTGCTCGTAACGCATGGTCCCGCGCTCATGCTTTAAGGCGTCACGCCCAAGACTTGTCACAACGCCATCGAGCTATGCCAGCCAGCGCTTGCGCCGCCGGTAGTGCTTGCCCTCGCGGAACGATTTGCGCCGGCCTTCGGCAATGCCGAGATAGAACTCCTTGACGTCCTCGTTCGCGCCTAGCGTTTTCGCGTCACCGTCGAGCACCACGCGGCCGTTCTCCAGCACATACCCATACCGCGCGTATTTCAATGCCATGCGGGTGTTCTGCTCCGCGAGCAGGAACGAAACACCTTCCTTGGCATTGAGGTCGCCGACGATCTTGAAAATCTCCTCGACGAGCTGCGGCGCGAGCCCCATCGAAGGCTCGTCCAGCAGGATCATCTTCGGTCGTGACATCAGCGCGCGTCCGATTGCGCACATCTGCTGCTCGCCGCCGGAGATGTAGCCGGCAATGGCGCCGCGGCGCTCCTTGAGCCGCGGGAAATAGGAATAGACGAGATCGAGGTCGCGCCGGATGGCCGCGCCGGCGTGGCCGCGCGTGAACGCACCCGTCAGGAGGTTTTCCTCGACCGAGAGGTGGGCGAAACAATGCCGCCCTTCCATCACCTGGATACAGCCACGCCGCACCAGCTCGTTCGGCGAGCGTGCATGCGCCTCTTCGCCGTCGAAAATGATGGAGCCTTTGGTCACTTCCCCGCGCTCGGCGGACAGGAGATTGGAGATTGCCTTCAGCGTGGTCGATTTGCCGGCGCCGTTGCAGCCAAGGAGCGCGACGATCTGGCCCTTGGGAACCGTAAGCGATACCCCCTTGAGCACGAGGATGACGTGATCGTAGACCACCTCGATATTGTTGACGGACAGGATCGGCGCGGCGCTGGCGCCCGCGGCGACGCGGTCGGTCGCAGCGTCTGCACCGAGGACAGGAGGCGGCGCCGCCGCCCCCTGCAAATTGCGATCGGAGCTAACCGACATCAGTTGGTCACGAGACACCCGGGCGTGAGCCTCTTTTCAGCCGCATACTTTGCCGCGGCCTCCTTGACCATGGGAGCGATCACCGAGTCGTCGGACGTGACCCAATCCGACGCGATATTCCATTTTTTGCCGTCCCAGGTCTGGATGCGGCCCGTGCGCGTGCCCTCGTGATCGGCGCAGGACACCTTGATCGGCCGCAGTTCGCCCTCGAAGCCGAGCTGCTTGATGCGATCGGCGCTGATGTCGAGGTTTTCGAGGCCCCAGCGCACCTGCTCGCCGGTGAGCGGCTTCTTGCCGAACCGCTCCTGCGCGGTGCGAATCGCCTCGACGCCGAGCATCGCGTTGATCAATCCGCGCACATAGAGGATCTCGCCGGTGTCCTCCCATTTCGCCGTGCCTTGGCCCTTGTCGTACACGTACTTTTTGAGATCCTCGTGCAGCTTGAACTGACCTGCAGTGTGTTGAAGGGCAGCGGAGTTGTATCCCTTGGCGCCGTCCTCGGCCGGCCGCACGTCCTGCTCGGCACCCGACCACCACACGCCGTACATCTTTTCACGCGGATAGCCGACGGCAACCGCCTCCTTGATAGCGGTCGAATTCATCACGCCCCAACCCCAGAGCAGCACGTAGTCGGGACGGTTCTGGCGGATCTGCAGCCAGGTTGCCTTCTGTTCGACACCAGGATGCGTCACCGGCAGCAGCAGAGGCTCGAATCCGTGCATCTGCGCGCGCTTCTGCAGCAGCGCGATCGGCTCCTTGCCGTAGGGCGAGTCATGATAGACCAACGCGATCTTCTTGCCCTTGAGTTTGTCGAACCCGCCTTCCTTCTTGGCGATATGCTGCAGGATGATGTCGGCGGCCGTCCAATAGGTGCCGAGCAGCGGGAAATTCCATTGGAACACTGAGCCGTCGCGCGACTCCGAGCGGCCGTAGCCCATGGAGATGATTGGAATCTTGTCGATCGGCGCCTTCTCCGTGAGCGCAAACGTGATGCCGGTCGAGAGCGGGATGACGTAGGCGGCGCCGGTGGGGCCCTTGCCCTTCAGGCGCTCGTAGCACTCCACGCCGCGGTCGGTGGCATAGCCGGTGTCGCATTCCTCCCATACGATCTTGACGCCGTTGATGCCGCCGTCGCGCTCATTGACGAGCTTGTAGTAATCGGCGATGCCATTGGCGAAGGGAACGCCGTTCGGTGCGTAGGCGCCGGTCCGATACACCAGGTTGGGGACGAACTGCTCGTTCTGCGCCAGCGCCGGCGCAGCCGTCGCCAGGGCGCCCAACAGCGCCGCGAGCGCGATCCCGGCGTGTTTTCCACTCATCGTCTTGCCAGTCATAGGCATTCCTCCATTGACGCGCCGGGCCGTTGCCGGCCGGCCATTGCGGGGGTTCTACCCCGGCTTTAGGCCCGAGTGTGCCTGCGAATTGTCGCGGCCTCAATACGGGAACGGCCACAGCCGAAGCTTCTCCTTGGCGATTGCCCAAAGCCGCGCCAGGCCGTGCGGCTCGGCGATCAAGAAGAACACGATGATGGCTCCGAACAGCATGAACTCGATGTGCGAGATCGTGTCGGTCGACATCGGAATCCCGAGCCAGGATGGCAGCCGGTTGAGAACGATCGGTACCAGCACGATGAAAGCGGCGCCGAGAAACGACCCCAAGAGGGTGCCGAGTCCGCCGATGATGATCATGAACAGCACCTGGAATGAGCGATTGACATCGAACGCCAACGGCTCCCACGAGCCGAGCCGCAGAAAGCCCCACAGCGCGCCGGCGACCCCGATATAGAATGATGAGACGGCGAAGGCCGAGAGCTTGGCGTGCAACGGCCTGATGCCGATGATCTCGGCCGCGATATCCATGTCGCGAATGGCCATCCACATGCGCCCGATCCGGCCGCGCACCAGATTCTTCGCGGCGAGGGTGAGCACGACCACAATCACGAGCACGAAGATGTAGGTCTTGGCCGGCGTGTCGATGGGAAAGCCGAACAGCTCGACCCGACCGACCGCGACCGAGCCGGACGGCGCGTAGTTGGTGAACCATTTGACGCGCGCGAAAGCCCATTCGAGGAAGAACTGGGACGCGAGCGTCGCGACCGCGAGGTAAAAGCCTTTGATGCGCAGCGAGGGAAGCCCGAACAGAAGGCCGACCAGCATCGCCATCACGCCGGCGAACAGGAAGACCAGGATGATGTTGGTCTCCGGCAGCCGCAGCGCGAGGTTGTAGGCGGTGTAGGCGCCGACCGCCATGAAGCCCCCGGAGCCG
>Ga0137367_10004266_pt1 | contig 11586 bp, 10 predicted proteins | sample SagtaG_14_FD_104939 | JGI IMG/M metagenome (GOLD analysis project Ga0137367, IMG submission 104939) | Vadose zone soil microbial communities from Sagehorn Ranch, Mendocino, California, USA - Sage1_L_80_16 metaG | ecosystem: Environmental > Terrestrial > Soil > Vadose zone | place: USA... | reverse complement strand
AGCGACTTCGCCGGCCTGCCGGTGGTGAACGACGACGGGGTGCGCCTGGAGCCGCCCGCCTGGGCCAAGCGGCTGCAGGAAGCGCAGGCCGGCTACCTGTTCCTCGACGAGTTGTCGACGTCGCCACCCGCCGTCCAGGCGGCCATGCTCGGCGTCGCGCTCGAGCGCCGCATCGGCGACCTGGTCCTGCCGCGCGCGGTGCAGGTCGTCGCGGCGGCCAACCCGCCGGAGCGAGCCGCCGACGGCTGGGATCTCAGCCCGCCACTGGCCAATCGCTTTCTGCACATCTCCTACACGCCCAGTACGGACGGCTGGATCGACGGCATGACGGCTGGTTTCTCACTGCCCGCTGCCGGCTGGGTGGCCCAGCCCAGCCGCGAGAGGCGAGCCATCAGTCGAGCCCATGTGGCTGCGTTTATCCGCTGCAGGCCTGCCTTGCTGGACTCCTTCCCCAGCAACCCGGCTGCCAGCGGCCGCGCCTGGCCGTCGCGACGTACCTGGACTATGACTGCCGACGTGCTGGCGCTGCTGGCCGATGACGACGCGGAGTCCGCGCACCTCGCCGCCTGCGGTCTGGTCGGCGAAGGCGCCGCCGTCGAGTACCTGACCTGGCGCCGCGAGGCCGACCTGCCCGACCCCATTGCCGTCATCGCCGATCCCACCTGCGTCGCCTGGCGGCGTCTCGATCCGTCGCGGGTGTGGGCCATCCTGGCCGGCGTGGTTGGCTACAGCTCGGGCAAAGGCACCGTCGAGGCCTGGCGCGAAGCCTGGGGACCGCTCGCGGCTGCCGCCGAGCAGGGCAAAGGTGACGTGGCCGCGGCCTGCGCCCGCACGCTGCTCATTGCCAGGCCGCCCAACGCTCGCCCGCCACATCAGGTGCGTGCCTTCACTGGCGTGCTCTCCGACGCCGGCCTGCTGAGCGCGGCGTGAACGTCTGCGTTCGCCCATTCAACGACCTGATATTCCAGCTGGCCCCCGCGCTCGCGCAGCTCGCGGACCTCGTCTTCGGTGCTCATGTTGGGGTTACCTCACTCGGGTCAAGGGTACGGCGACGCCGTCGGGGTCGGCGCGGTTGGGCCGGCCTGCGTCGATGGTTCGGAGCGATTGGCGCTGAACGTCCTGCCGCCTTCTTCAGCTAGAGGGCTTGTATCGGACCAGCAATGTCAGCCGAGTCGGGTCGCACTTTGGTTGCCTGGTCCGAGTCGCATGGGGTGTCAGGCGCCCGAGGGAAACATACCCTCATGGGCGATGTGGTACCGCCCTGGCCGTCTTGGGGCAGGGGTGACTTGTCGCGCAGCTCGGGGAGAGCGAAGGTGTTCTGGCCGTCGCCACCGAAGGCGGTGCCGAGCAGAGCGAACACCGCCTGGTACTGGACGATCGCGAGTCGTGTGCCGTCACAAGGGGCCCAGCCGACAGGGCTGAAACTGTACGGCAGCAGTCGAATTTCGCCAATGAACGCTTCCATACCGGCACTTTTCCGGGTCAACAGGTGATTTTGAGTCCGACAGCGAGCGGCGCATCCAGCGCGATCACATGTCTGTCGCGCTCGAGTTCACGACAGGGACTGGCGCCGATTGACTGTCGTGGCGAGCGGGACGACTACGCATCATTGCCTTGCCGAACGCCCCGCCCGTCTAAACGGTTTCGATCTCGACGTCAGCGGCAGCGTAACCATCCCCTGCCCAGCAGTAAATGTAGCCGTCGTACAGGACGGTCAAAGACATTGGCCCGTTGCCGTAGTTGGGCGACGCCAGCCGCTTCGCCTCGGCATCATACCGCCAGTTGGGCCATCCCGCGTTGTTCCACCAGTAGAATCCGACGTAACCGTTTCTCCCCCCTTGGCTGCCGACACTCAGCCACCACCCATCTTCAGTCCCGTAAAACAAGTTACCCTGGTAAACACGGGTCGTGAGCCTCGCGGCGCGCTCCTTCTCTACAAGACACGCCCATTCGTCCTTCCCTCGTCCGAGGTACCCTTTCAAGCCATTGTGGGATAGTTTCATCAGCAGCGCCATGGTGATATTTCCAATATGTCTTTCTCCGGGCAAATCCACCCGGTCACAGCCCGACTCCGACAAGAACCTACTACGGTACGTACTCTAATTCGATCTCGGCCGGTACGTAGCCTGCTCCTGCATAACAGTAGATGTAGCCGTCGGAATATTCCTTCAGCCCCATTGGACCGTTGCCGAGGGCAGACGTGAGCCGCTTGCTCACAGGGTCGTACCTCCAGGCGGGATACCCCGTGGTCCTCCAGCCGTACAGTCCGACGTATCCCTCGTTCACGCCTACGGTACCGACACTCAGCCACTTGTCGTCGTCGGTCCCGTAATAGACGTCGCCACCGTCAACGCGAGTTCTCAGTCTCGCGGCATGGTCTCTGTCCGCGAGGACAGCCCAATCGTTGCGCCCTCGTCCGAGATATCCCTCCATGCCGTTGCGTGACAGCTTGATCAAGAAGTAAGCCACGTCAGCTGAGATGTGACCTATACGCGGCTTCACAGCAGACAGAATCACGTCGTGCACGCCGCTGAATTCTTCGAAGGCGCGGGCCTTCATTGAGTCACTCCACTGCTCTAGCGAGAGCAGGTCGTTGCCGGATTCGGGTCGCGCCATGCTCGGAAACCGATTTCGGATTTTGTCCGGGGTAATCGACGTCGTACCTCGGTCCAGCACGTCCTGAATGGATTGCTGCGACATCTGCGCGGTTTCGCTGGCAATCCGGACACCGTCGCCCCCGTTCAGCATCGTGCCGTCGCCCCAGATCTCAAACGGCGTCGCCTGGTCCTTCGATGCGACGTACAGACCCTTTCGGTTGATGTAGTCGTGGAGTGCAAGAGTCGATGACTGGGCGACGGAATTGTTCAGGAGGACCAGGTAATTCTGGTAGGCGTTATCCCGACTGATCGACCCGTCCGCCTGCACACCGGACATGGCGACGCGTTCGTCCTTGGTCGCTTGCTCCTGCGTCGTTTGAGGGTCACGCACGCCGCCGGGATTGGATGAATACAGGCCGCGTGCTGCCAGCCCTGGCTGCCGCGCCGCGGTCATCGTCTGGACTTCCACCCAGTCTGGGACGCTCACATACCACTTCGGCGCCGCCCACTCTGCGAACCATTGCATGACCAGGGTCTTGTTGATGAGATGGCCAGCCGCGAATGAGTCCTGAAGGAAGTGATCGGCGTAGCCGTGGTGGATCCACGCCTCACGCGCTGTCTCTGGGTTCTTCGTCTGATAGTACTCGTGTGCTTTTTGTAGAGCCTGGTCGTAAGACCCTTGCCAGCGATACCAGGAGTAGGGCGCAAAGTGGCACGCGTTGCGGGCGAGGATTGCGGAATAGCTGTTCGTTCCCCATCTGAGCGAGCCTGCTGCCAGATTAGGTGGGAGGTTTGCCGTCAGATCATCTAGCCAGATTGACTCCCAGATGTCGTTCATGAACCCGTTGGACAGATGTGTAGAGACTGCGCCCTCAAATTTGATGAAGTCGCGATAGATTCCTAGCAGGCGCAAGACGTTGCCGTACCCTTCCTGGCGCACGGCTTGCAGCATCGGCCGCAGGATGTCTCTGGGCAAGTCATCCATGTCCGCCGAGTTGGCAACATAGTCTGGCAAGGTGTTCAACTCACCGTATGTCACGAGCAACCCGCTGGTCTTCAAGGTCACGGTACGAATGTTCTTGAAGCGCGCCGTGATCCTGTCCGCAGTCACGCTGTCGGGGTTGAACTCCCACATCTGGAGAAACTCGAGTAGCGCGTTGAGCAATTCGGTCCGGTTGGAGGAATTCTGAGCGATGCTGTTCAGGTCGTCCGGCCTGGCATCGCCAAGCAGCCGGTGCTCCCACGAGCCGTGGCGCTGGATCACTAGCGCGCCATTGGCGGGCAGCGGAGGCACTGTTTCGAGAGTGGTGCTGATCCCGGCCGGTTTGCCGGCCAGCACGCGGCCGGCAGTTCGGTCCGCCTGGATCTCTGACGTTACATCGCACACCGCACCCTGGGCCTGCTGGATTGAATGCGTCACCTCGTGCGCAAGCAACCACAGGCCCGGCTCGGTCTGTGGTCGAAAGGCGCCCGCGCGGAAGAACAGGTGGGGGCCTGCAGCGAACGCATCAGCACGCAGCGACCGCGCGAGGCGGTCGGCCCGCGGACCGTCGTGGACCTGGATGGCTGACAGATCGATATCGAAGCTGCGTTCCAAGAAGCGCCGTGCGTCCACATCGAGGGCGCTGCCGTGTACCATCTCAGCCCGTATGTCGGCACACAAGCCACGTGTTTGGGTGAGCGATCGGTTACCATGCCGCATGTCAATTGGTCTCCATTCCCAGGTTTGCCGCGCGAATGGTTGGGCCCAGCATTTACGAGCCGAACAACGTACTCAGCAGCGGATTGGTAAAGAGGTTTGATCGGTCGTACGCCTTGAGCGTATCGACCTCCCATTTCCAGTTGTTGTCATCGTTGCGGCGTTCACTGAATGTCCGCCGGATGTGGTCAAAGAAAGCGGAATCTGTCCAGGCGCCCCGATCTGCCGTATAGCCCCAACCCTTGGACCATTCGGGCAGGGTCAGGCCAGCATCGCCGGAGAACCTGTCGACGAGCCAGGACTCCAACTCCGAGTAAAATTCGTTTGAATGCGGCGTGTCCGGCAGCGTGAGGACGTCGAGCCACAAAGCCACATCCCAGCCTCTCTCCACGTCGCGAGCGTCCTTGCTCAAAGCCGATATCACCGGCGACTGCATATTCAGATTCGAGCCCCCGCCGATCGCCGCCGGATCGTCGAGGGCGGTAACGCGGATCTCAAGAGCGGAATTGACCGGATACTGGGCTGGCACACGAGCTGCGTAGGCCTTCAACATCGATTCGAATTTGAACGCGAAATCCGAAACGGCGCGCTGCACATCAGATTTCCTCAAGTGAATCGCGTAGCCGTTCGCGGTAACGCGCAAGGTGGTGTCCTGAATGTACAGAAGGGTGTTCTTGGACGGCCCCCAGATGTCGCGCGAGGGTGGTTGAAAGCTGCGATCGAGGGGATTGAGCGCGTTATTTCCGTCAAGGCCCGCCGCTGTCACGCGAGCCGCCGTCCTGCCGAATTCAGGAGTAAGCGCAGACCCCCTGAGGGACCCGATGAATTGCTGCTGCCAGTCCGTTACGTTATCGGCGAAAGGATAGTTGTAGGGCTTGTCCACCTTCAACGAAGCCGTTGGCTGGTTCGGCTCGACGTTCCATATGTGGACCCATGGGTTGTCGCTGAAACAGAACCAGATGATTTCCACTCGGCCGTTCGCGTTCAGGAAGTCGGCAAAGCGGTTGGTGGACTGCGGCGCTTCCGGCTGCGCGAACAGCGTCTGCCAGTGGATGTCGGTGAAACTCTGGCAGCGTAGATGGTAATTGTCCACAACTTGCAAAGTGGCTTCTATGACAAGCGCCCGACCCACGTGCGTCAGGAATGCCTTGGTATCGACTTCGCTACGCGTAAACGTGCGCAGGGTGTAGACGTTCGGGTTCGGGGAGGCCGGATCGGTAACCACCGCGGTCAGATCCAGGATCTGGTTGCTCAGCGAGCCATAGCTGGCCGGGAAAGCATCATGCGGCGGTGTGGGTATAGCCGTCCCGTGGGCATCAATGGCGAGCGCGCCTCCGACGGTCATGTTGCCCGGTGCTGGGGTGTGAGGGAAACTGTAACCTGGCGCCGCGCCAGATCCGCCGGCCACGTCCTCGAGATACTCCAGCAGTGCCAGCATCGTTTGCCCAATCTGTACCTTTACACGGTTCGGCAAGCCATCCGACGCGGGCAAGAAGGTGGTGCTCCACAGGCATTTGGTCAGATCAATCAAGAGGACTCGTGTGTTCGAATCCGGGCTGTGGGGTAGCGTCAGCGGTGACCAGGTATGCATCACTCCGCGTGTCCGGACCTGATAGCTATGGTCTTTCGCCCAGTTGCAGACCAACGCCGCGTCATCAGCGGTGCGTGGCGCGCAGGTCAGAATCCCCGGTGAACGAATTGTGCGATCCCAGTTGGCATAGGGCACAAGGTTGAGTGGCACGTCCGGAGGGAACCCTGGCAAGGTCGGGCGATCAGTGGGTTGGCCCAGCGTGCGGAAAGCCGTCTGCCAGTTGATCGTTACGCCGGCGACCTCGTAGAACGCCGTCCTGCCGTTCATGACAAATGTGATCGAAGCAGGCCGCGGCGGTGGGGCTATTCGAGCATCTGCTTGCACCTTCACATCGGGCCACAGGGCGATACCTTCCTTGAACGGGTAGTAGGCCAGATCGATGAGTGCTGTCTGGAGGACCGGCACCGTCTCCGACTGCGAAGTCTCGATGCCCTCCCCTTTGGCCGCAAACGAGAGATCGAACCCTCCGCGGTTCTGACAGGCGATTCGCTGGGCTTCAATCATCACGATGCATCCTCATGCTCAGGTTTGACATCGAAAGCTGGCGTGATACGAGCGAGCAGGACTCTTTCCAGCGCGCAGCAAGCGTTCGAGCGCACAGGAACCTTTTTTTCGAGTATGAGTCACGTCAAGTGTGTAATTGTGTCTGGTTCCCGGAATGGACCTCCGCAGGCTTGTCCAAGGCACGCGTGAGCAGGCCGTCATTTCCCCAGTCGTTCTCTCAACTCGCGGCGAGCAGCGGTAGCGGCATCACCTCCTCTGGGTCGCTGAGTTTTGCTAACGACTCGGCGCTGAAGTAGCGCCGGCTGACTTGCCATTCGTCATGCTGCTCGGCGAGCACGGCACCAACCAAGCGCACGATTGAGGGCTCAGTCGGGAAGATACCGACCACATCGGTGCGACGCTTCACCTCGCGGTTCAAGCGTTCGAGTGGGTTGTTCGACCAGATCTGGCGCCAGTGCTCAGACGGAAATCCCAGATACGCCAGCACATCCGCTTCAGCTTCGTCCAGCAGATGGGCGAGCTTGGGAAAGCGGCCGCGGAAGCTGTCGGCGACACGGCGCCACTGCTCGCGAGCGGATTGCGGGTCAGGCTGGACGAACACGGTGCGGATGGTCGCCGCCACCATCTGCTGGGCGCCTTTGGGTACCAGCGCCAGAGCATTCCGCATGAAGTGGGTTCGACACCGCTGCCAGCTCGCACCTTGCAACACGGCGGCGATCGCGCTCTTCAGTCCTTCATGCGCGTCGCTGGTGACAAGCTTCACACTACTCAGACGGCGACTGACCAGGCTGCGCAGGAACGCATGCCAGAATGCGCCGTCCTCACTCGGCCCGACATCCAGCCCCAGCACCTCGCGCTGGCCGCTGTCATTAACACCGATGGCGATGACCACCGCCATGGACACGACTCGATGGTCCTGCCTCACTTTGACAAACGTCGCGTCAAGCCAAAGGTAAGGGTAGGGACCCTCCAGCCTGCGTTGGCGGAAGCGCTCGACTTCCCCATCCAATTCCTCGCACAGCCGAGACACCTGACTCCGACTGATGCCGTCCAGACCAAGTGCCTTGACCAGGTCATCAACGCGCCGCGTACTGACGCCCTGCACGTAGGCTTCGCGCACCACCGCCACCAGCGCGCGCTCCGCCCGCTTACGTGGCTCGAGCAGGCTCGGAAAGTAGCTGCCGTCGCGCACCCGCGGCACGTGCAGCTCGAGGCTGCCCACGCGCGTGTCCCAGGTACGATCGCGGTAGCCGTTGCGCTGGCCACTCCGATCTGCGCTGCGCTCATACCGCTCAGCCCCGATGTGCTGAGCGACCTCAACCTCCATCAGTGCCTGGCTCAGGACCCGTACGCCTTCCTTTAGAAAATCCACATCACCGTTTGCCTCAGCCTTGCGGACCAGCTCGGCCAATGCCATGCTCAGCTTGTCGGCCATCGTCGTCGGTTCCCCCATCTTGGTTTGGCGATCTCGATGGGAACCACGCGATGGCCGTCGTTGTCAACAGACCACCGCCCGACTTTTACACACCTCTGTGAACACTACCACTTTCGAGCCGGGCCCTAGACAACTTTGCGCGGTTGATCGACTCTCGACCAGCGACAGTGACCCGACATTGTCCCTACGCCCTACAGTTTGCGGCGTTAACAGTACGCGTCTGGGATGTCCGCGTAAGCCTCACGGGTCATAGAAGAACGCATTGCGGGACCGCGCGGCGGGGGGAATCGCGCAACATGAAACCTCACTTTGACGCCTCGGTGGCGCGTGCGTGAGGTCAAGAGAACCCCCAGAGTTCATTGAGGGTTTCGGAGTTGATCAGCGCCAGGCGATAGAACTCCTTTTCGGAACCTCTGTAAACCCGGTCGATCTCCCAGACGGTCGGCTGATGGGCAAATTCTTGCTCCTTGCCTCTGGCATACGCCTCAATAATGGCATTGATTTTGGCCTGATCCGCGACCGAGGCATGCTGCCTGGCCCATCGGGCGACGCCGTCAAGGTCCCGAATTGTGACGGTAGTTGTTTCCGGCACGGCAGATCCTTTCTTCTCCGCATAAATCTCGACGGTCCATGCCGGCGGAGTGGCGCGGCTCAAGCGGCATGTGCCGTGCTTTGCAGTTCTGAGCGTTCGCCAGCCAACCCGCATAGGTCCAGTCACAGCCCTCCCACACTGACCCCTACACTCACGCGAAGGGTCGCCGCCCGCCAGGGTCTTTGCAGGTGTGGGGGTAGTGTCGGGGGAGAGCTGTCAGTCGTGGGCCACACCCGCTGTGTGGACATCGCGTGCGTGCGGCAGATGGTTACGAGTTGGCCTCGGTGAGCTAACAGTTTGCCGACAGTTCATTTACACTTGTTGAACCACGGGTTGACGCGGGCGGAGAGGGTCGTAAGGGCGTGGCTTGCGTGAGCGTTGGCCAGGTGGGAATTTGCGTCTGAACAAGCTGGTGGTACACCGCCGTTGCGGCGTCGTCATCGCGCGGGCTCGCGCGGGTGACTGATGGGCAGCGTGCAGACGAAAGCCCGGCGAGTTTCGCCGACCTGTTGCGCGGGTTTCGCGCGCGCGTCGGGCTAACCCAGGAAACACTGGCTGAGCACGCCGGGGGGCATTGACAAGTTGAGCACTGCGACGGGTGGGAGGCAGCTGTCCGACGAAGTGATGGTCGGCTGAACGCGCCTTTTCAGGCTGTTGGCGCCAGACAGGCGATCTCCCGCCACTGCTGGAATCGCTCGCGCATGGTCCGGCGGTAGTTCCCAGCCGAGAGCCGGTGCCGCCGCGGGCGGAAGTGATTGCACACCACGCTGAAGGTCTCCAGGAAGCGCTGCGCCTGCTCCGGAGTCTTGAATCGTTGCATGGCCCGCTCGCGTTTGCGGACCGGCCGATGCGAGTTCTCGGCCCTGTTGTTCAGTCGCTTATGGCGACGGTGGTCAGCACGTGGCACGGCCCGCCTGATAGCCGGCACATAGCTGGCAAGTTTGTCGGTGACGATCACCCGTGGCTCGACGCCGTGCTCCGCATCCAGCACGCGATGCAGGAAGCGCTCTGCGGCATGCTGGTCGCGTCGACTCTGAACCAGGATGTCAAGCACGGTCCCATCCTGGTGGACGGCGCGCCACAGCCAGTACCGACGTTTGTTCATCGTGAGCGCCACCTCGTCCAGAAACCACTTGTCGCCACGTCGTGGGTGGCGCCGACGAAGCTCACTTGCCAGCAGCGGGCCGAACTTGCGGCACCACAGACGGATGGCTTCGTAGCTGACCTGGACGCCACACTCGGCGAGCAGCTCTTCGACATCGCGGTGGCTCAGCGAGAAGCGGTGATATAGCCAGACCGCGTGGCTAATGATCTCGGGCGGGAAACGGTAGCCTCTGAACCACGACGCGGGTCCGGCAGAGCAAGACACCGCCCGATCCTACGCTCCGCGGCACCCCAACTTGTCAATCCCCTCGAGCGTCCGTCGGGCTGCTCATTTCATCCGCGATGTCCACCCGCGATGGCCCGCTGCTCAGCAGAGGACCCCCAGTTGCGCCAAGGGCGCCCTGACGCCGTGGCCTGCCATCTCTACGACGAGCGGACGAGCTCTGAGGCTGTCTGAGCGCGCTATCTTGCAGGACCAGCTGTTCTCTAGGGAAGCCCCTCGGACCCGAACCGACAACGGGTGCGCTGGCGTGGCTGTCAGCTAAATGCTTCCCGGTTGTTTAGGCAGCATGTTCGAGTACTCCAGCCTGAATCGGATCGACGATGTCCGCGAAGGGGCTGCCGATCTGGCGAAGGATGGCCATTGGCGAGATGGTGGCTGCCCAGCTGTCAGCATCTTCAAGCAGAGGCGGCAGAGTCTTACGCGTATGGTCGTGCGTAACTGCACGGCGAAAAGAGCGCCACAGCCATTCGATGCGGTTGGACTCCGGATCGTACGCGGGGGTGTACACCAGCACGAGTTGTCCACGCAGCTCGGTCAACACCTGTCGGAGCAGCAGTGAGCCTTTCGGTGTGTGGATGCCCAGATTGTCCAGGAGCACCATGGCGATTCGTCCGCGTGCCTGGGAGCGGGCGACGGCACGCCGCAGTTGCGCACAGAACGGTGCGGCGCGACGGCCAGGCGCCCGCTCCCAGTCCAGCCAACCATCACGCCAGTCGACCAAACCGAAGCCGTACTGCTTTTCGTTATTGCCTGGGGCCTCGACCAGACGCTGTCGGCGGCGGCCTTTGGGACTCCACACCCGTGTCAGCGTCGGATGCAACGCAATCTCCACTTCGTCCTGCAGGTACACGTCGGCCCGCGGCAGCAGCCGCAACAGCCAGGGCAGATCCTCCGGAACCTCGTCGCGCAACAGGAGATCAGGCATCAGATCATCAATGGGTGGAGGCACGGACGATGCCGCGGCCGCTAAAAGCGCCTCCACCCTCAGGCGTTTTTTACCCACCCAGCCTGTTCGGTCGACTTGCGCTTCATGGACCACGTCGGCCGTTTGCACACGTAGCCCAGTCGATGCAGATGGACCCGCACGGTTTCGATGCCAGTCGTGTGGCCAGTTGCACGTTCCAAGTAGCTTGACAGCAGCCGCGTCGTCCATACCGGGCTGGGCACATCGACCGTGTGTGGGTCCAGATCGATTACGCGTTTCAACTCCGCCAGCCATGCCGGCGTTACCTGGAGTGCTCGGCCCGGCGCTGTGCGCGGAGTCAATCCGGCCGATCCCTCGGCCTGAAATCGATGCAGGACCTTGCGCACCTGATCCGGCCCACGACGGACCAGCCATGCGATCTCTTGAGCGTGGCGTCCTTCGTCGGCCAGCAACACGATCTGGCAATTCGTCCGCTCCACCGCACTGCGGGCGTGCTCGTAGCGTTCGGAGACCTCGGTCCGCGTCACCTGGTCCAAGCGCAACCGTATCGGGGCGGTCATTTGCAGCATTCTCCCGGCCCCTATCGGGCCGGAGTTGCACTTTACCGGAACTCATGCCTACCCCGATAGAACTACCAGGAAGCATTTAGCTGCAGAGACGGATGGCTCCGCAAGCGTGGCAGATACATCGTCTTCTGATGGGCTTGCCCGCCGATACTGGCGAAGCTGACAAGCAAGGCGCCCAGTGGATCAGTCGACAAGCTCGACGACCTGGCCAGTCCGCAAAGACTCCTCGCCAGCGACAGCCATGGCCACCGCTCGGCTCGCTTCGGCGCCACTCACTGCCGAGGTCGTCT
>Ga0137367_10004262_pt1 | contig 11587 bp, 4 predicted proteins | sample SagtaG_14_FD_104939 | JGI IMG/M metagenome (GOLD analysis project Ga0137367, IMG submission 104939) | Vadose zone soil microbial communities from Sagehorn Ranch, Mendocino, California, USA - Sage1_L_80_16 metaG | ecosystem: Environmental > Terrestrial > Soil > Vadose zone | place: USA... | reverse complement strand
TCGTCCTGCCCGGCGTCGCCGTACATAACGTCGCCGTCGTCGCCCCCGGCCTGTGCCCAACCGTTGACACCGGACGGAACCAGGTGGAGGTCGAAGTTGACATTCGCGAGCGGGTTGGTTGCGTCGTCGAGCGGAAGCGCGGAGGTGTCGTTTGCGTTGCCCTCCATCTTGTCGTCGCCACCGCCGCCGCGCATCAGATCGTCGCCGTTTCCGCCACGCATGACATCGACCTCGCCGTCGCCGTACATCTCGTCGACGCTGTCGTCCCCGTCCATCGTGTCGGCGCCGGGGCCGCCACGCATCACGTCGTTGTTGTCGTCCCCGTGCATGGCGTCGGCACCGTCCTCGCCGTACATCTCGTCGTCGCCGTCGTTGCCGTTCATGACGTCGTTGGCGGATCCGCCACGCATCTCGTCGTCGTTCGGCCCGCCCTTCATCGTGTCGACGCCGCCCTGCCCCCACTGGAAGTCGTCGCCGGGGCCGCCGTCGATTGTGTCGTTGCCGACGAAGGTGCCCGCGAGAGCGACGGCGATCGAACTGCCGTTGCGGGTCAGCGTTCCCTCGTCACCGATCATGTAGTCGCGGCCGGGACCGCCGTGCAGCTCATCGCCGCCGCTCGCGGCCGGCGAGTTGTCGGTGCCGCCGGCGATGTCGTCGTCGCCGCCGCCGCCGAACTCCGTGTCTTTGTTGGCGCCGCCGACCATCTCGTCGGCTCCGCCGCCGCCGCACATCTGGTCGTTGCCGTCGCCTCCGTCGAGCGAGTCGTCCCCGTTTCCTCCGTGCAGCTGGTCGTCGCCGTCGGAGGCGATCAGCGTGTCTTTGCCACCGTTGCCGCCGCTGGTGGAGCCGTCGCTCGAGCAGTTGAAGTCGAGGTCCTCGTCGCCCCACAGCTTGTCGTTGCCGCCGTCGGCGGACAGCGTGTCGTTGCCGGGGCCGCCGTGGAGCTCGTCGACCGACGTGGCGGCCGGATCGTCCGGTCCGGCGGTGAGGACGTCGTCGTCGGCGTCGCCGAAGAGCTTGTCGGCGCCCTTGCCGCCGTTGACGATGTCGTTGCCGGCGTTGCCGTGGACGTTGGTGTCGTCGCCTTCACCGGCGTCGATGTTGTCGTTCTCCGTTCCGCCGCGGATCGTGTCGTTGCCGCCGGCGGCGGAGAGCTTGTCGTCGCCGGGGTCGCCGTCGATGGTGTCGCCGCTCTCGCCGGTCGTGACCTCGTCATTCCCGGTGCCGGCCGAGATGTCGGCGCGGAGCGTGAACGGAACGGGCGGGTTCTGCTTGCCCGGGTCGGACTTGGTGCCGGAATTGCCGCCCGGCAGCAGCGAGATGACATCGTCGCCGTTGTCGGCATTGGCAATGAGGACGGCGTTAGACGTCCCGACCTTGGAGGTCGTCAGGAAGTAGTCCTGCTGGATGCCGAAGGCAGAGACCGAGAAGCGCGTCTTCCCGTTGTGCTCCGCCGACTCGGGACCATACGACTCCATCTGCCGGACGGTGAACTTCTCGTTTATCTCGCCCGGCGCGATGTTGCGCGCGTTGCGTTGGGCCGAATTCCCCATGTGCAGGATGAGTTGCTCGACGCTGCCCGAGGGCGTCACCACTGCGAGCACGGGCGGCTTCGGCGTACAGATGTCGAGCTTGAACTCGAGCAGCGTGATCTTGACGATCTGGATCGAGAACTCGACCGAGGTTATGAACAGGTCGATCTTTACGAACGCCGAAAGCGCCGCTTCGATCTTCCCGGTCACGTCGAACAGGCAGATCGGCGTGAAGAGCTTCGACACGATCTCCTCGATTCGCAGCTTCCCGTCGAGTGGTGGATCCTCGTGTAGGTCGAGTCCCATGGTGAAGATGATCTCGCCGCGGATTCCGACCTTGAAGATGTAGACGCTGACGGCGCCCTCGGCGTACACCCTGCCGGTGAACGCAATCTCGGGCACGTCGACGCCCTGCGCGTTGTAGTCGTCGAAGAAGATGCCGTCGAGCAGGTGTGTGCCGGTACCGCCCTCGAGCACCTTGCGCAGGCCCGACGTGTCGTAGCCCATCGCGAAGCGGCCTTCGACGCGGAAGGAGCCGCCGATGCAGATCTGCACCGGCACCGGGCCGATGAGGATCGGCGGGAAGCAGAAGCCGAAGCCGGCGCCCGCGCCGAACGTACCGGCGTCGTAGTGGACGAGGGTCGTGTCCTTGCCCATCAGGACGCCGAAGATCTCGCCGGCGTTCCCGAGGAACGGGAAGGTCAGGCCGCACACGCCGAACGTCGAGCCGCGGCCGACGCACTCGTCGGGTGCCGCCTTCGCGGAGGTGTACGGCGAGCCGGGCTTGCCCAGCTCATCGATCAGGTTCGTGGCGGTGTCACCGCCCGGTGTGAGGCCCTCGCCGGCCTCCTCCGGGAGCGGTTGACTTTCGCCGGCGCGCTGGCCGGTGACACTGAAGCCGCCCCCGGTCGGACCGGTGCCGAGCGGAATCAGCAGGTTCCCGTCGGTCGGGATCGTGTTCACGAACTTCACGAACTGCAGGATCGAGCGCAGCAGCGAGAGGTCGTTCCCGCTGATCGCCTCGAGCAGGTCGAGCACCGTCACCGGCCCCTGGCCGATCAGCTTCGACAGATCGGAGATGATCGGGACCTCGCCCTGGAGCATCTCGACCACCGGCATCAGCGGGCCCGTGACGTTCTTGACCTGCTTGACGATCGGGCTGAGGAAGGCGCTGATGAACTTGCCGGCGTCGAGGTTGACCCCGTCGAAGGAAATGTTCAGCGCCGCGAAGTCGAGGCCCGCCGAAGGCGACGCCGTGAAGCCCCAGAACAGGTGGAACTTTCCGAGCACGCTCGGGAAGCCCGCGTTCTGCCCGGTGTTCAGGCCGGTGCGGAAGCGGGTGTCGACGTTCGCCTTGCCCGAGAGGCTCGGATCGACGCTGAACTTGCCGCCGATCAGGTCGGACAGGCTGACGCGGTTGCCTCCGCTCTTCTTGAAGTCGAGTGACGCGTCGAGGCAGAGCGCCGTCGGGTTGTCACCCGCTGCGGTCAGCGTCCCACAGTTGAGAACGGCGTCCGCATCGCGGATCGTCACCTGGAGGAAGGCGAGCTCACCCGCGAGACAACGGGTGTTCGAGAAGCCGTTCAGGTACGTGGGCGAGCCCGGCGAGGTGTAGTCGTGGTTCGAGTCCGTGCACGTGAAGCCGGCGGTGCCGGGGAGGTTCCCCATCGTCACCGACGCGTTCAGCGAGAGCTCGGGTGCGCTGCCGTCGACCGCCGGGTCGGCGGTATCGGGCGCATGGCGTGCGCGCACCTCGTAGCCGTCGGTGCCGTGCCAGTCGACGCCTTCGACGGCGGCGGTCCCGAAGTCGTCGCAGTAGAGCTTGTGCTCTTCGATCTTCGTGACGCGGCAGCCCTCGGTCGTGGTCGTGTTCTGCAGCCACATGCCGAGCTCGACGAGGTCGTCGGCGGCATCGGAGTTGTTCGCGCCGTTGAAGTCGGTGTCGTCGTCCTGCAGGTACTTGAGGACGGAGTAGGCGTCGTTCGTGCCGTCCGGCGGATCGTCGGTGTCGACGTCGAACGGGCGCTTCTCGACTTTGCCGAGCAGCGACTTCTTGCCGTTGGCCACGATGTAGGGCCCGTCCTTGAACGAGAGGCCGAAGTCCACGAGCAGGCTCCACGAGCCGCTGCCGTGCACGCCGCCGGTCAGCCGGAGCGGCAGGCCGCGCAGGCCGATGTCGAACGGCACCTCGCCGTCGATGCCCTGGCCGATCTTGAACGTGACGCGGAAGTCCCTGATCAGGTTCGAGGTGACGCCCTGGCCGTTGGCGCAGACGGTCGCGGAGCTGCCGCACAGCGGCGTGACCACGACGTCGTCCAGAGTCGCGGCACCGGTCGGATCGACCCCGTTCGTGTCCTCGAGGAGGTCCGCGCCGGTGCCCCCGCCGTCGTCCTTGAGCTTGTCGAAGATGAATTGTTGGGTGACCTTCGAGAGGTCGTACGCATCCACGTCGCCGTCGCCGTCCTGGTCGGCCGCGTTGAGGATCTGTTGTGCGAGCGTCGAGAAGGGCAGGACGACGTTGTTGTTGAAGGCGCCGACGACGTCCGCGCCCGCGTCGAGCGTGTCGCCGATCAGCGGGATGTGGATGTCCTGCGCTGCGCCGTCGAGCGTCTTCTGCAGGTTCGCGAGGATTTGCGGCAGGACCTGGAGCAGCAGCTTCCAGTCGAGCGGCTCGCCGTTGATGAGGCTCTGGAGAGTCGGCGGCAGCGTCACGTTGCAGAGCGGCGTGCCGCCGATGGTGCACTCGACCTTGACCGGGTCGGCGAAGTTGACGCCGACGGCCTCGATGTTGACGAGCGCGCACGCGTCGCCGCTGGCCTCGACCGGGCTGCCGGCCGGCTCGTCGCAGTCCTGGCTCGTGCCGGTGAAGCTGCCCGTGATGCCGGACAGGAAGTCGCCGAACGTCTTCGTGTTGTTGTCCGGGATGCCGTCGTCGCCTGTCTGGGTGACGCTCAGCTTGGCGCCGATCTTCCCGATGCCGATGCCCGGCTGGTCGCCGTCGGTGACCGGATCGGTGTCGGTGATCGCCGTGCCGAGCTTCACCGAGACCGGACCGAGCGATGCGGAGAAGCCGATGTCGGTCGCGTCCAGCTTCGCCTCGAGTGAGACGCCGGTCGTGTCGAGCACGACTACGTCAGGTGTGAGGTCCAGCTTGAGCGGGATGCCGACGTCGAGCTGCGCGCTCGCGTCGTAGTCGAGCTCGATCTTCCCCTGCGTGTCGACGGCGATCAGGTCCGCGAAGCTGCCGGCGACGTTCAACGGCGCCTGGACCGCGGGCACGGACCGGTCGGACGTCTCGCAAAGACCGCCGCCGGAGCAGAAGCCGACGCCGAGGCTGACGACGAGGTCCTTCGTGCCGTTGCCGACGACCTCGTAGTCGTCGCCCGAGTCCCACTGCATCGCCGAGCCGAGCGCACACGTGAGCGTCTCGGTCGCGACGGCCGTGATCGTGCAGTGCGTCTTGTCCGTCTTGTTGATCAGCAGATTGCCGACGTCCGGCCGCTGCGCCTCGGGGAGCGCCGGGAAGTCCGCGCCGCTGTCCTCGAGGACGTGCTCGGTGCTGCCGGCGGATGCCTGGCCGCTTGTCTTCGGCCCCGCCCCTGCGGCCGGCAGGTCGAGCAGGTCGAGCTTGATGACGTTGTCGACGCCGAGCTTCTCGTTGATCAGGTCGGCGAGCTGCTGCAGCGACTGAGGCGGAAGCGACGACGGGAACTCGACCGTGTGATTGCCGGCGGCGTCGGTGAACTCGCTCTTGATCTGCCACTCGTCGATCGCCGTGTCGTCGCTGAAGGCGGCATTGCCGTCGCTGACGACGACCTGAACGCGGTCGTCACCGGTGACGCCGTTCTCGTCAGGCCCGACCGTGCCGAGAACGTCGCCGGCGAGCGGCGGGAAGCCGTGACCCTTCTCCGGGAACGTCGTCTGGTCGACGGCCTCGGTGGGAGGCAGGTGTGCGGGGTCGGGGACGAACGCGCCCGGCGTGACCGTCACCGAGCCCTTGAGCTGGCTCCACGTCACCGCCGTCGGATCGACCGTCGACACGGCCCGGCACCAGAGCGTGGTGTTGTCCGGCAGCAACTCGATGTTGAACGGCCGGCCGAGAATGTCTTTTGCGGGATTCGTACCGTCCGGGTTACCGGTGCAGTCGATCTCCGCGAGCGGCGCGCCGCGGAGCTCGTCGATCGTCTGCTTGATCGACTTGATCTTCCCGACGAGGTCCTTCGTCGAGATGCCAATGAGCGGGATCTCCTTGTCCGTCAGGCCCGGATCGATCTGGTCGACCTGGTCGACGAGCTTGTCGAGGTTGTCGAGGATGTAGCCGAGCCAGCCGAGCGCGTTGCCCTCGACGGCGTACTCGTCCCCGGTCTTCCACTTGTTCTTGTTGACGTCGTCGCTCGGCCGCGTGCCGCCGGACAGCGTGCACTCGAGTTCGTTGTCGTTGATGGTCGCGATCGTGCAGCTCGCGCCGGTGGTCTTGTTGCTCAGCTTCAGGTTGAGCAGGTTCGCGCCGTGCTCGGCACTCGCCGGGCCGGCGGGATTGAAGCCGACGTTCTTGAAGTTCTTCGACGCGTCGAACAGGTTCGTGCTGGTCGCCGCGGTGTGCGTTCCCGTGACGGACGGGAACGGGTCGAAGTCGCGGAGGTTGAGGTTGAAGTCGCTGTCGGCCGAGACGGCAATCGTGGAGAAGTCGGGCTCGCAGCTGTTCGACTTGAAGACGTTCGGCCAGTTGAGCGCGACGCCCCCCGACGCAAGCTGCTGTCCGTTGACGGACGCGTTGATGCCGATACCGGCGGTTGCCTTGAGGTTGCAGACGGCGCTGAGGTGCGCGCTGTCGAGGTGGAAGAGCAGCTCGCCGACGCCGATCGCGTCGGTGATCGTGTTGCCGCCCGCGACGAACGGTGCGGGGGTCTTGATGTCGACGCGCAGCACGGGCTTCGATGCATCGGCCTTCGAGATGCCGAACGCGGTGCCCGGCGCGAAAGTGTTCTTGGAGCCGTTGCCGCCCGCCTGGACCTCGACGAAACCGACCTTGCCGTCGAGGTCGAGGGTGCCCGTGACGTTGAGGGCGCCCACGGACAGCTCCGGCTTGTCGGCCGCGTTGTCGACCTTGACGTAGAAGCGGTCGATCAGGCCGCCGTCGACGTCGTACGTGTCGCCGCCGGCCCATGTGATGCCGCTTCCGGTCGCACAGGTGAGCTTGTGCTGCGCGACGGCTGCGATCGTGCACTGACCGGTCGGTGCGCTCGTCTTTTTGAGCACCTGGGCGAGGTGCGGATCGTTTGTTCCGTCCGTGAAGTCTGCTGTCGTGTCCTCGAGCTCGTTGCCGGTCGAACCGGCGGTCGCAGTGCCACGCAGCGGAGTGATGTCGCTCGTGTTTTGCAACAAGAGCACGCCGAAGGTGACGTCGAAATCGATGTCCGACGCATCGGCGGTGAAGCTCGTGCTCCCGGGGACCCCTTCGAGCACGTCCTTCAGGCCCGCGATGTTCGTCGCGTTCCGGATCAGGTCGCCGATGTTCGCGTTCACGCCGATGCCGGCCGGATCGAAGTTGTCCTTCTTCAGGCGGAACGTCAGTGACTTCGTCGCCGAGGAGTAGCCGAGGTTCGCGAGCGCGTTGTCGAGACCCGCGGCGGCGGCGAGGCGCTGGAACAGCTCCTGCGCGCTACCCGGCCGTGGAATCGCCTTTCGCGTGACCGTGGGCGCGCCGGGATCGGAGTCCCAGGACAGCTCGATCGTGAAGTTGCCCGGAGCGATCATCTTGAAGACGGCGTCTGCCGTTGGGCTCTCGCCGTCGGCCCCGAGTGTCGCGTCGGCTCCGGCGCCGGACGTGTTGACGCAGTCGGGCACGCACGTCGCGGAGACGTTCGTGACGCCGCTCGGCACGGACCAGACGACGGACCCGTTCTGCTTCTTCTGCTGCGTCTGCGCGCGGCAGTAGACGAGCGTGCCCGTGGTGAGGTTGTCGGTGACGCCGGTCGGGAAGTGGTCGGCGTCCCCGGGCTCGGTGCCGCAGCCGACGGTCGCGTTCGTGAGCCGCTCGGTGTAGTCGAGCAGCGGCTTCACGCCGTCGAACGTGTCGGAAATGCTCTTCTTGAGCAGGGGGAGAGGACCGTTGCCCGCGTTCTGCGCGTCGGACAGCGAGGAGACGAACTCCGCGAGCCCGTTGGCGACGTCGCCCGCCGTGATGTTCTGCCACGCGCCGAGTGCGCCGAGCGTCGGCGCGGGCGTCGCATTGAAGCCGTCCGCGAGGGTGGTGTCGGTGAATGCGATCGACGCGTCGGCTGCGGTGCCGGCGGTGAACGCATCGCCGTCGACCAGCGTCGCGTCGACGTAGAACGTCGTGTCGAGGTCGTTTCCGGACGGATTCCCCTTGACGATGAACGAGCCGGACGGCGGAGTCGGCGCGAGCTCCGTCAGCGCGTGCGACGTCCACTCGTCCATCGTGATGCCGCCCACCGAGTCCGGATCGCTGAAGGCGACGCTCGCGCAGGCGTGGAGCGTCGCCGCCTCGGTCGTAGCGGCCGTCGCCGGGTTGTCGGTCGAGACGTTGACGTCGGTGAAGCCGAAGCGCGCGGTGAACTTGGCGACGGAGGCGGTCGCGTGCGCGCAGAGGTTGACGGTCGGAGGCACCAGCGAGAGCGCCGTCGGCGGCGCCGTTGCGGCGCTCGTGATCGCTGCCGAGTCGACGTTGAAGGTGAGCGTCGTGTTCAGCTCGAAGGCGATCCCGAGACTCCCACCGGTCATGTCGACGGGCCCGAACTTGAAGGCGAGCGGCTGATTCACGGTTCGCGTCGCGTGGACCGGGATCGTGATCGAAGTCGACGTCGAGCTCACGGGGACGGCGCCGCCGAACTGCACCGTCACGCCTCCGTAGTTCCCGTCGCGCGCGTCGACTGCCGTCGCGAGGTCGCTCATGGTCCCGAAGCTCCCCAGCGGTCCGACCGCTTGGTCGAGCAGGTCGCTGAGGTTCAGCGCACCCGGGTCTCCCGGCGCCAGGTCGGCGAGCGGCAGGTTGTTGGCGAGATCCTGGTACTCGCCCAGCGCATCACTGGCGGACGCAAGCCGGTCGCCGAAGCTCTCGATGGCGTTGCCGATCGCGGTGGCGTCCTGGTCTTCGGGGTTCGCCTGCGCCGAGCCGACCGTGCCGACAACCGCGATCGTCATCGCGAGAACCACGAAGAAGCGTGCCCAGTTGCGCTTTATGCCTGCCATCCCGGCCTCCAATTGGTCGAAGTCGCGGGCATGCGGCTGCGCGCACGGCCCGAGCGAAGAGACGAAAAGTCAATGAGGGGGGCCGATGACGGCCACGCGGTGCTACCGGCTGCGTTCGCCCTTGCGAGCACGGCAAAGCCGCGCTGTACAAGGGCCGCAGGATGCCCTCGGTCCTGCATCAATTTTTAGCCAGCCCCCGGTCGTGGAAGACCTACTGTGTTTTCAGTAGGTGAACGGCGGCGACCGTACCACAGTCTTTGCGGCAATTTCAAGCATCGCTGCGATCTGAAGGGAAATTGCCCTCGTTCGAGTGAGCGCTACGCCGCGCGGAGCTTTTCGCGCCACGCCGGATCGAGCGCGCGGAGTCGCTGCACGCGTTCGCTCACGGGTGGGTGCGTGACGAAGAGGGCCGCGAGCCCGTCTTCGGCGAACGGATTGATCGTGTAGAGCGGCTCCGTAGCGGGCGTCGACTGGAATGGGAACAGTTCTTCGGTCTGCTCGAGCCGGATCAACGCATCCGCGAGCCCGTGCGGCGACCCGCAGAATCCTGCGGCCGTTCGATCGGCGGCGAACTCGCGCTTCGTCGTCAGCATCAAATGCAGGAACGACGCGGCGATCGGCCCGAGGAACAGGAGCAATACGCGCTCGAGCCAGCCGCCGATCCGGCTCATCTCGATGACCATCGCCGAAAGCACGACGAGCGGCGTCTGAACCGTCACGTCGCGGTTGTGGATCTTCGCCAGCTCGTGGGCGAGCACGCCCTCGAGCTCGGCCGGCGAGAGCACCGCGAGCAGGCCGCGCGAGACTGCGACCGCCGCGCCGCGCGTGCCGCGTCCCGCCGACAGCGCTCGGGGATGCGGATCATCGAGCAGGTAGAGCCGCGGTTTCGGGATGCCCGCGAGCAGAGCAAGGCGTTCCGTCGTCGAATGGACGATCGGCGCAGCGGCGAGGGGCAACTCGCGCGCGCCGACCATCCCGAGCGCGACGCGGTCGGCGTAGAACGCGAGGCCGCCCGCCGAGAGGAGCGCGCAGAATAGGAAGATCGACGCGAGCCGGTAACCGCCGAGCGTCCAGCCGAGCGCGGTGAAGGCGACGCAGAAGCCGGTGAGCAGGAGCCAGGCCTTCGCGAGGTTCCGCGCGGCTAGCACCGGAGGGGCACCACTACTCGGTGTCGATGTCGGGCGGCTCGTCCTCGGCGAGGCCGCGCGGCGGCCAGTCGTCCTTCGGCGCGTCGCAGCGGCTCGAGCAATGGAGGGAGGCGATGTTCTGGAGCGGGATGAGGATGTGGCCGTTCAGCTCGAGATGCGCGACGTCCTCGATGTAGCAGTACGCGGTGAGAACGCCGTCCTGATACTCGCCGCCGAAAAGTGCCACCTCGACCTGCTCGCCCTTGTATTTGCCTGTGTAGTCCTCCACCGCGGGGGTCAGTCTATCCGCCGGAAGCCGCCGTCCTCTGTGACGACTCTGAACACCTCGCAATTGGCGATTGCCCTGCTCTTCCGGCGGCTGGCGGCTACGGACGTGCCCTCGAGGAACGCGCGCGTGGCACGGATGGTGCCGCCGTGGCCGACGACGAGCACGCGCTGGGCCGGGTGGTCGGCGGCGATGCGGCGCAACGCCTTGAGGATCCGCTCTCCGAGCTGCTCGTAGGTCTCGCCTGTGTCCCAGCCGTGCCCTTGGTCGTGCCAGTTGCGCGCACCCTCGGGAAAGCGCTCCTCGATCTCGGGCCACGTCAGGCCCTGCCATTCACCGACGTCGATCTCGCGCAGCTCCCGCGAGGCGACGACGTCTGTGCCGATCGCCGCTGCGACGATCTCGGCGGTCTGGCGCGCGCGGGCGAGGTCGCTCGTGTAGACGACGTCGATTTGCGCGTCGGCCAGCTCTTGTGCGAGCGCGCGCGCCTGCTCGCGTCCGGTCTCGTTGAGCGGCGGGTCGGCATGGCCCTGGAAGCGCCCGCCGCGGTTCCAGTCGGTCTCGCCGTGGCGTATCAGCAGGAGCTCTGTCAAGGACATCTAGGCTAGCGCCGTGGATCTGGGTCTCAGCGAACGTGTGTGCGTGGTCACCGGGTCAACCGGCGGGATCGGTCTCGCGACGGTGCGGCTGCTTGTCGAGGAGGGCGCGCAAGTCGTCACCTCGGGGCGCTCGCACGCTCCGAACGTGGGCGAGGGGCTGCACGTGTCTGCGGATCTCTCCGCGCCGGAGGCTCCGGCGAACTTGATCGAGGCCGCCGCGCAGGCGTTCGGCCAGGTCGACGTGCTGGTCAACAACGTCGGCACCGCCTACATCACGTCGTTCGAGGACGTCTCCGACGGGGAGTGGGAGGAGATGTGGCAGCTCAACGTGATGAGCTACGTGCGCGCGATCCGCGCGGTGGTACCGCATATGCGCGAGCGGGGAAGGGGATCGATCGTCAACGTCTCGTCGACGGCCGGCAAGCGGCCATCGACCGGCATGCCGCACTACTCGGTGACGAAGGCCGCCGTGCTTTCGCTCTCGCGGCTGGTCGCGGACGTCTACGCGAAGGACGGCATCCGCTGCAACGCCGTCACTCCCGGGCCCACCGCCACGGACGCATGGGTCGGGCCGGGTGGGCTTGCCGACCAGCAGGGCGACCGGGGCGAGGTGCTCGCCAAGGTCGCGGCGGGGCGGCCGCTCGGGCGCCTCGCCGAGCCGGAGGAGATCGCCGCCGTGATCGCTTTTCTGTGCTCGGAGCGTGCCTCTTACGTCACGGGAGCCGCCTGGAGCGCCGACGGCGGGACCGTTCCGATCATCGTGTGACGGGGTTGTTCAGGTTGCTCCGGAAGACGTTGTCCGGGTCGTACGCCGCCTTCACCTCCTGCAGT
>Ga0137367_10004251_pt1 | contig 11603 bp, 6 predicted proteins | sample SagtaG_14_FD_104939 | JGI IMG/M metagenome (GOLD analysis project Ga0137367, IMG submission 104939) | Vadose zone soil microbial communities from Sagehorn Ranch, Mendocino, California, USA - Sage1_L_80_16 metaG | ecosystem: Environmental > Terrestrial > Soil > Vadose zone | place: USA... | reverse complement strand
GCAACTTCTATGCCTCGCAGTTATTCACCAACCCGAATTGGATTTACGGCGAAGATCCGGAGGGCGACGTGGTGAAGATCCCGTTTAACAGTCCCGGTACTCACACGTTTCTGGCCGGCGGGGAGCTCTCCTTCACAGGCGGCGTGGCCGTTGGTCCGAATGACGCGGTGTACGTAGCCGACGGTACGGCCTTCGTGGCCCCAGGCGAAGGCAGGATTGTGCGGCTTAGCCCTTGATCGCAATCCTGCACGCGACTACTGGGCGGCCGAACAGTCGGCCGCCCAGATTCGCCCATAGTGCAGCTCTCACGCGCAGCGTCGGCTTCGGAGTTGGCGTTCCAGGGAGCCGATCGCATACCGAGCATTCATTCCGGATGTGCAACATTTTGCGAAGACAACGTTGCGATGGATGATGATCACGCAGTCGGTCATCTCTAAACCGTAGCGTTGTCGCGCATCTCAGGGAGCAGAATTCAAAAGCCCAAAAAGCGAGCGCGCGATTGGAAGTAAGCAGATCAGCATCGCACAGAATTAAGTTAGCCCTTAAGTTTAACGGGGCTGTAGCGTGTCCTCACGCGCAGCTCTGCGGCTGACACAGCCGCCACTACAGCAATTTGCAAAGAGCTGTCGCGCCTCACAACCTGGCAGCTTTTTGCTTCTGGAAAGCACAAGACTTGGATGTGATCACTCTTTGGTCCCGCTCGCGTCCGTGGTTTCGGGGGCGCTTTCGCCAGATTCATTTCGTTGATCCTTCGATGGAGAGTTCGGCGGCTGATGTCGAGCTTTTTGGCAGCGGCGGTCACGTGGCCATTGATCGCGGCAAGCGCTTGCATGATCAGTTTCTTTTCCGTCTCATGCAGGTCGAGCGGACTCCCCGCCGCGGCGGGGCCAAAAGCTTCGGCGGCGGAAATACCCGGCGGCGACACCGCGCTTGCCGCCTGGCGAACCGCCGCCAACCCTGTTTACTCACGAACAAACATTGGAGTGCGTTGAAGACAGCGCACACCACAGCCAACAGCGCGCTTTGTTAGCGATACGAAGAAAACGCAATTTTCTGGAGTTTGTGGCTTAGAACTTTTTATTTAGCGCAACGTAGTAGAAACGATTACGGAGCGAGTAGAGCGAAGTATCGTAGTTGTCGTTAAACGCTGCCAGAACCGTCGGTGGGTTGCGGTCAAACGCGTTGACCACGCCAGCGGTGACTTTGGTGCCCCAAAGCATCCGCTGCCAGAATATACCGGCCTCTACAGCGCCAGCCATCTGCTTGCTCAGCCCGCTCCTCGCGTCCTTCCCCTCCTTTGCATAACCCGGGACAGGTGCTTCCATAGGTGGCCTGACAAACTCGTAACTCGCTTGTAGGTCGAGCGTCATATAGGTCGCTATCCGCCGATGTTCGATGTAATTCGGGTTAATGATGCCGTTTATGCCCTCATTGTTTGGATCATTGGGGACCAGCTCGTTCCCAAGGATAAACTGAGGATCATCCCATTGGCCACCGATGTAATTGCCCTGGGCAATGAAATCAAGATTGCCGGGTCCAAGTTTATATTCCCATTCAAAGCGCACAAAGCCCTTGTTGTCGGGAATGCCCCCGGGAGTGAGCGGTATCGCCTGCGTGAAGCTGCTGCCCAGGAAGTTATGGAAGGGCAAGCCCGGACCAAGCTGCGCCTTCCAGGTGAAGAAGTGATTCCATCCAAGTGTGAAGGTGAACCGGCCAAAGTTCGTCGTGGGCAACTGATACACCGCCGTGACATCCAAGCCTTGCACAAAACGCTCGCCCGCGTTGTTGGTAGGAGACTCGATGAAGATCACGTTGTTGAAGGGATCACGCTGTATCGCGGGATTGAATGGGTCTGAGATGAGAAGCACTTGCGCGAAATCCCCTCCCGAAATGATCAGATTCTGCGTGAACACCTGATACCAGTCGGCGGTCAGGGTGAAACTTGGGACGAACTTCGGTGTATATACGAATCCCGCTGTCCAAGTCTCTGTCTCTTCCGGCTTGAGATCAAGGTTGCCGCCGATGGTTACGCCTCCCGGCGCCTGAAAGGTGCTTCTCGTAATCGGGTCGAAGAGGGCCGGGAAGTCCTGAGACGCTGGAGCAAACAGATCACCCGGAGTGGGTGATCGGAAGGATTGTCCCCAGGTGCCGCGCAACAGGAGATCGGGGATTGGTTGATAGCGAACCGTGACACGGTTGTTGCCGCTGTTGTTGAAGCTGGCGGAGTCATGGGGACTTGGGTTGGTCAAATCCTGGTCGTCAAACTCTTCGTAGCGGTAGGCATAGTCCATCTCAAGTGAATACACCAACGGAGCCTTCATGGTCGAGGTCACGAAGGGGATTTTGATTTCGCCATACCAGGCGTTGGCTTCCTGCCTGTACTTGAAATTAGGCCGTGCGTTGAATCCGAGCTGGTCGCCGGTCGCCTGGACAGGATCGGGGATCGAATGCTGCTGCTCCCAGATGCGCTGGTAACCGCCAGCCACATCGAGTCCTCCGTTCCAGAGGTTCGGGAAAAGATGAGCGTTGACGGTAATGTCATACACGAAATCTTTCTGGCGATAAACCGAGTGGCCAACATAGGAGGAGGATTGGGCCGCGAGGGTGTTATTGTAGGGCGCTGTGTCACCTGTTGGCACCCTCTCCAAGATTGGTTGTCCGTCGGGGGTTATGCCAACTTGGATTGTCGTGTAGGTCGGGGCGACGCCTATAGGCGGCGCGTTTTGGCCGATGAATAGATTGAACTGATTGAGGGCAACCTGTTCCGCGATCTTGCTGGCCACGGCATCGCCAGCGTCGATTTCTGTCTCGTCAAAGCGCTCGTAGGTAATGCCGGTGTCATACCCCAACCGGCTGATGAAAGAGTTGTCTGCGAAGTTGAAATCCCCCCTGGCGCCGATCACCCAACGCCACCAATCTTTATCGAAAGTGTCCAGGCGGTTACCGAGTTCCTGTTGCAGGCGATACCTTACTTGCAGGAGGCGATCACCAAATGGATTAAAAATTGAGGCTCGTGCCTCGGTCAGATGAGCGTTCCCGAAAGCAGTAAAAGTAAATGGAGCGCCCGCAAGAGCGTTGTCCTGCCGGTAGTGCGAATAGAGCATGTCTCCATAGACTTGAAGAGCATCACCAAACACGTTGTAACGCCCGCTCACGTACTCCATCGACTTTTCCATGTGAGGAATCGCCGGACTAAAAGCACGGAAGTTGAAACGGGCTGGATCGCTTCCCGGCGGTACGTCAAATGGCCGGTAGCTGGCTGGGCTGATCTGATTATTGGATAGATCGATAAGAACAAGCTGTCCGGTGGGCAAGGCCTGCGGGAATGTCTCGGTGGGTAAAGAGACCGACACGCGACCGCCAAAGGTGGGGCTATTGTTATTCAGGCCGCCGAGACCCAGACCAGCGACGCCAATATCGGGGTTAACATTGATCTCGTGATTGTTGCTTGTGTCCCCGGTGATCGATATGGCACGATCGCGGGAATAAATGCTGGCGCGATTGTAATATTCGGCGGCCGCAAAGATCGCGACCTTCCCATCCAAACCTGTGACCCCGCCGCGAATCCATGCCTGACGGACGTTCGCGTCGGTGTCAGTCGTGTTTCCGTAACGCAGCTCGAATTCGGCGCCTTCATACGGCGCCAGGGTCCGGTCACCGTACATGACGAAATTGACGACCCCGGCCACCGCGTCCGAGCCGTAGATGGATGAAGCGCCATCCTTCAGCACTTCTACCCGCTGAAGCCCACTGATCGGGATAAGGTTCACGTCCACCCCGTCAAGGCCTGAGCCTAAAAAAGCGCGACGCCCGTTAATAAGAACGAGCACGTTTTGCGAGCCAAGCGCGCGCAGGTTAATGCTGGCTGCGCCGGTCCCGTTATTCGAGTTATTTTCCGTCGCGGCGTTTCCAACAAAGGAAGGTAGCTGACGCAATCCTTCCACCGGCGCATTGGCACCCGCTTTTTGTAGCCAGTCGGCCGAGTACCTTGTGACCGGCAATGAGGATTCCTCCTGCGCAGTCGGGATATTTGAACCGGTCACGATCACTCGCTCGGCTTCCCCCGTGACCGTCGGAGGCAGGGTCAGCTCCTGAGCAAATGCGTCGGATACGAAAATTAATCGCGCGATTGCGAAACCGATGCTCGCTACAAGAACGACCCGAGCGAGTCCTAACTTAAGTCGGACGTTCATTCCATACCGCACACCTAGGCACCGATCAAAGCGATTCGGGCTCAAACCAGCAAGGATTATCTTAGCGACGTCGCGTAATAACTGTAGCCGCAACGTGGATCGACCGCCGCGCAGGCAACGCTAAATCGAGAAGCTCCGAAGGCTTTCGCGAGCGAGCGGACTGCTCGAGCATCAACATTCGATTTCTTTTCAGCTGAGACTCTGGAGCGGCGATTACGCAACGCAGTAGTATGCCTCACAATCAGCGGTGAATGGTGCTCTCGGACCCTCTCTGCATGGGACAATCACGAGGTGATGAAAATGAGTACCGACTGAGACTCGATTGCGAAAAAGCGGGCCGCGGGGATCAAAGCATTTCCAACGGCTTAGCCGGCACAGTTTCCGAGAGCCCATGCTGCAACCAGCGCAGCCGACCTGGATGTGATCACTCTTTGCTCCTGTTCGCGTCCGCCCCTTCGGCAGGCGGTCTGGCCAGATTCATTTCGTTGATTCTTCGATGCAGGGTTCGCCGACTAATGCCGAGCTTTTTGGCGGCGGCGGTCACGTTGCCATTCGTCGTGGCGAGCGCTTGCATGATCAATTTCTTTTCCGTCTCGTGCAGATCGAGCGGACTCCCCGCCGCGGCGGGGCCAAAAGCCTCCGCTGCGGAAATACCGTGCGGCGACGCCGTTCTGGCTGCTTGTCGCACTGCTATTGGCAGATCGCGCAGTGTGATTTTTGAACCGGTCGCCATCACAACTCCATGTTCGATCGCGGTGCGCAGCTCGCGAATGTTGCCCGGCCAATTGTAAATCAGCAGCGCATCCATTGCATCCGGTGCTAGATCGAGAAGCGGCTTTTCGTTTGCCTTGCAGAAGTGGCGCAGGAATCCGCGGACCAGAATCGGGATATCTTCTTTTCGCTCACGCAACGGTGGCATCGTGATACGCACGACGTTGAGGCGAAAATAGAGGTCGTCGCGGAATTTTCCCTCGCGCACGAGTTGTTCGAGATTCTTGTTTGTTGCTGCAATCAGGCGCACCTCCGCGCGCAATGTTTGATTGCCGCCGACGCGCTCGAAGGCGCGCTGCTCGCTCATAACGCGCAGTAATTTGACCTGGATACTGGGATCGATCTCGGCCACTTCGTCGAGGAAAATGGTGCCGCCGTTGGCCTGCTCGAACCGGCCGATACGGCGTTCATGCGCTCCGGTGAATGCGCCCTTCTCGTGCCCAAACAGTTCGCTCTCGAGTAATTGGGGCGAGAGCGCGGCGCAATGCACCGTCACGAATTTCGCTTTGTTGCGACGGCTCAAATTATGGATGGCATGTGCGGCCAATTCCTTTCCGGTGCCGCTCTCGCCTTCAATCAGCACGTTGGCCGAGGAGGGTGCGACTTGCCGGATCGTGTCGAGCACTTCATGTAATGCGGTCGAGTCGCCCCAAATGTTCTCGAGACCGTAGCGCTCGTCCACCTGCTGGCGGAGCGCGCGATTTTCCTGCTCGAGTTTGCGGCCTTGCATCGCGCGCGCGATCAGCAATTCCACTTTGTCGAGGTTGAGCGGCTTGGTCACAAAATCGTAAGCGCCCCGCTTCATCGCTTCGACCGCGACATCGATGGAGCCGTATGCAGTCATCATGATGCAAATGGGAGGACGCGGCATTTTCAAGGCGCGGTCGATCAAGGTCATTCCATCTTCACTGCCGAGGCGTAGATCGGTGAGAAGCATATCGATCTGCTCGCGCTCGAGGACACTCATGGCACCTCCGATATCCGCCGAGACGTACACGTCGTAATCGTTCTCAAACAAACGCCGCAAACCGTCGCGGGTATGCTTTTCATCATCGACGATGAGGATGGTAGGCTGTGGACTCATTTGGCTTCGCCGCGTTAAATCGTTAAGGGGTTACATCGTTACAACGGTACATCGGGCGGCTCCCCGTTTGTAACTCTTGTAACGGTTTTAACTATTTTAACAAGTCACGGCGGCTTGCCTTCGATTTCGTCATTCAAACGTCAATGTCCTCCTCGAAGTGTGCGCAGATAATCGACCGTTAAACAACCATCGCCAGAAAGGAAAAATTACGTATAATTGCGCGATGCAGTGGCGGATTCGATCGGGATTCGCGATGGTCTTTGTCTTTGGTAGAACAATCGGCCTCGCTTCCGAACTTCCGAATTCGGTCGACCCCAACGAAGGTTGGAAGCCAGCCAGCGGAAGCAAAGATGTAGCTATCTACAGTCGTGCCCACGCCGGTTCACGGCTGAAAGAGTTTCGAGCAATCGGCCCGATTGACGCTCCGACATCTGCCGTGCATGCAGTGCTCGATGACTTCGAGAATTATCCAAACTTCATGCCTTATACGTTGGAGTGCCGGCTCCTGAAACGCGAAAGCGATTCAATTATCACTTATCAGCGGCTGTCGCCGAAGATTGCTGAGGACCGCGATTATACTCTGCGCGTCTGGAAAAAGTCGTGGCCCGGTCCAGACGGATTTACTTATCTCGATCAATGGAAACCGGCTAACGAGCTGGGACCCGCTGAAAAGAAAGGGGTTGTCCGACTAAAAATTTGCGATGGTGCGTGGCTGCTCGAACCCGATGGCCCCCTCAAGACACGCGCTACTTACTCCGTTTACACGGACACAGGCGGGCTTATCCCGGCTTTTATCGCTAACCCTGCAAGCCGGATGGGAATCAGCAAGCTGTTTGAAGCGGTTCGCAAGCAAGTCAAGGATCCAAAATACGCCTTGCGCGATCGGTGATGGCCTCGCGCATGCGGGTGTGATTCCGGCCGTTAGGGTATGTCTATTCCAGCCACGGCCGGCGAGCCTGGCCACAAATCGTGCGAAATCGGTTGCAAGGAGCGGGCGACTGCCTTTCCTCATACCCATGAAAGTGAATCGTTTCCTGTTTTTGATCAGCACGTTAAGCGCACTGACGCTAATCAACTTGCCCGCAATCGAGCCCGCGCCGCAGACTGCAAAGAAACCTCTTTCGAACGAATATCACGGCACGACTGTGGAGGATCCATATCAATGGCTCGAAAACGACGAGGACCCAGAGGTGAAAAAGTGGTCGGACGCGCAGAGCCAGCGGACTCGCGCTTATCTCGACAAGTTGCCGGACCGTGCTGCAATCGAGAAGCAATTGACGGAGTGGTACGCAAAAACTTCACCAAGTTATTTTTCGCTCGTCTCGCGGCCGGGAATCTTGTTCGCGATAAAATTCCAGCCACCAAAGCAGCAACCGTTCCTGGTGACGCTTGTTTCGGCCGACGATCTCAAGTCGGAAAAGGTCGTGCTGGACCCGAACGTGCTGGATGCCAAAGGCACGACCGCGATCGATTGGTTCGTGCCATCACTGGATGGTAAACACGTCACGGTCTCGCTTTCAAAAGGTGGCAGCGAAGACGGCACGCTTCACTTCTACGAAACTGCGACGGGAAAAGCGCTGCCCGATACCATCGCCCACGTGCAATATCCCACGGCGGGCGGCAGCGCGGCCTGGAACTCGGACGGCACTGGAATTTATTACACGCGTTTCCCGCGGAAGGGCGAGCGGCCTGAAGCGGACCTAAATTTTTATCAGCAGGTCTATTTTCACAAACTTAGCACGGCTGATACCGAGGACACTTATTCGATTGGCAAAGACTTTCCGCGAATCGCTGAGATCGTCCTCGAAGCTTCGCGCGACGGCAGATACATCCTCGCCACGGTGGCGAATGGCGATGGCGGCGATTTCGCCCATTATTTGCTCGGTCCGGACGGAAAGTGGACGCAAGTCACGCAATTCAGCGATCAAATTAAAGCCGCGCGCCTGGGGCGAGACAAGGCGCTCTATCTTCTCTCGCGGGCTGGCGCGCCGCGCGGCAAAATTCTGCGCTTGCCGCTCGACACCCCGGAATTAACAGATGCGGTTGAAATCGTGCCAGCAGGCGAAGCGGTCATCGAGCAAATCGTTCCCACGGCCGATGCCATTTATGTCGGCGACATCCTCGGCGGCCCGTCTCAGATCCGGCGCTTTGGGTTGGACGGTAAAGACGAAGCAATCATTCCAGTTCCAAAGACATCGTCTGTTCAGGAAATGCTCGCCCTGGAAGATAACTCGCTCCTGTTTCGGGATGTGAGTTACACCGAGCCGGCGACGTGGTTTCATTGTGTGCAAGGAAAAACCGAGCCGGTAAAGACGGCCTTGCGCAGCACATCGCCGGTCTCATTTTCCGACATCGAAGTGACGCGCGAGTTCGCAACGGCGAAGGACGGCGCCAAGATTCCGCTCAACATCGTTTTCCGAAAAGGAATGAAGCGGGACGGACAGAATCCGACGCTGCTTTACGGCTATGGCGGCTACGGCATCAGCATGGCGCCTAATTTCGATTTTACACGGCGGCTCTGGTTCGATCGCGGTGGCGTCTACGTGGTGGCAAACATTCGAGGCGGCGGAGAATTCGGCGAGGAGTGGCACAAGGCCGGCAATCTCACCAAAAAACAAAACGTGTTCGATGATTTCGCGGCGGCTGCCGAATACCTGATCAAAGAGAAGTACACGCGCCCGGAAAAACTCGCGATCCAGGGCGGAAGCAATGGCGGGCTCTTGATGGGAGCGATGATTACGCAACATCCCGATTTGATGCGGGCGGTCGTTTCCTCAGTCGGAATTTATGACATGCTGCGGGTTGAGCTCGCGCCGAATGGCGCCTTCAACGTGACCGAATTCGGCACAGTAAAAGATCCGGAGCAATTCAAGGCGCTTTACGCCTACTCGCCGTATCACCAAGTTGTCGATGGAACCAAATATCCCTCGATTCTGATGATGACCGGCGCCAACGACGGGCGGGTCGCGCCATACCACTCGCGCAAAATGACGGCGCGCCTCGATGAAGCGAACAAATCCAACAATCCGATTCTATTGCGGACGAGCTCGAGTGCCGGCCACGGCATCGGCACCGCCTTGAGCGAACGCATTAAGCAATCGGCGGACATCTATGCGTTTCTCTTTGCGCAATTGGGAATGACAAAAGAAATGACGAAACACTAATGACGAATGACGAAGGAATGCCAAAGCCCGAATAGCAGAAAATCAGAGTCGGGTTTCGCAATTCGTCATTAGATCAGTTGCCATTTTGCGAAGGAAATTGTTGATTTGCGCGGGGGCGGTTGCGATTTTTTTTCTGATCGCTGTCGCTGGTTGCGTGGCCGTTTTTTACAGTCCGTTGCTCACTCATTACATCGAGGGCAACGCGTTCCGTGCGGCGATGGAAGATGAAACCGCGAAAGGTTTGCATTTCCCTCGTAGCCGCTGCGCGCCAATTCGACGGACCAGTGCCTTTTCAGCTGCAAGCGAAAGTTTCGAAGCGAGCAATGGAGTGAAGGCGATGAAGTCACTCGATGCTCACGGCATCACCGCCAGGTTTAACCCGTGGGGCGTATTTGTGCGGCAATGGAGGTTGAACTACGTGCACGTTCAATCCGGCGACGTCGCCATTCAGATTTACGAGGCGAATCCTGAAGCAGTGATACCAAAGCCATGGTTCGCAATTTTTTTACCGAACAGAGTTTACGTGAAGAGAATTGAATCGGAGCAGGCCGACGTCACCTGGCGTCTCCGTGGCGAGCGGGCCGGCTTTTTCGGCACCCGGCTGCTCATTACGCCGCACGGCCGGGATTTCGAGTATGTCGCCGCCGGGGGAAGACTGAAGATGGTGTTGCTTCCCGATCTTGATCTTCGCCGCCTGCATCTTCTCATCACCAAGACCTTGCTGACGATTTACGATGTCGATCTCGCATCGAATTCCGATAGCGATGAAAGCATTCATGCCCAGGCGAATGCCGGCATCGGGAAGGATAAGAGCGTCGATTTCAAAGCGAACTTTAATGCGGTCCCAATTCGCTCGTGGTTGCCTTCGGAATGGAAAAGGCGGTTGAACGGTAGTGCTTTTGGCGACCTTCACTGGGCGGGAAACGATCCAAAGCTGGAAAACTCATCGGGCGAAGGTTCATTGCGTATTCGTAACGGACGAATCGACGATCTTCCCCTTCTGGAAAAGCTCGCTGAGCTCACTCAGAAGAAGTCATTCGAATATTTGGATCTAGATGATTGTTCGCTCGCGTTTGCGTGGCGTTATCCGAAAATCGACATCAAGGAAATCCTTGTCGAAGAGAAGGGCAAATTCCGGGTCGAGGGAGAGATCTCGATCGAGCGTCGTCGTTTGGGGGGCACGATCAGGCTTGGGCTTACCCGTGAATATCTCGATTGGCTGCCGAATCCTGAAGAAGTCTTTAGCCGGCATCAGAGCGGCTATCTATGGACCAATGTGCATCTATCCGGTACGATTGATGAACCCGGGCAAGACCTGAGTCCGCGCATCATCGAACTTTTCAGGGAATCACCCGGCGCTTATCTCGGTCTTCTCTTTCATCAGTTCGAAGGCTGGTTGAAAAAAGCTTTTGGCGGCGATCACTGACTTCTGACTTCCGATCTCTGATCTCTGGCTTCGCCCGCTTCCAGCATGCGGACGCGCTTGTCGATATACGGCAATCGGATCGTGAGCGTGAGCCCTTTGCCCTCGCTGCTTTCGATGGAAAGTTCCCCGCCGTGCTCGCGCACAATTCGGCGAACGATCAACAACCCAAGACCCGTTCCTGATGGTTTGGTCGTGAAATAAGGCTCAAAAACACGTCCCAGATCCTCGGCCGACATACCGCTGCCTGTATCGATGAAACTGATCAGGACGTGCGTGTCGTCCCGATCGGTGTGAATGCGCAGGGTGCCGCGCCGGTTCATGGCCTGAAGGCTGTTCTTGATTACGTTGTAAAAAGCTTGCTTCATCTGGTCACGATCCATCTGAAGCAGAGGCAGGTCCGAACGCAGTTCCTGCTCGACAACAATGTCGCGATCCTGAATTTCCGGTGTGAAGAAACGTAACGTTTCCTCGACGATGGCATTCACGTTTTCCGGGTGCAGCTCTGGTTTGGAGGGCCGAATCGCGCGCAAAAACTGGGTCACTATCGAATCGAGCCGGTTGACTTCCGAACGGGCGATGTCGATCGATTCCTGGAGTTCCTCCCGCGCGGGGGGATCTAATTCGTGCGTCTGCCGCTCCATCAACTGCAAATGGATGTGAAGCGAGTTGAGCGGATTACCAATCTCGTGCGCAACACCGGCGGCGAGCAGCGTGAGCGCATTCAATCGCTCCGACTCAATGATCTGCTGTGCGGAGCGCCGACTCTCGGTGATATCGCGCAGGATCATGGCGTGGCCAACCTGTTCACTGTATCCAGGGGCGGGGACCCCGGCCGTTATTCCGCTAAACGCAGTCCCGTCTCGATCTCCGGAGTCAGCGACTCCAGCCACAGCGCCGACCTCACGATGTTCGATTATTAACGGTACAATGTAAAAATTGATGAACCGATTTGCTGGATAAAAAAT
>Ga0137367_10004250_pt1 | contig 11604 bp, 9 predicted proteins | sample SagtaG_14_FD_104939 | JGI IMG/M metagenome (GOLD analysis project Ga0137367, IMG submission 104939) | Vadose zone soil microbial communities from Sagehorn Ranch, Mendocino, California, USA - Sage1_L_80_16 metaG | ecosystem: Environmental > Terrestrial > Soil > Vadose zone | place: USA... | reverse complement strand
AGGCTCTCAGCCCGCTGTTCGGAGGCACAGGTATCCACCTGCCGCCACAATCAACGGCCCTGGTTGCGGCGTTCATCGCCGAGCTGGTGCTCCGCATGCTGCTGAGCTCCGAGCAGCTTGCCTGGAGTGGTTTCGCACTCCCCAGGCTCCAGGCACGCCACAGCGCACTCGTTGCGAGCCTGGTACTCGGAGTGATCTGGGCTACCTGGCACCTGCCCCTGTTCTTCGTCCCCGGTTCCCAAGCGAACGCCGGTTTCGGCATTTTTCTTGTCGGAACCGTCTGCACACGCATCATCCTGACGTGGGTCTTCAACAGCACTGGAGGCAGCGTGTTGCTGTGCGGCCTGCTGCACCAGAGCATCAACGTGTGGACCGACATCCTGGCGCCGAGCGCAGCAGCCTCACCGGCCGATCAGGCGGTGAACCAATGGCTGGGGCTAGGACTGAACCTCTTCATCGCCGCGCTCGTGGTCGTAGTTTTTGGAGGCCGGCGTCTGTCGCGCCACCCGTCGGTCGACACCTCCACGGTGTTGGACCCACGCGTCCAACTCGCCGGGGCCGTGACGCCATGACTCGCACCGGCGCAATCCAACGGAAGGAACCACAAGCCATGTTTACCCCGAATCCGACTGGCACGACGATCACCGGCCAGCAGCGCTACTTGATCGCCTACTTCGCTCTCGTTCTCACCAGCGCCGGCGTCGCCGCGCTGTTGTTGCTGGCGTTTCCCGGCGTGTTGCCAACCCTTCCAATCCTGCTGCTTGCGTCGTGGATGCCGAACGTCGTCGGCGTAGCGGTGACCGCCAAGGCGAGCGGACGGGCTGGACTTCGCCAGCTCTTCGGCAGAGCGGTGCGGTGGCGCTTCGGTATCGGCTGGTACGCGGTCGCGCTACTGCTCCCAACCGCGGCGGTGCTGGTTGCCATCGGTCTTGGCGTATTGCTGGGCCTCGATGCACCGCGTGCGATCACCGATACCAACGTGCTGATTCCGCTCTTTCTGTTCAACGTGCTGGCAGGTCCGCTCGGAGAAGAGCTGGGCTGGCGTGGCACGGCCCTGCCGCGGCTTCTTGCCCGCTGGAGCGCGCTCATCTCCAGCCTGGTACTCGGGATCCTGTGGTGGACCTTCCATACGCCCGGGTTCGTGCTGGGCCTGTTCTCACCGGGTTTCACTCCGCTGGGTGCACTGGTCGGCGCCATTGCGCTCACGGTCCTGATCACCTGGATGTTCAACAATACTGGGGGGAGTCTGATCCCCGGCTCGCTCATGCACCTGTCCATCAATTTCGTCACCGCCGCCTTGGGCGTTGCGGAATCGCCGCTACTCTACGGGCTGACGGTGGGAGGACTCGTCATCGCCGCGGTCGGCGTGGTGCTGGTGTATGGTCCGACCCACCTCGTAAGGGTGCCCCGGTCGCATCGCATGCGCCCGATCGTCATGCCTGGTCCGCGAGAAACAGGAGCACTGCCGTGACGCGGCGATCGACGTCGCGTGGTTGCTCCAAGGGCAACTTCGAAAAAATGGCGTTGATGTGTTTCTCCACCGCGCGTGGCGTGAGCGTCAACGCGTCGGCGATGGCGGCATTCGTTTTGCCCTCCGCCATGCTCGCCAGAACGTCTCGCTCACGCGCAGTGAGCTCGGCAATTGGCGACTGCGCGACACGAGTTCGTTGTGCGACCAGCCCCTCGACCACCCGCGGGTCAATGACGGAGCCACCCTGGGCAACTTCGCGAATCGCGGCCATGGGTTGATCAGGTCTGGAGACGCGCTCCTTCAGCAGGTACGCGCGGCCGCTTGCTCGATACAGCGCCCGTTCGCACCGGCGGGCTTCTTGACGAAATCAGCACGCAGGTCGACGACGCGCTGGAAACGTTGCGTGATCTGGCGCGCGGTATTTTCCCCGCCATATTGGCCGACCGTGGTTTGATCCCCGCTGTGCAGGCCCACCTGACCAAGTCCGCTTCTTCCGCTCGGCTCCAACCTGACGCGTCGGTCGTGCGCGTTCGTTTCGACCCGCGGCTCGAGGCGGCGATCTACTTCTGCTGCCTCGAGGCGTTGCAGAATGCCGCCAAGCACGCTACGGACGCACCTGTGCGGGTTGGTCTATCGGCCCTGGATGGCTGGCTGACGCTACAGGTATCGGACGACAGTCCGGGGTTTGAGGCGGGCCCGCACCAACCAGGCACCGGGTTGCAAGGAATGAGCGATCGCCTGGCGGCGGTGGGTGGAACATTGGAGCTCGTCTCCGTTGCGGGTAAAGGGACGACCGTTTATGGTCGAGTGCCATTCTCCGTGGCGGCAGCGTCCCACGCCGCGGAAAGTCGCGCCGAGCCGAACTCCGCTTTGATGAGATAGGCCTTTGCGCCGCAGTCAGTAAGAAAGGTCTCGTCCGCGTACTCCGACGGGTCGTATGTCGAAAGCAGAAATATCACGGGCGCTTTGCCAGTGCTGCCCGCAAGGATCCGTCGGCTGGCTTCCGGCCCGTCGATTCCCGGCAGATGCACGTCCATCAACACCAGGTCCGGCTGTTGCTCCCGCGCGGCGCCCACCGCGGCTTCACCCGTGTCAGCTTCGCCCGACATGACGAAGCCCGGTGTCAGGTCCACCACGTTGCGCGCTGCGCGTCGAAACGATGCCTGATCGTCGACGATCAGCACGTGCACCTTGCTGTGCTCTCTCTGCATCTCAGACCGGGCTAAGCATCGCACCTGTGGGCTGAATCAGGAAGGGTAAGGGCACGAACAAACGTGGATGCCCGCCACACAGCGCGGCGGATGCGCACCCCCGCCACAATGGGTGGCTACACCCTCGCCAGGAGCCACCGCGGCGCGATCCTGAGATCACAATCCCTGAGGTGATGTCCATGTCCAGTATTGCCGTCCCAAACGTCCTGGATCTCCAGCATTGGTGACCCTGCTAGTTGGGCGGGGCAAGCCTGTTGTTAGGAAAGGTAAGGACGTTGGCGTGCAGTATTTGGGCATAGGTTCGACCGGTGCTCAGCGGGGCGACATTTCCTTCGTCCGCGCGCCCGCCGCGCGACCGTCTTGGCCTCCAACAGAGCGCTCAGCGTTGCGACAGCCGAGCGGTTGCCCGTTGTTTCGCCGACAACCGCTTTCTCCGCGCGACCCGCCGCTGGTCCCGGCATGCGCGGCCTCTTACAGCTCCTCGCGCCCGAACCGCCATAGGGCGGCTGTGACGAAGACCACCGACAGGAGAGCCGTCACAACAACTGGGACAACGGACGGAAGCGGCTCACCCATGCTCGCAAGAGTGGCCAGCGCGCCGAGGCTGTTGGGCAGGTACATCGCAACGGGGCCGAGCAGGTTTCCTGCGAGTTGCTGACCGAACAGCAGCCCCAGTGCGATCCCGACCACGGCTCCGCGCGAGTTCAAGAACGTCCCAAGCATCACCACAAGCGTCAGATAGAAAAGCGTGTGCACTGCAATGACGCCGAGTCCGATTGCGAAAGGCACGAATCCAGGCAATTCGCGTGTTACGGCGGCGATCTGTCCGAAGGCGACCACGCCCTGGAGCAGGATGGTGATCAGCAGGACGCCGAGTGAGAGTGCGACGAGTTTGGCGGTGATGAACGCAGTTCGCGACAGTGGCTTGGACAACACCCAGGCCGCGGTACCGGACTGCTTTTCAGCGATGATCGCGCCCATGCCCAGAATGGCCGCACCCATCGCCGCCGCCTGGGCAGCGAATGCGAAGAATACCTGGAGCCCCATGGCCATAAGCCCGCCTTCAGGCAACTTCATGTTGGGGTCGGTCGCCGGCGCAACCCACAGGACGATCACCAGGATGCCGTTCACCACGGCTAACCAGACCGCCGTCTGGATCAACCAGAAGCGCGTGCCCCACCAGGCGTGCAGCTCCTTGCGGAGAAAGTTGGGAAGGCCGGCGGTCCAGCCGCGAGGCTGAATCAATCGCAGGGAAGCGGTATCAATGGCCATGGGCCTTGTCTCCTTCGACGAGCTTGAGGAACACGTCCTCCAGGTCAGCCTTGTCGCGGCCGAACGCGGAAACTGTCACCCCACCACCCGCGGTCACCGACTGCAGGAGCTGCGCGTCAGCAGCCAACTCGTCGGTCACGTTGACTCGGAACTTTGTGGCGCCGTTCTGCGCAATTGTCGTGACTGCACCAACCCACGGTTGGGCGGTCAGCCGGGTCCGCGCTCCGTCCACGTCGCCCTTCAGTTCCACGGAATAACTGACGGACCCATTGCCGCGAAGTAATTGCTCGATCGGCGCCTCGGCTACGAGGCTGCCGTGGTTGAGGATGGCGACGGTGTCGCTCACACGTTGCACGTCACTCAAAATATGCGTGCTGTAAAAGACGGTCGTGTGCTGTTTGAGTCGTTCCATCACTTCCAGGACGTCACGGCGCCCCATCGGGTCCAGCGAGGCCGCGGGCTCGTCGAGGATCAGCAGGTCCGGGTAGTTGACCTGTGCCTGGGCGATGCCGAGCCGCTGGCGCTCACCGCCTGAGAAGCCCTTGATGGGCCGGTCGGCCTTATCGTCCAGGCCCACAAGCTCGAGGGTTTGCTCGATGCGCTGCTCGACCGGGTCTCGTGGGCCGTTGTAGAAGAAGCCAGCTACGAAGCGCATCGTCTGGCGGGCGGTGAGGTCCTCGTAATAGCGAGGGTCCTGGGCCAGGTAGCCGACTCGCTGGCGAATGGCCGTGCTATCGCGGGTGATGTCCTGCCCGAAAACAGTCGCCGTGCCGCCGGTAGGGCGGGTCAGGCCGAGCAGGAGCTTGATGGTGGTGCTCTTGCCTGCGCCGTTTGGGCCGAGGAAGCCAAAGATCGAATGCTTCGGTACCTTGAGATCGAGCGCTTTGAGCACCGCCTTGCCTGCGTAGGCCTTGGTCAATCCGCGCGTGTCGATGACATATGTGTCCGAGGTTGTCATGCGTGGTTTCCCTCCTCGAGATTTCCTGGGCTTTGCCTGCGGAAGTGATGGGCGGATTTTCCTTGCACACCCCGACTGGCTCGGCAGCCGTGTGGCAGGTCGGTCCTTCGTGAGCCAGTGTCTCCGGGCCGCGGGTGGAGCCGCGTCAGCCAGGGGGTTGACTGCGGGGTTGATCCCGTCTCCACCCGACGCTCCGCGGTTTCGCAGACCAGCGCGGGTCTTGGCCGTGCCGCGGCGGGCACCAGTGGATCAACCCGCTGGTCAATCGCCAGGTGGACGCCAGTCAACCCATAGGCGCCGGAGACTGGCGCTATGCCAAAAATATTGCGATGGGCGCGCCGAGGCGCGCTGGCATTGGTGGTCGTTGTTGTGGCTGCTGCCGCCGCGGGCGTCACGTACGAGGCGATCGCGGCAGCCCAGGACGCCGCGGCCTACCCGCCGCCAGGCCGTCTGGTAAACGTAGGCGGCCACCGGCTGCACCTCTCGTGCGTTGGTGAAGGTAGCCCGACGGTCGTTTTTGAGTCGGGGCTGGCAAATATGTCGGCCGACTGGTCCAAGGTGCAACCACAGGTTGGAGCAACCACCCGCGCCTGTGCATACGATCGCGCGGGTATCGGCTGGAGTGACAACGGCGAACAGCCTCGAGATTCGCGGCAAATCGCGCAGGAGCTTCACACGTTGCTGGCAAACGCAGGCATATCCGGGCCGTTTGTGCTTGTCGGCCAGTCGTTCGGCGGCCTGTACGTGCGAATGTTCGCTGACCTGTATCCAGACGAAGCTGCCGGCATGGTCCTCGTTGACGCGTCCCACCCAGACATGTGGTCGCGCACCCCGCCCGCGCTGACCGCGGCGCTGGTGCCAAGCCCGGCGCTGGGCCTCGCCTACCGTGGGATGGCGCACATTGGCATTAGCCGGTTGACAGCCAATTTCCCGGCCGACTGCGGCCTAACGCCGCAGCACTGTGGCGAGGAGCGCGCATGGAAGGTCTCAGCCAGGGCGACCGATGCCTACATCGCGGAAATGGGCGCGCCGGAACGAGACGCCCAGGTGCGCGCAACGCGAACCCTCGGTGCGCGGCCGCTGGTGGTGTTGACCGCGACCGACCACACTACTGAGTTCGGTCCGTACGCCGCGCAGGTGGACCCACTCTGGCAGCAGATGCAAAACGAATTGGCCGCACTCTCGAGCAATAGCGCCCATTACATCGTGGATGGAGCGACGCACAGCTCATTCCAGGCCAAGGACGCCGCCGCCACGAGTGCGGCGATAGGCCAGGTGGTGCGGGCGGTCCGCGACGGTCAACCGCTGGTGCACGAGGACCCGGCGCCGACCAGGCAGACCGCCTCCGCTGAGGTCGACTTCGCTGCCATCGACCGTTTTGTCGACTCTGAACGCCAGGCGATGCGCGTACCTGGTATTACGATCGGCATCGTTCGAGGCGATCGCGTAGTCCACCTCGCTGGCTTCGGCCAGGCCGATCCGACCGGGCGGCCCGTTACTCCGCAGACGCCAATGCTCACGGCGTCGATCACCAAATCGTTCACCGCGATGAGCGTCATGCAGCTCGTCGAAGCCGGCAAGGTCGACCTCGATGCGCCGATACAGCGCTATCTGCCCTGGTTTCGCGTCGCCGACGCGGATGCTTCCGCTGGAATTACGGTGCGCCACCTGCTCAACCAGACAAGTGGCTTTCCGACACTTCCCGCAAACGCGGGCCTGGTTGGCGGCGACATGGATGAATTGGCCCTCGAGCGCGCCGTGCGGTCGCTCGCCAGCGTGTCTCTCAGTCAGCCTGTGGGCTTGACGTATCAGTACTCAAACTTCAATTACTGGACGCTCGGCGTGCTCGTGCAGGAGGTGTCCGGTCAATCGTACGAGCAGTACTTGCAGCAGCACGTGCTCGAACCGCTCGACATGCGGCGGTCGTATATGTCCCAGGCGGCCGCACAACGGAATGGCCTGGCGACCGGCTACCGCTTCTGGTTCGGGATACCGGTGGCCACTGACCTGACCTACAGCCGCGCATTCACTTCGACAGGTGGACTCATCTCAACATCGGAGGACATGGCGCACTACCTCGTCGCACAGCTCAACGGCGGCCGTTATGCCGGCCGGTCGGTGCTCTCGCCCGCGGGCATCGCCGAGCAGCACCGCCCCGCCGCTCGTGTCGAGGACACGGACGACTACTACGGCATGGGCTGGCAGACCGGCGCAATCGGTGGTGTGCCCGTCGTGCAGCACGATGGCCTATTGCCCACCGGCTACGCCGACATGGTGCTCGTTCCGGACCACGACCTCGGAATTGTGGTGCTGGCTAACGGCGTCGGCCGCGTGGCAGTGCCACGCCTCGGCGGGGTCGCAGCCGGAGTGGCCAACGTTGTGGTTGGGCGGCCAGCCTTGCCCGCGGCCGAAGACCGGCTCTTCCAGGCGGTGACAGTCCTTGCGTTCGTCATCATCGGCGTCCAGGTCTTCGGAATGATTTGGACGACAACCAGGCTGCGGCGCTGGCGCAAGCGACCTGAGAGCCGTCCGAGCCGTGCACTGCCACTGGCGTGGCACATCGGTGTGCCGCTGGTGGTCAATCTCGGTTGGGCGGCGTTGGTGCTCCTCGAACTTCCCATGCTGTTCGGTCTGACACTGGCGGAATCAGTATTCAACCTGGGCGACTTCGCGTATCTGATCGCGGGGAGCGCCGCGGTGGCCCTGGTGTGGGGTCCGCTCCGCACGCTGCTAGGCTGGCACGCGCTGCGCGCGACCGCACCCGCCAGCGCGAGCAGTACACCGACCCTGGCCGCGGTCGTGGCGACGAGCAAGGCCTAAGAGAGGAAATCCACCATGCAAACAATCGGAACGCCATCACCGCGTCGACGCTTGGTGGCTGGCGCCGACGGCTCCGGGGCAGCAAAGCTGATCGTGTTCTTCATCGGCGCTTACGCCCTGGCATGGCTGCCGTTCGCCGTGCCGATACTGGCCGCTCGAGGTCTGATCCTTCTGCCGGCTCCGGAGACTGTGTTCCTGACGCTTGCCACGCTGGGCATCGGTCTCGCCGGGGTCGGCATGGCCGCGTGGGAATCCGGTGGCGCAGGCGTGCGCTCGCTGCTCGGGCAGATACTGCGCTGGAGGGTGCGACCCATCTGGTACGTCGCGGCTGTTCTTGTGCCGGCGCTGTTCCCCGCGGGTGCGTTCTTGTTAGGACTTGCCCTCGGGAATCCGCCGACTCCGACTGCGTCGCCGCAGGTGTGGCTATCGATACCGTTGGTTCTCGTCGCGTTTCTTGTACCCGCCCTGCTCGAGGAGATCGGCTGGCGCGGTTACGCCCTTCCGCGGCTACAGCGCCTGCTCGGGCGGCTGCTGGCCAGCGTTGTCCTGGGCGTGATCTGGGCGGGTGTGCACTTGCCGCTCTGGCTGCTCCCGGACTTCGGATTTGCGAGTCAGTCCGTGACTGTGTACTTCGTGCAGGTGGTGGCCATCTCGGTCGTCCTCGCCTGGCTGTATAACGCCACAGGCGGCAGCCTGCTGCTGACCGGCCTGGCGCACGCGGCCGTGAACGGCTGGCCAATGCCGTGGAATGCGGCGCTCCAGGCGCTGCCTGACCAAAGGCGCGGCGTCGCGGTTGCTGATTTCCATGTGCTGATCACCCTGGCGACCGTTGTAGTCGCAGTGCTAGTCGTGCTCGCAACCCGCCGACCCAGCCGCGCCGACACGAGACAAACCCCGCTCGACGGTATGCGCGCCGCAGCTCCGCTGGACTGAGGAAAGCCCAAAGTGTTTGGAGGCGACGCGTTCGAGCAATGTCACGTGCAAGTTGTGTGGCCAGGCTGTGAGTGCACTATCCTCAGCCGAGCTCAAGCTGGGTCAGCCGCGAAGGCCCACATGGTCAGTAGGCGCCAAAGCAACGTCCCGCGCGGCTGCCGCACGTGCCTGAGATCAACGACGGGGCCGCGGTAGAGGAACGCGGTAGAGGAAGAGTAATCGGACGCGTGAGTATAGCGCTATACCGCCGCAGCTGGTGGGCCTGGGGCCTGCGCGGACTCGCTGCGATTGCATTCGGCTGGGCAGCGTTCGCCTTGGCGCCCGAGACGCTCGAAGCAGTCGTCCTGCTGCTGGCCGCCTACCTGGTCGTGGACGGCATCCTGACGTTTGTCGTCGGGGTGCTTGCAGCCACCGATGGCCGGGCATGGTGGGCGCCGCTGAGGCTGGCTGTTCTGGAGCTTGCGGTTGCCCTTGCGATCCTCGTGTCGCCTGGCGGCTCAGCGCTGCTCTGGCCGGCGCCCGCGGTTATCTCGGCGATCCTGGCCGGTGTGCTGCAACTGATGGCGGCCGCAGACCTGCGCCGCGAGATCGTGGGAGAATGGATGTTGGCGGCGAGCGGCATTCTGTCCGTCAGCCTTGGAGCGCTGCTGGCGTTCTTTCCGGTGGCTGGCGTCTTACCAATCGCCTGGACCTTCGCCGCGTTTGGTGCGCTCACCGGACTCGTCATGCTGCGGCTGGCCTCTCGACTGCGTCGCGCCGGAGAAGAGGTGGTCGCCCAGGAAGACCTGCCCATCGCCTGAACCGGAAGTGTCGCCGATCGCTGAGGACCGGACCACCTGCGCCGCAGACCGACCAACTCTGCCCCCCGCGCGTGCGTGTTCCGATTGACATAGGGTCCACAATGGTTGCCGAGAACAACCGATGAACAATTCCCGACGTGCGATGTGGTTGGCCGCTTTCATGTGGGCGCTCTCGCTCGGGCTGTGGGTCATGGGCATGCTCCTGTGGCTCGGGAGCGCCAGCCGCCACATGCCAGGCCACGCGGGACCAGTGGCCGCTTCGATTGTGCCATCAGCATCCGGCATGGCCGCCGATGCTGCGGGTTTGGAGGTTGGGTTTGCGACAGTGTTCCTCGCGGTCGCAACCGTAGGCGCCCTCATTGCTGCGCGTCATCCCCAGATATCCATTGGCTGGATACTCGGGAGCACCGGCGTAGTCGCCAGCTTCCGGCTGTTTGCCAACGGGTACGCGGCCTCTGCAGCCGGGACAACGCTGGCCCCGCTGCCGACCGATGCCGCTGTTCTGGTTTGGGTCAACTCCTGGTTGCAATACGCCTCGGTGGGCTCGCTGGGTATGGTGCTGCTGTTGTCGCCACGGGGCGGCCTGCTATCGGCGCGTTGGCGGCCGGTGCTCTGGGTCCAGGCTGGCAGCCTCGCTCTCGCAATGTTGTCGGCCGCTCTGGCGCCCGGCCAGCTCAGCGGATGGCCGTACATGGATAACCCGTTCGGAGTCGCTCGCCTGGGCGGCGTGCCTGCGCGACTGTTTCAGCTTGCGGCAGCAGGAGTCGCAACGGGCCTGGTTCTGGCTACAGTCTCGCTGGTCGTACGTCTACGCCTTGCGGTTGGCGAGGAGCGGCAACAGGTCAAATGGGTGCTGTACGGCGCGGCGCTCGTGGCCGTGGCGTTCCCGGGCGTCGCCATAAGCACGGTCGCACCAAACGTTGCCACGGAGTGGCGGGATGCGCGTTTAGTGCTGTTCCTCGTCGCCTTTGCACTCTTCGTTGCGACGCTGGGCGTGGGCGTCTTGCGCCACCACCTGTACGACATCGACCTGGTCATCAACCGGACGCTGGTTTATGGCGCCCTGGCCGTGGGTATCACGGCGGTGTACGCGGGTGTCGTGGCCGGCGTGGGGTCGCTGGTCGGCTCGCTGGGCGCCGACGACCCGGTAACCGGCTCCACGGAGACTTTCGCGTTGTCGCTGATTGCGACAGCCGTAGTCGCCGTCGCGTTTCAACCGTTGCGCGAGCGTCTGCAGCGAATGGCCAATCGTCTGGTGTATGGCCGGCGGATGAGCCCGTACGAAGTGCTCGCCGATTTTTCGCGGCGTATGGCAGGGGGCCTGTCGGTGGACGCGGTTCTACCCCGACTCGCCGAGGCAACCGCGATCGGCATTGGCGCGACACGTTCTCGAGTGCGCGTTTATGTCCCCGGCGGGCGCGACCAGGCAGTCGCATGGCCCGCCGAGGCAATAGCGGAGCAATTCGAGCGCACGACTCCCGTGCACCATCAGGGCGAGCTCGTGGGTGAGATCGCGGTCAGTAAACCCTCTGGCGAGCCGCTGACCCCCACGCAACAGGCACTGCTCGCCGACCTCGCGGCGCAAGCGGGACCGGCGCTCGGGAACGTACGGCTTGCGGCGGATTTGCGCATGCAGGCCGACGAGCTGCGAGCATCACGTCAACGCATCGTCGCGGCGCAGGATCAAGAGCGACGCCGCATCGAGCGCGACCTTCACGACGGGGCGCAGCAGCACCTGGTTGCGATGGCGGTGAACCTCCAGATCGCTCAGGACCTGATCCGAACGGATCCCAGCGAAGCCGACGCTCTGGTATCCGAGGTGCGCGGAGAGATCGCCGAAGCGCTCGGAACCCTGCGCGATCTCGCGCGCGGCATCTATCCACCCGCCCTGGCCGAGCACGGGCTTGGGGCGGCCCTCGAAGCGCACATCGTCAAGACCTTTCCCGGGGTCCGCCTGGAAACCGACTCAACGGCCGCCGCCCAGCGCTGCACACCCGATGCCGAGGCTGCCGCCTATTTCTGCGTGCTCGAGGCATTACAGAATTGCGCCAAGCACGCCACGCGTGCGCTCGTCCGGGTTCGCCTGTACGCCGACCCCGACCACCTGATGTTCGAGGTGTACGATGACGGGCCGGGCTT
>Ga0137367_10004245_pt1 | contig 11616 bp, 10 predicted proteins | sample SagtaG_14_FD_104939 | JGI IMG/M metagenome (GOLD analysis project Ga0137367, IMG submission 104939) | Vadose zone soil microbial communities from Sagehorn Ranch, Mendocino, California, USA - Sage1_L_80_16 metaG | ecosystem: Environmental > Terrestrial > Soil > Vadose zone | place: USA... | reverse complement strand
GGCCCGTGCAAGGAAGTCATTCGCAGAGACAACTTCAGCCTGAGCCAGTTCCCTGTGCTGCAATGCTGGCCAAAAGATGGCGGACGATTCATCACGCTGCCGTGTGTGGTGACGCGCGATCCGAAAACCGGGAAGCGAAACGTCGGCATGTATCGCATGCAGGTCTATGACGAGCGCGCCACCGGCATGCACTGGCAACGACAAAAAGTCGCGGCGGAACATTATCGGGAGATGCTGCGACGCGGTGCTTCACGTCAAAATCCCCACCCTATCCAACGCCAGGATAGGATGGGGCACCCTCAGAGTTATTCATCCGTCGATATCATGGCTCGCACTTCGGGAGGAGCCGTAATTCCCGAAGGTGATCTGCCCAAGGGCAAAATGGATGTTGCCGTCGCCATCGGCACAGATCCCGCGCTTACTTTTTCCGCGATTGTCCCCGCGCCTCCTGATGTCGAGGAATATCTGGTCGCCGGCTTTCTCCGGCAGAAGCCCGTTGAACTCGTAAAGTGTGAAACCGTCGATCTGGAAGTTCCTGCATCGGCAGAAATTGTGCTCGAAGGCTACGTCAACCTGGACGAACTTCGAAGCGAAGGTCCGTTCGGAGATCACACCGGCTTCTACTCGCTGGAGGACCTCTACCCTGTGTTTCATCTCACCTGCATCACACATCGCAACAACCCCATCTACGCGACGACCATTGTCGGCAAACCGCCGCAGGAAGACGCCTACATGGGTAAAGCTGTCGAGCGGATATTTCTTCCTCTGATGCGGCTTACTATTCCCGAACTCGTGGACATTAACTTACCCATCGAAGGCGTCTTCCACAACCTGATGATCGTTTCGATCCGCAAGTCGTATCCAGGCCAGGCGCGCAAGGTGATGAACGCGATCTGGTCGCTCGGCCAGGCAATGTTCACCAAGTGCATCATTGTTGTGGACGAAGACGTTGACGTTCAGGACATCGGCGCCGTCACGCTGCGCGCGCTGAATAACATCGATCCCGAGCGTGACATTCAGTTCACGCTGGGGCCGGTAGATTCTCTCGATCATTCGTCGCGGCTGCCCGACTTCGGCTCGAAGATGGGCATCGATGCCACGCGTAAATGGTCGAGCGAAGGATTTGTGCGGCCCTGGCCGGACGAGATCGTCATGGACTCGACGACCAAAGCTCTGGTGGATAGTAAATGGAAGGCGCTAGCCAAAGAGCTAGGACTCGATTAGATCCTGGATCCCGTTCAGAGTTTCGACGTGAACTCCTCAAGGGTAACTCCCGCTTGCTTAAGTAGGCCCCTGAGAGTCCCGGTTGCCAGTTCCGCATGTAACGGAACCACACAACCGGTGGTTCCAGAAGCGGTACTTCGCTTCATAACAACGTGGCTTCCACGTTGCCGTGCTTGCGCGAATCCGAGTCGCTCGAGAACTTTGATCGTTTGATGTCCCGAGACCCTCGGCAGTCTAGGCAAGCTCCGCCTCAAAAACTGTAATTAGTGGAGGGCCCTGGGCTGAACTTGGAAATTCTTCCAGGTATAGTTCCGTAGCTTCACGCAAATTCGCCAGTGCTTCGTCGATCGTCTTTCCTTGGCTCACAGTGCCGACTTCCGGACAATCGGCGACGTAAAACTCGCCCTCTTTGTGCAGCACGGCTGTGAATGTTCCGATACGCATTTGGCGTGTCCCCGCAGCAATTTTGCTCTTGATCGCACAGCTATGCAATCGAATTAGTCTTAGATGTGTGCCGGCACCCGCTCTTTGACTCCGGCGGTCAGGGAACCGGTCCGCCCGTCGGCCTTCTTCGACTCCTAAGTTCAGAGTAGCATTTTGGACGAGGCGATTGTGCCAAGGCTTTGAGGTTTATATTCCCTCGCCCATCAATCGGTTAGCCGTAATTGCACCATTTTCGGGCATTGACAAGAGTTTTGCGCCTGAAGGCGTTCAGCGGACTGAAACGCTGCTATTCTGACCACCTCGTTAGATTTGGATCTGTGGCTGTCTTCAGGATGACAGGGAGAAGATGAAGAAACGTTGCGTAATCACCGGCATGGGTGTAGTCAGTCCGAATGGAATTGGCGTTGATGCGTTTGCGCAGGGAGCGCTCGCGGGCCGCAGCGGGATTCGCCGGATCTCAAGTTTCGATCCCTCCGAGATCCCGGTTCAGATCGCGGGCGAGGTTGCTGGGTTCGATGAGCTTGCCTGGGTCGAGAAGAAAGAGCGTAAGCACGTTTCGAGGGTCCTGCCGCTGGCTCTGTGTGCTGCGACGGAAGCGCTCACCGGTGCAGGTGTGGACACCGCTTCTCTGCCGCTCGAAGACCGGCGCAGGTTTGGCGTAATTATCGGAAGCGGCGGTGGATCATCGGTATTCACCGAAGAACAGTACCGGCTGTTCTTTCACCAGCAGTACAGCAAGATGAGCCTCTTCTGCGTCCCCACCGGAGTGATGGGATCGCTCTCCAGCGACTTGAACGTGCGTTTTGGACTCAAAGGTCCGAGCCATGTGATCACCACCGGGTGCACCTCATCGACCGATGCCATGGCCTATGCGATGCGGCAGATTGAGTCAGGGCGCCTGGATTGGGTGCTGACGGGCGGCGCCGATGCGCCAATCTCGCTGGGCACGGTGAAGGGCTTTATCCTGATGAAGATTCTGACCGAGCGCTGGAATGCATCGCCGGAGCAGGCTTCGCGACCATTTTCAGTGGATCGCGACGGCTTTGTTGTCGCCGAAGGCGCGTGGATGTTCGTGCTGGAGGATTACCAGCACGCAAAGGCGCGAGGAGCCAATATTCTGGCCGAAGTTGCCGGCTACGGCTCAACCTGCGAAGCCTTTCATCGCGTACGTCTGATGGAGTGCGGCGAGGAGCCGGCGCGGGCCATCGGATTGGCGATGAAGAATGCAGGTATCAGCCCGGAGAACGTTGACTACGTCAATCTGCACGGGACGTCCACACAGCTGAATGATCGAATCGAAACCCGAGCGTTGAAATTGGCTCTGGGAGAAGTGCGGGCTCGAAAGGTTCCGATGTCGGCTCTAAAGTCGCAGATCGGGCACCCGCAGGGCGCCTGCGGTGCTGCCGGCATGGCGGCAACGCTGGTTGCTATGAAGAACGAACAGATCCCGCCGACGCTGAACCTGCAAAACCCCGATCCGGAGTGCGATCTGGACTATGTACCGGAGCCCGGAAGAAGGAAGAAGATCGAGCACGCCGTGTGCAACTGCATCGCGTTTGGATCAAAGAATTCGGCCGTTGTGTTAAAAAACGGGGTAGCCCTGTAGTAAGATTGATCCAGGAAGTTCATGGTTCCCGGCGTTGGTCACCTCTGCGGTCCTCTCATCGGGCAGTCCAAGCATTATTTTCAGCAAACGAGCTTGAAAATCCTTGCAAACCAGGTCTAGTTGGTGCGTTCCCGCTATGGGAGATGCTTGTCTCAGGGCATCGCAAAGTGACACAAACTGTCATCCGAAAGTGACAAAATGTGACTGAATGGCAGGAATGGTAAGAGTGCGGGATCTGGCTCCGGGGTGGTTTTTGCTCTATGTCATTGTAAGAACAGGGTTGCCGCAGCTGAAAGCCTCGCACTTTGGTAATTATCGTACTTGGCAAATCGAATGCGATGATAACCGGCAGTTGGGTCGCTGAGACCGAGGATTCAAAACAGATTTCTGAAACAAAGTTCAAAAAAGAGGACAAAAACGAAATGCGTAAACAGAAGGGTTTTTCACTTATCGAATTGCTGATCGTGGTCGCGATCATCCTGATCATCGCGGCTATCGCGATCCCGAACCTGCTGCGCGCCAAGATCAGTGCAAACGAATCTTCGGCCGTCGGCTCCGTTCGCAACATTGTCACCGCTGAGACCTCATACTCGACCAGCTATAACGGCTACGGGTTCGCTACCGTCTTGAGTCGCTTAGGCCCCGGCGCTGGACAGCTTAGCTGCCCGGCCACCGGTCCTGACCCAGTAGCCGGCGCCTGCTTGCTCGATTCCAATCTTGGCGGGTCGGATAACAGCACGAAGAGCGGCTACATGTTTGCGGCCACTGGCGACAATCCGGCACCAGCAGATCCGATTACGGGCATTGTTGCGCTTACTGGTTTCACCGCCGCCTCGGTTCCGGTCACCTACAACCAGTCCGGCGTTAGCGTGTTCTGTGCGGGCGACGATGGTGTACTGCGCAAGAACATTAACGCCACCGGCAGCGTGGGCCAAGGCGCCGGCGTAACCTTCGATCCTTGGACAACCCAATGCACCGCGAATCCTTGGGCGGTACTGCAGTAACTTAAGCTAGGCAATTACCTGGGGGAGGGTAAGAGCCGAGAGCGCCGGATGGCAACATCCGGCGCTCTTCTTTTTTACACACGACACTCCGGCGCACATCAGCCCCCGGCTCAGGCTTCGGGCTGGACCGGAAGTTATTTGGTTTGGATTCAAACGGCATTCGAAGTGCAACGTTATTCCTCTGAGGAAAGTTGAGCATCGATGCGAAAACAATTCGGCCTTTCACTGATTGAGTTGTTGATCGTAGTCGCGGTGATTCTGGTTATTTCCGCGATCACCGTTCCCAGTTTACTGCGGGGCAGGATCGCCGCGAATGAGTCTTCCGCCGTAGAGGCGGTTCGGCAGATCTCGACCGCCGAAACTTCCTATCACATTACTTACTCCCAAGTGGGGTATGCGCCCGATCTCTCTAGCCTGGGCGGCCCAATGAGTGGTTGCACTCCAAGCCCCGCCGCCGCGTGCATCCTGGACAGCGTTATCACGAGCGGAACCAAGTCTGGTTATAAATTCTTTGCCGCTGGATTTTCCTCCGGTGCTTCCGCCATCAATACGCAATTCGTGGGCAGTTCAGCTCCACTTAACTTCGACAAAACAGGCGTGAGGAATTTCTGCTTAGCTACGGACGATGGTTCGGTGCGTGCACAGCCGGGCACGCCTGGAGGAATTCCGGCCCCGGATGTGCCGACTTGCCTGGCATATTCGCTGCTGAAGTAAGGCCATCGGAAGGCGCCCCGGTGGAACAAAGGGACAACTGCGACAGTGGTCCCGAGCTGAGCCAAGCACTCGTCAAAATTACTTCCGTGATCTGGAAGTATCCGCCGCGACATCTCTTTGCACCAGCCCGTTCACTATAATCTTTTCGACCAGCATCCCCATGGCAGCGATCGAAACACTTGGTTTGGAAAAAACTTATAGCGTCGGCTTCTGGCGCAAGCGGCCGAAGCGCGCCCTACATCCGTTGGACTTGACGGTGGAAGAGGGTGAAATCTTGGGCTTCCTGGGGCCGAACGGCGCCGGCAAAACTACGACGTTGAAGATGCTCATGGGATTGGTTTTTCCCAGCGGCGGAACCGCCCGAATTCTCGGCATGGAACTTGATGACCCGAGAATGAAGGCGCAGATCGGATTCCTTCCTGAGCAGCCATATTTCTACGATTACTTGACCGGCCGGGAGCTGCTGAGGTACTACGGCAAGTTGTCAGGAATGGACTCTGCCACTCTCACGAGGAAGATCGATCCGGCCCTTGAGCGGGTTGGACTGCGGGATGCCGGACATCTCCAACTTAGAAAGTTTTCCAAAGGCATGCTGCAGCGCGTCGGCATCGCGCAAGCGATTCTGCATGATCCGAAGGTGGTTTTTCTCGACGAGCCCATGTCAGGACTCGACCCCATGGGAAGGCGTGAGGTGCGGACCCTGATCGAGGGACTGAAGGCGGAAGGAAAGACAGTTTTCTTCTCAACCCACATTCTTTCCGATGCGGAAGCCCTGTGTGATCGGGTTGCGATTATTCATCAAGGGAAATTGCGCGGAGTCGGGGCGGTTGAAGAGTTGACCGCAGGGGTGACGGCGCAGGTCGAAATTGTGTGGGCAGGCACTTCAATCCCAGCATCTCTTCGAGCGCTGGGTGCGGATTGCCACGTCGCGGGTGACACAGTGCGCGCGGTTCTGGGCGCAGGACACCAAGACGTGGTCCTGGAAACTCTCAAGAGCGAGAAATTACGGCTGATTTCTGTGATTCCAGTGCGAACGTCGCTGGAAGAATACTTCGTAGCGCAGCTTGGCACGGATACCTCGGTGGGGGTCACGCAGGTTGGAGGCCAGCAGTGAATTCTCGTATTTACAATATTGCTGCCAACACCTTTCGGGAAGCGGTACGCGATCGAGTGCTGTACAACCTGATCGCGTTCGCGCTCTTACTCACAGGCGCTGCGGTCCTGGTGGGACAGATCTCGATCGACATCGAACGCCTGGTTGTAATCAATCTGGGGCTGACTGCAGTCTCTCTTTTCGGCGTAGTCATCGCCATTTTCATCGGTATTGGCCTCGTCTCGAAAGAGATCGACAAGCGCACCCTCTACACCGTTTTGTCGCGTCCGGTCAGACGCTGGGAATTCATCGCCGGGAAATTTTTCGGCCTGACCGGCACGTTGGTCGTGAACACCCTCTGCATGGCAGCGGGCGTCTTCGCTTCGCTGCTGTATGTTTCTGGCCACCTGCAAGGCAGCGATCGTGGAGTGGTGGTTGCACTGTATTTCATCGTGTTGCAGTTCGCGATCATTACCGCGGTGGCGTTGTTCTTCTCATCCTTTTCTTCGCCTTTGCTCTCTGCGGTGTTCACATTTGCCTTCTTTGTGATTGGAAGTTTCGCCGAAGACCTGCGCGGTTTTGCGCACATGACTCACGGCATCACCCAATGGCTGGCAACCGCTGCGGCCTATGTGGTCCCCAACTTTTCCGCACTTAACGTCATCAACCAGGCAGCCCATGGCGAAGCGATCGCGAGCCAGTTGATCACGTACAACACCGCTTACGCGCTGGTTTACGCCTTGGCGGCCCTTTCGGCGGCCACCCTGATCTTCGACAGCCGGAGCCTGAAATGAGCCGATCAAGGGACGTTCGGAGGATTGCCGCCGTGCTGCTGGTGTTTTGCCTTACTGTCTCGGCCCTGCTATTGCGACAACTTGACCGGGTGCGCTCAGGAGCCACTCTGCGAGAATTCTTGTACATCTCATCTCCGAAGTTGGTGAAGCGCCTCAGCCTGGGATACGAAGGCTTACTGGCCGATATTTACTGGACCCGGGCCGTGCAGTACTACGGAGGCACGTTCCACACCGGCGGAGGAAATTACGAATTGCTGTGGCCGTTGCTAAACATTACGACACAGCTTGATCCTCACATATTTCCCGCCTACGAATATGGGGCTACGTTTCTCTCTGCGAAGCCTCCGAACGGCGCGGGAATTCCGGAGAAAGCGATCGAACTTGTGGAATACGGCATACAGCACAATCCCGACAATTGGCGCCTCTACTACGACTTGGGATACATACATTACGATCGCAAGGACTATTCCAAGGCAGCCGACGCGTGGGAGCGCGGCTCCCGCGTTCCGAATGCCCATCCCTTCCTGAAGATTCTTGCGGCCCAAGCGGCGCAGCACGGCGGAGAGGCGGAGACGGCGCGAATATTGTGGAGTTCGGTGTACGACACAACGCATGACAAGAACATTCGCCTGAACGCTATCTGGCACCTGCGGGCACTTAAGGCCGACCAGGACGCGACCGAAGTTGAGAAAGGCGTGCAGCTCTACCGGCAGAAGACGGGAAATTACCCGCAGAGTTTTCGTGACCTGGTGCGGGCAGGCATTTTACGCGGGGTGCCCGTCGATCCCTTAGGAAACGAATATCAGCTGGACTCACAGGGCCACGTTTTCATCGCGGATCCTGATAACTTCCCGTTCGTGGAGAAAGCGCTGCCACCGGGTTTCGTTCCACGGACGATCCCTCGCATTCCGCCGGCGAAGTAATATAGAAATGTGAACCGCGCTTGGTTTCGACCTTGGGGATGGATTTACCGTCCGGTCAGCTGGCAGGGATTACTCACCCTGACCGTTGTCTTCTGCGCGCAAGTGTTCATAGCCATTGACCGCCACTCGCATTCTGTCTCGGACACGCTTTACGGAATATTTCCCTTTTGGGTACCTGCTGCCGGCGTGCTTGGCTGGCTTGCTTCGCACACTTCGCCCCGGTCCTGACGTTCCTGTGAACGAGAGAAAGCCCACTGTCAGTGCAGAAGTGAAAGCCTGGTGGCGTGAGCATCGGCCGCGCGCGGGGCTTATTCCTACGGCACGCAGCTTGTGCGCAATCGTCTGGGAGTTCCTGCGCGACTCGATGCCCGACCGCAGCCGCCAGCGCTATGGCGATGCTGACTACGACTGGGAGCACCGGGTTGACACCACGAGCGCCAATGTCAGCTGGAAAGCAAGGCTCATTGGCTTGCTGAATTCGTCGTACCAGCCCATCGAGTCTGATCTGTTTCAGGAGATGCTGAACTGCCTTCGCATTGACTACAGCCAGTTCACCTTCATTGACATCGGCTCGGGAAAGGGTCGTCCGCTGCTGATGGCGTCGGAATATCCGTTCCGGCGAATCGTCGGCGTAGAGCTTCTGCCGGAGCTCAACGCGATTGCGGAAGACAACATTGGCAAGTTCCCGAAGGAGCGCATGCAGTGCCAAGCGATTGAAGCCTTGCGGGGAGACGCCACGGCGTTTCCCTTCCCGCCGGAGCCGCTGGTAGTCTTCATGTTCCACCCGCTGCCCGAGAGCGGATTCAGAAAGGTGATCGATAACTTGCGGCATTCAGCGGAGGAGAATCCGCGACCCATCTGGCTGATTTATGCGAATCCCTTGTTCGAGGAAATTGTGCTCAAGGCCGCGGCGTTCAAAAAGGTTGCCGGCACGCACCAATATTCGATCTTCAAGGGGGATCCCCGGGCACCGGATTGACCCTCCATCAGCCCGCGCTCCGCAGTTGCATCCAATAGAGTAGAAGGATCGTCCGATCCGCAATAGTATTCCTAAAGTGAAGTCGTGTACGTCATTTCGGAGCGCTTGGTTTGCGCTGGCGGCAGTGCTCGTTGGGGTGAGCGCCGTAAGGGCGCTGCCCAATGTGCATGCGGTCGCTCACGCGGTGGACGAACACTACAACCAGCTGCGCTCTCTGGAGGCCGACTTCACCGAGATTTATCAGGGGGGAGGCATGCAGCGTACAGAATCGGGGACTCTGCGGCTGAAAAAACCTGGCAAGATGCGCTGGGACTACCGTTCTCCACAAGAGAAGCTGTTTGTGAGCAATGGAAACGATGCCTGGCTCTATCTGCCGCAGGAGAAGCAGGTGCGGAAATCGTCGCTGAAGAACCTGGACGACCTTCGTTCGCCGCTTGCGTTCTTACTGGGCAAGACTAAGCTGGAAAAGGAGTTAAGCGGGTTGTCGTTTGCCCCAGACGTGCAGGCATGGCAGCCCGGGGACTCGATGCTTCGGGGGGTGCCTCGCGGGATGGAGGATAGGGTCGAGCAGGTTTTGTTGGAAGTCAGTCCAAGCAATCAGATCGTCCGAATCCTCATTCAAAGCCTCGATGACTCTACTACGGAGTACAGATTCAGCAAGCAAAGGGAGAACGTGTCAATGCCCGATAGTCAGTTCCGCTTTACCGCGCCACCGGGCAGTGAGACGATCGACGATGTGGCTGAAGGTGGAGGCTAGAAGGCGCGGACCTAAGAACGTTACCGTCGGTGCACTGCGGTGCTAAGTAGTGGGAAAGACGATACTTTTAAGTGCTAGACTCAGGGCAGGGGCTGTTCTGATCCGTTGATGAAAAATGGCTGAATTTCTGGTAAAAGTTGCTGACGAGCGCGGGCACCTGCTGCAGCAGGTTGAATCCGGCTACTCCGAGGCCGAAGTGCGCGAACGCTTCGTCCAGCAAGGTTTTCTGGTTTATTGGGTCAAGCCCAAGAGCTTGCTCACCGGGGGTCCGTCCCGGCGCAAGAAGGTCAAGCCAACTCCTTTCCTGGTATTCAACCAGCAGTTCCTGACGCTGTTGAAGGCAGGCCTGCCGATACTGGCGTCCTTGGATTTGTTGATCAAGCGTCAGAAAGATGGCTACTTTAAGACGCTGCTGCAGAATGTGCGCGAACGTGTGAAAGGCGGCGAGTCGCTGTCGGACGCCTTTTCCGCCCAACATGTTTTTCCAAAGATTTACACAACCACGTTAATGGCTGGAGAAAAGAGTGGGAACATGGATGAAGTGCTCACTCGTTACATCAGCTTCCAGCGTCTGGCGCTGACATTCAAAAAGAAGCTGGCGGTGTCACTCGTCTATCCGACGTTGCTGGTGTCTGTTGTATTAATCATGCTGGTTTTTCTGGTGACGTACGTTGTCCCGCAATTCGCCAAGTTGTACGAAGACTTAAATGCGCAGCTTCCGGAGATCACGCTGGTGATGCTGAACATCGGAACACACGCTCAGCGTTATGCACCCGTGGGCCTGGTGCTGCTGGTAGTTGCGATTGCCTTGATCTGGCGCTGGAAAGCAAGTGATAGCGGCGCGGAGTGGCTGGATCGGGCGATGCTCCAACTGCCGGTGGTGGGATCGATCCTGATCAAACATCAGGTAGCCACATTCTCCCGCATGCTTTCGACCCTGCTGGCCGGCGGAATGCCCTTGGTGCCCTGCCTGGAAACAGCAGGCGCTTCCATGAGGAGCCGTCGGATTGTAAACGGAGTACGGGACGCGGCGGTCAGAGTTCGAGAAGGCCAGTCGCTCGCTCGCAGTCTTGAGGAACAGAAAATGTTTCCGGAGCTGTCGGTCGAGATGATTGAAGTCGGCGAGTCGACGGGCGCATTGCCAGCGATGTTGAACTCGGTGGCAGAGTTTTACGAAGAGGACGTGCAAACAGCGCTAGGCGCCGCCATGGCGCTAATTGAGCCCGTGATTCTGATCATCATGGCAGTGTTCGTCGGCGGCATCTTGATTTCACTGTATTTGCCGATATTCAGCTTGGGATCGAGTATTCATTAAAGATTGGCGGTTTTGAAGATGGCTGGGATTGTCGAAAAGAAAACAGCGGTAGTGACCGGCAGCAATGGGCAAGGCGCGACGGCCAACGTTCCCGACGAAGTCGTCCGCGCGCAAGATGTGGCGCGGCGCTATCGCTGCGAGTATGTCGACCTGCGCGACTTCCAGCTTCACCACGATTTGTTTTCGAAGATCGATCCGCGCCTGATGTTCCGCTACAACTTCGTTCCCCTGGAGGAAACGCGAGACGGGAAGCTGGCGATCGCAATAGCCGATCCCAGCCAGCTGATGATGATCGACGAGATCAGCCTGCTGCTTGGCAAACGCATTCTCACCAAGGTCGCAACGCTCGGCCAGATCAGTGAGATCCTGAAAAAGACCGAGCAGTCTAAGCGCGTACTGGAAGATGCCAGCGAGGTTTTTACGCTCAACGTCGTGCGCGAGGAAGACGCCACTGACGAGAGCCTGTCCATCGACAAGCTGACTGCGCAAGGCGACATGAGCCCGATTATCCGGCTCGTGGATACGACCATCTTCACTGCTCTACAACGGCGTGCGAGCGACATTCACATTGAGACTCGCGACGATTCAGTTGTGATCAAGTTCCGCATCGACGGCGTGCTCACGCAGGCCATGAATCCGATTGCAAAAGAGCATCACTCGACCATCATCTCGAGAATCAAGGTGATGAGCGAGTTGGATATTTCCGAGCGTCGCGTGCCCCAGGATGGACGTTTCCGCGTGAAGTACGGCCAGCCGGAGCGGC
>Ga0137367_10004244_pt1 | contig 11617 bp, 8 predicted proteins | sample SagtaG_14_FD_104939 | JGI IMG/M metagenome (GOLD analysis project Ga0137367, IMG submission 104939) | Vadose zone soil microbial communities from Sagehorn Ranch, Mendocino, California, USA - Sage1_L_80_16 metaG | ecosystem: Environmental > Terrestrial > Soil > Vadose zone | place: USA... | reverse complement strand
TTGAGTCCAAGCGAGCGAATAAACTTGGCATCCTCCCCTGTAAAAAAATATTCAAGATAGCGATCAAATAAAAAATCAGCTTTCTCCTTTCCAAGCGCGCGGTAAACCACTTGACGAAAAGCGTTTTCGTTCGCTGGAAAACCGGTAATAAAATTTTCCATATTCATCCAGCCACCCAGGCCGATACCATGCAGCGTCACGACCTGTCCAGACTGGTTTTGGATATGGTTTCCTTTGACTTTCAAGAAGACTTCATGATTTGGCATTCACGCATCCTTAAAAAGCTAATATTGCATCGATATCTTGTATTCGGGTCAAATCGACTATTCTTTTATCGCTCCTGTGAGCATTCCGCTCATGATCCTGTCCTGGAAAAAGACGAAGATGATAAAGACGGGTATCATGCTGATCAAGACGCCTGCTGCGATCAAACCATAATCCACTGATCTTTGATTGGCTCGGAGCAGGGCAAGTGCAAGTTGTACCGTCCGGTTATTTGAATCCATGAGGATCAATGCAAAAAGATATTCATTCCAAATGTTAATGAAATTCAAAACGAGGACCGTGAGAATACCAGGCATGCAGATAGGGAAGAAAATATACAGGATGATCTGGAGAACATTGCCCCCGTCCATCACTGCACTCTCTTCCAGTTCCCGTGGGAGCTTACGCATAAAACTGGTCAACAAGATTAAAGATAATGGCAAACTGAATGCTGGGTAGAGAATTACCAGGGCAATCGGATGATACAGCAGCCCGGCTTTCGCAGTCATCAGGTAGACTGGCATCAGAATTGCCAGACTGGGGATCAGGAATCCCAGACTGAATATGGCCTCAGTAAGGGCTGACAGGCGAGTCTGCATGCGAGCTATTGCATAAGCGGCCGGAAATGCCAGAACAAGAGTCAGTATTTCAGCCCCGATGGCAACCGCAACAGAAATCAGCATGGCGCGCAAGAGGTTAACATTGGCCTGTGCCTCTAAAAATTTGTTGAAATCAAGCGCGGAAGGAAGAGCCAGAGGGGTTGTAATTATTTGGCTGTTATTTTTGAATGCGGAGATTACAACAAAATAAAGAGGGATGATGATCAAGAGTGCATAGAGAATCGAAAAGAAATAACCGCTGATAACAAAGCCGTCTGGAGATTTTCTTGCTTTTTGGGTGATTCGAGAATGCCTGGTAATCATTGCAGTATCTTAGTACGATAGCCGGAATGAAATGCGGCGGATCAGCAGGATGACAAGAATTCCGATAATGAAGAGCACCACTGCTATGGCCTGGCTATAACCCATTCGTTGGACGAGAAATGCCTGGCTATATAAGTAGTAACCAAGCGTCAGTGTTGAAGTCCCCGGTCCGCCGTTTGTAAGAAGGATCACAATTTGAGCTGCACCGGAAAGGATATACAGAAATTGAAGAATGACAACCACGCCGAAAAAATCCAGCATAAGAGGGAAGGCAATCTTCCACATGATCGTCCAGTATCCTGCTCCATCTAACATAGCCGCTTCATATAACTCCTCCGGAATATTGGTCAACGCGGCGAAGAATAGGACGCTATAAAAACCAATACCGCTCCAGATATCGATGGCGATCAGCGCTCCTAGGGCCGTGGACTGGTTCCCCAACCAGATCCGGGTGAGCGAAGATAATCCAACCGTGTTCAGAAAAGAGTTTAACATCCCAGCTGGGCGGTACAACCCTAAAAAGATCATTGCAAGAGCCGCAACTGAGATCAAAGAAGGTGAGAAGAAGATCGTGCGAAGAATGCGATAGCCCGGTTTGTGTAAGCTTAGAAAGAAACCGAGCATAAACGCGAACGGCAGAACTCCGAGGATCCCGAACAGAAGGTGAATTCCAGTATTCCGGAGTGCAATGGGGATGTTCGGATCATGATAGAGCCTGATAAAGTTATCCGGGAAATTGCTGATCTGTGGGAGCGCCAGCCCATCCCATAGGGTGGTGCTGATATAAAGCATGTTCAGCAACGGCCAGAGCATGAACGCCAGGAACCAGAGTAAAGCCGGAAATGCCAGCAAGAAGAAAGTGATCTGCCGTCTTTGGACGATCCGCCGATGATACATGGCGTTCGAATTGACTTCCTTAGCAGCGGGGATTGCCTGGTTGGCTGCGGCCATCGCGTGCCTCAAAGGGATTGGGACATGACGAATACATCTCCATGTCCCAATCCGGGTAAAGGGTGGAACGGAAATTACTTGTTTGCCTCATAGAGGGCGGTCAGGTCAGCCAGGATCTGCTCGGCTGTCGTACCAGGCGTGAAAGCTAGCTGGGATAATTTACCTGTACCGAGTTCGGCTTGGACCTTGGGTGGATAAAAATCGTCTGGAGTCATCGCGACTTCCACCGGCATAGTCAGCGACTGAACGAAGAGGGGATTAAGTTTGCTCGCATCTATCGGAACATCTTTCAATGGAGGAGTCATGCCTGCCTGTTCCACAAACCGGGCCAGATTCTCAGGCTTGTAGAGGAACTGAATGAATTTCTTTACCGCATCCATCTTGGCACCTCCATTGGGGGTGACCCATACTCCCTTGGCGCTGAACGATGAATAAATCACCGGGGCTCGGTGCGGAGATCCGGCCGGGAGCGGGAAGCCGCCAAGCTGAATCTTTGATTGCAGATCCTTGGGAGGATCAGCGAAACTCCAGGCGCCAAAATGGCTCATCCCCACGTTACCCGCGAAATAATTCTCATTGGCAGTGGCGAAATCAAGCCCTTCTACATTATCGGCAAACACTCCTGCGTCGCGCAATTGGACAAAAAGCTCGACGGCGCTGACACAACTCGGAAGTGTCCATTGCCCGTCTCCCAGGCATTTCTTGGCTTCTTCATCGGGCAATAAACTTTGCAGAACGAGGGTGAATAGATACAAGCCCATCCCATCAGAACCGCTGGCGATGATCGGCTGATCGCCCGCGGCGCGAATTGCCTTGGCGGCAGCAATCAGTTCGTCAGTTGTTGTGGGGATTGGAACACCTGCTTTTTCAAAGACACTTGTGTTGTACCAGATCGGCCAGGTATAACCCTCCAGAGGGAAGGCCTGAATTTTCCCATCTGCCAGGGTGTATTCCTTCAAAGCAGCTTCTTTGAACTGGCCATCCAATCCCCATTCCTTAATTAGATCATTGACTGGGAGAGCAATACCTGCCTCTGTCCAGGTCTGAGGAGAACCAACCCGCTGAACGAAGACTAGGTCAGGTTCCTGGTTTGCCGCAGACGCAGTTTCCACTTTCAACGGGATATCAGCGTCTACATATACCTCATCTTTGATCACGATATCAGGATTTGCCGCCATGAAATCCTTAAAGATCGATTGAAGCGGAGCACCCTTAGCATCGTCTGGACCCCAGTTGTGCCAGATCGTCAGAGTAACTTTTTCTACGGGTGCGGAAGTTGCTACTGGTGCAGAAGTGGCCGGCGCAGAAGTGGCCGGCGCAGAAGTGGCTGCAACAGGAGCAGTTGCCTGCGGACTCCCACAAGCCGTCATCACCAGGGAGGCGATCACAAGCAGCGCTATGGAAATTGGGATTATTTTTTTGTTCATCTTAGCCTCATTCCTTTCAAATGGGGACTGACAGAAAGGTGAAATCAGGTGATTCGTTAGGGTTTCGAAAATTCTATTTGGCGTTTTTCCCGCTATACAGAGTGTGAAGAGTCTTTCTCTATATTCACGGTTTCAGTTCCTCCTTCCCAAATTACTTTCAAGGTCAAAGGGATATTCGAATGTACTTCAATGACTGGGTGGTCATGCTGTGAGTTTCTTCGATTGCACTTCATATCCAACAACCCATTTGTGCCGGACGGATATCGGCGTACACCATGTTCCTCAAGGAGCCGAATGTGCCATGTGATATGGTCGGGATCAGCATCTGGGACGATTCCAAACACATCTTCGAACAAAACTGCAATCGGAGGGAGTCCGGTCCAACCAACATATCCCGGTTTGGAGTGGCCGCCTGGTTCAATAACATCTGGTGCGTAGTTTTCCCAGAGCGTGTGTTTGTCATCAAATTCCAAATTAGTAAGATGAAAATACTGCCGAAACTGTTCAGCACCGGTCCAGCGCGTATCTTCTGATTCAAAAACCCGAACAACATTGTTGAGATGGTTTATTGCAATATCGTGAGCAAGATCAACTCGACCAATTTCGGCTAATCCTTTCAACATCATATAATTCGTCGGAGCCCACACTCCACCGCACCAATAATCACCTGTGCTGCTATAACTCGGATCATCAGCCGAAAGTGCCGGAATTCTGTGTATTCGGTTGAATTCAGTTGGGTTTTCCAGATGGGCAATTAGCTCAGGAACATATTTCTCTGGTACACATCCTGCAAGTAGTGCCCAATATGCTCCAATGTGTTTCACCGTTGATAGCTTACCATCTGCAAATCGATCACAGTAGAATTTAAGTTGTTCATTCCAAAGACATTTATTGGAATAATTTGTTAGCTGCTCGACCTCCATTTGAAGATCCTGGACCTCAGCTTCTCTTCTAAGTAGAGCTGCAATTTGCAGCAAGACTTTCCCAGACAAGATTGCCTGGAAGGTTGCATCCACCCAGGTCATATGCCCATTGCCCCAATTGACATGGTCACCGTTCTTGACTCTGGGCAGATTATCCATTCCGGAGCCCCATCCGGTTGACCAGTAGGAACCATCCTTCCAGGTTCGATAGGTACGCAGCCATTGATGATAGGCCACTAAGGCGGGAAATACCATTTCGAGGCGGCGAGCATCGCCAGTTCTAATATAATGATTCCATTCGGCCCATGCCAGCACATTTGGACCTGTGCTTGAAGGATCAAACCTGTGAAAGCAATCCTGTCCATCAGCTTCTGATATTTCTCGGCAGACGAACCCATCCGTATGTTGTTTCCGATAGAAATTGTCTAAGGTTTGTTGAAAATTGAATACTCGCCGTCCGTATAGACCAAAACCTGTGATGAACGCTGAATCCCACATGAACAGATTACCGTTGAACGCGGTATCGCAATAATTCGCAATAAAATCGTTTTCCGAAGTCGGTTGTTTCAGATTATTGAAAGCCAATTCCCAAGCGCGCCAATAACAAGCAATGGTTGTCTCGTGATCCGTCCAGAATGGATCAGGGAGGCTCTCTCGCGCCTGCGGAAAAGTTGGAAGGTCGGTATGACTTCGCGGCAATAAGAGGAAACGATTCTCCTTAACCCATGGGTTAGATACATGAGTGTCGTAACAGTCCGCTAAGAGCCTTGAGCCAGGCAAAAAAGGAGAATCTTTCATAAGGATTTTTGCCTTTCATCATTTTTTGCCAATATTTCAAGGATTTTTTCTCTCAATGTCTTAGGAAGCACTGGCTTCGTTAAGTGTTTCGTGACTTGTTCAACTAGGTCTATATCGTCTGTATCGCGTGTACTACAGACAATCACCGGAATAAACCGGTTTGGGAACGTCTGATGGATGGAATGAATGAGTTCCCACCCTTGTCCATAATGAAGTTCCGGTTCGATGACAACGGCCCGGATATCTTGGTTAACCATTATTTCGAGAACGCCAGTTGTTTCTGTAAATGCCAAGACGTTGAAGGATTTACTTAATTCTCGCTGGTAAAGATCCAACGTTATTTCATCCTTCTCAATCAGTATTATGGTGGGAGCTTGGGTTTTCAATTGAATCCATTCATTGAAAAATTGTTGGCAACATTTGTGTTTTCACAATATCATAAGATGCCATAGAGTTCTTGGAGAGAATTATGCTAAATCTGGATTCTTTTGTCGAAGGATTCGAAAACATCTCTGCTGGGGGGATCCGAAACTTAAGTCTTGTAACCTGTACCTGACAGGTTCTTCCGATGTTCACAAATCAAGGTTGAAACTCGTGTCCAACTCTTGACAAAGCTGCTCCGAAATCCTCAAACTTTAAAATTTCAAGTCCATCCTGGGGAAAGAATCTTCTAAGCATTATGCTTTGTCGTCTGTAACAAAAGAGATCGCGGCGATGGAAAGAGGAGGTAATTGAACAACTGCATTTCCATCGTCCAATTTTATGTCCCTGAACTTCTGGTTGCAAATCGTATTTGGCTTTTCAAATGTGTTGCCGGCGTCTGCCGATGTCCCTGTAGTTAACTCAGCCGATTGGATGGACTTTAGCTGAATGCCAGTGGCAATGATTTGAATCGTCGCGGTTTCATTGCTGCTGCGGTTAACCAGGAAAGTATGCAGTACGCCGTTGCCAAGGATTGCGCTGGTATCAATAGTATTTACGAAACCGTAACTTGGACTCTCATAGCCAGGTCCTCTAACAATCGGCTGCAAAGCGATGCCATCTCGACGTTGTGCATAGATAAGAAGGGGATAATAAATCGACTGGAGCAATATTTGTTCGCCTCGCGTCAGGATCGGTGCAATGACATTCACAATTTGAGCTAGATTAGCAATCTTCACAACATCCGCATGACGGATGAAACTATTGAGAAACCCTGCGACAATAAGGGCATCTTCCAGGTTATATTCTTCTTCAACCAGGTGTTGAGCAAATTTTCCGTGGCCGTTGACACTTTCGGCGTTTTGGGTTCGGTACCAAACATTCCATTCATCGAAAGCCAAGTAATATCGTTTCTTACTACGTGTCTTGGCTTGGATGTAACGACAAAGTGAGTCCATTGCCTCGATCTGTTGATCGATAGAATTGGTTGCTGCCAAATAATCTGGAGTATCACTTTTCGATTTGCCAATATAACGATGCAGACTTACGAAATCAGCATAATCACCAACATATTCCAACACAGTCCGATCCCAATCCATATAGGTTGGAAGACCAATTTCAGCTGACCCACAAACAACCAATTCAATGGAAGGATCAACATCCTTCATCAATTTTGCAGCCTGTTGAGCGCGGATCGCATAGTGATCTGCGGGCACATGTCCCTGCTGCCAGGGCCCATCCATCTCATTTCCCAGACACCACAGTTTTACATCATGCGGATCGCTGCCTCCATTTTTGCTCCGCAGGTCGGCGTACTTTGTCCCCATTCGACCGTTGCAATATTCCACCCAATTGCGAGCCTCTTCAGGAGTCCCAGTGCCCAGGTTGACGGTAATCATCGGCGTCCAGTTCATCATCCTGGACAATTGTATGAATTCATCTGTCCCAAACCGGTTTGGCTCGATGCTTTGCGATGCCAATTCTCGCATGGTCGGACGTCCTTCACGCGGGCCAACTCCATCCATCCAGTGGTAGCCGGAGGCGAAATTTCCACCGGGATAGCGCATGGCGGTGAAGAGCAGTTGTTTCAAACTCTTCAAGACATCCTTACGAAAACCGTTCCCATCGGCCTGTTTCGACTGTGGGTCATAAACCCCTTCGTACACCGCCCGACCGATATGTTCGAGAAAGCCACCAAACAACCTTGGGTCAACTGGGCCGATCTGGTAATCACGATCCAAAATTACCTTTGTTTGATCCATTTTAATTTTTCCTTTAGATTAACGAACATAGTGTTCTTCCTTATCATCTGCCAGTACAGAGTAGCAGAAGTCGACCAGCAGATGTTGCAGGGAATTATCTAATATCAGGATTTTGTTGTCTAAAGCAGTCGGGCAGGCGTGGTTAGCATCTTTTACAATTGCCTGAAGACTTGACTGCGACGAACTTGACGCTCGCTGCCTCTCCTTTTACTTTACCTATGAGATCAAACGCACACCAATCATGCCACGAGCAGGCACCGTGAGCGTAACACGTTCGTTCTTCACAATTAGTGCCGCACCTTCCACCACCCAATGTGTCACACATGACCGCGGACCGTGGATTCCATTGGCTCAGATGCACCGTAGCGTTGTGCGGCGAATCAGTCAGATTCTGCAACCATACTCGCGCGCCGTCTTCCAGGCGTTCCGCAGCCGCTATCACGATGCCGTCGCCATCAACATCGATGAGCCTACCGATCTCGGGACGGCTGACTGCAACCGCGGGATGCGCAATCATAGGACTGCGCGCGAAGGCCGCAATCCGCGCGGCATCGACGGCATCGAAGCCGCTGTGTGTTGCAAGTGCATAGTGGAAGCGCAGGAAACCAGGCTGAGATACACGGAAGTTGGTAGTCCAATAATTGTTGAGCAGCCAAGCCAGCAATAAAGGTCTGCGGCTGCGGTCGATCGAAAGTTGGCGTTGCCCAAATGCGAAACTCCCGACCATAGCCAACGGCATGTCGGGGCAAGCCAGTGTCATGCCACCCCTGGTGTCATGCACATCAACATAGCCGCTAACTGTCACCCAATCGCGGCAGCAGCCTGGGATTTGCTCGACGTCGAGCCGCGTCGGGGTTCCCATCGTATCGAAGACCGCGTCCCAACCAGGCAAGTCGAGCGGTAGGGCCAGGTAGATCGCGTCGGGCGTCCATACATCGGCTTTGCGCAGCGTAATATCTATGGTGATTACGTCCGTGTGAGCATACAGCCAGATGCTTTTGACAATCTCCGAGGCACCAGGCAGCGAGGCGCGTACTTCGAGCCCCACCCGATGCGCTTCACGTCGCGTGCGCAGTGAGGTGGTTAGTTCAAGCGTGCGCTTTGCCGCCCAGCTCGCCACAAAGGATGTGTCTTGAAATTCCGCATGGTCGATGTTTAGCAGCCTCTCGCGGCCCCGGCTGGGCGTGTTAATTGGACTGTCCACGGTTTCATGAATCAGGCTTAGCAAGGGCCAGGGGCTTGCCGTATCCGCAATTTCTCTGCCGCTGCGGAGGTCGAACAGTGAATGGATCGCGCCCGTAGCTGGATGGAAACCGATACGGTGCGTGGGCGATTCGATCTGTCCATGCTCGGCCTTCAGCCCTTCCGCTTCTTGCGTTGCCAGCGCAGCCAGAGGCAGCCTGACGTAGCCATAGGCAGGCACATCAACCGGGCCCAACAGCGCCGTCTGCGGCGCAGTGTCGACCCCTGCTGGGTCAGGAGTGTTCTCAGACGAACTGACTTCCAAGAAACGGTGGGCAGTGCTGGACAGGTGTTCGTAGCGGCGCTCAACGAGATCACGCGGCAGACACACATAGTCGCGGCGATCAAATGGCGTTGGGTTGCAAATGAGCACACCCTCGACCGGCTGCCCGTAACGCGAGTTGCCGGCCAGCGTTTCGAGTTGCTCGGTGAGCACATAGCGAGCCAGCGCGTGTGCGCGATATACCGAGTGGGCCTTGTGATGCCAGCCCGCGCGAACCGAGTCCCGGTCGGGGTCGCCTATAGAGGCATAATTGCCCCAGGTGTGCTCATCCCACAGAATAAGCGACTTATAGGCCTGACGCATGACTTGTGGCACTACGTTATCTCGCGTGGGAGCGCGCTGGAGCGAGACAACATCGGCGGCGAATAACGTGCAGCGCGCCTCCTGTGCCAGGCGCGTCTCATGGGCGCTGCTGCCCGCGCCGAAATTCCAGTAATCCGTCCAGTCGCCGGCGTATTCCGGCAGTGTCATCGCCTTAGCTTTCTCCAGAAGCTCATCGGGTGTTATGAAGCGAATGTGCGGCGTGCGACCATCGGCGTTCCAGCGCCGGATGAGTTCATAGGCGACCGGATAAGGCGGATTGTTGTCCCAAAACGAGTGGTGGGTGAGCGAGAGATAGGCAAAATCATGCGCGTAATTTTGTTCTGCCAGCTTTTGCTCGTAGAGCGCGAGGCCTTCGGCCATCGCCTCCAGTGAGTTCTCGTTCAGACGCGCAAAGCGCTGAAACATGCCGTAATGTTCGCCATTCAGTGCGATGATGCCGCGTCCGTCCGGGCCGACCCAATTGAAGAAGAGCGGGCGCTGCAGAGGGAAGCCGCCGAAATGAACGTTGATGCCCATCATGACCATGTCCACTCCTGCGTCGAGCAGCAGCGGGATCATCGTCCAGGGTAGCCCATTGATGTCATGATTGATCGCGACATTGAACTTGAGTCCGAGGGTCTTACGCAGCTCAGGCAGCTGTGCCAGGGCGCGGATAAATTCCGGCACCCCAACCATGGGCGTCAAGTTATACGGCATGGCACCACCACTCATGCGGCCTGCACCAACAGCGCGTTTGAAGCGATCAATTTGGGGCAGCCCGGCGGTGCGCAGCCAATATCGCTGTGTGTCGGTGACCTCGCAGGTCCAGACTGGCCGCGAGCTGGCATCCCAGTCCTGTGTACGGTCGATCTCCTCCAGCATATCGTCGATGAACTGGCGGTTGAGTTCCCAGACGATAGGCTGATCGTGTGTATAGCCGATATCCGTATGCGTGTGGTGAATGACAAGGATTTCGCGCATCATGATATTCGAAAGTGATGACGATTTGGTCTAAGAACTCCAGACTACTCTCACAGGCTGACCGTCTGTCCGGTGCGCTGAGACTCCAATGCCGCAGTAAATAATCGATGAGAGGCTGTGGTTTCTTCGGGGGTGGCACAATAGAACGGCTGGCGCATTTGTGGGCCGTGCGTCAGCTCATCACAAAAAGCCGCCCACATTTGCAATATTGCATCCGAGAATCCGAACTCGAACACGGCTCCAGTGATGGCTCTGTAAGCGGACTGATACGGCATGTCCAGTACATGCCAGGCTTGCTCGCTGCCCGGTGTGTACGGCAGACAGGCTATTTGTTTGGTTTGTTGGGTGCTGAAGCGGGCGGAGAACTTTGTTCCATAGACGTTGATGAACCACGTGTTGCTGTGCCCTGGCGCGATGCGTTTGGTGGATAGCACCATCGGAAAAACCTGGCCGTCGGAAGCAACAGCATCGCAAGCCAGGATCGCGTTATCCCAGGTCTCGCACGGCACAAGCACGCCGGAACTATCGGGTCGCTGGGTGATGACTTTTGAGAGCAGGCTGTGTACGCGCGTAACGTTCCATCCGGCGCGCTGGGGAACATGGAGGACATGCATTCCCAAATCGCCGAGGCAGCCGTATTCGCCATTGAAGGCCACTTGTCGTTTCCAGTTAAGGGGTTTATTCGGGTCCAGGTCACTGCTATGCCAGAAGCCGGCTTCCACCTCAATGATTTGCCCAAAGCGCGCCTCTCGGATCCACTGGATGAGGCGCTGCGATCCCGGAAAGAAGGGAAACTCCGACGAGCAGCGCACCAGCAGATCGGGGTTCGCGTGTATTTGTTTCAGAATGGCCGTATTGGCGACCAGATCGATTCCGAAGGGTTTTTCACCGAGCAGGTGCTTGCCAGCTTTAAGAATGTCAGTATATACCTGTGCGTGAAGGTGATGCGGAACAGCACAGTATATCGCCTCGATATCCGGCGACTCAAGCATTTGACGGTAGTCGTCATAGGCGCGCAAACCGGGAATGCTCTGTGTGAACCAGTCCAACATGACAGAATTGGTATCACAGGCCGCGACAATACGCGGCTCGAAGTCAAGGTCAATCAAATGAAACCAACGGGCTGCAGCACTGGCGAACTCGCGCCCCATCAGGCCGCAACCGATGACACCAAAGTTAATGAGGCGCTTACTCATTAGCCCCTCAGCACTTGCAACGCCTGTTGCGGTGTGGCCCCTTCGTGAACAATCGCCATGAGAGCGCGGGTGACGCGCTCTGGCGATGGATGTTGAATTACATTACGACCGTAGACAATCCCGCGTGCGCCCTGTTGCATAAG
>Ga0137367_10004241_pt1 | contig 11619 bp, 7 predicted proteins | sample SagtaG_14_FD_104939 | JGI IMG/M metagenome (GOLD analysis project Ga0137367, IMG submission 104939) | Vadose zone soil microbial communities from Sagehorn Ranch, Mendocino, California, USA - Sage1_L_80_16 metaG | ecosystem: Environmental > Terrestrial > Soil > Vadose zone | place: USA... | reverse complement strand
GTGGTGACATCGCCCTGCTTGTATGCCCAGGGAACCGACGTGACGTTCTTCTGCTGTTGCGGGCGTTTGCTCAGGAACTCTTTAGGAAGCAGACTTTCGCCGTCTTTGGTTGCAATGGGGTGCGCGAGCTGCCAATCGTTCGGCTCGCTATTCACAAATCTCAGCCAAAGGATGCTTGCGCCGGGAGTGTAATCCGCTGCCGATTTGGGCTTGACATAATAGGAACCAGCCTTTTGCTTTTCGAGGCTGGCATACCAGCCTGGTTTGGGAGTGAGCCCACCCGGAGGTAGATTACCGCGAATGTGCTGGAGGTGCTCGGCGGTTTCGTTGCACACCGCCCGGGAGACTATCAGCTCCTGTGTGCGTCCATGTTCGTCGCGCCAGAGGACCGTATGTTTGACCGCCCAATCGTTGATGATCTTGTTGAGGGTGGCGGCCTCTTTGGCGGAGCGTGCAGCCTCCTCTTCGGGCGTGAGGTTTTCCCAACCCGGGTCCTGAACGTAATTGACGCGCAGCGGTGTGAGCTTGACGATCAATTTCCACGCCCATTTCGGGAATGAATCCTTCATTGCTGCCAGCTTTGCCAGGGCTTGCTCGGTGGTCAGGGACATGTACTCGTAACGCACCTCTTCCGCAGTCAGCGCGGCGAGACCGGCGCGGCGGGTCTTGGGTCCGTTGGCTTTCACACTCAGCATGTGCATGGCAACTTTATCCTTCCAGTCCTTCTCGGTCGCGCTCGCAAGTTGCGGTTTGTTTGCTCCGCTCCCTTCGTACTGCGCGACCTTCTCCTTGCATTTGGCCTCCACATCAGCATCGGTGAGTGCCAATTGTTCTTTTTGAACATCGCCGAGTCGCAGTTCAACCAGCAAATCCTTGGGATCGGCCCATGAGCCGTGCGCGCTGGCGTAACGCATCCCTGAGAAATGGACCACCATATACTGAAGCCAGTACGGGAAACGTTTCGGCTCTTTTTCAAAGCGCTGACGAATATCCGTCAGCAATTGATATTGATCCTTGCCTTCCAGTAACTTGGCGTATTCCTCCACCTTCCAGCGCACAATATCCCTGACTGTAACCGGATTACTCGGCTTATTGCTTGCCAGGAAATCCGCTTCGGTTGTTTTGAAGTTTGGGTCAGCTTTGGTGAGTTTGTACCATTCGAATCTGGGCTGCTCTAGCTTGTCATAGGTATCATCAAAGTCATGTAATTTGTCCATTTCATCCAGAGCCATCGGCAAACTGATCGATTCCTTCAGTCTCAATCCTTCCTCCTCTTTGGGGCGGTTGGGGTGATTCGAGAGCATCCCAGCGACGCGGCGCTTGCGGAAGTTAATATCATTTTTGATCAAGTTGAGGTGGTTCGACCATGAGTCGATTCGCATTTTGACGAAACTTCGTTCCCCACGGATATCCTTGGGCCAGGAGGTAATGAAGAGTTGATGAGATTTGTTTATTTCGGCAAGTTCGGCTTCGTCAATCGGTTTGTACTTGACAAAATAGCTACGGACATCCGCTGTCAGGAAATAATTTTTCATTGTGGAATACTTCTTGAATTCTTCCATGCGCGCGTTTTCCATCCCTTTGAGATATGCCTGCACATCAACCTGGAGCGTGGAGATGTCCTTATTCTTGTACTCCGCCCAAAGGTCAACTTCCTTATAATAGACAAGGAAATCCCGCAGTTTGTTCAACCGCATGGGATAGATCGTCTTGAGTAACACTTCATTCTGCCATTGAAAATACATTGGTTCAGCCATGCTCACTCCTTCTATTCCAACCGATATAATAGCCCTTTAGGCTAGGTAACGATGTAAGCAAATTAATTGTATGCGATTTCCAATTCTTTAAGCAAATCCTATTTCGAATAGGTCTCAGAAGATATTGACTCAGCCAATGATTATTTGTATTATGTCAACAATCAGCTTGTGTTCAAAGGAGACGAAAGATGGTCATCCGAGTTGACCCTGAACAAAATGAGATCCGTGCCTTGAGAGAGGTGAGCACATGGCGCGACAAAAAAGTACTTGAGGTTGGCTGTGGAGGTGGACGCTTAACTTTGCGCCTCGCGACGCTACGCCCGAAGTCCATCCACGCCATCGATCCTGGCGCGGCTCTCATTCGCACTGCCCGTAAAAATCTTCCTGCGCTCTTCGCAAAACGGATCCGTTATCAGGTAGGCTCAGCAGGAAAACTGAAATATCCATCCAATTCATTTGATATTGCCGTGTTCTCCTGGGTGCTCTGATGAGTGGCACATGCCGGCATGGTCCATGCCCTTCATGAAACACATCGCGTGCTCAAGCCAAACGGCCTCTTGCTAGACTTGCGACCAGGCGCCGTCCATCGCCGTGTTGGGATAGAAGTGGATGGTCAGTATAGGCAACTCGCCATGATGAACGAAAGCCTTGAGGATGACTATGCCGCGAACCAGGCCGTAGCTGAGGTGATACAGAAGGGTGTGTTCAAACTGGTATCGCGGATTCAAGTCAATTGCAATCGTGTAATGGCTTTAAAGGATTTTCCAAATTGGTTATCTGACTTTCCTAATGACCGCGCTGCTCAGCAGGAACGATTGATCCGTATTGTGGAACATGCTTTCAAAGAAGCCAAAGGGAATCGCAAGAGAGTTGTTGTGAAAGGACCACTAGTCTTAAAGGTTCTTCGGAAAGATCAGGTTTGACGCGAATACTCGCCCCAACAAAGCCCCTGAAAAAATTGATCTTTTCAGGGGCTTATTACAAATAGAACTAAAGATTACGGCACAACAAAAGATGTGGGCACTTCAGTTGGACCTACTGTTGGCAGCACCGGATCCGTTGGTGGTATAGATGTATCGGTAGGTGATATCGGTGTATCTGTTGGCGGTACCGGTGTGTCTGTCGGCGGAATCGGTGTATCCGTTGGTAGTATTGGTGTATCTGTGGGTAATGGCGTATCGGTAGGCTCAGGAGTGGCTGTACTGGTTGGGATTGGTGTATCGGTGGGTACCGGCACAGGTGTATCCGTAGACAAGGATGTGTTCGTTGGAATAAATATCGAAATCGCGGTAGGCAGATCATCCTTCGGTTTTCTGGTTGGATTCTCAGCGACTATCGATGGTTGCACCATAAAAACTTCGACCTCGTCAATAGCTGTTCCAGCGTTCGCAAATGTGATCTTAACAAACCTGGCCGGGACAGGCCCAAACTGTGCCCGTATCGTTTCCGAACCCGAAACGATCCCACTGAAACCATCTTGTTCCGAATCATAGACTTGTGTATATTCAACATAATCATTGCTACTATTTCCATCAACATAAGCGTTATCAGATAGAGCCACAGCAATGACGAATTGACCAGGACTACGATCATTGAAATTACCCAAGCGGTCTCTGCCAAATGTGACCGTATTGATGATTGTACTTTTACCAAGATCGATCTTGATCCAACTATAGGCACTACTGCTAACCCAACTTGACCCGGGACCATACATCCCATCATTCAAATATGCAGCTTCATGAACCCCGCTATAACCAGGGAGCGTATCTTTGGCTACTGCGGGCAGCGCCCCGTTTCCCTGAGACGTTAAGTTCTGGCGATGATTGACCCTTCTAACTAGACATAATGGCGGCTCATAGCCAGGCTTACAAGTTACCTTTGCGACTTCACTCGTACTTGTTTCTGTAGAAGCAGAGGCAGAACCAGGCTGGGAAATTTCCTGCTGAGTTGGGGAAGGACGGAATAACGGTTGACGATTTCCCAACACGGATCCTACAAATGTAGCGAAAATCAAACTCGCGACGACAAGCGATGTACGCATCATGCTCATCGTATGCTTAGTTGGAAGTTTGATCTTATATTGGAATATGTTTTGGATAGAGGCTCGCAGCGCTTCCCATAGGCCGATCTTGCCTTCAATCACAGCCCGACGTATAAAAGTAGCCCTTTGGGCAACCAACAAATGAGGAGGATACTCGACCTTCACAGATTGTAACTTTCTGAGAAGGTTGATGATTTCTTCATCTTCTGAAACCAGTTCTTCTTTAACCTCAACCTTGTTAAACTGTTCAACATGAGCAATGAAAGCCGCTCGCCTGGCAGCCAATAATTCTTGAGGATATTCAGTTTTGATAGATTGCAAGTCTTCTAAACGGTTAATGAACTGCTTTCTAGAATGCAGCTCATTCTTAGTCCTACCCTCGCTCAACTTCTTAACCTCGGTGATAAACGCCGAACGCCTCTCGGAAAGTAACTCGGGAGGATATTCAGACTCAATAGATCCCAGATCCTTCAGGAGTTTAATGATTTCTTGATCTTGTTCCTGATCTTGTGGAGAGGGAGTTGATTTCATTAGACAACCTTGTAGCCTAGCGCCTTCCGCAATTTTGCAACCCCACGATTCTGGATGACCTTAACATTATAAACTTCTTTTCCAATGATGTCAGCAGTCTCACGCAGACTCAAACCTTCCAGAAAACGCAAAATAATCACATGACGTTGATCTTCCGTCAAATGTCGCTTAATGGCTAAGATCACAGTCTCAAACAACATTCGTTCTTCCAAATTTATGATTGTAGAATATCCATCTTGACGTAAAAATTCAGCCACTTCAAGGGGGGCTTCACGACGCGAATGCCGTGCTTTATCAATAATGAGGTGATAAGCCGTTTCATAGAGGTATGAGCGCAGATTGGTACTCGGTCCATTCCCAGCCGACCATTGCTCCAAAAGTTTTGCGAACACATCCCCCACGATGTGATCCGCTTCCAGGGGATCCTCGCATAAGCGCATCGCATAATTGTACAGCGCGGATGAATAGAGATCAAAGACCTCTATGAGCGCCTCTTTGTTCATACTTCTGGCAGATTCCAATAAAGGAATGTCAGCTTCCATAGGACCCCTGATCAACGAACTGATAGGCTAAGACCAAGCCCTGTACCAAAACACAAAATTTGTATAATTTCATTCTCAATCAAAAACGAACAACTATATCTTAGAGCACAACGATGAATAAATAACTGCAGTGCAGTAGGATGGAGTTCCGAGCCGTTACGGAGAAAAAGCGGAAATTGTAAGCGCCCGCAAAGTAAATTGCCGCCTTGGATGAGAACGCATCCTAATCGTGCATAGATTTTCATATTATAACACTTATTATTCTCCGTGGAAAAGATTTTAACAAAACCACTTGTTCAATTAGATAAGCAACGAAACACAAAGCCCCTAACAGTCTTACGATGATCAGGGGCTTTCAATATCTATGTAATTATAGACGTTATTGCCAGGCAACCGGACCGGTTTTCCGGTAGTTCCTAGCCAGAAGCTCCAGGTCAAGAACGTTGATGATCCCATCATTATTCAAATCCGCTGCCGCCGGAGTGGCTGTGTTATAACTCATGCCGATCGTCAACGCATCGAATTGATCGATGACATTGTTATTATCAATATCACCGGCCGCCAAACTGATCGTTGGCATCGTCGTTGTGTTTCCAGCCGTAAACGTGATAGAGCCCTGGGCACTGAGGAAACCACTAACTGTGGCGGTCACAGTATATATCCCCGCAGGAGCGCTCAGGCTGAATGTCCCATCCGTGTTGGCCGTTACTGATATGACCAGCGTGTTCGTGGCATCGTACAAACTTACCGTGACTGGCTTGCTAGCAAGCACTTGTCCTGTCAGTGCCCCTGTGGTAGGCACGGGTGTTGCAGTCGGCGTGGCTGTGAATGTTGATGTGGGTGATGCAGTCGGTGTAGGTGATTCGACTGTTGTCGTAGCTGTTGGTGTGGCTATAGGTAGTGCAAGCCATGTATATGTGGCAACAATCTGATCAACGACTGCTATCTCAGCCGCGTAATCAAAAGGAACTTCCGTGGGTGTAGAATTACCCGGGTTAAGTGAATGCAGAACAAGGGAAAGACTCACACAGACATTGTCCCTGGAGGTGGAATAAGCAACAAACTGATAGAAATTCCCCGCGCCTGCATCGCCTCCAACCTCTTTCAGGAAGGAGATACCATTGATCGTCACTGTTGACGATGAATCGGTAATCGATTCAGCTGCCACTGGACTGCGACAAGGATTAGCGTTCTCAACTACATCTACTTGTAGGTATTTTTCGTGCAGGTTCGTCCCTGGCTGGAAAGGTAGATCGATGCGAGCGAAGTTATCGGTGTTACCAGGGACAATTTGTCCTTCCGGCGGATATTTAAACTGGAAGCCGTATTTGGAGTTGGTAAAAGTCAGCCAATTACTTGTCGGTGATGTAGGAGTCGCGGTTGGTGTTGGCGTAAAGTCCACAGGAGGCTGTGTAGAGGTGGGCGTTTGAGATGGAGTTAAACTCGGTGTAGGAGTACTTCCCAGAACGGTAATGGAATCGACAACAAACGGAATTTCAGCGAGTACATTATTCCCTTGCGAAACACGCGCCCGGCATTCGATGATTGTTTGGCCTGCCTGCAACCCTTTCACGTTGAAGGTAAACACTGCCCCGCTCGTGGTGGCTTTATTGCCATGACTGCCCGCGATTGCAACGATTAAACTCTGTGCCTGCGGCCCATTGATCGCCACGACTGAGTCAGCACCGAAGAGAGGCTCTACAGTGATGTTACTCACCTCAAACAAATTCGCAGTATAGGTACAGGTGAACTCAGCACTGGTATACCCTTCGGCTGGTACATTATTTAGACTGACCGTAACCAATGCACTGTCACCCACACTAATATCCCGTGGATTGATCACAGTGGACACATACGGCCCAGTTAGTGTTGGCGTGGGAGTAGCGGTTCCGGTGAGATTTGTAATGGTCGCGGTGGCAGGTGCAGAAGTTTGTCCGGCGCCGGAAGCAGTCGCGATGTTCGTCAGACTGGTTACGCTCATGTCAGCCTGGGTTATGCTGTAGTTCAGGGTACAGGTTAGGGTTTGATTGGTAGCGATGGTTGCATCAGCGGGTCCACAAGGGAGCGATGCACCAAGTTTGTTGTCGTTGATCACGAATTGAGCGGGACCAAGAGTCATAGCTCCGATATTGGTAATGGTAAAGTTGTAGCTGATGATCTGTCCCACTTGCCCATATGTCTGTGGGCTGGCTGTTTTGGACAGTGTTAATACACTACTGGGTTGTGTTGTGGCAGGGGTAAGCGTGGGTGATGGGGTAACAGAAGGCGTTGGGGTAGCTGGAGAATCGAGCACGTTCAGGAGCGGCTTGAACAATCCCACAGTAATCAAACCTTTTGTGAAGGTTGTCGTATTGAACAATGAATTGTATTTGACTTCCCAGCCCGCGAAGGTCGCGCCAACGATCGATGGGCGCAACATGAAATGCAAATGGGGAACGTTAATATCCTGAAAGCCGGGACAATACTTTTGCCTCACACCATCAGCAATGATTGCCAGGCGCTGATTGCGTGAAACAACATCGCCTAATTTCACCTGAATATTGCCAAGAAATTGGTATTGCGTAATCCACCCATTGGCATGTGCAATAGTGACGTAACAAGTCGAGGTTTGGATCACGGTCCCATCCGCTGCCGCGGTCACCCAAAAATTGGATGTGTTTTCTCCCGTGACCATACTATTATGTGGAGCAAAATCAATTGCCCCACCCAGCTTGTAATTGTGCGAACTGGTCGCAGGCCGTTTACTTCCATTATCGATTCCATCAATCGCCACCCAGGCCTTTCCTAGGTCCCAAGGCAATTGAAACATATCGACGGGTGGAGGAGCTGCGGAGGCAAGTGCGCTACCATTGCTGGTTGGAAGAAACGAGAGAAATAAAGCCAACAGGCTGATCACCCTAAATAAATATTTGGATTTCATCATTACGTACTCCTCCTCTTACTCAGAAGAGCTATAAAACATGAGTGATCTTTGACTTCTCGATTTAGGACGATCCGTCCAGTCACACTCATGTTTGGATTGCTACGATCCAAATACAAACAACGCGCTCTTTCCCAAGCGCACTACATCCCCTGACTTTAAGGCAGTCGAATTTCTTCGAATCGCCTGACCATTGATAAACGTCTCGCCACCCAGATCCATTAAGTAATAGCCATTGTCTTTACTAAAAATTTTGACATGTTGGCCGATCACATGTGGGTCATTGATGCAAATTTGGTTAATGGGGTCGCGTCCGATAAAGCAAGGCAATTGGTTTAGCGTAAAACTTTTCCCGGTATTTGGACCATGTTTGATTTGCAAGGTAGGCATCTGAGAAAGAGCTACTATTTTAGGAGTAGAAGTAGAGGTGGAAGCAGATGCAGTAGTTGTCCCTATTCGAAATAGCTTGAAAGCCCCAAACATGACCCCAATGCCCAGAACTACCAGCAAAGCGATGATCCAAACGGAACTTTTTGGAGCGGCCGCCGGAGGAGGATCAAGAGGAAGAATTGCTCCTGAAACAGCCTCGGAAGATTGAGAGTTCCCTACCTCTTTATCAATATTTAAAGCAATGTTCTTTTCGCCGATCGCTACACCCGGAAGTGGAGCAGCGAACCCCGATTCATTACGGATGGCAAGTGCAGCACTTTCCAATGTGAGATTGGTCTGGCAGCCACCTAAAGCTGTAAAGCGCACCTCAGCTAAAACGCCATTTGCCACTTGGGGTGTCGTGCTAGCGTAGGAAGCGTCAACCAAACCAGAGAGTTGAGGCAGAGGCAAGCCATTCATACCGGGGATGGGGCTTGCAGCATTAATCGGTTTCAAACAGGAAGGATCATAGCGAATTTGAAAAGTAAATCCCTGGATCGGTGTAGCAGAGGCACCATTGATGACAACGACAACTGTTTCGCCGGTTTTATATGCTGTCGTATTAGCTGATAACCAAATGCCTTCCGCAGTCTGGGCATTGACAGCGATCACCACATTAAAAGTAAAAAGGATCGCAAGGATAAACGCAGTAATAGATTTCATAAACAACTCCGGATATAGGGGCGCACACGCCAGTTGGCGTGGCGCGCCCCTATATCTTTAGGTGGAAATGGTTTACTGCCAGGCAGTGGGACCCGTTGCGCGATAGTGAGCCGCGAGGGTTTCCAGATCAAGCACATTGATAATCCCATCACAGTTCACGTCAGCCTCAGGGGGACTCGACTGGCCATAATTGATCCCAATCGTCATCGCGTCGAACTGATCAATGTCGCCGTCGCCGTCGATATCTCCTGCGATCAAAGTGACAGTTGGCATCGAACCAGGGATCGTTGCAGAGCCCGAAGCGCTGAGGAAACCAGCCGCTTTGGCAACCACTGTATACGTTCCGGCGGGAGCCATTAGGGTGAAAGTGCCGTCGAGGTTGGCATCCACTGATGTAATCAGATTGTTTCCGGCATCATACAAATATACTTTCACAGGTTTGCAGGCAATCACCTGCCCGGTCAGAGCTTGTGGGGTTGCTGTAGGTGTTGCAGTTGACGTGGGTGTGGGTGTAGCGGTGTCCGTCGGTGTCACAGACCCGGTGGGTGTGGATGTAGGAGTGTCTGTGGGTGGTGTCACGGACCCGGTGGGTGTGGATGTAGGCGTATCGGTCGCTGGTGTCACGGACCCAGTTGGTGTGGGCGTAGCAGTGTCTGTAGGCGTGGAGGAGGTTGGGGTCGCTGTGTCCGTTGATGTGGGCGTGGATGTCGCAGTCCCTGGAGTGACTGTCAGGCTTGCACCAGTTGAGGAAATGGTTGTGAGTACATTGTCTCCCTTTGAAACCCTCACTGTACAATTAATTGCGGCCTGACCCGCCTGCAAACCTGTAACGCTAAAAGTAAAAACGGCGCCATTGGTAGTCGCTTTATTGCCGTTACTCCCAGCAATCGCCACAATGAAAGTGCCATTCTGCGGACCATTGATCGCCGCAGCTGGATCAGCTCCAAAGAGGGTGCCAACAACAATATTACTCACCTGAACTAGGCTGGGATCATAGGTGCAGGTGAATTCAGCACTGGTGTAACCCTCAGTCGGCACGTTGTTTAGACTGACCGTGGCTGTGGCAGTCTCTCCTACATTTACAGTGGTTGGAGTGACAACTACAGTTGCCCCTGGCGGGGGTTGAACGATTTCTCGCAAGGTAAGGAAATAAAAACCGCTACCTGATTGAGGTTGAACTTGAATGGAATAATCTCCAGCAGGTTGCGTACTGGTCAATGAACCCGTTGCATGACTGATTTCATTCCCATTACTATCCATCAAGGTCAGCAACGGGACCAAATCGCCAGTCACAGTGGTCACGGTCACGATGAAATTATGAGACGCATCGAAAGTAACTTGCCACTTCTCGTACATGCTAGAGCTCACAAAACCGAGGTAGGTGGCATTCCAAATAGATAGATCGCGAGGGATCACGATCGCGTCCAATTGGTCAACCGAACCGCTGCTGGCGCTTACGCGCTGACTATTTCCAAAAGGACTGAACACTAACGCAAGCAATATGAAGATTTGAAAAAGGCGCTTAGCTTTCATGGTCACATTCTCCTTGTGAAACAAAATTTTACGAACACAATGACAGCTGAGTAAAATTCAGTTTTTTTCATGACCGCACAACATCTCCCACATGATTGACGTTCCCTCCTGAAATCAGCGGAGATAACTTTCTCTATTAAGAAATTGTCAACTTATTTAGAATAAAGTAATGGAGTTTTTTTCTTGCTTACATTGTATGACTCTGCGATTGTTTCTCGCGTTGCAGGAAGATTGCTACGATGTTGCAAAATGATTGCAGAAGGATTAATACTTTCAGGTGAGGCAGAATCAAAAAGGCGGCAAGTTCTCATTTCAAACGGCCTGCCGCCTTCACTCAGTATTCAATGATCTCTGAACTTACACCACGAGACTCACCAACCGCTTGTTTGCGACGATCACCTTCTTTGGCTCTTTGCCCTCCAAATATTTTTGCACCACCTCACTCGCCAGCGCAGTGGATTTGATCTCCTCTTCACTCGCATCTGCCGCGACGATGATTCGGTCGCGGACTTTCCCGTTGATCTGGACAGGCAATTCAATCGTGTCTTCTTTCGCAGCGACTTCATCCACTTTGGGCCACTCCTGCTGATGGATAGAATACGGTTTGCCCAGTTGATTCGTCCACAGTTCTTCGGCAATATGCGGCGCAACAGGAGCCAGCATCTTCAAATAGATATCCTGCGCTTCGTTCCATTCCTCGGAACCGACCGCACCGGCTTCACGGGCTTTGTACATTTCGTTCAGCAATTCCATCAACGCGGAGATGATCGTATTGAATTCAAAGTTCTCAAAATCATCTGTCACTTTGCGCAGCGTTTGGTGAACGCGTCGGCGTAGAATCCGCTTGGTTTCATCGGAAGCAGGTCCGGGAGTCTGACGACTCGAGTCGTCGGAGTCCGTTAATAAAGCCCAGATGCGGCGAATCCAACGCGAAGTCCCTTCGATACCTTGCGCGTCCCACGGTGCACCCATTTCCCAGCGCGCAAAGAACATCAGGTACGCACGCACGGTATCCGCGCCATATTTGTTTACCAAATCATCCGGTGCGACGACATTGCCGCGGCTTTTCGACATCTTGCTATGATCTTCCGCCAACACCATGCCCTGATTCCGCAACTGCATCATCGGCTCGTTACCCTCAGTGATGCCCATGTCGCGCAAGGCTTTGTGGAAGAAACGCGTGTACAGCAAATGCATTGTCGC
>Ga0137367_10004239_pt1 | contig 11623 bp, 21 predicted proteins | sample SagtaG_14_FD_104939 | JGI IMG/M metagenome (GOLD analysis project Ga0137367, IMG submission 104939) | Vadose zone soil microbial communities from Sagehorn Ranch, Mendocino, California, USA - Sage1_L_80_16 metaG | ecosystem: Environmental > Terrestrial > Soil > Vadose zone | place: USA... | reverse complement strand
CTGTATCGCGACAACGTCGAACTATTATTCAATCTCCGTAACCACCTGAAGCTGACGGCGCGAACCTCACCGTTCAACCGCTCCGATGCCCTGCGCCGCGTTCTTCAGTTCACAATTCGGAAGCCGACCCAGTCCGAATGGGAAGATAAAGATACGCTGATGGATGAACTACTCGAATGCGAAGCGGACTGCAAGCTGGAGATTCTGGTTCGGCTTCAGAACATCGTCCGTGCTTACGATGCGAACGGCACAAAGCGCTACGCGCCCGAATCGGAAATGCCGGAATACGAAATGTTCACCTACCGCTGTGCCGATTACGAGGGATTCCTTCCGGAGATGCGGAGAATCTGGATAGCGCACATGCAGATGTACCGGGACGCGATCAACGAAGGTAATCCGCTCGTTTATGCCATCAAAGCTTGGCTAGGCGAGGACAAAGGTTATAACGAAGCAAATGCTGGGCGTGAGGTGACGGCTACGACGTTGTGGAGCGAGATCAATCGTCTGTCCCAACGGCTAGGGCTCAAGGAGACTTATCGCTCGGTATCATCGTTCGGCAAGCACATCTCAAAGCACGTCAGCAGCCTGAAAGTGCTTGGCTTCCACGACAACGGTCTTACCGGGGGCAAGAAGAGGTTTCGCTTCAACCCCTCTACCGAGCAGCTTGAGGAATGCCGACGAATCTATAGCGACCTCCGCACGGCCTGCCATGGGTTCCTGATGGAGAATGCCGAGGAAGCCGCTTCCGCAGTGGCAAACTAAAGGCGAGACGTCACCTCGTCACCTGCCGCAGCGGGTTACGAGGTTACGCCCTTCCCCGCAAGCACCCTACCCCACTACCCACTACCTGCTCCCATCGAAGCCACCACACCCGCAACGTTGGCGCAATTTGATGCCGCTGGCCGATTTGTGCGAAAGACTTCTCTATTTCCTTCCTCCTTTTCGCGCAGGATAGCTTGACACAGGGGTCAGCCCAAGCTACACCTAGCGCATGCGCAAACAGTTGTGTTTTCTTTTTACCCTAGCAGTTTGCTTACTGGTTTTGGTAGCGACCTCGTTCGCAGTTGACCGCCTTCGCCTGACTGGAACGGTCTCGGATGAGCAAGGGAAACCAGTGGAACACGCGACCGTCCTCGTTTACAAGGCAGGCGTGAAGAAGGGCTATAACCTGTATTGTCCGACCTGCTACGTGGATTGCGGCAAACGTGCGATTACCGATAGCAAGGGTACGTTCACAATTGAAGGTCTGAGCCCGGATTTATGGTTCCAACTGATAGTGGCCCTTGATGGGTACCAGCTAACATTCGCAAACAGGGTTGACCCTTCGCTCGGAGCATCTATCGCTGCAACACTCGTGCACCGAAAAGGTTCGAGCGACCCCAGAGCGCTCTTCCGGGGGCGAGTTCAAGATTCGCGTGGTCTAGCAGTACGTGACGCAGTGGTGGAACCAAAGGGCATTCTCCTCGACGACGCAACAGGTGCAGCGCGATACGGAACTATCGAGGGTCTTGAACCTGTCGCCATCACCAACAGAAACGGAGAATTCGAACTCGCTTATTCGAAGCCCAAAGCAACTAAGATATTGGTTTCCGTGGATGGACGGGGCATGGCACTTCAATTTGGTGTGATCCCTGCCGGAGCCGATCACCATCTCATAACTCTGAGCGACGGCGCTGTTGTTCGGGGCCGTCTCGTTCAGAACGGCAAGCCTGTTGCAAATGCTGAAGTCGGGATCATCGGGCATCCGCGTGGAGGTTATGGGCTTCACCTACAGCTCAGTGGATATCCCTACGACGAAATCCGAATAGGAACACGAGAGGACGGCAGATTTGTAATAACCAATGTTCCAGTTCCGGCAGACTGGTACGTCTACGGGAAAATGCAATCGGTTGCGAATCGCGGCGCTACTGGAGTTGTCGAGTGCAGCACAAAGCACGACGCCGAGATCGTTGATGTTGGGGACATTCAGATCAAACCTGCGTATAGGTTTCGTGGCAAAGTCGTGCTGAGTGATGGCAACCCTATTCCTGAAAGCATGAGAGTGACGATTAGTTCGCAGCGGGCTTGGGATGACCAAACCGTTATGTTATCTCCTGATGGCCGCTTTGAGTTTGGCGGACTGGCTGCTGACGATTACTCGGTGTTCGCATCGGTAAAGGGTTATTCGCTCCCGAAGAAGTCCATTACGGTCACAAAGAAAAAGGCTGATGGGAGTACTGAGACTATGACTTATGCTCCGGGAATAGCCCCGCCCTTTTCACTCGATCACGACGCGGAAGGATACGTAATCAAGCTCGAACCCGAAAAGTAGAAAGAAGTCCACAGATCGCGCTGCCGTGACTGGCAGTAGTTTGCACTCCGACGCATGGAAAGCGGCGAGACCATCCAGATTTGGCTCCTCGAAGAAAGCGATCCTCCGACCATCGCTGCCGCGTTCACAAACATGGGGTGGAGCAAGCCTGAGAGCCTGTACAGGCGCTATTTGCAAGAGCAGGTGGCGGGAACCCGAACCTGCTTTGTCGCTATGTTTGACGGGCAGTTCGCCGGGTACGTGACGGTAAACTGGCGACCCGCTTACCCCGGATTTGCCGAGATGAATATTCCTGAGATTCAAGACCTCAATGTGCTCACGAATTACCGCAGAAAAGGTGTCGCAAGTCGCTTACTTGACTTTGCAGAAAGTGCGGTAGCCCGCCGTTCACGTGCTGTAGGCATCGCAGTCGGACTGCATCCGGGGTACAACGCCGCCCAACGGCTCTACATCAAGCGAGGGTACATCCCGGATGGTCGCGGCATTACATACCAAAATCACTTTGTGGAAGAGGGCGCAAGAGTAGTGCTTGATGACGACCTCGTCATTCACTTCACGAAGCAGTTACCAGCGGCGTGACGCCCTCAATCAGTTATCCTGTTGCGCATGCCTGTGTCCGTGGAACCTCAACCTTTGATTGCTGTCCGCGACGTCAGGGCGAGTAGCCGCTGGTACGGGAAACTGTTTGCGGCGGACTCCTTGCCGGATCACCCCCACCGTGATTTTTATGACCGGGTGTTCTCGTCTGGTCGGTTGATCCTTCAACTTCATGCTTGGGACGCCGAGCATCATCCAAATCTAGTCAACGCGAACGCAGCCCCTCCGGGGCACGGGGTGGTGCTCTGGTTCCAAGTTGACGACTATGACTCCGTCGTTGATCGAGCGCGGGAACTTGGGGCTCAGGTGATCCTCGAATCCCACGTCAACCCAGCACCCCAACACAGAGAAATTTGGCTCCGCGATCCTGACGGTTATGTGTTAGTAATCGCGAGCCCCGATGGTGAGGTCAGCTCGTAGTCTCGCTGTTCTGCCTTGGTGTGAATCCCCACAGCGTCAATGACCAGCGGTCAAAACGTGAAATCGCCTACTCACTCAAAGAATGGGCGGAGCGGGCCCAGAACGAAATTGCCAGAACTAGACGGGGCGCTCGCAGACCCGAACCCAAACTGAAAGAAAAAGAAGCAGAATCAGCGGCGATCAAAAGTCGGTCACGATGCGGGTTTGTGCGGGGTAATCCCGTGCTCAATTCGCACTTCTCGCCCGCCCCCGCCCAACAAGTCGGGCAACGGGTCGCCTGTACCTTTTTGACAGTAGGCTTCTTGGCCTTCATGGTTATGGATGATGCTGCAAATCCCCAAGGAAAAATGGTCAATCTTGCACAGTGAACGCAGATAAATACCGACTATGCTCAAAACACCACCAGCCGCGAAGGTCGAAAGCTGGCGTTCCGAGTTGGACGACTGGCAGGCCGGGCGGTTGAGCGACCGAAGGGTCGTGGCACGTCACCTCGCGGATTCACCTGAACGCGGTGAGGGTCGAGCCGGGTCAGTTCGCAATCTTGCGCTCCGTGCTTACTCGGGCACTTTCGTTTCTTGGTCAATAGTTTCCACAACTATTTCAACGGCATGTGTGCCATCATTCCCGGCTGGAACTAGTCGCATGAGACTCCCCCATTTTCCGTTCCGCCAAAAATACGAAGTCTTCGCCGCTGCGAGTGAACTCGCATCGCTTAGACTTGAGCAGTGCATTGCCGATCTGGGGATGTCGTCCGCGCCCATGAGAGATGTGATCCGAAGCGGAGGAATTCAGCCCCCAATAGAATCCACGAACCTGTTTCAGGGGCCGCAGTAACGGTTAAAACCGAGTTCTGTGAAGCCAGAACTCGCCAACCAATGTGCTCGTCGTAAAGCCAATCCAAAAAGCCATCCCGAAGAACTGCTGTGGCTGAAGGTGTGTCAGCGGGCTGGTCGCAAAGAACACTCCCATTACGGGTCTCGTCACCGCAATCCCGAGCAGGATCGCTATCGACCGGAGCAGCCATCTCCTCTTCAGACCCAATTCGCCGTGCCACGTATGGAGGTAGGCGCGGAGCAGCGAGAACAGAAAAATGGTGTTAAAGACCAGAACCGCCGACCGCTCCACCCAGCCGCCCACGGAATACGTGCTCATCGCATAGGCGGTGATTCCGACCGCCAGTCCGAGCGGAAACAGCACTCGCTCGGGCCACGAAGTCTCATTGGATTTGCGAAAGACGAAGAATGGCGCGACCAGAATAAATGCCAAAGCGGGCAGAATGTGCGCCAGCGTGAGCGCTGCGTGAGACGCGAAGACTTTGTCGAGCGCCGCCATTTGCGGAGGAGCGGAGTGCGGGGGATACACGAGCGTAAACACGCGTCGAATGACCGCTGCCACCGCGATTAAAACGCATGCCCAGAAACCTACTCGCAGCCAAAGCGGGGGAGCGGGGCTGATCTGTCGGCACTCGTTCGCCTGACCGGAAATGTCGCTTCGGAATTGCTCGACTACGCCCATGTGAACCCCCGCCCTAACGTTTCCTTGGATGCCGGGGGCTGATGCCCGATTCAACAATAAGCTTCGCACCGTGAACACACCGAATCAGCGACCCATGTCCCTATTTCCTGACCGCATCACGGAGTACGCGAAGGCTGGAATTGAGCCTCAAGAACAGAAAGCGAGCTAATATTCTCCAATAGATATTCGCGCCAACCTTCCTCTTCCCCTTCTTGTGAGGCGCTTTCGCCTGCTAAGAACCATGCCCTCAGCGCTAGGAGATTTAGTTTGTTGTATGCGACCATGTGCGGCTCAACAATTCTGAATCCGGGCGCTAAATCGTCGTACCAGATGCGAATTAGGGGGAACCCTTTTCAAACTTTGAGCAGGCTGGGGAGATGTCCATCTCAGACTGCCGTATGGGTTATTATCGGAGTCACTTCTATCCGCGACTGTTTCCTGAGACGATTGGCTGAATGCGAGGGAGTATGAAGTCTCCTGTAATCGCGCTAGCACTGCTACTCATTTTCGGATTGGCTGGCTGCGATCAACTGCAACCCACAACGAAACCTGCTGAGGCTCCGCCACAGCAGCAACCTCGCCGAGAACATCATTTCGATCAGATTGCCCGATCCGAAGGAAATCTGGCGGTGGATACCGCCACCGGGCAGATGTGCAAGACTTGGGAATGGGTGTGTGGTACAGACGGCGACACGTTCTACAACCCGAACACGAAGAAAGTCCAAGAGCGAACCAGCTATGGCATAACGTGCGCAGCAATCCGCACGATGCCGACGTGTGAAAGCATATCGAGGCAATAACGGTGAAAATCACTATTTTCCCAGCCGTGAAATCGAACGAAGTTCGTCCGGGTGTGTGGAAGTTCGCTCTATGGTCTATGGGCTTGCTGTTCGGTATCTGCGCTGTGCTCATCATCGCTGAGAACTGGCGGGTTATTCTTACGTCCGCCGTGGCGCTACTTCTATACGCGGGCTACTATGTGCTCATTGTGATTGGAGTACTCGCCGCGCTGCACTTCCTCCTGCGCTTCGTGAAGTGGTCATGGTTTCGAGATTGAGCCTGTGATCCGTTAACACGACTCCCACTACTTCCATGCACTAACATCAGCTGCCGGGGAATCGTCGCGTATATTATACCGACACACATGATTGCTCATTACGTTTGCCCCAATACAACCTGCAAGATGTTCGATGTGCACATTCCTTACTCCACGGTTTTCTTGCGTAAAAGCAAAGCGTGCGAGCTGTGTGGTGCTGAGATGAAGGAACGACAATCGGGAGCGTCAAAACCGAATGCAACTAAGCGGGCCGTACTGGTGAGAGAGACTTCAAGAAAATCGTCTAGCCGGGTGAAATTCGGCGGAAAGAAGAAGAGCCACAAACGCATGACGAAAAGAAGCGGCAAGTAAACATGGTGACGCATTCGGGCAAGGAGCGAGCCACTGCAAGAAGTTCGCAGAGCTTGCGACCGAACAGGCGAATGAAGCCGATGCTCTTGCCAAGCTCCACGAGGAGATGGCGGTAGCGGCAGAACGCAAGTAAATCCCCGAACTAGGCGCTTCCGGCGACGAGCCGCCCAGTTTTCATTCCCGCGCTTCCAACGTCGGCGACACCATCGCTCGGAATAGATCATTCGCCTGCTGCGGCGGCATCGGCATCCTGCGGTCAACCCACCAATTCAGAACTAGAACGAACGTGGATGCCACGTAGCCCGAAAGAAGGTCTGGCGGAATCCGCCCCGACTTCCGTCCTGCTCGAAGCTCCTTCTTGAATACGTCCGCGATATTTCCCGCCAGCACCTTGCGCAAATGCTCATGCAGGATGGCTCGTCCTCGGGCCCCAATCTTGTCGCCACCAACATGCCGATGCTGGTAGTGGTATTCAAATATTGGAAGGCTGAACCAGAGAATCCGCTCGTGCCCCTTGCCGGACTGTGTGGGCGCTTGCAGAACGCCGATGATGTCATGAATTCCGCTAAGCAGCAGCTCATCCTTGTCGCGGAAATGCATGTAGAACGTTGACCTGCCCACATTGGCGCGGTCGAGGATTTCCTTTACGGCAATGTCGTCGTAGGACTTTTCGCCGATCAAGGTGGTGAGGGCTTCCCTAAGTGCCCTCTGCGTCTTTTGAATGCGCCTGTCCATCACTTGTACCCGCATCATTCTCCTATCCGTGCCGCCTGCAATGCCGAACAGACTCTTGCTTTTTGTCCGGTATCGCACATCTTGGTTCACCGCGTTCTTCAACCAGCCTGTTCCGTCGGGTTATAGTCGTCCTGAACAAGCGTCCGTTTTCTTACGAGTGTACAAGGAGGCAAGATGTCGGCAAGTGGAGCACAACATATGACGAGCACTAAGAATAGGAAACCTGCATCAGCCACGAGCGGGATCGTGCTGCACTCGCCAGCGTTCTATGACTTCATTGTGTGGCTCCTTATGCGCGGAAAGGAACGAGAGTTTCGCGAGCGGGTGTTGAATCTCGCCCTCGTCGCGGCGGGCGAATCCGTGTTGGATGTCGGTTGTGGTACTGGAACCCTTGCGATTGCAGCGAAGCGCTGGGTCGGGGCTGCGGGCAAGGTCTATGGCGTGGATGCTTCGCCAGAGATGCTTGCGAGGGCGGAGAAGAAAGCGAAGAAGGCGGGCGTGGAGGTCGCCTTTAGCAACGGAATAGTCGAGCAGATGCCGTTCCCGGATGCCCAGTTCGACGTTGTCCTGAGCACGGTGATGCTCCACCACCTGCCGCTGAAGCTGCGAAGTCAGTGCGTCCGCGAAATGCGCAGGGTCGCGAAACCGGGTGGACGAGTGCTCGTTGTGGATTTCGGCGGAAGCGACCAGAGCGACGGCTTAATTTCCCGCATCCATCGCGGGCACGGCCACGTCACCTTGCAAGACCTGACCGCGCTCATGATCGATGCAGGGCTTACGGTTGTCGATAGCGGAGCCGTGGGATTTCGGAACATGAACTTCGTGTTGGCAGAACGCCCATGCAGCGCTTAGCTGAGTTTCGGAACGGGTTTATGGCCCGCCATCGACTGCTGGCACGAGCCTCACTTGCGGTGGGAGTTACAGCGGTGCTTGTCGTTCACGGATACCTTCTCTACCGCATCGCTTCGCACGCTGCGTTCGCGGTCGTTGCCGTGCTGGTCGTAATTGTCTTGCTCAAGCACGTCGGCTTATTCGGCTCGGTTTACGCCGCAGTTCGCCGTCGATCTCGACTACCAAAATAAACCTATGTGATCTCCGCATACGCCGATCCAAAGTAATCCCCGGTCAACGAACCGTCGATGGCATTCTTGGCAAACTCAGACTGTCGGCAGCATCCACGCTTTACAGCCACTAGCCGATGGGGCACGGCGAAAGAATCAGTGACGCGGCACAAAATAAGCAAGCCGAACGTCAAGGCTGGCAGCACGATGCACTACGGCCCGAGGCTTCCCGCTCCTACATGGATTCCTTGCAGCACCTCCGCAACAATCAGTATTCGCTGTTAAGCAGGCAGGAGACTCTAATTGACGCACTACTCGACGCACTACGCACCCGATAAGGAGGAGAACTTGAGTCCTCACGACTTGGAAGGAAAGTTTCTGGTCGCCTTGGAGAAGATTGGGAGAGCAACCAGCCCGAACCTCGGCGAGCGGCAGAAACCAATTTACCAGAGGGCAAAACTCACGAAGCACAAAGCCATTGACGAAGCCGCGAAAGCGCTGACTGTACTGTGGAAGATTAGAATGACTGCGAAACCCTAGTACAGCGGAGGGACGGAGCACTCCCCTCCGTCAGGACGGCAATCCTTCATCCGTGGCCCTGACTCTGTGCTTTCTTGTGCCGTTCCTGCTCGTCGAGGGCGCGGGTCAGTGCTTCAACAATCTCTATCAATTTTGCGGGGTCGTTTTCTTGCGCGGCTTCTTTGGCCAGAATCCGCCATTCGGCATCGCGGGGCGCGTCGTTGTTTGTCTGTGGCCCCGACTGGCGACTTGGGGAATGCGCCATGTGGTACTCAGACAAAATATACGCTCGATGCCCCCGATAATGATGTACGGCACCGAACGTACCGACGAAAAAGTTTCGCGGAGCGACAGAGGTGTAGGCGTGCTTCGGCGAGATAGTGACGCGGCGGCGAAGAATACCGATCTCCGCGCCTTCTCTGTATAGCGTTCGAACATGTGTGTATTCCAGAGAGGAAAGATTACACCCTGCGGATACACCTGCTGCTACACTGCACCGAACATGTGGTCATTCTTCACAGAGCAAGGGGCTCGTCTGGAGCAAATCACCACTGCATCCGGCGTCGTAGGAGTGACAACATTTCCGTGGCGTTTCCAGCGTTGGCGGGGTGTGCCGATTGCGGATACCTACGGCGGTAAAGCAGTTCTCGATTGTGAGGGCATTCCTTGTCTTGCAGAACTCGCACTTATCCCTGTGCTCAAGCAACATGGCTTCGAAGGTGCAGTTTGGGTGGACGGCTATCGGCGCTGCTTTCGCGATGCGATGCCGCCCGCAATCTGCGATCTGCCAGCGATGGCTCGCATGCTCCACGACCGAATAGCAACAACCAACGATAGCCGAGGCGGATGCTGGGATGTGCTGGCATGGAACAGAGATGGAATTGCCTTCGTCGAATGCAAGCGAAAGGGCAAAGACCGAATGAGGGCAAACGGTGTGAAGTGGCTCGAATCGGGACTCAAGACTGGAATCCCTCTGGAACGGTTCGCAATATGCGAATGGGAGCTTGCGGAATAACTTCCAAAACGAAGTACTGAGTTGTTTTGATATATGAGCGTCGTAGCGATCCTCGCCATCGCAATCCCAGCCACAGGCACTCTGATGATGCGGTTTCGCAAGAGATGGCTCGCGAAGATCAATATTGCCTTCACCAACCGGATCACTGGGCTATTTGCTGGTTGGCTGCCGGGATTCGGCATTCTAACTCATATCGGTCGCAAATCGGGCAGGGTCTACCGAACGCCCGTGAATGTTTTCCGTGCTCCCAACGGATTCATCATCGCGCTGACCTACAGCAGCCAATCGGAGTGGGTCAAGAGTGCTCGCGGCGGGCGGCTGCGGACTCAAGACCGTTGGCATGGACTATCGCCTGTCCGCACCGAAGGTCGTGCATGATCCCTCGCGACGGCGGTTCCCATTTCCAGTAAGGCTCGTGCTGAAGCTGGTGGGTGCGGATGAATACATGGGGCTTTCCACGTATGAAAGCTCATAAGGCTGCTGAGCAAACTTAGGGAACTCCGACGTTGGGGAGCACTCTTTCCGAATGCCTCCGCAAAATGGCGAACAGTGCGATCTGTGCGACAAGAGCTGCTGTGCTGTCGAGGATCACATCATGGAACGTGCCCGTCCGGGACATCAGAAAACTCTGATGCCATTCGTCGAGCATCGCTACAAGCGAGGTGCTTAATAACGCAACGGTAGCCCATTGCAGGCACCATCGAGTACTAAGCCGGGGAAATGTGGCACGCCACGAGCGAAATAGAAGAACGCTCAACGTGAAGTAGCCAACAATGTGTCCGGTCTTTCGAAGCAAGTTGTGCCACACGGCGAACTCGGCCCGTTGCATGCCAAAGAGAAAATGCAAGATCGGATACAGAATTCGCCCGGTGTGTTCGGCAGAGCCGAGGTTTGTGGATTCGAGGGCGATGACCGTCAGCCAGATAGCAGACGGGAGCCACACTCTCAAGATTCGCTTGGTGATGAAGTCAATCGCTGATTCTAGCGGTTCTGTTCGCTGGTCGAGGAGCGATATGGCATTTTTCGGCACTCTGCGGGCTAGAATAATCGTCGGAGAGAAATCTGTGACGCGAATTGCAGCTTTAGCATTGATGATCGGTGCCCTTTGCGGCACTGCGATGTCCCAGCAGACTGCTGAGTTCAGCAGTTATTATTCCGGTAGTCGCTACGATTTCCGCCTCGCCCACGAGCAACTGTCAAACACTCCCGCGTGGTCTGAAGACGAACCGAACCCTCCCCTGTCTCCTCGGGCCGCCCAGACTGCCGCCCTGAGTTACTTGGAAACCCTGTTCGATAATGCGACAGCATGGAGACTGGAAGAAATCAAACTCGTTCCGGTGAGTCAGCGATGGGTTTACGTGGTCTCGTTTACACCACCGCCACCGCCTAACATTGCAGAGTACGTGTCTCCGCCTTTCAGCATCGCTGTTACGATGGACGGCAATGCCGTAACAGCGGTTATGTCGCGATGGAAACCACCAACACCTCGCGTGAGTGAGTGAAATCGAAGCGTTTGCGCTGCCACCGCGATTCCCGCAATTGATCTGGAGAGGTGGAGCTATGGCGCGGACATCCGCAAATGTGCTCTCACTTCTTCCAGCTCCGGAGGTTGTATGAATAGAGAGCGATGCAGAAGAGATTCGCTGGAACGAAACCAAATTGAGCCGTCCTGATGCCGATCAGGCAAATCAGTGCGCTATTCGCGCTCGCGATGATCCAGCCTTGCCACAACTTTCTGCCGATCAATACTGTGGAGATCACTGTCAACACGCAAGAGATGTAGTCCAACCGCAACATGGCAATGCCGGGAAAGCTAAACTGAATGCCTAACCTCGTACACCAACATGCAAACACGGTCGCCGCGATGCGACAAGATCACGATGGTGAAGCACCTCCTGCTCGTCACTCATGGCGGCGGAACCTCAGTGAACACCCAAAAGCGGCCATACATGATCACCTGAAAAGCGGCCATACTTTCAGAAGAAACGTCCAGGACATTGACAGCAGCGGGAGGGTAAGTAGCCTCTCGCAACATGGCGAAT
>Ga0137367_10004233_pt1 | contig 11632 bp, 7 predicted proteins | sample SagtaG_14_FD_104939 | JGI IMG/M metagenome (GOLD analysis project Ga0137367, IMG submission 104939) | Vadose zone soil microbial communities from Sagehorn Ranch, Mendocino, California, USA - Sage1_L_80_16 metaG | ecosystem: Environmental > Terrestrial > Soil > Vadose zone | place: USA... | reverse complement strand
GGCCGGCGGCGGTGCGGTATGCCCGGGCGGCGTCGGCCACCGCGGACTCCGGCGAGTGGATCCGCTCGGGCACCGCGCCCACCGACCGGGCCAGCGCGTCCTGGTCGATCCGGAAGTTGGAGCGCACCGCGGCGGCGCCGGTGTCGGCGGCCAGCACCAACAGCGGGGTGCGGCTCTTGGCCGCCTCGGTGATGCCGGTCAGCGCGTTGGTCAGCCCGCAGCCCTGGTGCACCGACACGGCGGCCACCCGGCGGCTGGTCCGCGCGAACGCGTCCGCCATCGTCGCCGCTCCGCACTCGTGCCGCGCGGCCACGTACCGCGCACCGCCCGCCACCAGCGAGTTCGTGACGTGGAAGTTGCCGCTGCCGACCACCCCGAACACGTGGTCGACCCCGAGGCGGGCCAGCGCGGCTCCGACCGCCTCAGCCACCCGCATCAGTCCACCACCACCGGCGCCACCACCGGCGCCACGGTCAGCGCCACGGTCAGCGCCACCATGAGCGCCGCCGTCAGCGCCACCACCGGCGCCGCTATGGGCGCCGTCATCAGCGCCACCGTCAGCGCCACCGTCAGCGCTCGACCAGGGCGAGCACCCGGGTCGGGCTGCCCGAGCCGCCGACGATCGGCAGCGGGCCGGCCACCAGCACCGCGCCGCTGGCGGGCAGCCGGGCCAGGTTCTGTAGCTGGGTCAGGCCGTACTTGCCGGCGCCGAGCAGGAAGGAGTGGCACGGGAACGGCGGGTCGAAGGAGTGTGCGGCGCCCGCGTCGGTGCCCACCGTCTCCACCCCCACCCCGATGATCGGCGTCTGCTCGGCCAGCCAGGTGGCGCACTCGACGGAGATCCCCGGCGTGTGCGGGCCGGTCCCGTCGGCGTTCAGGAACGCATCCTGGTCGGCCGACCGGGCGTCCCAGCCGGTCCGGTACAGCAGCCAGCCGCCCTCCGGCAGCGGCCCGTGCTCGGCCTGCCAGCTCTCCACGTGGTGCCGCTCGAGCAGGAAGTCCGGGTCGGCGGCCACCCGCTCCGCCATGTCGAGCACCACCGCGGGGGCGACCAGCCGGCGCGCCGGCACCTGCGAGACGTCCTCGCCGTCCTTGGCGGTGACCCAGTGCACCGGCGCGTCGAAGTGGGTGCCGGTGTGCTCCCCGGTGGCGATGTCGTTCCAGTACCACGCCGGGCCGCGCTCGTCGTAGTGGCTGATCTCCTCCAGCCGGAACTGGATGGTGTTGGCGAACGGCTCCGGCAGCCGCAGGATCGGGGTCTTCTCCGACAGCGGCGCCGTCAGGTCGACCACCTCGATCGATCCGCCGGCGATGCCACTGACCAGGTCCGCAAGCACCGACATGGCTCCTCCTCGTGTCCGCGGCTGCCCAGCAGCCTCCACCGCCGGGCAGCCGCAGGCAAGCAGGTCAGTGCCCGGTCCTGATCATCTGCTCGTTCATGATCAGGAACGCGCCGAGGCCGTGGAAGTCGTTGGTGGCCCGCGGCCGGTCGAAGTAGAAGCTGGTCGAGTCGTCCACGTTGGTGCCGATGCAGATCTCCGTCAGGTTGGTGCGGCCGTCGGAGCCGAGCGAGATCCGCTTCAACACGCCCTGGTAGCCGCGGTCGGCATAGGTCCGGAAGGTGCTCGACACGTACCCGCGCTCGACCGCCCGGGAGATCGTGAACGTGTACATCGACGAGCACGAGGTCTCGGTCCAGTTGTTCGAGTTGCTGCCCAGGTCGACCACCTGGAACCAGCGCCCGGTGAACGGATCCTGGAAGCGGGCGAACGCGTTCACCAGGGTCTGCACGTTGGTGAGCAGCACCGGCCGCTTCGGGTGCGTGACGGGCAGGATCTCCAGCACGTCGATGGTGGCCATGGCGTACCAGCCGATGGCCCGGCACCACGAGATCCCATTGGTGTTGCCGAGCTCGGGGTGCACCCAGCTCGCGGTCAGCCCACCCGGCTCGTCGTAGGCGTGGTAGAGCAGCCCGGCCGCGTTGCCCGAGGTGCGGAAGAGGTGCTTGCCGTACACCTCGAGCTGCCGGGCGGCCTCGTCGTTGGCGTAGGTGCTGTCGTTGAAGAGCTGGCCGTAGCGGATCAGGAACGGGTTGACCATGAACGTGCCGTCCGCCCAGAGCTGGCCCTGCCGGGTGTCGGAGGTGGAGTGCCAGAATCCGCCGTCGGAGGTGCGCGGGTAGGTGTTCAGCCGGGTCCTGATCTTCTGCGCCGCGATCCGGTACCTCGACTGCCCGGTCTCCCGCGACAGGATCAGCAGCACGTTGCCCGCCTGCATGCTGTCCAGGTTGTTGAAGCTCTGGCTGATGTTGCCGCTGGAGTCCACGAACCGGTCGGCCCAGGACTTGATGTACGCCAGGTACCGCGGGTCGTGGGTGCGCTGGTAGACCAGGTACTGCCCGTACAGGTAGAGCCCGCGGGTGTAGCCCCAGCCGCCGAGGGTGTCCGGTGAGAACCGCGCCATCGTCGACTCGACCACCGCGACGGACCAGTCGGTGCCGGCTGTGGGCTGGTCGTTCACCTCCAGCCAGTCCACGTTCGGGCCGCCGTTGGAGGTGGTCGCGGTGGCGCGGACGGTGTTCGTGCCGGCCAGCAGGCCGGCGGTCAGCGTGCTGATGGCCCATGCGTCCCACGACCCGGTGCCGCCGAACGGCTGGTCGACCGCGACCACGGTGCCGTTGACGCTGATGTCCATCGGCCGATTGGTGCTGGTCCCGTTGGCGTAACGCAGGCTCAGTGAGGCGGTGCCGGCCTGGGCCGCGGACACGGTCCACTCGACGTAGCTGCCGGCCACGTTGGTGTAGTCCACGAAGCCGGTGCCCGAGAACCCGGTGTGGTTGGTGGCGACCGACCCCTGCGAGATCGTCGCGTTCTCGGCCTCGTAGCGGATCACCGCCGCGGCCGCGGGGACGGCGGGCAACGCAGGGATCAGCAGACCCGTCGCGGCCACCGCCGCGACCACGACACGTCGTCGGAGAAGAAACACCCATACCTCCTACGTATCGGGGCCGACCACGGTCAAGTGATCGGATGACCCACTATCGAACCTTTCGGGTGAAGCTCCACGGACAGGGATACGCCCTGGGGCAGGTGTTCGTCCATGATGCACGCGAGTTTTCCGCATATTGTGGGTCCCCGGAACCGCCGGAACGGGGACGCCGCCAACTGTTGACAGTGCTCATGTTTTGTGGGATGACCGTGCATACGTCCGACCTTTCCTGATCTTGCCCCTGGATCTGACAGGAGGATCCATGAAGCTAGCGAGCACCCGGCAGCGTGCCGTCGCCGCCGTGGCGGCCCTGGGGGTGGCCGCGCTGACGACCCTCGTCGCGATCGCCATCCCGGCTGCCGCGGCGACCCGGTACGAGGCGGAGAACGCGACGATCTTCCAGGGGGTGGTGGAGTCCAACCACCTCGGCTTCTCGGGCACCGGCTTCGTGAACGGCGACAACGTCGTCGGCAGCTACGTCGAGTGGACGGTCAACGCCGTGGCGTCCGGCACAGCGACGATCGTGATCCGGTACGCCAACGGCACCACCACGAACCGCCCGGCGGACGTCAGCGTGAACGGCACGGTCGTGTCGGCCAACCGGGCATTCAACGGCACCGGCTCCTGGGACACCTGGGCGAGCAGCACGCTGACCACGCCGGTCACCGCGGGCACCAACACCATCCGGGTGACCGCGACCACCGTGAACGGCAACCCGAACCTGGACTGGCTGGAGTTCGACGTCGCCACGCCGTCCACCGACTACCAGGCCGAGAACGCGACGATCTTCGAGGGCACCATCGCCACCAACCACACCGGGTTCACCGGCACCGGCTTCGTCGACTACACCAACGTGGTCGGCAGCTACGTCGAGTGGACGGTGCCCGCCACGGCGGCCGCCACCGTGGGGCTGACCTTCCGGTTCGCCAACGGCACCACGACGGCCCGTCCGATGGACATCGCGGTCAACGGCACCGTGATCGCCAACCTCACGTTCCCCGGCACGGGCACCTGGGACACCTGGCAGACGTTGTCCGTCAACGGCGACCTGATCAACGGCACCAACAAGATCCGCGCCACCGCGACCACCTCCAACGGCGGCCCGAACGTGGACAAGCTCACCGTGGGTGCCGCGGCCGACACCCAGGCACCGACCACCCCGGGTGCGCCAAGCTGCAGCAACATCGGCGAGAACGACCTGACCCTGAACTGGGGCGCGTCCACGGACAACGTCGCCGTCTTCGCCTACGACATCTACAACGACGGCAACAAACTGTCCGAGGCGGGTGGCACCGCGACATCCAAGGTCATCGCCGGGCTGACGCCCAACACGCAGTACCGGCTGACGGTGTTCGCCCGCGACGCCGCCGGCAACGTCTCGCCGAGCAGCGCGCTGGCCACCTGCACCACGCTGCCCAGCAGCGACACGCAGCCGCCGACCGCACCGGGCAGCCTGACCGTCTCCAACGTCTCCTCCACCGGCGCACACCTGACCTGGACCGCGTCCACCGACAACCGGGGAGTGACCGCCTACGAGGTGCGCAGCGGCACCACGGTCTACCAGACCGTGACCGGCAGCCCGCCGGCGACCTCCACCGACGTCACCGGGCTGGCCTGCAACAGCTCGTTCTCCCTGGTCGTGGTGGCCCGGGACGCGGCGCTGAACACCTCCGCCCCGAGCAACACCGTCACCTTCACCACCGCATCGTGCAGCGGCGGGGTTCCGTCGAGCATCACCCAGATCTCGACCGGCTGGACGATCCCGTGGGGCATGGCCTGGCTGCCCGACGGCCAGACCGCGCTGGTCACCGAGCGCGACTCGTTCAAGGTGTTCAAGGTGACCCTGTCCGGTTCGAAGACCCAGGTCGGCACCGTGCCGAACGCGGTGACCACCGACGGCGAGGGCGGCCTGCTCGGCACCGCGGTCGACCCGAACTGGAACAGCAACCACTTCGTGTACTTCATGCACACCGCGTCCGAGGGCAACCGGATCGTCCGGATGACCTACAACGGCACGTCGCTGTCCAGCTACACGACCCTGGTGCAGGGCATCAAGAAGAACCGCTTCCACAACGGCGGGCGGCTGGCCTTCGGCCCGGACGGCTTCCTGTACGCGACCACCGGCGAGGCGCAGACGCCGGACCTGGCGCAGGACCGGAACTCGCTGAACGGCAAGATCCTGCGGATGACCACCACGGGGCAGCCGGCCCCGGGGAACCCGTTCGGCACGCTGATCTACAGCTACGGTCACCGCAACCCGCAGGGCATCGCCTGGGACTCCCAGGGACGGCTGTGGGAGGCCGAGTTCGGCAACAGCACGGCGGACGAGCTCAACCTGATCAAGCCCGGGCTGAACTACGGCTGGCCGACCTGTGAGGGCACCTGCAGCGTCTCCGGCATGACCAACCCCAAGCGCACCTGGTCGGTCAGCGTCGCGTCGCCGTCCGCGGTCGCCATCGTCCGGGACGTGGTCTACATGGCCGCGCTGCGCGGTGAGCGGCTGTGGCGGATCCCGCTGCTGTCCGGCGAGACCACCGGCACCCCGTCGGCGTTCTACGTCGGCTCCTTCGGCCGGCTGCGCACCGTCATCAAGGTGCCCGGCGCCGACCAGATGTGGCTGAGCACCACCAACTGCGACAACAACGGCGGCGCGGCCGACGGCTCGGACCGGATCTTCCGCGTCACCATCACCTGAGTCGGGCGGCCGCGCGGGCAGGGCCCCTCCCGCCCGCGCGGCCGCTGCACCCCTAACCCCCTGGAGCGTCCCGATGCCAACCCGGCGGGATTTCCTGCGTACGACCGGCGCCGCCGCGGGCGGCGCGCTGATCGCCGGCACGCCCCTCGCCGCGCGGCACGCCGCCGCGAGCCCCCGGCAGCCGGCCGTGACCCCGATGGACGTCTCCGCGCTGGCGGCCGCGGTCTGGCAGCCGAAGTGGTGGCCCGACGCGGCCACCGACGGCCTGCCCGCCTTCGAGACGATCGAGGACGACCGGGCCGACTCGCACCCGGCCGGCCAGCCGCACATCTTCGTGGAGACCGACCACTACCGGTTCAACATGCACCTGGTGGACCGCGACACGATGACCGACCGGCAGCGCCAGGAGGTCACCGGCATGCGCACCCCGGCGGGCGGGCCGTACCTGGAGATGCTGTTCGGCCAGATCTGGCGGATCACCTACTCGATGTTCATCCCGACCTCGCTGAAGGCCACCACCACCTTCACCCACATCATGCAGATGAAGCAGCCGGGCACCGGCACGCTGCCGATCCTCACCACGTCGCTGCGCCGGTACAGCGGCATCCAGAAGATCGAGCTCAACGTGGAGAACTCCGGCGTGGTGATCGGCTCCGCCGACCTGGTGCCGCTGCAGAACAAGTGGATCGACATCGAGTTCGAGATGAGGATCGGCGACACCGACGGCTGGGTGCGCTGGGCCGTCCACGACGGCGCGACCACCGCGGTGGACGTGCGGCGCGGCAGCCTGGACACCTGGCTGGACATCCGGGTGCGGCCGAAGTGGGGCATCTACCGCTCGCTCGGCGACACCTCGGGCTCGCTGCAGGACTGCTACCTGCTGCTGCGCAACATGCGCGCCTACCAGCAGGTCGGCAGCCCCACCCGGTACGAGGCGGAGAACGCGCGGATCTCGCAGGGCACCGTGGCCACCAACCACACCGGCTTCACCGGCACCGGCTTCGTCGACATGACCAACGTGGTCGGCAGCTACGTGGAGTGGACGGTCAACGCCGCGGCGGCGGGCACCGGCGTGCTCGGCATCCGGTACGCCAACGGCACCACCACCAACCGGCCGATGGACATCCGGGTCAACGGCGCCGTGGTGGCGGCCGGCCGGGCGTTCAACGGCACCGGCTCATGGGACATCTGGGCCACCTCGACGCTCAACGTCCCGCTGAACGGCGGCCCCAACCTGGACCACATCCAGATCGGCTGAGATGGAGCAGGGCACATGGCCAGTCCGCTTTCCCACCGGCGACGCGTTCGCCGGCTCGCCGCGGCGGTCATCGCGGCGTTCTCCCTGGTTCTCACGATGTCGTTGGTGAACCCCGCGCGGGCGGACCTGCAGAACCCGCGGCAGGCGTTCCTGCGCAGTTCGGTCGGCGGCCTGTTCCTGCACTGGGGCGAGCGCACCTTCCCGCAGCACACCAGTTGCAGCGCCTGGGAGCGGGACGTCACCGACGGCGGCTGGACCCCGGACTACTGGGTCACCGAGGCGCAGAAGCTGCACCTGCAGTACCTGGTCCTGGCCACCTTCCACAGCCGCCTCGGCTACGCCCGCCCGTGGCCGTCGGCCATCCCGGGTAGCTGCCGCACCAGCCGCGACTTCCTCGGCGAGTTGATCACCGCGGCCGGCAACCAGGGTCTGCGGGTCATCCTCTACATGACCGACGACCCGCAGTGGCACAACGAGGGGCTGACCTCCGGGGACTGGCTGAACTCCGCGGCATACTCGGCCTACAAGGGCCACTCGGTCGACCTGACCACCCGGGACGGCTTCGGCGAGTTCAGCTACGACAACTTCTTCGAGGTCATGGCCCGGTACCCGAACCTGGGCGGGTTCTGGATCGACAACGACAACCAGTACTGGATCGACCACAACCTCTACGGGCAGATCTACCAGCAGCGGCCGAACTACACGATCAGCAACAACAACGAAGACACGCCGGTCATGGACATGATCAGCAACGAGCAGAAGACCGGCATGACGCCGTCGTACGACTACCCGCAGGCCACCTACACCGCGCAGCCGCGGCTGGTGGAGGCGGACTTCAAGCTGCCGTCCAGCGGGGCCTGGTGGTACGACGGCACCAACCCGACGGTGGACCGGCGGCTCACCCTCGGCCGGCTGATCACCAACGCCGGCTCCTCGATCAAGGCGCTGATGGCCGAGACCGCCCAGGTGAACGGCCGCTTCCCGTCCAACCAGGAGTCGTTCAACAACTTCGCCAACACCTACCTGGCGGCGATCTGGGAGTCGCTGGGCGGCACCGAGGGCGGCGGCTACATGTACGGCGGCCTGAAACCCGGGTTCTGGAACGACGGCGCGCACGGCGTGACCACGATCAGCAAGACCAACCCCGACCTGCACTACATCCACGTGATCACCCCGCCGTCAACCAGCACGCTCCGGGTGCGCGACAACGGCTACCGGATCAGCAGCGTGACCAACCTGCGCACCGGCGCGGCGGTGAGTTTCAGCCAGGCGGGCGGCACCCTGACCCTGTCTGGACTGTCCACCTGGGACCCGTACGACACCGTCTTCAAGGTGGTCTCGGCCGGCCGGCAGGGCATCTACTCCGGCGTCACCGTGAGCGCCAGCGTCTCGACCAGCACCCACCCCGGGTCGGCCGCCGGCGACAGCAACTACCTCACCTACTGGGACAGCAACAAGACGCTGCCGGCCTCGCTGACCTTCGACCTCGGTTCGGCGAAGACCATCCGCTACATCGGGATCAACCAGCGCGAGGACTCGGTGAGCTACCCCCGCTCGTCCACCGAGCAGTCCGCCCGTATCAACGCCTACAAGGTGTTCGTCAGCAACGACGGCAGCACCTGGGGCAGCGCCATCAAGACCGGGTCGCTGCCCAGCCACCGCGGGGTGCAGTTCATCGACGTGCCGTCCACGAGCGCGCGGTTCGTGCGGCTGCAGGTGGACAGCACCTGGGCGGCGTCCACCGACACGACGCGGTTCAAGCGGCTGCGGGTGGACGAGGCGTGGATCGGCGGCAGCTACGCCGGTGGCGGGCCGGCACCGGTCCGGTACGAGGCGGAGAACGCAACGATCTCGCAGGGCGTGGTGGAGTCCAACCACCTCGGCTTCTCCGGCACCGGCTTCGTGAACGGGGACAACGTGGCGGGTAGCTGGACGGAGTTCAGCGTCACCGCGGCGCAGGCCGGCAGCGTCCCGGTGACCATCCGGTACGCCAACGGCACCACCACCAGCCGGCCGGCGGACGTCAGCGTGAACGGGACCGTGGTCTCGGCGGGGCGCTCGTTCGGCAGCACCGGCAACTGGGACACCTGGGCGAGCCAGACGTTCACCGTGACCCTGGCGGCCGGGACGAACGCGATCCGGTTCACCGCCACCACGGCGAACGGCAACCCCAACTTCGACTACCTGGACGTCGGGTAGCGGCGGCAGATGAGTCCGGGAGGACCCATGTCACGACGATTCCTCGCCGTGCTGGCGGCCACCGCGGTCGGCCTGACCGGCGCGGTCACCGCGGTGGCCACCGGGGTGGCCACCGCACCGCCCGCGGTCGCCTCGAACAACGGGCTGTCCATCCGGCCGGCGATGGGCTGGAGCAGTTGGAGCTTCGTCCGCCGCTGGCCCAGCGAGGCGAAGATCAAGGCGCAGGCCGACGCCATGGTCAGCAGCGGGCTGGCCGCGCACGGCTTCGTCTACGTCAACCTCGACGACTTCTGGCAGAAGTGCGACGCAGAAGGGTTCGTGGTGGACGGCAACGGCCGCTGGGTGGTGGACACCGCGAAGTTCCCGTCCGGCATCAGGGCGCTGGCCGACTACGTCCACGGGAAGGGGCTGAGGTTCGGGTTCTACGTGACGCCGGGCATCGCCAAGAACGCGGTCACCCTGAACACCCCGATCGCCGGCACGTCCCTCCACGCCCAGGACATCGCCGACACCACCCGGACCGAGAAGAACTACAACTGCCACAACATGTACTTCATCGACTACAGCAAGCCGGGTGCGCAGGAGTTCGTGAACTCGTGGGCGAACCAGTTCGCGTCCTGGGGCGTGGACTACCTGAAGATCGACGGCGTCGGCTCCTCCGACATCCCGGACGTGCAGGCGTGGGACACCGCACTGCGGCAGACCGGCCGGCCGATCAACTACGCGCTGTCCAACAACCTGCCCATCGCCGACGCGACCACCTGGCGGCAGCTCGCCAACAGTTGGCGCACCCAGGGCGACGTGGAGTGCTACTGCGGCCCCGGCCCGAACGGCAGCGGGTACCCGCTGACCGACTGGTCGCACGTGTTCAGCCGGTTCGGCTCGGCCGCGGCCTGGCAGCCGTACGCCGGCCCGGGCGGCTGGAACGACCTGGACTCACTGGAGATCGGCAACGGCGACCAGGTCGGGCTGAACGCGGACCAGCGCCGGTCGGTGTTCACCCTGTGGGCGATGGCGGCCTCGCCGCTGCTGCTCGGCACCGACCTGACGGCGCTGACCTCCACCGACCTGGCCATGCTGACCAACGACCGGCTGATCGGGGTGAACCAGGACGGGGTCGCCGCGTCCCGCATCGTCAACAGCGGCAGCAACCAGGTGTGGCGCAAGCGCGAGGCGAACGGCGACTACATCGTGGCCCTGTTCAACACCGCCACCACGGGCAGCTCGACGGTCAGCGTGAGCTGGTCGCAGGTCGGCTTCAGTGGCAGCGCCGATGTCACCAACCTGTGGTCGGGCGCCAGCCAGGGCACGATCTCCAACTCCTACAGCGCCACCCTGCGCCCGGGTGAGACCCGGCTGATCCGGGCCACGCCCACCGGCGGCAGCAGCATCCGGCTGGAGGCGGAGAACGCGACCATCTCGCAGGGCACCGTGGCCAACAACCACCTCGGCTTCTCCGGCACCGGGTTCGTCGACTACACCAACGTGACCGGCAGCTACGTCGAGTGGACGGTGAACGCCGCACAGGCCGGCAACACCTCGGTGACGATCCGGTACGCCAACGGCACCACCACGAACCGCCCGATGGACATCAGCGTGAACGGCTCCGTCGTCTCGGCGGGGCGGGCCTTCAACGGCACCGGCAACTGGGACACCTGGGCCGACTCGACGTTCACCGTGCCGCTGGCCGCCGGGTCGAACACGGTCCGGGCGACCGCGACCACCTCCAACGGCGGCCCCAACGTGGACTACCTGCAGGTGGTCCAGGCGCCGCCAGCGGTGGCATCCTATGAGGGCGAGGACGGGGCGCTCGGCGGGACGGCGGTGGTGGCCGCCTGCTCGGCCTGCTCGGGCGGTGCGAAGGTGCGGTTCATCGGCAACGGCAGCGCGAACGACGTCACCATCACGGTGACCGCCGCCGCCGCCGGGTCGCGAACGCTGACTGTGTTCGGCGGGGTGAACGGCACCCGGTCGTTCTCGGTGAGTGTGAACGGCGGTACCGCACAATCTGTGGCGCTGACCGGTGTCGACTTCAATACCCCGGTCAGCGCCACCCTTACGGTGTCGTTGAACGCCGGCTCGAACACGGTCCGGCTCTTCAACGACACCGCGTTCGCCCCTGACCTGGACCGGATCACCGTCTAGCTAGCTGATCGACTCCAAGGGGTCGGTGTGCTGGGCCAACAGGAGCGCTTGCCGGGCTGGCCGGCTTGACGGGCTGGCTGGCTGCGGGCTGGCCGGCTTGACGGGCTGGATGGCTGCGGGCTGCCCGGCCGGGGGGGACGCCGCTCAGCCTGGTGATCGTCGCCGAGGTGTGGTGGTTCTGACCGTGCGGAACCGGCGACGATCACGTCGGGGGTTGCGGCTGGGCCGGTCCGCGGCCGGATGGTGTGATCGTCGCGGAGTTGTGGCGGTTGCGACCGGGGTTTCGCGGCGACGATCACCGACGCGCGCGGGGTGGCTGGCTCTGGGGTGGCTGGCTGTGGGGGTGG
>Ga0137367_10004227_pt1 | contig 11648 bp, 9 predicted proteins | sample SagtaG_14_FD_104939 | JGI IMG/M metagenome (GOLD analysis project Ga0137367, IMG submission 104939) | Vadose zone soil microbial communities from Sagehorn Ranch, Mendocino, California, USA - Sage1_L_80_16 metaG | ecosystem: Environmental > Terrestrial > Soil > Vadose zone | place: USA... | reverse complement strand
GGTCGAGCGCCCGCCCGAGGTGCTCGCGGCTGGCGGCGGCCACCGCGGTGCGGGGGAGGTGCGCTCGTGACCGCCACCGTCGAGCAGACCGAGGTGCGCCACTACGAGACCGTCATCGGCATCGAGACCCACTGCGAGCTGGCCACCGCGTCGAAGATGTTCTGCGCCTGCCCGACCGCCTTCGGGGCCGAGCCGAACACCCAGACCTGCCCGGTCTGCCTCGGCGAGCCCGGCTCGCTGCCCGTGGCCAACGGCCGCGCCATCGAGTACACCGCCCGCATCGGGCTGGCGCTGAACTGCCGCATCGCCGAGCACTCGCAGTTCCACCGCAAGAACTACTTCTATCCCGACATGCCCAAGAACTACCAGATCAGCCAGTACGACGAGCCCCTCTGCGTAGGCGGCTGGCTGGACGTCGACCTCGACGGCGAGCAGCGGCGCTTCGGCATCACCCGCGTCCACCTGGAGGAGGACACCGGCAAGACGCTGCACGTCGGTGCGACCGGCCGCATCCACGGCGCGGAGTACTCCCTGGTCGACTACAACCGGGCCGGCATCCCCCTGGTGGAGATCGTCTCCGAGCCCGACATGCGCAGCGCCGACGAGGCCCGCGCCTACGCCGAGGAGCTGCGGGCGGTGCTCGCCTCCCTGGGGGTCTCGGACGTGAAGCTCGAAGAGGGCTCCATGCGCTTCGACGTGAACATCTCCATCCGGCCGGTCGGCCACGCCGAGCTCGGCACCAAGGTGGAGCTGAAGAACCTGAACTCGCTGCGCAGCCTGTACCGGGCGGTCGGCTACGAGGCCGAGCGGCAGCGCCGCGTGCTGGCCGAGGGCGGCAGCCTGGCACAGGAGACGCGCCACTGGGACGAGGGTGCCGGGCGCACCGAGCCGATGCGCTCCAAGGAGTACGCCACCGACTACCGCTACTTCCCAGAGCCCGACCTGGTGCCGATCGAGGCCACACCGGCCTGGGTCGAGGAGGTCAGGCGGGCACTGCCCGAGCTGCCGGCCGAGCGCCGCCGCCGCCTCGCCGCAGCCACCGGCCTCGGCGCCAAGGAGGTCGGCTGGCTGTCGCGCGACCCCGAGGTGCTCGGCTACTTCGAGCAGGTCGTCGCCGGCGGCAAGGCCGCGCGCGACCCGCGGGTGGTGGCCGGCTGGGTCATGGGCGAGCTGCAGCGCGGCCTGCACGAGTTCAAGCGCACCATGGCCGACAACCCGGTCGGCCCGGAGCGCCTCGGCGAGCTGCTCGACCTGGTCGCGGGCGGCACCGTCTCGGCGACCGCGGCCAAGGACGTGCTCACCGAGATGTTCACCAGCGAGGCCTCGCCCACCACGGTGGTCGAGCGCAAGGGCCTGGCCCAGATCTCCGACGCCGCCGCCCTCGAGGCGGTGGTGGAGCGGGTGGTGGCCGGCAGCCCCGAGCTGGCCGCCAAGTACCGGGGCGGTAAGGAGGGCGTGCTCGGCGCCCTGGTCGGCCAGGTGATGCGCGAGACCAAGGGCCGCGCCAACCCCAAGCTGGTCACCGACCTGCTGCGCCAGGCCATCGGGCGGTAGTCGCCGGGCGAGGTCGAGGCCGGCGTGAGGTCGGGCGCCCAGCGCGAGGAGGTGGCCGTGCAACAGGCGCGTGAGCTGGTCGTCGGCATGGTCTCGACGCGCCTCGCCGGGACGGACGGGGTCACGCTGGAGGCGGCCAAGCTTGGGGAGGTGCTCGCCGGGGCCGGCCACCGGGTGGTCTGGTTCGCCGGGGAGCTGGGGGAGCGCTTCGCACCGGGGCGCCTGCACCCCGGCGCCCACTTCGAGAGCGAGGCGAACCGCGCCCTGGAGGCGGCCTGCTTCGGGGTCGCGACGCGCAGCCCGGCCACCACCGCGCTGATCCGGGAGCGGACCGAGGAGCTGAAGGGCGCCCTGCGCGGCTTCGTCGCCGACTTCGGCGTCGACCTGGTGGTCGCCCAGAACGTGCTGTGCCTGCCGATGCAGCTGCCGCTCGGGCTCGCCCTGACCGAGGTGCTGGTCGAGCAGGGGCTGCCGCTGCTCGCCCACCACCACGACTTCTGGTGGGAGCGGGAGCGGTTCTTCCCCAACGCCGTCGCCGACGTGCTCGGCGCGGCCTTCCCGCCGCTGCTCGAGCGCATGGCGCACCTGGTGATCAACTCGGCAGCCGCCAAGGAGCTGGCGCGCCGGCGCGCCGTCGAGGCGACCGTGCTGCCCAACGTGATGGACTTCGAGCGCGGCCCGCGACAGCCCGGCGACGGAGCGCGCTACCGCAAGGCCGCCGGGCTCGCGGCCGACGAGGTGCTGCTGCTGCAGCCGACCAGGGTGGTGCCGCGCAAGTGGATCGAGGCGACCGTCGACCTCGCCGCGCGCCTGCGGGCGGCCGGTGGCCCGCCCGTGACCGTCGCCGTCACCCACGCCGAGGGCGACGAGGGACGCGACTACGGCGCGCGCCTGCGCGCCCAGGCGGAGCGGCTCGGCGTCGACCTGCGCTTCGTCCCCGCCGGGGTGGGCGCCCCCGACGGCCCCGACCTGGCCGACGCCTACGCCGCCGCCGACCTGGTCTGCTTCCCGTCTGTCTGGGAGGGCTTCGGCAACGCCCTGCTGGAGGCCTTCTTCCACCGGCGGCCGGTGCTGGTCAATCGCTACCAGGTCTACGCCGACGACATCGCCCCGACCGGCGTCCGCTGCATCGAGCTCGACGGCGCCGTCACCCCCGAGGCCGTCACCCAGGTCCGCGACCTGCTCGCCTCCCCGGACCAGGCCGCCGCCATGGCCGAGGCCAACTACCAGGCCAGCCTGCGCCACTTCTCCTACGCCACCGTGCGCGAGCGCGTCCTCCCCCTGGTCGAACGGCTCACCCGCCAGGCGTGACCTGCGGCACCTAGCCGAATTGGTTGGCGCCGTCCGGCGCCGAGCCGCCGCTACGGGTTTGCCGCCGCTCGCATCGGGCAATGATCTCCGGCGCATGAAAGCGCTTACAGAGCCGAGCCCAAGGCCCTCGTGCCGCAGCGCCGCGTCAAGGAGGAAGCGATGCGCACCCCCATCCGACGGCGGCCGGGGAGGCTGCTGCGAGTCGTCGTGATCGCCTGGTCGCTCGCGCTGCTCGCGTGGGCGCTCGCGCCGGCTGCGCCGGCGCAGCCGTCCGGCGGCGTGGCCGCCAGCTCTTCCGAGCAGACGCTGCGGCGCTACGCCAAGGCCACCTGGGCCTCGTTCGTGGCGATGGTCGACGACCGCTCCGGCCTGCCCACCGACAAGCTGAAGGCGGACGGCACCCGCGACGTCGAGACCTCGACCACCAACATCGGCGCGTACATGTGGAGCACCCTGGTGGCCGAGCGGCTCGGCTTCGTCGACCACCGCGAGGTCGTCGGGCGGCTGTCCAAGACCGTCTCGTCGCTCGAGCACATGGAGCGCTACGGCTCCAGCGGCCAGTACTACAACTGGTACGACCACCGCAACGGGGCGAAGCTGACCACCTGGCCGCCGACCGGCGAGCCCCTCACCCCGATCCTGTCGTCGGTGGACAACGGCTGGCTGGCGGTCGGCCTGCAGCTGGTGCGCCGCGGCGTGCCCGAGCTGTCACCGCGCGCGGGGGCGCTGTTCGACAGCATGAACTTCGGCTTCTACTACCGTCCGGACGTCAACCGCATCCTGTTCCACTACGCCCCGGACACCAGCGCGGCGCCCTGCTGCTACGACACCACCGTGAGCGAGAGCCGCATCGCCAGCTACGTCGGCATCGCCAAGGGCGAGATCCCACAGAAGGAGTACTTCGGCACCTGGCGCAGCTTCCCCGACACCTGCGACTGGAGCTGGCAGGAGACCAGGCCGGTCGGGTTCCACCGCAGCTACTTCGGCGTGGACGTGTTCGACGGTGCTTACCCCTACGGCAACACCCGGGTCACCCCCGCCTGGGGCGGCAGCATGTTCGAGGCGCTGATGCCGACCCTGTTCGTCCCCGAGGAGAAGTGGGCAGGCGGCAGCTGGCGGGCCAACCACCCCCTGTGGGTGAAGGCGCAGATCAACCACGGCCTACACGACACCGGCTACGGCTACTGGGGCTTCTCGCCCGCCAACATCCCCGAGGGCGGCTACGACGCCTACGGGGTCGACGCCCTCGGCATGAACCCGGACGGCTACTACTCCAACAACGACAAGACCCTGGTCGACCACGGCTTCGAGGGCTGCCCCGGCCGTGACCCCAAGCCGGACCCGGCGCCCGCCGCGTACACCAACGGCGTGGTCTCGCCGCACGCGGCGTTCCTCGCGCTGCGCTGGGCGCCCGAGCAGACGATCGACAACGTCACCACGCTGGAGCGCAACTTCCACATCTACACCAAGTGGGGCTTCCTCGACTCCGTGAACGTCGACTCCGGGGTCGTCTCCGACTCCTACCTGGCGCTCGACCAGGGCATGATCATGGGCGCCATCGGCAACGCCCTGACCGGCGACATGCTGCGCAGGCTGTTCGTGACCGACGGCGTCGAGCGCGCCCTGCGCCCACCACTCGCCGTCGAGGAGTTCAACGCCTCCCCGCGCGGCTGCACGATCGAGGGCACCGCCGGCGACGACCACCTCACCGGCACCTCGGCTGACGACGTCATCTGCGGCGAGGGCGGCGACGACACGATCTCGGGCGGCGGCGGTGACGACGTCGTCTTCGGCGACGCCGGCGACGACGCCATCTCGGGCGGCGGCGGTGACGACGCCCTCTACGGGGGTGAAGGCGACGACCGGCTCAGCGGCGCCGACGGCGCCGACGTGCTCTCCGGCGGCCCGGGCGACGACACGCTCACCGGCGGGGACGGTCGGGACCACCACGAGGGCGGCACCGGCGACAACCGCTGCCCGGACGTGACCGGCGGGGACACCAGCAACGCCTGCCAGACGAGCTGACGGCGCCGGGCGCCCGGTCGGCCCGTCAGCCACCGCCGGAACCCGCGGGTACCCTCCCCTCACCCGCGGGTTCCGGCGCCCTCCCGGCAATCGCTGCCCGCCCGTATCATCTCGCTGAGCCACCGGCCACGAGGGGAGGCGGCCGAGCTGCCGGAGCGCCCCGCCGAGCCGCGCATCGTCGTGCCCGAGCGGTCGCTGGTGCTGCTGGTGGGCGCGTCTGGCTCGGGCAAGTCGACCTTTGCGGCAAGGCACTTCCTCCCCTCGGAGGTGCTCTCCTCGGACGCCTACCGGGCGCTGGTCGCCGGCGACGAGCGCGACATGTCGGCCACCGCGGCCGCCTTCGAGATCCTGCACCTGGTCGCCGCCAGGCGGCTGGCCACCGGCCGCCTCACCGTGGTCGACGCCACCAACGTCGAGCCGGCGTCGCGGCGCCCGCTGGTCGCCCTCGCCCGCGAGCACGGCAGCGAGCCGGTGGCGATCGTCCTCGACCTCCCCGCCGCGCTGTGCGTCGAGCGCAACGAGGCACGCGACCGCCGCGTCCCGCCCCGGACCGTCCGCCGGCAGCAGGCGCTGCTGCGCCGCTGGCTCGGCGGGCTGGAGGGCGAAGGCCTGCGCCGCGTGCTGCTGCTCCGCAGCCCGGAGGAGGTCGACGCGGCCAAGGTGGAGCGCGCGCCCGCGCCCGGCGAGCGGCACCAGGACGCCGTTCCGTAGGCGCTGAGTGTTTACTTCGAGCTTTTCGAGAATCTAGTTTGATTCGGCCGGATGTGGGCAACGAAGAAGCGCAGTGAGACAGTATCCAGGTGAGCCGGTCAGCTTCCCCTTCGACTCCCCAGGCGACGGCGTCTGGCGGACGCCCAAGCGTGCACGCGGCGGCGGAATCCGGAGGTGCCTGTGTTCCGTAGGCGTCGCGCCGGTCCAGCGCCTCGCGAGCAGTCGTCTCCCTTCCAGAAAGAGGCTGCCAGCTTCGTCGCGATCGTCGGTGACATCGCTCCCGCGCTCGCGCTCGACTACAGCGCCGACAGCGTGCGCTCGCTCGAGGACTTCATCGCCGACTCGTTCGACCCGCCCGGCTCCTCCTACGTGCCGGAGTCCCTCGCGGTCGGGGTGGGCTGCTACGTCGGCGAGGTGGTGGTCCGCACGCTCGGCGGGCGCTGGAACCCCGACGGCAGCGCCGAGGTGCTCGACATCGGCAGGGTGAACTGCACCTTCCCGATCCAGAAGGCGCAGCGCCGCTTCGCCAACGGGCCGGACGACTCGCTGGCCTGGTACTACGAGGCGCTGGCGCACTACGCCGCCGACGAGGAGCGCGCCGCCGGCGACGAGCAGCCGGCGCACTGAAGCCCGACTGGCCGGCGCTTGCGCCGGCGCCCACGGCAGCGCCGCGCGCGCTCGACGGGGTGCGCGTGCTCGACCTCTCCCGGGTGCTCGCCGGCCCGTACGCCACCATGGTCCTCGCCGACCTCGGCGCCGACGTCATCAAGGTCGAGCGCCCCGCCGGCGGCGACGACACCCGCCGCTGGGGACCGCCGTTCCGCGGCCCGGACGCCGCCTACTTCCTCAGCGTCAACCGGGGCAGGCGCTCGGTCGCGCTCGACCTCACCCGGCCCGACCATCGCGAGGTCCTCGACCGGCTGCTGGCCAGCGCCGACGTGGTGGTCGAGAACTTCCTCCCACGCCACCTCGAGCGCTTCGGGCTGGACCCGGACGCCGAGCTGGCGCGCCACCCCGGGCTGGTGTGGACCTCCATCCGCGGGGCCGGCTCGGACGGGCCCGCCGGCGACGAGCCCGGCTACGACGCCATGGTCCAGGCCCGCTCCGGCCTGATGAGCATCACCGGCCCGGCCGGCGGGCCGCCCACCAAGGTCGGCGTGGCCGTGGGCGACCTGGTCGCCGGCCTGCACACGGCCGTGGCGGTGCTCGCCGCCCTGCGCCACCGCGACCGCAGCGGCCAGGGCCAGCGCATCGAGGTGCCGCTGCTGGAGACCACCATCGCCCTGCTCGCCAACCAGGCCGCCAACTACCTGATCGGCGGCCAGGTGCCCGAGCCGCTCGGCAACCACCACCCCAACATCGCCCCGTACGGGGCCTACGCCTGCGCCGGCGGGGCAGTGGTCATCGGGGCCGGTAACGACGCCCAGTTCCGCCGGCTCTGCGTCGCCCTCCGCCGGCCGGAGCTGGCGGACGACCCGCGCTTCTCCGACAACGCCACCCGGGTCGGCCACGCCGCCGCGCTGACGGGCGAGCTGGAGGCGGTGTTGACCACGCGGCCCGCCGGGCACTGGCAGGCGGCCCTCGGCGCCGCCGGCGTGCCCGTCGCCCCGGTCAACCGCCTCGACCAGGTGTTCGCCGACGAGCACGTGCGCGCCGTCGGCCTGGTCGCCGAGGTGGAGCACGCTAGCGGCCCCCTACCTCAGGTCCGCGCCCCGGTCGCCATGTCCGCCACGCCGCCGGCGCTGACCCTGCCCCCGCCCCTGCTCGGCGAGCACACCGAGGAAATCCTCGCCGCGCTCGGCTACGACCGCGCCACCGTCGAGCGCCTGCTCGCCCCCGACCAGGGCACCACGGGCGCTCCCGGGTAGTCCGGGCCGCGCTCCTGGTGGACGCCGCGGCGCCCTCCAGGGCGAGCCGCTCGCGCCGCCGCTACAGGCGGGTGATGACCGCCTTGCCGGTGACCTTGCGGTCGTAGAGGTCGCGGATCAGGTCGAGGGCGTCGGTCAGGGGCGCCGTGGCCTGCACCTGCAGCGCCAGCCGGCCGGCCGCCGCCTCGTCGGCGAGCCTGGCGAGGTCCTTGACGCCCTGGTCGGCGGCGACGTTGAGGAACACCCGGAAGCCGTAGACGGTGATGCCCTTGGGGTAGAAGTCCTCCACCCGGAAGCTGGACTCCGCGTCGGCCGAGTTGCCGTAGGCCACCAGACGGCCGTGGGGGGCGGTGGCGCGCAGCAGCGGGCCGAACATGGGCCCGCCGATGCCGTCGAGGATCACGTCGAAGCTGCCATCGACCTCGCTGCCGTCGCCCGGGTGGAGCAGCGGCTCGGCGCCGGCGTCCGCGACCACCTTGGCACGCTCGGCGGTGCGCGCCTGCCCGGTCACCTTCGCTCCGGTGTCCAGCGCGAGCTGCACGGTGAGCAGCCCGACCCCGCCGGCGGCGCCGGTGACCAGCACGCGGTCGCCGGCGTGGACGCGCGCGAGGCGCAGGATGCCGAGCGCGGTCAGCCCGGCGACCGGCAGGGTGGCGGCCATCACCGAGTCGCACGCCGCCGGCAGCGGCGCGACCCACTCGGCGGGGACGGCCACCCGCTCGGCGAAGCTGCCGCCGTCCGTGACCAGGGCGACCACCCGTTGGCCGACCTCGAACTGGTCGACCCCCTCGCCGAGGGCGGCGACCGTGCCGGCCACGTCCCAGCCGATCACCTTGCCCGGCGGCTGCCGTCCGGCCGTGCGGACCTCCCCCCGGTTGACCGATGCGGCCTCCATCTCGACCAGGATCTGGCCCGGGCCGGGTGCGGGCTCCGGCACCTCGGCCAGGGCCAGGGCCGGGGAGGCGGAGGGGTCGCTGACCAGTGCGCGCATCGCTGCTCCTTCGCTGCCATGACCGGGGGGCGGTGCCGGCCCGCCGCGGCGAGCCCGCAGGCTGGCGCCACGACTGCCGTCGGTGATCGTGCCCGAGGATGCGCCGCCGCGCCAGCGCGAGGGACCGCGGTGATGGGAATCGACCCGAGCGGGTACGATGGCGTAGAGCCGCCGCCCAATCCGAGTTTCTCCGAGGCAACGATGCCAAGCCGCCGAACCCAGGTACGCCTTACCTAGCGCGGGCCGCGACGGCCCGCGCGACGCCTCCTATGCCCACCGTGGCAGGAGGTTTTTTCTTTCCCAACATTTCCGTGAGCATGGCGGGAAGCTGAGGAGGCAACGACGCCATGGCGACCGTCTACTACGACGCCGACGCCGACCTCGGGCTGGTCCAGGCCCGCAAGGTGGCGGTGCTCGGCTACGGCGCGCAAGGGGAGGCGCACGCCCGCAACCTGCGCGACTCCGGCTGCGAGGTGCGCGTCGGGCTGCGCGCCGGGTCCCCTTCGGAGGTCCGTGCCGTCGCGGCAGGGCTGCCGGTGGCGACGCCGGCCGAGGCGGTCGCCTGGGCCGACCTGGTGGCCCTGCTGGTGCCGGAGGCCGACCAGCCGGGCGTCTTCGAGCGGGAGGTCGCGCCCCAGCTGAAGCCCGGCGACGCGCTGCTGTTCGCGCACGGCTTCAGCATCCACTTCGGCCACCTGACGCCCCCCGACGGAGTCGACGTGGTCATGGTCGCCCCCAAGGGACCTGGCGCGGCCGTGCGGGAGCAGTACCGGCGCGATCGCGGCGTGCCCGTGCTGCTCGCCGTCGCGCAGGACTCGAGCGGCAAGGCGTGGGACCTGGCCAAGTCCTACGCCAGGGCGATCGGCGGGACCCGCGCGGGTGCGCTGGTCACCACCTTCCAGGAGGAGACCGAGACCGCCCTGTTCGGCGCCCAGGTCGTGCTCGGCGGCGGCGTCGCCGCCCTCGCCAGGGCCGCCTTCGACGCCCTGGTCGCCGCCGGTCACCAGCCCGAGGTTGCCTACCTCGAGTGCGTGCACCAGCTCGGGCTCACGGCCGAGCTGCTGCAGCGGCGCGGCCTGGCGGGGATGACGCGCGGCCTGTCGGAGGTGGCCGAGTACGGCGCGGGCACCCGCGGTCCCCGCCTCGTCGGCGAGGCCGCCGTGGCCGAGCTCGGCCGCATCCTCGACCAGGCCGGCTCGGGCGCGTTCGCCCGCGAGTGGCTCGACGAGCACGCGGCCGGCCGGCCCACCCTCGGGCGCCTGCGCGAGGCCGCCCGCGCGCACCCGGCCGACCGAACCGGCCGAACCGTGCGTGCCGGTATGCCCTGGCTGGACGGGGCCGAGGAGGACTAGGCTCCCGGTTCATGGTCCGGATCCTGATCGCCGAGCCGCTGGCCGAGGCCGGCGTCGAGCTGCTGCGCGAACGCTTCGAGGTGGACGCGCACGACTCGCTCGACCGTGCCGCGCTGCTCGCCGCGGTGGCCGAGGCCGACGCCCTGGTGGTCCGCTCGGCCACCCAGGTCGACGCCGAGGTCCTCAGCGCCGGACGCAACCTCAAGGTGGTCGCGAGGGCCGGCATCGGCCTCGACAACGTGGACGTCAAGGCGGCGACGCGACTGGGCGTGATGGTGGTCAACGCGCCCCAGTCCAACGTCATCTCGGCCGCCGAGCACACCGTGGCGCTGATCCTGGCGCAGGCCCGCAACATCCCGCAGGCGAACGCCGCCCTGCGCGACGGCCGCTGGGAGCGCTCGCGCTTCCAGGGCTCCGAGCTGTACGGCAAGACGGTCGGTATCGTCGGCCTCGGCAGGGTCGGCGCCCTGGTCGCCCAGCGCCTCAACGCCTTCGGCATGCGCGTGATCGCCTACGACCCGTACGTCTCCCGCGACCGCGCCGCCCAGATGGGGGTCGAGCTGGCCTCCATGGCGGAGGTGCTGACCCGGGCCGAGGTGGTCACCGTGCACCTGCCCAAGACCCCGGAGACCACCGGGCTGATCGGCGAGCGTGAGCTGGCGGCCATGCGGCCGGGCGCGCGCCTGGTCAACACCGCGCGCGGCGGCATCGTGGACGAGGCCGCCCTCGCCAAGGCGGTCGAGTCCGGCCACCTCGGCGGCGCGGCGCTCGACGTGTTCAACGAGGAGCCGACCACCCACAGCCCCCTGTTCGAGCTGGACCGGGTGGTGGTCACGCCGCACCTCGGCGCCTCCACGGCCGAGGCCCAGGACAAGGCCGGCCTGGTCATCGCCGAGCAGCTCATCCTCGCCCTCACCGGCCAGTTCGTGCCCAACGCGGTCAACGTCGACGCCGGTCCGGTGCCCGACGGGCTGCGGCCCTTCCTGCAGCTCGCCGAGAAGCTCGGCCGCCTCTATATCGCCCTCGCCGGCGGCGGGCCGGGCGGCCGCGCCAACGTGGTCGGCGGCGGCCGGCTCGGCATCCAGTACGTGGGCGCCCTCGCCGAGCACGACACCCGCGTGCTCACCCTGGCCGCGCTCAAGGGCATGCTCGCCCCGGTGGTGGCCGAGCCGGTCACCTACGTGAACGCGCCCCTGCTCGCCGCCGAGCGCGGCCTCGAGCTGGTCGAGACCAAGACCCACCAGAGCCGCGACTGGGTCAACCTGATCAGCCTCTCCGGAGACGGCTCGCGCGGACCGGTCGGCGTGGCCGGCACCACCGTTGGCCCCCGCGACGCCGAGCGGCTGGTATCGGTCAACGGCATCGACGTCGACATGCCCCCGAGCGCCCACATGGCGTTCCTCTTCTACGAGGACCGCCCCGGCGTGATCGGCAAGGTCGGCACCATCTTCGGCCGCGCCGGCATCAACATCGCCAGCATGCAGGTCGGCCGGCGCAAGCAGGGCGGCGAGGCGCTGATGGCCCTGACCGTCGACGCCGACGTCCCCGCGGCCGTGCTCGACCAGGTGGTGGCCGAGATCGGCGCCCACGACGGCACCTTCATCCACCTCCACGACCAGACCGGCGCGGTGGACTGAGCGCCCGCCCCGCAGGCAGGGCGACCCTGGGTTCGGCGAGCAGCCGGCTCGTCGGGGTCCGTCGACACCCATTCGAGTCGGCTTGCCTGCGGGGCAGTCATGGGATACTCGATGCTGGAGCCGGCCGTCGAACAGACCCCCGCAACGGCGCGGTCGTCGGCTTCGACAGGAGGTTCGTTCCATGGCGATCCAGCCGACG